>JAAUXY010024810.1_pt1 | contig 15921 bp, 17 predicted proteins | sample 7278121 | NCBI WGS metagenome assembly JAAUXY01 (sample SAMN14350117, study PRJNA611818) | marine sediment metagenome | isolation source: surface marine sediment (1.8m) | place: French Polynesia: Moorea | collected 2018-08 | reverse complement strand
CTGCCCTGCGAGGTCGACGGCGATGCCGCCGTCGTCGCCGATCAACGCTATGCCGTTCCGCGGGCCTGGCTGGACAAGGCCCGCGGCGCGCGGGCGCTGGAGCTGGGCGTGCGCCCGGAGTTCGTGCGCATCGCGAGCCCCGGGACGCCGGGCCTGGAGGTGCGAGTCCACGAGGTGGAGGATCTCGGCAACTACAAGATCGTCACCTGCCACCTCGGCGAGCACGAGCTCAAGATGAAGCTCGTGGAGGATCGCGAGATCCCGGGCGAGCGGTTCGCGATAGCATTCGCGCCCGCCATGACCCGGCTGTACTCGGCCGGGCGGTTGTTGAGCTGAGGGCCGAAGCGCGCCATGGACAAGTGGGAGAACAACAAGGCCTGGTTCATGGTCCTGCCCGTGTTCGCCATCGTGGCGCTCTCGGCAATCATTCCCCTAATGACGGTCGTCAACTACTCGGTGCAGGACATCTTCGGTCCGGGCCAACGCGTTTTCGTCGGCACCGAGTGGTTCGAGGACGTGCTCTCGGATCACCGACTTCGCGATGCCTTGTGGCGTCAGTTCATGTTCTCGGGGCTGGTGCTGTTGATCGAGCTGCCGTTGGGCGTGCTCATCGCGCTCGCCATGCCCAAGCGCGGCTGGGGCGTGTCCGTGAGCCTCGTGCTCCTCGCTCTGCCGCTGCTCATTCCTTGGAACGTGATCGGTACCATCTGGATAATCTTCACCCGGCCCGACATCGGTTTGTTCGGCGTGGCCGTGAACAGCCTCGGACTGGGCTTCGATCACACCGCTGCTCCGCTCGATGCCTGGGTCACCCTCATACTGATGGAGGTCTGGCACTGGACGCCTCTGGTCACCTTGCTCGCCTACGCCGGATTGCAGGCCATCCCCGAGGCGTACTTCCAGGCGGCTCGGATCGACGGGGCGTCGGCGTGGGCCACGTTTCGTTACATACAGCTCCCGAAGATGCGCGGGGTGCTGACAATCGCGGTGCTGCTGCGTTTCATGGACAGCTTCTTGATCTACGCCGAGCCGTTCGTGCTGACCGGCGGGGGGCCGGGCAACGCCACGACGTTCTTGTCCATCCACTTGGTGAAGATGGCGGTCGGACAGTTCGATCTAGGCCCCGCGGCGGCCTTCTCCATCATCTACTTCCTGATCGTGCTCTTGTTCAGCTGGCTCTTCTACCAGGCTTTGCAGAACGTCGGAAGGGGTGACAAGCGATGAGACTGCGCAAGCGAACCATCGGCCTGATCATCTACTTCTTCTTGTTGATGCTGCCCATCTACTGGATGCTCAACATGTCGTTGCGAGCCAACGCCGACATACTGGGCGCGTTCTCGTTGTACCCCCGTGACCCGACCATTCAGAACTACCTCAAGATATTCACCGACCCTTCCTGGTACTCGGGTTACATCAACTCCATCATCTACGTCAGCATCAACACCCTCATCTCCTTGCTCGTGGCCTTGCCCGCGGCATACGCCTTCTCGCGCTATCGATTCCTCGGCGACAAGCACATGTTCTTCTGGTTGTTGACCAACCGGATGGCCCCTCCGGCGGTGTTTCTGCTCCCGTTCTTCCAGCTCTACTCGACGTTCGGCCTCATCGACACGCACATCGCGGTCGCGCTGGCGCACTGCCTGTTCAACGTGCCGTTGGCGGTGTGGATACTCGAGGGGTTCATGTCCGGCGTGCCCCGCGAGATCGACGAGATGTCGTACATGGACGGCTACAGCTTTCCGCGGTTCTTTCTCACCGTGTTCACGCCGTTGATCCGGACCGGGATCGGTGTGACCGCCTTCTTCTGCTTCATGTTCTCCTGGGTCGAGCTGTTGCTGGCGCGCACGCTGACCACGACCGATGCCAAGCCCATCGCGGCGGTCATGACGCGCACCGTCAGCGCTACGGGCCTCGACTGGGGCCTGCTCGCCGCGGCTGGTATCCTCACCATCGTGCCCGGCGCGCTCGTCATCTGGTTCGTTCGCAACTACATGGCCAAGGGCTTCGCGCTCGGACGGGTGTGAGGAGATGTTGCCGTGAGCTTGGAGTGGATGGCATGGACGGTCCCGACGGCGATCTTTTTCGCTACCATAGCCGTGATCCTCGCCGCGATGACGGTGTGGCAGATCGTCTCGCCCGGCACCGAACGTCGAGGCTTCCTCCCCATGGTCACCAGCCGGGGCGACCGGCTGTTCATCGGGCTGCTGGGGAGCGCATACATCCATCTCGCGTGGCTCGGGCTCACCGACCTGGCGCTGTGGTTCGCGCTGGGCATCTCGGTGGTGTGGATGCTTGTCGTGATGCGCTGGGGGTGAGCCCCCGGGCGCGGGAGCAGGAGTTGCGACGCGTGGCGTTTTCGGTCTTTGCGCCCGCGACGCGAGCCGGGACAACCGGACACCAAGAAACAAGGACCGGCTAGGAGGAATGCAATGTACGAGAGAGATCGTTGGAAGGGGCTCAAAGCGGCCCTGGTGGGAGCCGGAGCCGCGTCCGTCGCGGCTTTTGCGGGCTCCGCCGCCGCGGACATGGAGGCCGCGAGAAGGTGGGTCGAGAACGAGTTCCAGCCCTCCACGCTGTCCAAGGAGCAGCAGCTCCAGGAGATGGAGTGGTTCGTTAAGGCAGCCGCGCCTTTCAAGGGCATGGAGATCAAGGTCGTCTCCGAGACGATACCTACCCACAGCTACGAGTCCGCAACGCTGACCAAGGCCTTCGAGGAGATCACGGGGATCAAGGTGACCCACGATCTGATCCAGGAAGGCGACGTCATCGAGAAGCTGCAAACACAGATGCAGTCGGGCGAGAACGTCTTCGACGCCTACATCAACGACTCCGACCTAATCGGGACGCACTTCCGTTACGGGCACGTGGTCCCGTTGTCGGACTGGATGTCCGGGGAGGGCAAGGACGTCACCTTGCCGACGCTCGACGTCGACGACTTCATCGGCAAGGAGTTCACCACCGGCCCCGACGGCAAGCTCTATCAGCTGCCCGACCAGCAGTTCGCGAACCTGTACTGGTTCCGTTACGACTGGTTCAATCGCGAGGACTTCAAGCAGCAGTTCAAGGACATCTACGGCTACGAGCTGGGCGTCCCCGTGAACTGGTCGGCCTACGAGGACATTGCCGAGTTCTTCAGCGAGCATGTCAAGGAGATCGACGGCAAGGCCGTCTATGGCCACATGGACTACGGCAAGAAGGCGCCGGATCTGGGGTGGCGCTTCACCGACGCTTGGCTGTCGATGGCAGGTGCGGGCGACCAGGGGCTTCCCAACGGAAAGCCGGTCGACGAGTGGGGCATTCGGGTGGAAGGGTGCCGTCCGGTGGGTGCAAGCGTGGCCCGCGGTGGTGCAGCCAATGGGCCCGCCGCGAAGTACTCGCTGCGAAAGTACATGGAGTGGCTGCGTAAGTACGCCCCGCCCGGCGCGCTGGGAATGGACTTCTATCAGTCCCTGCCGAGCCTCGCCAAGGGCAACGTAGCCCAGCAGATCTTCTGGTACACCGCCTTCACCGCCTCCATGGTCGCGCCCCAGAGCGAGGGCAACAACACCGTCGACGCCGAGGGCCAGCCGCTGTGGCGCATGGCCCCGTCACCGCACGGGCCGTACTGGGAGGAAGGTCAGAAGCTCGGCTATCAGGATGCTGGCTCGTGGACTTTGATGAAGAGCACGCCGGTCGACCGTCGCAAGGCGGCCTGGCTGTACGCGCAGTTCACGGTGTCGAAGACGGTGTCGCTGAAGAAGTCCCACGTGGGCCTCACCATCATTCGTGACAGCGACATCAATCACGCGTCGTTCACCGAGCGTGCGCCGAAGCTGGGCGGGCTGGTCGAGTTCTACCGCAGCCCGGCCCGGGTCGCGTGGACGCCGAGCGGCACGAACGTGCCCGACTATCCGAAGCTCGCGCAGCTGTGGTGGCAGAACATCGGCGAGGCGGTGTCGGGCGAGGTCACGGTGGACACGGCGATGAACAACCTCGCCCGCGAGCAGGACAAGGTACTCAGACGCCTGGAGCGCTCAGGCGTGCAGGGCGATTGCGGTCCGAAGCTCAACAAGGAGGAGAAGGAAGGGTACTGGCTGTCGAAGGCCGGCTCGCCGAAGGCCAAGCTCGAGAACGAGAAGCCGCAAGGCGAGACGGTCGATTATGACCAGCTCATCCAGGCCTGGCGTGAGGGACGCGTCAAGTAAGCTGTCCCACGCGGCTCGTTCGCCTCGAAGAAGGGCGGGACCATCCCGCCCTTCTTCGTTGGTAGCAGGTCGCATCGAGGGGTAGCGAACGTTGGCTGCGTCCTCCCCGCCACTCGGGCGGCAGTGGTCCATCAGCACCGCCCTCACGTGGGGATTCGCGGTGTTGATTGCGCTCGCGGTCGGTACCGTGCTGTATCTCGGTTGGCGCAGCGCCGAGCGCAACACCGTCGAGCTCATCGCGCTCAACGCCGAGATCATGGTCACCACCGCCGATCGCCGCCTCAAGGAGTATCTGGCCCCGGCTCGCGAGAAGTCGCAGTACCTCGCCGAGCTGATCGGCTCCGGCGTACTCGACCCTGACGACACCGACCAGATACGGCAATATCTGGAAGCGGCGGTGGCCACCACGCCGCAGCTCGCGGGCGCGGTCTTTCTCGACCGGTCGCTGCAAGCCATCGACGTCGATCGCACGCCGGGCGGAATCGAGATTCACGTCGCCGACTGGTCCGGCCATCCGGACGCTCAGGCGGGGCTCATCGAGATGGAGCGGGCCGATGGTGGATTCTGGGGCGACTTCGTCTACCTGGAAGATCTCGACGACGTCGTCATCAACTATCGGGTTCCGATACGACGCGACGGCAAGTTCGTCGCGGCGGTGATCGCCACCGTATCCACCCGCCAGCTATCAGACTATCTCGAGACCATCGCGGGTTCGACCGACGTCGTTCCCTTCATTCTCATCGGTCAAGAAGACGTCCTGACATACGCGGGTTCGTACTACGAGCACGAGCAGCGAACGGAGAGCGCCCCGTCGCTGAAGCTCGCCGCGGTGCACGACCCCGTGCTGCGCGAGATGTGGAACGAGTCGTACCGGGCAAGCATCCCCGGATCTCCGATCGAGCCCCCGCTGGAGGGCCATCTGCTCAGACTCGAGGAAGGGGCGTTCCTGTTCGTCTACCAGTACGTGTTCGACGTCGGGGCGTTGCCTTGGATCGTAGGGGCTTACTTTCGGGGCGAGAGCTTCGCCGGCTACGTCGAGCGAATTCGTTACGTGCTGGTTGCCGGGGTGGCGGTGTTGTTGCTCGGCGTGGTGAGTGTATTCGTGGTCGGCCGCCGCATCGCCAAACCCGTGCGCTTGCTGGCCACGACCGCGAATCGAGTGCGTGAGTCAGGTCCCGCGGACGCTCCGTATCTCCCTACCAGCAGCCTGCGCGAGATCGACGAGGCCTCGGGCGCATTCAACGAGATGGTAGAGGGACTGCGGGACCGCGAGCTGATGCGGGAGACATTCGGCAAGTATGTTCCGCACAGCATCGCCGACAAAATTCTGGCCGATCGCGGCGTGCTCGCGCCGCAGATGCGTCTCACCACGACCTTGTTCACCGACATCGTGGGGTTCAGCACGGTATCCGAGTCGATGGATCCGGAGGCGTTGATAGGCTTGCTCAACGAGTACTTTGCCGTCTTGATAGAGCCCATCTCGCGTTACGGTGGGGTGATCCACCAGTTTCAAGGCGATGCGATCCTGGCAACCTACAACCTCCCCGCGGCGGACCCCGAGCATGCGGTCCACGCCGTTCAGGCCGCGCTGGACATTCAGCAGGCGCTGCGAGACCGGCGCTTCGGTGACGGGGTGGCCCTCGCGACCCGGGTAGGCATCAACACGGGAACCGCGGTATGCGGGACCGTTGGCTCCGGCGGTCGCCTCGGTTTCACCGTGCACGGCGACGACGTCAATCTGGCCGCCCGCATTGAGCAGATGAACAAGGAGCTCGGCACGAGGATACTGGTCGCGGAGTCGACGGTGCGCCTGGCCGGTGACCGGTTCGAGTTCTCGCGCGTGGGCGAGGTGCCGGTGCGCGGGCGCACGAGCGGAGTCGTCGTCTATCGCGTCGTCGGCCCCCACAACGCCGACGAGACCATCCAGACGTGACCCGAGCGCGCGGGCGCCGGGTCGCCGCTCGGGCCGACGGATGTCGATCATTCGTGGCGAGGGGCCTAAACAGTCGGGGGAGAGCTGTGGTAAAACTGAGGCAGTGGGACGCGTTCGCGCGGCATCGAGCCACTGTAGAGGTGATCCACCATGGGACGGCGGAAAGCAAGATCATTACCAATCGCGCTGGCTACGGTCGGGTGTGCGTTGTGGCTGCCACTGGCCGCCGCCGCGATCGACGCCAGCAAGTACAGCAGGTTCTTCGGTGAGTTCGAGGGCAAGGCGATCTCGGACACCGGGGGTGAGCTCGCGGAACGAGACATCAGTGTCACCATAGGACCCTACGAGCAGGGTTTCTACGTGCAGTGGGTGTCGACCATTCACAAGGCGAGCGGAAAGGTGAAGAGGAAGGAGTACGCGGTCAGCTTCACCCCGTCCGACCGACCCGGCCTCTACCGCTCCGCCATGCGCAAGAACATGTTCGGCCAGATTGTGCCCATGGATCCGATGAAGGGAGATCCCTACGTCTGGGCCACCATCGACGGGGATACGCTGAATGTGTACGCGCTGCACATCACCGACACCGGCGGATACGAGATGCAGACTTACGCGCGAACCCTGGTCGAGGGTGGCATGTCGCTGCGGTTCTCGAGGAACCGAGACGGCGTGCAGCTGCGTGAGGTTACCGGTTCGCTCAAACGATTACCCTGAAGAGAGTTCGATCGATGCCATTGAAGACACGCTACGTGCTCATCGTCAGCATGGACGTGGAGCCCGAGAAGGAAGCGCTGTTCAACGAGGTCTACGACCAGGAGCACATTCCCCACCTGCTCGAGGTGCCCGGCGTGGTGTCGGTCACGCGCACCACCCGCGAGGCGCTGACTCTCAGCATGGGGGGGCAGCGGCACACCGTCGTGGCCGAGGGCGAGCCGAAGTACAGCGCGATGTACGAGATCGAGAGTCCCGAGGTGCTGGTGAGCGAGGCGTGGGCCAGTGCGGTCGAGCAGGGGCGTTGGCCCGACGAGGTCCGTCCCTACACCGCCAACCGCCGCCACGTGCTGCGCAAGGTGGTGGAGCCGTCCGGTTGAGGCGGCGCGCCCGGTCGGGGCGCGGTCAGGGCCGGGTGGCGTCCTCCAGGGCGAGGGACTGACGCAGCACGCCACGCACCGCGTCGGGCATACCCTCGTCGTTGACCAACCGTCTGGCGAGCGCGGGCAGCTCCCGCCGGTGACGGGTATCGATTCGCACCGACACGGTCATGCCGGCGCGCAGGGTCGGTCCGTCGGATCCGCCCTCGATCTTCAGGTGCACGGGTACCCGTTGCACCACCTTGACCCAGTTGCCGGTCGCGTTCTGAGGCGGCAGCAGCGCGAACTCCGCGCCCGTCGCCGGCGCGATGGTGCGCACCGTGGCCTGCCACTCGTGGTCCGGGTAGGTGTCGGCGATCAGCGTTGCCTTCTGCCCCACCTGCACGTGGGTGAGCTGAGTCTCCTTCAGGTTGGCCTCCACCCAGACCTGCTGACTCTCTATCAAGCTGAACACCGGGTCGCCTTCCTCCACGTACTCGCCGACCTGCAGCTTCATGTTGCTCACCACCCCGTCGGCCGACGCCACCACCGCGGTCTTGGCCAGGTCGAACGCCGCCCGGTCGCGCTCGGCCCGGGCTTGCAGGTAGCGCGGGTGCTTCTCCACCGGCAGCTCCGCGTCGCCACCGAGAGCCGCGAGGACTCGGCGGCTGCGCTCTTCGATCATCCGCACCCGCTCTCGACCCATGTTGAGATCGTGAAGGGCCTCGTCGAATTGCTCCTGGCGGCCGAGCTTGCGACTCATGAGCTGCTTTTGACGCTCGTACTGAACGGCGAGGAAGCGCGCGCGCTCGCGAGCTTCCCGCGCCTGCACCAGCGCCTCGCGATAGTCCGCGCGCAGTGACTCGATCTCGGTGCGCTCCACCGCCATCTTGGCCTCCGCCCGCGCCACGGCGAGCTCGAAGGGCACGGGATCGACTCGGAACAGCAGGTCGCCCTCCTCGACCGCCTGATTGTCCTGCACGCCGACCCAGACGACCCGTCCGTCGACGTCCGGGCTCACCGCGATGATGTGAGCCTTGACGTAGGCGTTCTCCGTCTCGACGTACCGGCCACTGAGGAGGTAGATGTAGCCACCGGCGAGGATGGCCACGCCAGGGACGACGACCAGCAGCGTGAGCCGGAGGATGGACCGGGCGATCCGGCGAGTCACCCTGGCGGTGCCGCTCACGGCCCGCCACCACGCGCGACGCGCGCCCCCTCGGGCTCGAGGTCAGAATCGATGCTCATCAGGTTGGCCTTGATGGCCAGCAGGGTGTCCACGAACTCTTCCTGGCGTTGCTCGGTCAACCCCGCCGTGGTGTCGGCGCGCAGCTCCGCGGCCTGCTGGCGCAGCTCCTGCATTGCCGGCTCGACCTCGTCGGTCAGGTAGAGCCGCTTCACCCGGCGGTCGCGCATGTCCGGCACCCGCCGCACCCAGCCGTTCGACTCCAGGCGATCCAGCAGCCGGCCCAGCGTCGGCCGCTCGACCTCGAGCACCTCCGCGAGCTCCGACTGGGTCGCGCCGTTCTGCCGGTAGAGGTGAGTGAGAACCCACCACTGGGAGCGGGTCAGTCCCAGCGAGCGCACTCGACGGTCGAATTCCTTGCGCATCAGCCGGGCCACGTCGTGGAGGAGAAAGCCAAAGTTCCGGTCGAGGTTCTCGCGCAGCATGGGGCAGATTTTAGTTGTCTAGCTAATCATTAGCAAGCGTATATTTGTCTAGGCAATCAAGCGGCGGCGGGCCGGCCTCCGCTCAGAGCCGGTACACGCGACAGGCCGTGTCGTGGAACATCAGGCGTTGCTCGGGCCCGCTGTAGCGAGCCGCCCATTGATAGAACGCCTCGTAGATGTCGTCGTAGCATTTGCTGAGGGCATCGGGCGGCACGTTGCTCGCGAACATGCAGCGCTCGGGCCCGAACCGGTCGATGGTCTCGTGGATGTAGTCCCCGAACGCCGGCGCGGACCAGCTCCGCATGACCATGGCGAGTCCCGAGAGCTTGGCATGGACGTGCGGCAACGCCGCTAGCGCGGACATGCCCCGGCGCCACAGGGCCCGGCCCGCCTGCGAGCGGTCCCAGGGAAATCCGGTGTGACAGACGATGACCGGTACCTCGGGATGCCGTGCTATCAGCGCCGCCGCCCGCTCCATCTGCCGGGGAAAGAGCTGCAAGTCGAACGAGAGCTCGTGCTTCGCGAGCTGCGCGTAGCCGCGCTTCCAGGCCGGATCGGTCAAGGGGTCGGGCCGGTCCACGCGGTTGCCCTCCGGATCGTCGGTGTGGCCCAGGACGTCCCGGATGCCGCGCGTGTTGGGATACTCGCAGTGCCCGGCGAGCACCTGCTCCACGTCTTCCCGACTCAAGTCGGCATAGGCGACGATCCCGTGGGGGAAACCGTGCTCGTTCGCAATCGATTGCACCCAGCGCGTCTCGCCGACCGGGTCGTCCCGAGCCCACATGGCCTGCACGTGGACCGATTTGACGACCGCGTGGGGACGCGAATCCCGCAGATAGTCGTCGATCAGGTAGTTCCGCCGAATGGCGCTGTAGTCACCGTACATCCGCCACTGCATCGGGCCGGTCAGCCAGGGGTAGTCGTTCGTGTCCAGATCCCACAGGTGGTGGTGCGGGTCGACCTTGGGCAGTGCCCGCAAGTTCGCGTCGGCCATGGGGCTCCTCCGTTCCTCGTGCATTAGCTCGCGATTGACGCTCCCCGGTCAGGGACAGCGGTCATGACCGAGGCGTAGGTCGACACGCAGTAGGGGATTACATAAGTGAGCGCGATCTTGAGGACGTCGGCCGCGCCGATCTCGAGTGCGACGAGCTTGTCGATGTCGTTGATGAGGACGAGCAGGGTACCCACTACGAGCGCGATTCTCGCCGACCGCCTCGCGCCGGCCGGTTGCATCGCCGCCGCCAGCCAGTCTCGAGCGGTCACGGTCGATAGCGGGGCCGGGCGGGCGATGTCGAGGCGTGGAACCTCGGGCGCATGGATTCAGCCCTTCCCCCTCGGCGGTGAATTCAGCTGCCATCGCCGCAGCAGCCAACGGATGTTGGTCGTGACCAGCAGCAAGCCCAGACCGGCGATGAGGATTCGGGGGGCCATGGCGGTGGCGCTCAGCTCGACGTGATCACGCTGGAACACCAGGCTCGCCAGAATGATCGCGAGCAGGAAGGCGAGGACCGCGTTGAGCGCGACGGTCAGCCTCACAATCCACCGGGCCCGAACCTGGTAGAACGTCCAGGCCGACGTCGAGAACACGATGACGACGGCGAACCAGATGGGGTCCACGGATCGCTCGGACAGCCACCCGTGGCCGGTCATCACCAGGCCGAACGCGGTGGCGATCCCGTTGTACGAGGTGCTCGAGCTGACCACGGGCATTTGGACCGATGCTTCCGCCGAGGGCGCATTGTGGCACGAATCGGTCTCGATACGCGCCGCGCCGGCCCCTGCTCGACGGTGCGTTACTCGCGATTTTGACCCGCCCGCGCGGATCGGCTTAATGTGCGCCTCGGTGCTTGGGCTCCGCTCGCGAAGGGCGTCATGAAGATCGCGAACATCGAGGCCATCCCGCTCGCCATTCCGTACCGGCTGGGCGGGCCGTCCGCAGGTTTCGAGAACCAGGACTGGTCTCGCCTCAACATCCTGTTGGTCAAGGTCGAGACCGCGAACGGTCTCGTCGGCTACGGCGAGGCGTTCAGCTACAACTGCCTGCGGGCGGTGCAAGCCGCGTTGGAGGACATGATCGCGCCGGTGGCCATCGGCCGCGACGCCCGCGACATACGCAAGCTCATGCACGAGCTGCAGCAGTCCCTGCACCTGTTCGGCCGCTACGGGGTGACGATGTTCGCGCTGTCGGGGCTCGACATCGCGCTGTGGGACATCGCGGCGAAGGACGCGGGCCTGCCACTTCACCGACTGCTCGGCGCCGCCGCCGCGGCGGACGTACCCGCCTATGCCAGCCTGTTCCGCTACGGCAACGCCGAGTCGGTGGCGGATCGGTGTCGCGCGGCTCTGGGCGAGAACTATCGCTACATCAAGCTGCACGAGATCACCGAGCCCGAGGTTCGGGCCGCCCGGGACGTGGTCGGCGACGACGTGCCTCTCATGGTGGACACCAACTGTCCGTGGACGCTGGAGCAGGCTCGCCGCGAGGTCGGATGGCTCGAGGGGTACGACGTGCAGTGGCTGGAGGAGCCGATCTTTCCGCCCGAGGACTTCAACGCGCTGGCTCGGCTTCAGAGCGCGACGAGCATTGCGCTGGCGGCGGGCGAGAACGCGTGCACCGCCTTCGAGTTCGAGAAGATGTTCGCGGCCGGGGCGGTGCGCTACGCCCAGCCCAGCGTGACCAAGGTGGGCGGGATAACCGAGGCGATGAAGGTCACGACCCTGGCTTCGGTGCGCGGCGTGACCGTGATGCCGCACTCACCGTACTTCGGCCCCGGCTTCCTGGCGACGCTGCACTGGGCGGCGGCGTTGCCCGCAGGCGTGCTGGTCGAGCGAATCTACTTGCAGCCGGAGGCGAGCCTGTACGGCAATCTCATCGATCCGAGAGACGGAATGTACAGGGTTCCCGACTCGCCCGGGATCGGGCCCGACCCGGATTCGGACGCGTTGCGAGACTATCGGCTGGCCGAGCCCACTTCCCGCTCCCAGGCCTCGTAGTCCAGATCCGGCTCGTGCACGGCGCGTTGCCGGTGCAGCTCGCGCCCCTTGAGCAGCGCGGTCAGGGCCTCGTTGTAGGGCGCGGCTACTCCGAGAGCGCGGGCCTCGCGCAGCAGCGCTCCGTTGATGGCGTCGACCTCCGTCTTTCGGCCGGCCTCGACGTGCTGGAGCATCGACGGCTTGCTGAACTTCGTCCAGCAGTGCCGCTTGATGGTAGCGCGGATGTCGGGGTCGGGAAGCCGGATCCTTTTTGCCTCGGTGACGGCCAGCGCCTCGTCGATTATTCGGTCCTGGAAGGCGTCGAGCTCGGGCAGCCGTGCCATCTCCCCCAGGCGCAGACCGGTGGTGGCACAGATCGCGTTGACGCAGGCGTTGAGGACGAACTTGCCCCAGATCTTGGCCATGATGTCCTCGTCGACCTGCGCCGGCAGCCCGGCCGCCTCGAGCAGGCCGGAGAGCGCGGCCGTGCGCGGGGACGGCCGCCCGTCCGGCTCCCCGATCGCGGTGGGGCCGATGTGGGTCAGCTCCGCGTGGCCCGGCGCGCGCATCGCGGCGCTGCACATGCTGGAGCCACCCGCCACGCGCTCGGTGCCGAGCGCGGCCTGCAGCTTCTCCACGTTGCCGATTCCGTTTTGAAACGTCACCGCCCAACCGTCCGGCCTCAACACGTCGGCGGCGGTGCGCGCCGCGGCCTCGGTCGCATTGCTGTCGACGAAGATGATGGCCAGATCTGCCCAGGCCTCGTCGGGGCACTGGGTCATCGCGGCCACCTCGATACGGTGATCGCCCCTGGCGCCGGTCAGCTTCAATCCGTGGCGCTGGATACTCTGCACGTGCTCGGTCCAGGTGTCGACGAGGGACAGGCTCTGTCCGCTCGAAGCGAGTAGCCCGCCGTAGCTCGAGCCCATGGCGCCCGCTCCGATGACCACGATCTTCATGCTGTCCTCCGGTGGTTGGCTCGAGACCGATCGTCCTGTGGCGAGTGCAGCGCCAGGTGGGCCGGCACTCGAATCGACAACGTCAGCACGAGAGACGAGAGCGTCTTGCCGTGGCCGTCCAGGTTGAGGCTGGCATTGACACCGCCCTCGAGCACGTCGTCGATCACGTAGTTGCACGCTGGCAGTTTCGGCAGCTCGTAGCGCGTCACGCAAGTGGCGCCCCGGTGCGAGAACAACGCGAGCACCCGCTCCTCAGTTATCTGCTCGACGATGTAGGGGTAAGCCTGCTCGTGATAGGGAATGACCGCTACGTTGAGCCGGTTGCCCTTGTCCCCGGTACGGGCGTGGGCGACCTCGTGCAACCTCACCTCGACCGTCGTCGGCGGCGAATCGTTCGGCTCGCGCTCGTCGCCTCGCAATTTCGCACTCATCGGGCTACACCAGCCGAGCACGCGGCCAGACCCTATCCCGGTCCACCAGCACGGACGCGGTCTGCACCTGGCTGGTCACCGACTGGCGCACCCCGCCCCCGGCAGCAGGACCGCAGCAGTAGAGGCTCAGCACCTCGTTGGACACGCGTTCCACCACCTTTCGGTCGACGCTGCGGGCACTGGCGCGTACCCGATACTCTCCGTCGGGAACGGGTGTCGCCCGAGAGCGCAGCGTACCCTTCGCGCTGTCGAAGGTGCTCACCGTGCCGATGATGTCGATGCGCACGGGGCAATTGATGCCGATGGCGCGGCACCGCTCGCGCAGGACATCCACCGCGAGCTCGGCGCGCTTCAATGCATTCGGACCCGCGTAGGAGATCTCGCCCTCGCCCAGCCAGCCTCCGTCGAAGCACACGGTGGCCTTGAGCCGTGCCGGGCGCGGCTTGCCGCGTGCGCCTTCGACCGATACCCGGTCGGGACCGACGCCCCGGACGGTCACGTCCGTGATGTCGAGTGTCACGTCCGGCGTCAGGTAGTTGGCGGGATCGTGCATCTCGTACAAGAGCTGCTCCTTGACCGTTCGTTCGCAGACGAGCCCGCCGGTACGCTCCGCCTTGGTGACGATCAATTCGCCCTCGGTGCCCACCTCGGCGATGGGAAAGCCGACCCGGGCCAGAGCCGGGACGTCCTTGTAGCCGGGATCGGCGAAGTACGCCCCCGTGACCTGAGCCCCGCATTCGAGCAGGTGGCCGGCCACGGTGCCTGCCGCCAGGCGGTCCCAGTCGTCCTCGGCCCAGCCGAACTCGTGGACCAGCGGTCCGAGCGCGAGCGCCGCGTCCGTGCAGCGCCCCACCACGACCACGTGGGCCTCCAGCGCGAGGGCCTCGGCAATCGGGCGTGCGCCCAGATAGGCGTTGGCGGCGACCAGCTCCTCGTTGCCGACGTCGAGGCCCTCCATTGTCGGCCACCGGCGGATCTCGGCCGACGACATAGCCGCCAGCAGGTCGTCCCCCTCCACTACTGCTACTCTCAGTCCCCGTATGCCCGTCTCGCGCGCGATCTCGTGAATGCGTGCGGCGGCGCCGCGGGGATTGGCCGCGCCGAAATTGGAGACGATGCGAATACCATGATCGACACACGTCCGGAGGACGGGCGTCACGTACTCGTGGAGATGGGGCGAGTAGCCCCGCTCCGGATCGTCCCGTCTCTGTCGCTGGGCGATGGCGAGGGTGCGCTCGGCGAGTAGCTCGAAGATCAGGTAGCGCGGCCCGTCACGCCTCGTCAGAGTCTGCGCGACGGGCGCCGCCGCATCGAATCGATCGCCCGAGAAACCGGCGCCGCAGCCGATGTAGACCGTTTTGTCCGACACCTTTGTCGCCTTTGCTCGCCGCCGGTGAACGGTGCTCAATCGTGCGGGGCTCGCGCGAGCAACAGTCGGGGCGGCGGGGTGCACACCGTGCGCTTGCCCTGCATGGCATCGGGCCAGTCCGATTCCGGCAGGTTCCCGGTGGGATGATGGACGTACGCGGTCGCCAGCTCGACGACGGCTGGGGCATCGTCCGGGGTCAGACGGCTGAATCGCAGGCCATACTTGCCCGGTGCTCGCAGCGCCACGTTGCACGGGCTGCGGCAACCGCTCAGGCAAGGTACCCGCAGAAAGCCGAAATCGGCGCCGAGGCCGGCGTGACGCAGCAGGTCGTCCACCTCGGCCGCGAGCCGCTGACCGCGCGTGCGCTCGCCCGGCGCGAGCGCAGCGTCACGCACGCAGGTCTCGCAGATGTAGAGCCGGTGGCGCGTCATGTCCGGCGACGGGGCGCTCCCGCTCTCAGCACGCGAAAGCCGACGAGCGTCGTGGTGCTCGGCCCCGTTCCGCTCGTCCCTCAGGCGGCGGCTTGCTGTGCGACTCGTTCCCCGCTCGGACGCTTGTGGAAGACGCCGTCCTTCATGATCGCGAGCAATCGGTTGCGATCCTGCAAGATGCTGACGTCCTTCGTAGGGTCACCGTCGACCAGCAACAGGTCCGCGAGGTAACCGGTGCGGACTTCTCCCAGCTCCTCGCCCATCATCATTATCTCACCGCCCTGCTTGGTAGCCGCGACCAGGGCGTCCACGGGGGAGAAGTCGAGGTAGTTCACGAAATGCTCCAGATCCCGGGCATTGGTGCCGATCGGGTTCCAGGCGAAGCCGTAGTCCCCGCCGGGGAGCACGCGGACCCCTCGCTTCTTCAGTTCCTGCATGGTCCGTGCGCCCACCTCGAGTTCGCGCCGCATACCGAGATCCTCGGCGAACTCCGTCGTGATGCCCCAATCCGAGGCCTCGAACAAGGTCGTTATCTGGATGCCGATGGTGGGCGCGACGAAGATCTCGTCCTTTTTCTCCTCGAGCATGTCGAGCGCTTCTTCGTCGCAAAGGGTCGCGTGATAGACGAGCTGCACGCCGTGACGCAACGACAGCTTGACCGACTCCGCGCTGCGGGCGTGGGCGGCTACCCTGACCTCTCGCGAGCGAGCGACCTCGCACACCGCTTCCACCTCGGCCTCGTTCATGACCGTGTGGCGTGCCTTGGCGAACGGGACGAACTCGTCGCCGGATGGGTTGATCTTGAGGGTGTCGACCCCTTCGCGAACCATCTCGCGCGCCGTCTTGCGGAACTCGTCCGCGCCGTCGCATACGATGGAAAACGTCTCCTTGTGCACATGATGG
>JAAUXY010001842.1_pt1 | contig 15928 bp, 18 predicted proteins | sample 7278121 | NCBI WGS metagenome assembly JAAUXY01 (sample SAMN14350117, study PRJNA611818) | marine sediment metagenome | isolation source: surface marine sediment (1.8m) | place: French Polynesia: Moorea | collected 2018-08 | reverse complement strand
GGCGGTAATCGGGACATGTCACTGATAACAACGCCACCCGCCGAGCGCCTCGCCGTCAAGACCTTCGTCACCCAGTGGAACGACGTACTGGTACGCGAGGCCTGTCTACGCGAGATCAAGCGCGGCGGCCAGGTGTACTTCATCCACAACCGGGTCGAAGACATCGCGTCCATCGAGCAGAAGATCGCGAAGCTCGTACCCGAGGCCGAGATCCGCATCGGTCACGGCCAGATGCCGGAGCGCGACCTCGAGCAGGTCATGCTCGACTTCTACCACCGACGCTTCAACGTGCTGCTGTGTACGACCATCGTCGAGAGCGGCATCGATGTGCCAACGGCGAATACGATCATCATCAACCGCGCGGACCGCTTCGGCCTCGCGCAGCTGCACCAGCTGCGCGGTCGCGTTGGCCGCTCGCACCATCGCGCCTACGCGTACATGATCGCGCCGCCCAAGGCCGCGATGACGGCCGATGCGATCAAGCGCCTCGAAGCGATCGACTCGCTCGAGGACCTGGGCTCCGGCTTCACGCTGGCGACCCACGACCTCGAGATTCGCGGCGCCGGCGAGCTGTTGGGCGATGAGCAGAGCGGCCAGATCCAGGAAATCGGCTTCTCGCTGTACACCGAACTCCTCGGTCGCGCCGTCGATTCCCTGCGTTCCGGCGAGGAAGTCGACCTCGAGGCGCCGCTGGACGCAGGCGTCGAGATCAATCTGCACGTAGCGGCGTTACTGCCGGAAGACTACGTGCCGGATGTGCACCTGCGCCTGATCCTGTACAAGCGCATCTCCTCCTGCGAGGACGATGCGGCCCTGAGGGAGCTGCAGGTCGAGCTCATCGATCGATTCGGGCTGCTGCCCGACGAGGCAAAAAACCTGATGCAGATCGCCTCGATGAAGCGAAACGCGCAGCAAATCGGCATCGAGAAGATCGACGTTGCCGACGAAGGCGGTTATATGACGTTTGGTGATGATGCGCGCATCGACCCTGTCGCGCTCGTAAAATTGGTGCAAAATGACAGCCGGCGCTATCGGCTTCATGGATCGAACCGGCTCAGCTTCAAAGGCCAATTCGAAGACCTCGACAAGCGATTCGCCGCGGTCAATGATCTGTTGCAGACACTCAGGTTGGATAATGCAGGCAGCTAGAACGGTAACGGCAAAAACAGTAGCGGCGATCTGCGCCGCCCTGCTCGCGAGTCCCGCCGTCGCGCAGGACGACGAGGAAGTACCGCGCGAGTACAACGTCGAGGTGATCGTCTTCGTCTACGAGCAAGACGTCTCGGTGGGCAATGAGGTGTTCACGCCCGAACCGGCACCCGACGTCGTGGACTTCTCGTTCGCCGGCGACCAGTCGCCGACTGACCCGGGCGAGCTGCCTGAGTCGCCTCGGGAACCGGAATCTGTCAGCCTCGACAGCAGCGAACCCGGGACGCTGCCGGTGGAAGAACGAGAGAGCTTCCAATTGCCTGATTTCACGCTGACACCGGTCGATGAACTCGGCATGACCGATGTCATCGATACGCTGGAGCGGCTGGACGTCTACAACCCGATACTGCACGCCGCCTGGACACAGCGCGCGCTGCCGAAAGAAAACAGCATCACGATGGACCTGTCGATGCTGACAGAACCGGTGCCCAACCTGTCCGGTCACTTCACGCTGTACCTCAGCCGTTTCCTGCACCTGACCGTCGATCTCACGCTGGATAACGTCGAGCCGGTCCCCATCGCCGTCGACGTGCCGAACCGGTCGCTGTTCTTTGGCCAGCAGCCGCCCCGGACACCCGGAGTCATTCACTACACGATCAAAGACGACCGCATTTTCAAGAACGGGGACACACGCTATTTCGATCATCCCCGCTTCGGCGTCATCGCCAGGGTGACGCGTATCGAGGAGCCCGAAGAGAGCGAAGAAGACGAAGAGTCAGGCGGCGCCGTAGTGCTCGATGGCGTGGCCGGCGATCAAGTCGTCCAGTAGCTCATCGGCACTGCGATTCTCGCTGGCGGGCGTCGCTACCTCGATATCGAAGGCCAGCGTCACGAATCTTGCTGAACTGGATTTCGGATGATGCAGGCCGAGCTCTCGGACGTTATCGGCGATTCGCTCCGCGAAGCTGGTTACACCCGTCGCCTCTGACGCGTGTGACAGGACAACAAACTTGTCGTCGTCGACGCGTGCTACAACGTCGCTGGCGCGGCGCAGGCAACGTCGAATCGCCTGCCCGACTTTCCTCAGGCAGGCATCAGAAGCGTGCCGGCCGAACGTGTGCACGTAGGCCGGGAAGTCCTGCACCTGGAACAGCACGACGGACAGCGTCGTCTGCTCACGCTGGGCGACCGCCCAGTCATGGCCGAACAGTTCGCGCAAGGCGAGCTCGTTGAGCAATCCCGTGACGACGTCGTCGCGTTTCAGATCCTGCGTTCGCTTCGACTTCAACAGAGAATGCTGCGCCGCGACGCCGGGGACCGACCCCTGGGCACCGCCACGCCGGAATGAGACCGCACAGTAGCGGGTATCGCCGGAATCCTCGTCGGTCGGCAGTTTCAGCGTCAGCATGTATTCCCTGCCGACAAAGTCGACAGCGAAGCTCGACGCATGCCTCGCGCGGAGTGCATCACTGATCTCGATCGCCATTTCCCGGCCCAGCAGCCGGTCCATCAGGTCCGCGAAACCCTCGGAGGTTGCCTCGTCTTTGGCGATCGAGGCGAAGGCTTCGTTGGAAAAGACAATCGGCCAGTCCGGTTTGTCCAGACTGACAATTAACAGGGGTTCACCGATGTCCGTCAGGACCTGCAGGAGGTGGTGTTTGCTCAGACGATCCATGCCCAGGAAACTACAAAGAAACCAGCCGAAAAACAGAAGCTTACGCCCCATTGTTCCCGACAGCCTGCGAAGCCGGTCACATATTTAACTTAAAGGCCGGTCTGCGGCTCGGGATTCAGGCGTCCAGCGTGAGTTGGGGGGTGGCCTGCCAGCGCGCAAGCCGGGCCGTCGCCTCCTGCCACTCCTCGTCCGCGTGCAGCCCTTCCCAGAGCCAGTCACCGGTGCCGTGCAGACGCGCGAGCCGCACCAGCGACAGCGGATTCGTGTAATTGTTCAGGGACTCGACGGCCCGCTCTGCGGCAGGCCTGTCGTTGCAGATCAGCAGCATGTCACAGCCTGCATCCAGCGCGAGCCTCGAACGCTCCACCATCGAACCGTAGTCCCGCGTAGCGTGCATGCTCAGGTCGTCGCTGAAAATCGCGCCGGTGAACCCGATGCGCTGGCGGAGCTCCTGCTGCAGCCAGAGCCGGGAAAACGTCGCGGGCTGCGGGTCAATGTTCTGGTAGACGATATGCGCCGTCATGACGCCTGCCAGCAGGCCACTGCCGCTTAAGCGTTCGTACGGCCGCATGTCGTCCAGCAAGTCACCGTATTCCCGACGATCCACCGGCAGTTTCAGATGCGAATCGGCAACCACCGCACCATGACCCGGGAAGTGCTTGCCGACCGCCGCCATGCCGGATGCACGCAGTCCCCGGCAGAATGACGCCGCCAGTTCCGAGACCTCGTCCGGTCGGCTGTGAAAAGCCCGATCGCCGATGATCTCGCTGACGCCCCAGTCGAGGTCCAGGCAAGGCGCGAAGCACAGGTCGATGCCGACCGCGCGCAGCTCAGCCCCGATCATCCAGCCACAGATCCGACTCAGCGCCAGCGCCTCTGCCGGGTCACTTCGATGCAGCCGCCCGAGGTTTCGCATGGGTGGAATGATCGAGAAGCCGTCGCGGAAACGTTGGACACGCCCGCCTTCGTGGTCAACGGCAACGAGCAGCGCCGGGGACCTGAGTGCCCGAATAGCGGCAACGAGATCGATGATCTGTTCGACGCTGTCGAAGTTTCGCGAAAACAGGATGACGCCGCCGACGGCGGGCTCCATCAGCAACTCACGGTCCGCCGGCGTCAGTTCGACCCCTTCGACGTCCAGCATTACCGGTCCTAGCGACACTGTGATTTACCTAGAATTTGCTTAAGATATGTAATTTAATTTATTGTTTTTATTTACTAAATACAGCAATGGATTCGACATGCGCCGTGTGGGGGAACATATCGATGATCCCCGCCGCCTCACACTTGAATCCGTGCTGATTGACGAGAATACCAGCATCGCGAGCCAGCGTGCCCGGATGACAGGACACGTAGACGATGCGCTCCGGTGCGAGCCGGTCGATGCGCTCGACCACCTCTGCCGCACCCGAACGCGCCGGATCCAGCAGCAGGCGGTCGCAGCCCTTCTTAAGCCATGACTCACTGCCGTCAATCTTCGCCAGGTCGACGCAGGCAAACTCGGCATTGCTGATGCCGTTGCGCTCAGCGTTGACCCGAGCGCGCCGGACGAGCGACTCCTCGCCTTCGATGCCGAGCATGGATCCCGCGCGACGCGCGAGCGGCAGCGAGAAATTGCCGATGCCGCAGTAAAGGTCCAGCACCCGATCCGACTCCGACACGTCCAACCGGTCGATCGCCGTCCTGACCATGCGTTCGTTGATCTCGGCGTTGATCTGCACAAAGTCGACCGGTTCAAAGGCGATATCGACGTCGAAGTCATCGAGTCGATAGGCCAGTGGGCTGTCGTAAGGCGCCAACGGTCGGACGCTGTCCAGTCCGCCCTCTTGCAGGTAGATTCGAAGATCGTGCCGCTCGGCGAATCGCTCGAACGCCTCGAGGTCCTGGGCGGACGGCGGGTCCAGGACACGAAACACGAGCGCAAGCGCGTTATCCGCGGCGGCGACCTCGACCTGCGGCAGCCGGGCCCGAATCGACAGCCCACCGATCAGCTCGCTCAATGGGTCCAGCAGCTCGTCGACCGGCTCCACGATGACCTCGCAGCGATGCATGTCCGTGATGAACGGGGCGTGGCGCTCGCGAAAGCCGACCAGCACTCGTCCCTTCGCCGGCACATCCTTGACAGCCAGCCGCGCACGACGCCGATAGTGCCATTCGGGCCCGGTCATCGGTTCGAGCCATTCGGCGGGCTCGATATTCCCGATCCGCTGGAGGTTGTCCTTAAGCGCCTGGAATTTGATGGCTCTCTGCTGTGCCGGATCGATGTGCTGCAGCGAGCAACCGCCACATCGTCCAAACGCATCGCATTTGGGCTCGATGCGCTCGCCGGACGGCTCCAGCACCTCCAGCAACTCGGCTTCATCGTAATTGCGGCGGATCTTTCTGCGCTGGTAGCGCACGCGTTCGCCTGACAAGGCGCCCGCGACGAAGACCTTCTTGCCTTCACCGTCGACGATGCCACGACCGTCATGCGTTGTTGCGCCGATCGTGCCCTCTTCCGGCCCGCGCTTCTTGCGCCTAGCCACCCCAGGCGCCCAGGAACTCGTCCAGGTGCGGCTTGCCCGCCGCCTTCAATGTGGATCGGACCAGCTCGTATTCCTTCTCAAGCGATTTGTCGTCGAGATTGCCGCGCATGTGTTCGAAGCGCAGATAGACGAGAAAGGTATTCAGCACATCCGTTTCACAGTAGTCGCGGATCTCGCCGATCGCGCCGGCTTTGAACTTGTCCCAGACCTTGTCGCCGCTCATACCCAGTTTGCCCGGGAAACCGAGCAACGTCGCAACCTCGTCGAGCTTCGCCCTCGCGCGCGGCTGGAATCCCGACAGTACGTCCATCAGGTCCAGGTGACGCCAGTGGTACCGCGACAGGTAGTTGTTCCACTTGAAGTCCCTGTCCGAATCGCCGGTTTCCCAGTAACGGGGGGCCTGTACGCCATGCCGCATGGCGCGGTAGTGCAGGACAGGCAGGTCGAATCCGCTGCCATTCCACGACACCAGGTCCGGCGTGTATCGCTCGATCCCGTCGAAGAAGCGGGTGATGATCTCCGCCTCGGACGAATCCTCGTCGCCGAGCGTCCAGACCTTGAAGCTGTCTCCGCTGCGCAGCGCCACGGAGATCGCGACGACCCGGTGCTGGTGCAGCGGCAGGAAATCGCTGCCCGTTGCCTGCAGGCGCTTGAAGGTCATCGCCGTCGCAACGTCCTCGTCTGGCAATCCATCCAGCCCAAGGTTCTGACGCCCGAAGTCGGTGTCCGGAACCGTCTCTATGTCAAAGCTAAAACAGTGCATCACGATGACTTGTCCACTCGGTAGTCGCGGTCTTAAGCCTTTTCTACCACGGCGAAGGCGATAATCAGACCGGCATCGTCCGTCAGGCTGACGTGACCGGCGCCTATGCCCATCTCGTCGCAGACAGCCTGGCCTCGTTCCGACCAGATGACCAGCGGTCGCCCCCGCTTGTCACTGGTGATACCGACATCCCGGATCCAGACGCCGTGTGCGAAGCCGGTCCCCATGGCCTTCACGACCGCCTCCTTGCCGGCGAATCGCATGGCGAGAAAGCGGGCCGGCCACTTGCTGCGTTCAAAAAGTTTCCGCTCTTCGTCCATCAGCAGGCGGTTGATGAAGTGCTCACCGAATCGGGCGTAGGTCGCTTTGATCCGCGTCAGTTCGACGACGTCGGTACCGACGCCAAAAATCACGAGTGCCGTTCCGCAAGCATGATCCGCTTCATCTCCGACACGGCGAGCGCCAACCCGTCGATGACGGCGCGCGAGACGATCGCGTGGCCGATGTTGAGTTCGACAATCTCCTCGATTCGGGCGATCGCCTGTACGTTCTCGTAGTGCAGGCCGTGGCCGGCGTTGACGACCAGTCCCCTGCCGCGCGCATGCTCGGCAGCCGCCCGGACTCGATCCAGCTCACGCTGCTGCTCGTCACCGAAGCTATCGGCGTAAGTGCCGGTGTGAAGCTCGATGACCGGGGCGCCGGCTTCGATGGCCGCATCGACCTGGTCGATATCCGGGTCGATAAACAGGGAAGCGCGGATACCGGCATCGGCGAGGCGTTTGCAGGCATCCGATATGCGCTCCATCTGGCCGACGACGTCGAGCCCGCCCTCTGTCGTCAACTCCTCGCGCTTCTCGGGCACCAGGCAGCAGTCTGCAGGGCGCGCCTTGAGCGCGATATTCAGCATCTCGTCGGTGACCGCCATCTCGAGGTTCATGTGCGTCTTCATGACGGCCGCGATGGCGTCGATGTCCGCATCCTGGATGTGCCGCCTGTCCTCACGAAGATGCACGGTAATGCTGTCTGCGCCAGCCGCCTCGGCTACGCGTACGGCTTCCGCCGGCGACGGATAGGATGTTCGCCGAGCTTGCCTCAGCGTCGCGATGTGATCGATGTTGACGCCAAGCCTGAGCGTCTCGGTATTGGTCATTTCGGGGTCTTCTCGTCAGAGGGGGCCGGAAGTTTACCGCGAAGCAGGTCTTTGAGCACCTTGCGCGTCTTCAGCTCCCGGCCATCCAGCTGGTAGTGGATGACTCGGCGCAGTAATCGACCGGCATCGCGTCGACAGTCATCCGAGTCGAAGGCCTGCGCGGCGATGGCCTTGAGCTGTGCCCCGGTGAAGATCATCGCGCCGTCGCGGGGTTCGACCGGAACAGCGCCCTCGTCCGGCCGAAACTCATAGGTCTGGCCGGACGCCAGCGGTCGATCCGTCCTCGCCTCGGTCTCGAGATTCAGCGCGTAGCCGGACAGCCTCAGCAACTCGATCTCGAAGCGCCGCAACGCGGCGACGACATCGTAGCCACCCGCCAGCGACGAAAGCGTTTCCTCGTACAGGGCGAAGATCTCCGGTTGCGGGTCGTGGCGGTGCAGCAGGTAGATCAGCAGCTCGTTGACGTAGTAGCCGGCCATCAGGGCGTCACCGACCAGTGACTGTGCCCGGTCGTTGATCTCGGCGCCGGTCAGCGTGCCGAGATCTGTCTTCAGGCTCCAGGACAGGAGCAGCGGCTGGAATGGCCGCAACAGGCCTGCGAGCCTGGACTTGGCAGACCGGCTCCCGCGCGCGACCAGCGACAGCTTGCCGTGGTCGCGGCTGAACACGTCCAGGAGTTGGCTGGTGTCCCTGAACGGCCGGTGGTGGAGGACGTAGGCCGGCTGCTGCTGCACTCGGCGACTCGATGACACGCTTAAGGGCTCTCGTAGCCGAGTCGGAGGAGGTCCTGCTCGTTGTCGGCCCAGTTGTCTTTGACCTTGACCCACAGTTCCATGTGGACCGGGCAGCCGAGTTCGGCCTTTAGCTCCTGACGTGACTGCGTGCCGACCTGTTTCAGCAGCCGGCCGCCTTTGCCGACGACCATCCCCTTCTGGCTATCGCGCTCCACCCAGACGACGGCGTAAACGCCGACACCTTCGTCGGTCCGCTCGTATTTCTCGATCTGCACCGTCAGGCCGTAGGGCAGTTCCTGCTGCAGCGCATTCGTCAGCTTCTCCCGGATCAACTCGGCGGCGAAGAATTCCGGTCCCCGGTCCGTGCTCATATCATCCGGGAACAGCGGCGGCGACACCTGCAGGTAGGCCGGGATCGAGCGCATCAACATCGCCACGTCCGACTTCTTCTTTGCCGAGATCGGGAACATCTCGACGAAGTCATGCCGCTCCTGCATCGACGAAAGGATCGTCAGCAGGCGCTCCTTGGGATGCACGAGGTCGACCTTGTTGAGCACCAGCATCGTTGGCAGCCCCGACTTGCGGATGCGCCGCAGCACGTCCTTGTCCTCATCGGTGAAGCGATGAGCCTCGCAGACAAATAGCACGAGGTCGGCGTCTTCGAGTGCGTTCGCCGCCGTCCTGTTCATCAAGCGGTTCATCGCCCGGGAGGCCTTACGATGTATGCCGGGTGTGTCAACGAAGACGACCTGGGCATCGGCCTGGTTATGCACGGCCAGGATCCGATGTCGTGTGGTCTGAGGCTTGTTCGTCACGATACTGACCTTGCGGCCCATGACCGCGTTGATCAGCGTGGATTTGCCGACGTTCGGTCTGCCGACGACGGCAACGAAACCGCAACGGAAGTCGTGGCTCATAGAGTCGACTCCCGTTCTTTCAATCGAAGCAGCAGGCGTTCGGCGGCCTGTTGCTCGGCATTACGGCGACTGGTGCCCTCACCGTCCGACTCGTCGTCCTGCACGTACGCCCTGACAACGAATCGCTGGTTGTGCGCCTTGCCGGTCGTCTCTGTCAGCTCGTAGGACGGCAACCCGAGGCCACGAGCCTGCAGCCACTCCTGCAGCCGTGTCTTCGGGTCCCTGAGCTCATCGAAATCAGGGAATTCCTCGAAGCGCGAGCCGTAGGCCCGGTGTATCAGGTCGTTTACGGCGTCGAAGCCATCATCGAGGTAGACGGCGCCGAACAGGGCCTCCAGCGCGTCGGCGAGAATGGACTCGCGACGATGCCCGCCGGACTTTTTCTCGCCGCTGCCGAGGGCAAGATGGTCTCCGAGCCCGAGTTCCTTCGCCAGGGCTGCCAATGACGAGTCTTTGACGAGGTGGGAGCGGAGTCGACTGAGATCGCCTTCGGCTGCGTTAGGGAAAGCGCGAAACAGCACGTCCGATACGACGAAGTCCAGCACGGCGTCGCCGAGAAACTCCAGTCGTTCATTACTTCGCCCCGGCGCGCTGCGGTGCGTCAGCGCCCGCTCAAACAATTCGGCTCGTTTGAACCGGTAATCCAGGGTTTTCTCAAGCCAGGCTTCGGCTTTCTGCACGGTGTTCGCTCTTGATGATGTCCCGCCTGCGTTCGCTCACGTCGCAGGCCCGGCCTTAGGTCTAGCGGCGAATGAGTACGGTCTTGTTGAAGGCAACGAGGAAATTCACGTTTCCGATGAACGGCGAGACGTGGTCGTACTTCGCGGACACCTCGTAGCCCCCGTCCACTGCCGTCACCTTGACGTCCCGAGCCGTGATCTTGTCGACGCTCTCGACGTCGAAGCGCCGGGCCACCGACATCAGGATAGCATTGCGGCTCGGGTTCTGTCCGTCAAACTCTTTGAGGACGCCCTCGACGACACCCGAGACTTTGAAGTAATTGAGATAAACGGGCGTCAGGCGGATTCCGCCGAACACGAACAGTCCAATAAAGCTTATGAGAATGATCATGCCCAGCGTGGTTATTCCACGCTCGCGCCTGCCCAGTCCCTGCTTCATCACCCGCTTGTTCATTCGAAACACTCCGCAAGCGGCTGATATGCCGCTCATTCGTACTCTAAAGCCTAGGCAGCATTATCGGTTAAATCAGTGACTTACTCCACATTATTCGATCTTCATGCCGATTCGGTCCCAACGCGGCATGGAAAGGCCGTCCATGTGCATCCAGATGCGTACGGCCTCGCCGACCAGGTGCGACTCCGGTATCGACCCGATGAAGCGGCTGTCCTTGCTGTTGTCCCGGTTGTCGCCCATGACGAAGTAATGGCCGTCCGGCACCTCGTAGGTGCCCTCTTGGATGCGATAGCGTGGATCCGTGATGAGAATACGATGGCTGTCGTCGCCCAGCTGCTCGACGAACGCCGGTGAGGTAGTCGAAAAATCGCTCGCCTTCTCGAGGTCGATCAGCTCACCGTTGATCGTCAGTCGATGCTGTTCGTAGACGACGGTGTCGCCGGGCAGGCCGATGACCCGCTTGATGTAGTTGATGTTCGGGTTGGACGGCAGGCGAAACACGATGACGTCGCCCCGCTCCGGCTCGCCCGTCTCGATGAACTTGGACTCCGTCACCGGCAGTCGCAATCCGTAGGAGAACTTCTTGACGAAAATGAAGTCGCCCTGCAACAGCGTTGGCATCATCGAGCCGGACGGAATACGAAACGGCTCGAAGACGAACGACCGGACGACCAGTACGAACAACAGCACGGGAAAAAACGACCGCGAATACTCGACCAGCGTATCGAGTCCGGAACCGCCGAGTGGCTGTTCGAGGGGACGCCGGTCGCTGCCAGCTGAGGCAGCCTCGAGATTCTGGGGGTTTCCCCGCCTCCAGACAAACTTGTCGAGCAGGATCACAACCCCGGACAGAACGGTGAGCACTGTCAGAATCAACGCCAGGTTCAAACTCACTGTTTCATTCCCCGATTCTCTGCAGGATCCTTAAACATGACTGGCGTCCTCGCTTCGAGTTCCCGTTGCATCAGTCATCCACCCGAAGCACGGCGAGGAACGCTTCCTGCGGAATCTCGACAGATCCCACCTGCTTCATACGTCGTTTACCCGCCTTCTGTTTCTCGAGGAGCTTGCGCTTACGCGTGATGTCGCCACCGTAGCACTTGGCGGTCACGTTCTTGCGCAGCGCCTTCACCGTGCTCCTCGCGATGATCTGGCTGCCGATGGCTGCCTGAATCGCGACGTCGAACATCTGGCGCGGAATCAGGTCCTTCATCTTCTCGACCAGTTCCCTGCCGCGCATCTGTACCTTGGACCGGTGCACGATCAGGGACAACGCATCGACACGGTCCTTGTTGATCAGGATATCCAGCCGGACGAGGTCAGCAGGCTCGAAGCGCTCGAAGTGGTAGTCGAACGAAGCGAACCCCCGGCTCACCGACTTCAGCCGGTCAAAGAAATCGAGCACGACCTCTGCCAGCGGCATCTCGTACTCCAGCGATACCTGGCTGCCGAGATAGCGCATGTGCTTCTGGATGCCGCGCTTCTCGACGCAGAGCTTGATGACCGAGCCGACGTGTTCCTCGGGCACGAGGATATTGGCCGCGATGATCGGCTCGCGAAGCTCCGACACCTCGTTGGTCGGCGGCAGCTTGGACGGGTTGTCGACCATCAGCGTCTCGCCCGTGTTGGTGATGACCTCGAACACGACCGTCGGAGCCGTCGTGATCAACTCGAGGTTGTATTCGCGCTCGAGTCGCTCCTGGACGATTTCCATGTGCAGCATGCCGAGGAAGCCGCAGCGGAATCCGAAGCCGAGGGCCGCGGAGGTCTCGGGCTCGAAATGCAGGGCTGCATCATTGAGGCGCAGCTTCTGCAGTGCCTCACGGAAGTTCTCGTAGTCGTCCGACTGGATCGGGAACAGGCCGGCGAACACGCGGGGCTGAACGGTCTGGAAACCGGGCAACGGCTCCGGACACGGCGTCTTGGTCAGCGTTAGCGTATCGCCGACCGGTGCACCGTAGATGTCCTTGATTGCCGCGATAACGAAGCCGACGTCACCCGTCAGCAGTTCGTCGCTGTCTTCCATCTTCGGCGTGAAGCGACCTATCCGGTCGGCATTGTAGGACGCGCCGGTCGACATGACCGTGAACTTGTCTCCCTTCGACAACTTGCCGTTGACGATCTTCACGAGCGACACGACGCCGACGTAATTGTCGAACCAGGAATCAATGATGAGGGCCTGCAGTGGCCCCTCCGCGTCACCGTCAGGCGGCGGGATGACCCGGACAATCTCCTCCAGCAACTCGGGAATTCCGACGCCGGTCTTGGCGCTGACCCGGACGGCATCCGATGCATCGATGCCAATAATGTCCTCGATTTCCTCCTGCACGCGCTCCGGTTCCGCCGCCGGCAGGTCAATCTTGTTCAGGACCGGAAGGACCTCGAGGCCCTGGTCGATCGCCGTCGTGCAGTTGGCGACGCTCTGCGCCTCGACGCCCTGCGCCGCATCGACGACGAGCAGCGCCCCTTCGCAGGCGGACAACGACCGTGATACCTCGTAGGAAAAGTCGACGTGCCCGGGCGTGTCGATGAAATTGAGTTGGTAGGTGTTACCGTCGCTGGCTTCGTAGTGCAGCGTGACGCTCTGCGCCTTGATCGTTATGCCCCGCTCACGCTCCAGGTCCATCGAATCCAGGACCTGCTCGGCCATTTCCCGGTCCGACAGCCCCCCGCAATGTTGTATGAACCGATCGGCAAGCGTCGACTTGCCGTGGTCAATGTGAGCGATGATCGAAAAGTTGCGGGTCAACTTCATGCTGGGCGACTACCTTGTCTCAGACGCGCGAAACCGCGCAGTATACCGATTTCTGGCTCTATCAATGGGGATTTATGCGGCAGATTCCAGCCGCTTCAGCAGCTCGGCCAGCGCGCTGCGGTCCAGCTGGTAATGGCAGATCTCTTCGTCCTCGTAGGCTAAGACCGGCACGCGGACGTCGTAGCGCTCGCGCCAGTCCTCACGAGAATCGATATCCCGGACCTCAACCTCGATCTGGCCCCGGGTGATCGGCAACAGCTCTTCGATCATCACCTCGCACAGGTGACAGCCCTGGCGACTGTAGACGATGAGCGGGCTCAACGCGTGCCTCCCATGTCAATCTCAACCTGGGGAGAAAGGTTGCCGAGGCACGACAGGCGCCGGGTTCGATAGGTGCTGACCACCATACCGGCAGCGAGCCCGGCAAGCGCCGCGGCGACCGACACGGGTTCAGATGCTTGCAGCCAATAGGCAACGGCCGCCGCAACGGCAGCGCCGGCCAGCGGTATGCCGTAGGCCAGAAACGCAGCGTTCAGCAGGTTGCCCGGATGCAAATTCAGCTGCACGTGGTCGCCCACCTGAAGCCCGGCGCTCGCCGCTGTGATTGGCAGATTGAGTTCCAGCGACTTGCCAGCCGAGCCGGTCAGGCCGGCGCCGCAGCCGCGTCCGGCGGCACAGCGTGCGCAGCCGACGGCGGCGTCCACGCGAACCGTGACGTGCAACGGATCGTCCCCGATCCGCACGACTGTTCCCTCTGCTGTATTCACGGGCGTGAGTCTAGCGCGGCAGGCGCATCGACAGAGCAATCTTTTCCACGGTCGCCGCCGGGACCTCTCCGACGGCGGTCACCTGGTGGCCATCGACGACGGTACTGAAGCTGTGCGAACCGCCGACACGCGAGCGCATCGTTCGGGACGTGCTTTTCGCCGTCTCGATGAAGACGGATACCTTGCTGAGGCCGTCTGAATAGACAATGTGAGTGACCTTCGAGTCGGAGCCGCCGAGCGACGCCGTATGCTTCGACTCGATGACGAAACCGGCCGGCAGCTGGTTGTTCTGCCAGCTGACGCTCGAGATCCTGGTCCGGCGCTCTTTCTTCGCGGGATACCACGTGAAGCCAGACAGGTCGTGGCTGCTCTGCAGGTCTTCTTTCGAAATTGTCGCGTTGAGTGTGATGTCGGCAAAGCGAATCTGCTCGAGAATCGACCCGTTCCGGTCGACGAGCTGGGTCTTCAACGGGAAGCCGGTCTCAGCGTCGAGCCAGACGCGATGGCCGAATCGCAGGTCATCGCGGGGATCGATGGACATCAGCAGCGCCTTGCGGCCGGCGATGCGTTGCTTGCCACGGATCTTGAGCTCGTAGCTGTCGACCAATCCGTCCGAGCTCGCCGGCAGGGACGCGAACAGCGTACTGTACTCATCCCAGGCTTCGATCAGGACCGCCCTTTTGTCCGGCAGGACACAGTGCACCTCGTCACCATTGCGAATGATCTCGAAGCCGGAGCCCTCCTGGGACACGAGCCGCTCCCGGACGACACCGTCTGATCGCGTGTGAAAAATCTCCAGCGCTTCGGACCGGCCGTTCTGTTCGCGGAGTAACACGCCGTGATAGGCCGTGTCCTCAATCGCCTGGGCCATCTTCTCGAGCCACTGTGCCGCCTCTTCGGCGTGGGCTCCGACAGAAAACAAGGCACCGGCCAGCAGAAGACAGGCGCGCCCCCCCAAGGCTCCCCGGATCATCGCTAGTTCGTCACTTCCTGTTCGGCCGGCTCGTCTTCCGGCTCATCCGGGTCTTCCTGTTCCGGATCCTCGAGCGCCTCTTCCCGGAGCTGCAAGGTGACCAGCCGGTTATTGAGCCCTGTCGCCAACTCGCCGTGGCGCGCATGGTAGTCCAGCAGTTCAGGGGAAGGCACCGTGTACTGGTCGGCCGCCGTTACCGGCGCGTCAACGTCGGACAACTGTCCGAACCCAACCAGCGCGACCAGTGCGACGGCCGCCGCCGACGCGACGCCGACCAGCGGTCGGAACATGGCTGACTGGCGTGGCACCGGCGCGTGGACAGGCGTCTCGCTCTGCAAGCTGTCGTTCACCCGCTCGAGCAGGCCATCCAGCCGAACCGAGTACTCGCCTCGCATCACACGGCCGATGGCCTGGTACTCCGCGATCTGGTTACGTAGCTCAGCATCTCGGCTGATCCGCCGTACCAGCAGCTCCGATTCAGCATCCGACAGTTCGCCGTCGACGAACGCTGAGAGCTGCATCTTGATTTGGTCGTTCATAACTTTTCCGATATTACCGTACCAGGGAGCCGACTTTCTTACTGATAGCGTCGCGCGCCCTGAAGATCCTGGAGCGAACGGTACCGACCGGACACTCCATCGTTTGTGCTATTTCCTCATAGCTCATGCCATCGATCTCACGAAGGATGATTGCCGTCCTGAGATCTTCCGGAAGACCGGCGATCGCTTTCTCGACCGTCTCCCTTAATTCGTTGCTGAGGGTTACCCCCTCCGGCGTATCCGTCTCCTTGAGCTTTGCATGCAGATCGTATTGATCCGGGTCCTGCAGATCGAGCTCTACGTCCATCGGCCGGCGCCGCTGCGACGCCAGGTAGTTCTTGGCCGTGTTGACAGCGATGCGATACAGCCAGGTATAGAAGGCGCTGTCGCCGCGGAACCGCGGCAGCGCGCGATAGGCTTTGACGAACGCCTCCTGCGTGATATCGAGCGCCTGTTCCGGATCCCGGACGTAGCGCATGACCAGGTTGACGATCTTGTGCTGGTATTTCAGTACCAGCAGGTCGAAAGCGCCCTTCTCGCCATTCTGTACGCGCTTGACCAATTGCGCATCAGTCGATTCAGTCGACATGCAATTGACCTTCGAAACCACAGCTGCAGAGGTAGTCATACCCCCGATAGACCGGGGGTGTCAGCAAAAGTTCGGCGGATCGCGAGGCTTTTTTCAACGGCGTGAACCAGGCCACACTTCGGGCCGTCAGGGACTACAGAAAATCATCGTATCAGCTTCAATTTATGGCTCCAATGTGCCGAGATACAAGCCTGAAGCGCCGCCAGCTCTCTCGCGGCATAGAGCGTTCGAGGCACAGGCAGTCCACGCGAGCGCCCG
>JAAUXY010186464.1_pt1 | contig 15929 bp, 14 predicted proteins | sample 7278121 | NCBI WGS metagenome assembly JAAUXY01 (sample SAMN14350117, study PRJNA611818) | marine sediment metagenome | isolation source: surface marine sediment (1.8m) | place: French Polynesia: Moorea | collected 2018-08 | reverse complement strand
GTCCTGAGCGGCATCGATGCGGCGAACGAGGCCGTAATGAACATCGGCAACGGCTCTGCGACGACTCTCACCGTAATCACGATCGAGGGAATCGAGGCGCGCGCCTACCAGATCGGCGATTCCGAGGCGCTGATCGTCGGCCAGCGCGGGCTGATCAAGGCACAGACGACGGCGCATTCGCCCACGGGATTCGCGGTTGAGGCCGGATTTCTCGATCATCGCGAGGCGCTGCATCACGCTGAGCGGCATCTCGTGTCCAACTTTCTCGGCTCGCCCGAAATGCGCATCGACGTCGGTGCAACGGTTCGCCTGCGGCCGCGGGATACCATAATGCTGGCGAGCGACGGCCTGATGGACAACCTCCACCTTGACGAGATTGTGGAGCTGGTTCGCAAAGGCCCCCTGAAGCACGCGATCTCGGCAGTAGTGGCCAAGGCAAACCGCCGCATGGCGGGCGTCCGGTCGACGATGCCGTCGAAGCCGGACGACCTCTCCCTGCTTCTGTTCCGGAAGCCTTACAGCCTGCGGAGTTGATCGGCGAATAGGCCCGTATTATCGTGAAATCCACCGGAACTAAGTCAGCGGCAGGTCACTCATAAAATTGGGGCCCTGTGGTTTTTTCGAAGCGAAAAACGGAGCGTCCCGAGATAGCCCGCTGTCGAGAGGCACAATTATGAAACGCAGCACGTCAACACCCGGTTTTCTCTTCAGATCTTTCGCGCTGATCGCCTGCGCGGCGCTCGTCGCCGGTTGCGCGTCCACGAGTTCGATGGGCGGCTCGAGCGGTGGTTCCAGCGGCGGTAGCAGCGGTGGGTCGTCCGGAGGCGGAATGCCCGGCGGCGGAATGCCGGGAGGCGGTATGCCCGGTGGCGGTATGCCCGGAGGCGGAACGCCCGGCGGCGGCTCGCCCGGTGGCAGCAGTGGTGGTTCATCGGGAGGCGGCATGCCCGGTGGCGGCATGCCGGGCGGCGGAATGCCGGGAGGCGGAATGCCCGGAGGCGGAATGCCCGGAGGCGGAATGCCCGGCGGCGGTATGCCGGGAGGCGGCATGTCTGGCGAAGGCGGCGATGGCGGCGGTGACGGATCCATGGGCGGAGGCCAGGGCGGCACGGCCCCCGTTGGCAGCATGGGCGGCGTACAGGCCCCATCGGGTGCCGGCGGCAGCGGCAGCGAAGATGGTGACTGCGCAGCCGTTCCCGGCGGTTTCGGCGGCGATATGAACTGCGGCGACGGCCAGGGCGGCGCGGGCGGCGTCGGTGAATTCCCGGGTGAAGGCGATGCCGAAGCGCTCGGTGAGGAGCTCGACGAGTCCATCGGCGGGTTCGATGAGACTCTGATGGAAGAGCAGCGCCAGGTTTCCTCGGTCGGCCGCAATACCGAAGGGTTCGGAACCGGTGGAGCCGGCGGCTCGGGCGGCGGCGGTATCAGTCTCGGCGAGCAGGCTGAAGGCGCCATGGGATCCGGGTCGGGCGGCGGCGGTTTCCCGGGTGATCAGCAGTCGCAACAGTCTTCGCCGATCGAACATCTGAGCGAAGAGCAGATTGCGGCGCGAACGCCGGACGATATCGAGGTCCTGATCGACGACGACATCATCGCAAAGCAGCTGCGTGAAGCAGCGCTCGCGGAAGAAGATCCGGAGTTGCGCGAACGCCTCTGGGAGGAATACCGCAAGTATCGCGGCATAGAGTGATAGAGAAGGACGACTGATACGTGAACCGGATTTCGCCGCTGGCCCTCCTGGCCTGTTTCTTGATAGCGGGTTGCTCCGTCAACGAGGTGATGGTCGCCGAAGAGACCAAACTCGACGTCGCCATTGAGCCGCCGGACGAGTCGATGTTGCTCGATATTGGCGTCATCGAGTTCGACGGCGGCATTTCCGAGGACAACGACCCGTCCAAATCGGGCGTATTTGAAGACATTCGGGCAGCAGAGACTCGGTATCTTGCGTACCACCTCAAGACGACGCTGCAGGATACGGGGCACTGGGGCGCTGTCCGCGTGGTGCCGTCGGAGAACGCGTTCACGGACGTGACGATTGGCGCGACCATTGTGAAGTCTGACGGCGAATTCGTCACGTTGTCCGTGGTCGTCAGGGATGCGATCGGGCAGACCTGGTTTACGAGGGAATACGAAACCCAGACCGGTATGTCGTCCTACTCGGAGCGACGGGACCGCCGCCTGGATCCGTACCAGAAGGTCTTCAACGATATCGCGAACGACCTGCGTTCGTTCATATACGAATTGCCGAACGAGTACATCAGCCGGGTACGCCAGGTGTCCGAGCTGCAGTTCTTCGGGGACATGGCGCCGCTTCAGTACGGCGAATTCCTCGAGACGGACGAAGACGGGATCGTGACGATCGTACGGCTGCCTGCCGAGAACGACCCGACCGTGGCGCGACTGCGCCAGATTCGCGAACGCGATCGCCTCGTCATCGACATGCTCAACGAGCATTACGCGAATTTCTACTACGGCATCGCCATACCGTACCGGGCCTGGCGCAAAACGTCGCGCGAGGAAATGGTCAACTACCGGCAGGTCAAACGATCGGCAGCGCTGCAGTCGCTGGTTGGTGTCGTGGTACTGGCCGGATCGCTGGCGATGGACACCGACAACAGCTCCAGCAGCTCGCAGCGAGCGGTGAAAAGAGGCCTGCAGACGATCGGCATCCAGCAGGGCCTCGAGCGCATCATGGGCGGTATTACGCGCAACGCGGAAGCCAAGATGCATCTCGAATCGATTTCCGAGCTGTCGGACTCGTTCGGTGCCGAGGCGGCGCCGATGGTGATCAACGTCGAGGGTCAGACCCGGCGACTGACGGGAACCGCGGCTGCGCAGTACGAGAGCTGGCGCCGCTTGTTACGCGAGATCTACGAAGCCGAAACCGGCTTCCGCGAGGATATCGAAGTCGGTGCGCCGGTCCGGGCACCGGAACCCACCGGATAGGTCCGCGGCCAGATGAGTGAGCTGCGAAAAGGAGCGCTGCTCGCCGGACGCTACACCCTGAAACACGTACTCGGTGGTGGCGGCGAAGGGCGAACCTGGCTTGCGTCGGATCGGATGACCGGATCGTCTGTGGCGCTGAAAATTGCGCCGCCCGGAGATTCGGACGCCGGCCGCCTGCGCGACGAATGGCAGACCAGTATCCGCCTCATGCACGCGCACATCGGACGCGTGTTCGAGTTCCACGACGACGAAGCCGGCGCATTCTACAGCCGGCAGTACATCGACGGGCCTGACATAAGCGCGCTGGCCGCTGCGCCTGTCGCGGATATTCTCCCGCCTGTATGCCTGATCGCAGCCGCGTTGCAGTATGCACACGGTCGCGGCGTCGTACACCGCGACATCAAGGCAGCGAACGTCTTGCTGGACGCGAACGGTGCGCCCTACCTGATTGATTTCGGAATCGCCTCACAGGCCGGGGGGACTGCGGACGGGTCATCGTTAATCGCATCGTCGCCGCAGGCGCTCGCAGGTGAGGCGCCGCAGCCGTCGGACGACATATTCGCCCTGGGCGGTGTGATCTACGAACTCGTTAGCGGCCGCTCGCCTTACTCGTCGACGGCGACGGCCGACGATATCCGGGAGCGCGTGCCCGAAGTTCTGGTCGACGCGAACGGTAGCGCTGTCCCCGATGCTATTGCAGGGCTGGTAGCACGCATGCTTGACAAGGATGCGGCCCGTCGCCCGTCCGCTGCCGAGGTCGTCGAAGGCCTGGTGGAAGCCGGTTTCGCCGGGGCGCCGGCGCGCAAGCAATACCTCGGCGGCGTAAGACGAGCCGCTGACGAGGTCATCGAGGCCAGCGAATCGATCTCGCCGCACCGCAGGCTGGCGGACACGGAGCGACCAGCGACAACGGTTACCGCGGATAGCGGCCTCAACCCGAGAACCGTCGGCATCGCGCTCGCCGTGCTGGTCGCACTGCTGATCGGGGTCGTGTTCGTGTTGCCGAAGCTGTCGTTCGACCGTGATAGCGACGTGGTTGATCGCGACGAGCCCGGCATCGAACGAGAACCGACAGCCGTCCAGTCGACGCCCGCAGAAGACGACGAAGAAGTCGGCTTCAGCGAGAACCTCGACGAGTACGTTGGCAGCGACGCGAGGCTCCGGGCCCGAAGCGAGGCAGAGCAGGTCCTGGGTGAGCTGCTCTCCCACATGGAAACGCTCGAACAGCGCGCCGTGCAACGCTGGGGCGGACTGCGCTACGCGGATGCGAAGGCGGCGTACGAGGCCGGTGACGCATCCTACCTGGAGAAGGAATACACGGCTGCCGCTGAGCAATATCGCGAAGCGGTAGCGATCATCGAGCCGTTGTTGACCGAAGTCGACAGCGTATTCCAGACAACACTGGCCGACGCGCAATCGGCGTTCGACTCAGGCGACACGCTTGAAGCGATTCGCCTGTTCGAGCTCGCGGTCGCAATCTCGCCGAACGATGTGGCGGCTCAAAACGGCTACGAGCGCGCCAGGAATCTCGAGACTGTGCTGTCGCTCGTGAGTCAGGGCGATGAATACGAAAAGAACCTCGAACTCGATGCTGCCCTGCAGAGCTTCGAAAAGGCCGTCGAACTCGATCCTGCCTGGGTACAGGCGACCGAGGGCGTTGCACGGGTGCAGGAGACGATCCGACAGATGGAGTTCGACCAGCGCATGACGGAAGGCCTGATGGCGCTCGAGCTGGGTGACTACGAAACGGCCCGGGCGGCCTTCACGATGGCGAAAGCGCTGAGACCGGAATCGCGAGAACCGGCGGATGGACTGCAGCAGGTTGACCAGGGCCTGAAACTGGGTGGCATCACGTCGCTCGAGCAAAGCGCTTACGCGCAGGAGCAGGGCGAACAATGGCAGGCTGCGATCGAAACCTACGAGCGCATCCTCGAGATCGACCCGAACCTGAGCTTTGCCCAGGAGGGTGGGGTCCGCGCGCGTCGTATGGCGGCCCTGCACAAGGAGCTGGAGGGCTACATCGAGGATCCTGACGTGCTGAGCCGACCGTCCACGATGAGAAAAGCGACCAGCCTGGTCGTGGACATCACGCGCATGGGAGACATCGGGCCACGGCTCGCCGAGCAGCGCGATGAGCTTTCACGGCTGCTAAAGCGCGCGGCGACGCCTTTGACGGTACAGCTCGTCTCCGACAACCTTACCGACGTATCGATCTACAGGGTCGGTAAGCTCGGCAACTTTTCCACGCAGCAGCTGAGGCTGCGCCCGGGAACCTACGTTGCAGTTGGCAGTCGACCCGGTTATCGGGACGTGAGACTCGAGTTTCGGGTTGCTCCTGAAATCGACATGCAACCGATCATCGTGCGCTGCGAGGAAGCGATTTGAAGTTTGACGAGCTTTTTGTCAGGGACGTCGAGGGCGAACGACGACTGGGTAGCGGGCAGCTGCCGTTGCGCGTCGGGACGGGGAGCGACTGCCAGGTCCGTTTGCCCGGTCCCGGCGGTGCACCGGTAGCCCTGCTGGACCTGCTCGACGGTGAACCGTTCGTGCAACCGGTGGGGCGTGGTGAGTCGCTGACACTCAATGGCGCACCGCTCGAGACGAGCCGACGCCTCGTCGACGGCGACGAGATGCAATTCTACGGCAGCCGTATCCGGATCGACGCTGCGTCCGGCAAGCTCGTTCTTGAAGTCCGGTTGGAAGACAGCGCGTACGTCACCCGCCCGCCGGAGATCAGCGATGCCGGTGAGCAGGCGGCAGATGAAACGATTGCACCGTCGGCCTTCAAGCGGGCCGCAGACACGTCCGCCGGTGTCGGCCAGGAGGATCGCCGCAGCCCGTTGAAGATGATTCTCGGCGGCGGACTCGCGGCGCTCGTCATCCTGTCATACCTGCTGTTCAGTGCGAAATCGATTCAGTTCGAGGTCGATCCGACAGAGCCCGACAGTCTGGACATCGACGGCGGGTGGTTTCGCCTGCCGCTCGGCGACCGGGTGCTGTTACGCAGGGGTGAGTATACCGTCAACATTGCCAAGAAAGGCTACTACGACGTAAGCCAGAGTTTCGTCGTCGACGACGAACCCAGCAAGACGATCAGTCTTCGTATGCGCAAGCTTCCCGGCCGCCTGACCGTGGTCACCGAACCGCCTGGCGATGCCATCGTTACTATCGACAATGCGCTGGTTGGACCATCGCCTTACGGCCCCGTGGAACTGCAGCCCGGCCAGCACTCGGTGAGCGTCAAGTCGGAGCGCTTCCTGCCGTTCGTCGGCGTCGTCGACATTCCCGGGCTCGGGCGCAGCGAAGACATGTTCATCCAGCTCGTACCGCGCTGGTCCGACGTATCGATTACGTCCGAACCCCCGGGTGCCGATATCCTGGTCGGCGAGGAAACGGTGGGACAAACACCCGCAGTCGTGGAGCTCCTGGAAGGTTCCCACAAAGTCAGCGTTGTCGCGCCGGGATTCAGTGCCTGGGACGGCGTTGTAGAAGCCGAGCCGAACACACCGCAGGAGCTGCCGCTGATACGGCTGGAGCCCGCGGATGCGAAACTGCTCGTGAATTCCATTCCGCGCGGAGCAAACGTAACGGTCAACGGCCGCTATCGAGGCCAGGCGCCGCTGACGCTCGACCTTGCGCCGTCTGTCGACTACCAGATCGGTTTGTCCAAGGCCGGGTACGGATCGACGACGCGCGAAGTGCGGCTCGCGGCAGCTGCCAGCGAGTCAATCACGGTCGATCTCTCGGCGCGCACGGGGTCGGTTACCGTCAACGTGCAACCCTCGGACGCGACGATTTACGTGGACGGTCGCGCCCGTGCGCGTGGTGCGGCTACGCTCAAGCTGAGCTCGAGGCCGCACCGCATCGAGGTGAGAAAACCCGGCTATATCAGCTGGAGTCGCTCCGTGACGCCGCGACCGGGTTATCCGCAAACGATGACGGCGCGACTGCAAAGCGTCGAAGCCGCTGAACGCGCCAAGATCGCGGTCAATCGCAAGTCGGCCGCCGGCCAGGATTTGAGAAGGGTTGAACCCGGTACCTTTTCGATGGGCGCGTCGCGCAGCGAGCAGGGTCGGCGTGCGAACGAGGTCATCGTGCCAGTTACGCTGACCGATCCGTTTCTGATCAGTACTCGCGAGGTCACCAATAAAGAGTTCGCGGAATTCATGAGAAATCATGACTCCGGTGCGGACACGCACGCCTCGCTGGCGGCCGACGGCAATCCCGTTGCCAATGTCAGCTGGGCCCTTGCAGCCCAGTACTGCAACTGGCTCAGCAAGCAGGAGGGGCTGACGCCCGTCTACAAGGAGGAGTTCGGCAAGTGGGTGCCCGTTCTGCCGTTCCCTGATGGCTACCGGTTGCCGACTGAGGCCGAGTGGGTATGGGCCGTGCGCTACGGCAACCGCGAAAAGGCGACAAAATTCACCTGGGGCAACAAGTGGCCGCCGCCCGAGGATAGCGGCAATTTCGCGGACAAGTCCGCCGCAGACCTCGTTCCATCGATACTGCCGGGTTTCGACGATGGTTTTGCATCGACGGCTCCGGTCGGCAAATTCAAACCCAGCGGCCTCGGTATCCACGATGGAATGGGCAACGTTGCCGAATGGGTCAACGATTACTACTCCGTGCCGACGCCGGGGCAGACGCGCCCGCTCGAGAATCCTGTCGGTCCGGAAACCGGCACGACGCACGTAATTCGTGGATCGAGCTGGCGCCACGCCGGTGTCACCGAGCTTCGCCTGAGTTATCGCGACTACGGCTCGGAGCCGCGAACCGATGTTGGATTCCGCATCGCGAGAAACGTGGACTGAGGCAGGTTCTGGCAAAATTCGTGAGACAATCCGGCGTGTTACTGGTCCAAACACCTGACGCTGCCTGTAGGAGTTCTTAATGCATCGTTTGTTGTTATCCCTGCTGATTGGCTTTTCGCTCGCAATGCCGATCTATGCGCAGGAAGAGGAAAAGGAAGACGCGGAAACGACCGAGACCGAAGATATCGCCGAGGACGAGGAACTCGACGAGCAGGGCTATGCCGAGGAGAACGAAGATGATTTCGAGGCGAGCCAGGAGGTCGCGGCCGACCAGTCCGTCGCATTCCCCGTGGATATTTGAGCAACACCTATGAACAAAAAGAACATTCCGGTTGAATTTGTCTTTCAACTGTTCGCCCTGATCATCGCCATCATCGTCGTGCATGCGTTTTACGTGTCCGTCGTGCGGCCGAACGCGGCTCAGATAATCGAGGAACAGAATCGCCAGGCAGCGGCCGATCCGAACTTCATTCGCGAGCGGCATGTCTGGGTCCTCATCAAGGATCTCGAGCAGGAGGCCTGCTTCATTCTCGGCATCTGGGCGCTGGCGATCATGGGTTACAAGGCTGCGAAAATCAGCTCGGAGCGCAAACTGCTCGAAACCGATCTGGTGCCGGTGGCGGAAGGCATGCGAATACTTCCGGAGGATACTCGGGAATTTGCGCGACAGGTGCAGTCGCTGCCCGACGACCGGCAGCGCATGTTGCTGCCACGCGCATTGTTGAATGCATTGCGACGATTTGCGACGACGCGAAATATCCAGGACGTTTCGAGCAGCACGCACACGATCTGCGAATCCGAAGCGGAACGGCTCGAATCGGAGCTGTCGATGATTCGCTACATATCCTGGGCTATACCGTCGATCGGTTTTATCGGCACGGTCCGCGGTATCGGTGAGGCGCTGGCGCAAGCTGACAAAGCGGTGCAGGGCGACATCGCCGGCGTGACCCAGAGCCTGGGCGTCGCGTTCAACTCGACGTTTATTGCGCTACTGATCAGTATCTTTCTGATGTTTCTCGTTTATCAGCTGCAGCTCATGCAGGAACGGCTCGTGTTCGACAGTGAAGCGTACTGCGACGACAAGCTGATTCGGCACATGAAGGCCGACTAACGGAGCATCGTGTCGTGAGTCTGCTCGCAGCGCATCTGAACGACGCCGGAATCTCGGTGTTGAGCGATGATCGCTTGCTGTATCGCGAGCCGGGATTTGCGCTGCTCGAGGACGACGAGCTCGTCACCGGGAATGCTGCGTTGGCCTCGTCGAGGCTCAAACCGCGCCGGATACAAAATCACTACTGGGACCGGCTGTCGACCGAACCGCTGGCAGACAGGCGCTTCAGCCACCTGAGCGCGGCCGACCTGGTCAGTCGGCAGCTTGAACACATCTGGACATCGGTCGCGGAACACGGTGACCGGCTCGTAGTAGCCGTGCCGCCCTACATGAGCAGCGACAAGCTCGGGCTGTTTCTGGGCATCGCCGGCGAGTTGAACGTCCCCGTAACCGCGATGGTCGACGCCGCCGTCGCGGCGACCCGGCGCGAGTACAGCGACGCGGTGCCTGTGCACGTCGACCTGAGCCTGCATGGCGCTACCCTGACGCGTTTGTCACAAGCCGGACAGGTGCAGCTCGATCGCAGTGAAATCGTCGAGGCCAGTGGTTTGCTGGCGCTTTACGATGCCTGGCTGCGCGGTATTGCCGAGGCGTTCGTACAGCAATCGCGATTCGACCCGCTGCACACGGCGGAAACCGAACAGCTGCTGCTGGATCGTATGAACGGCTGGCTGGCTGCCACCGCGAGCAATGATGCCGTGACGCTTGAGGTCGAGTACCGCGGCATCTCACACACGGCCGAACTCGAGTCGCTCGAAATTATCGCGATGGCCGCGCCCGCGTATCAGCGCATCGTCAGCAGCCTGCGAGCGCTGTATCGCGCTGACGAGACGCCGGCAATCCAGCTTTCTGACCGCGCCGCCCGGCTGCCGGGACTCGCCGACATGGTCGGGGCCCGGGTCGGCGGCGAAGTGTTCCTGCTGGAACCGGGTGCGACGGCTCGCGGCGTGCTTGCGCGCTGTCGTGACCTGCAGCGCGACGGTGGCGGCGTCAGCCTGATTCGCTCATTGCCGTGGGATCAATCGGCCGTATCGCTTGAGGTTGCGGCGGACCTCATCGGCGCCGGTCAGCCGACACACCTGCTGTTCGGCAACACGGCTTACGCGCTCGACAACCGGCAGCTGTATCTCGGCTCGCAGCCGGCTTCCGGCGAGCGTTACATCGATTTGCAGCAGGACATGCCCGGTGTGTCGCGGCGACATTGCGCGCTCACGCTCAAGAACGGCCAGTGCGTGCTGGAGGACTTCAGCCGTTACGGCACGTTCCTGAACGGCCACCGCATCGACGGGTCGGCGGTGCTGGCCATCGGCGACCAGGTCCGGATCGGTACGCCGGGTTTCGAACTGCGGCTGATCACGCTGGAGGATGCCGATGGCTCGTAAGCGTCGTCCGCTCGAGGTGTTCAGCATGTCGTTCCTCGACTGCATGAGCTGCGGATTCGGGGCCGTGATCCTGTTCTTCATGATCATCAATGCGCAGGTCAAGGAAACGAGCGAGGTCGACCCGGCACTGATGGCCGAGACCAACAAGCTCGAGCTCGAGATCCTCGAGGGCCGCAAGAACCTCGTGCTTGCGCGAAACACCAAGGAGCAGCTCGAGGACGAACAGGTCACGGCGGAAGGCCAGATCGCAGAGATCGTCGCGCTGATCCAGCAGCTTCGAGCCGAGCTCGCCAAGTACGACAACGAAACGCTCGCGAAAATCGAACGCGTCGAAAAGCTGCAGTCGGACATCGAGTCGCTCGAGGAAGAGATCAAGCGCCTGTTGTCTCTGAAATCGGAACAGGAAGAAAAAGGTCAGCAGCTGCGCAGATTCAAAGGCGAGGGCGACCGCCAGTATCTGACCGGCCTCAAGCTGGGTGGCGAGCGCACGCTCATCCTCGTTGATCGTTCCGCGAGCATGCTGCACGAAGAGGTGGTCAACATCATGCGTCGCCGGAATCTGCCGGAGGCGGACCAGCTACGCTCGGTCAAATGGCGTCAGGCTGTGGCAAGCGTCGACTGGCTCACATCGCAGTTCCGGCCCGGCAGCGAATTCCAGATGTACATGTTCAACAACAAGGCCGAGCCGGTCATCAAGGGTAGCGAAGGCGTCTGGCTCAAAGCCGATGATTCGAACCAGCTCGACGAGGCAATTCGCGTCCTGCGCCGCACCGTACCGAAAAATGGCACCAATATGAAAGCGGCCTATGCCGTCGCCACGAAGCTGACGCCGCGTCCGGACAACATTATTTTGCTGGTCGACAGCCTGCCGACGATGGAGGAGGAGGAGACTGACCGGCGTATCGTGTCCGGGCAGGAACGCGTGAACCTGCACGACCGGGCCGTCCGCGAACTGCCCAGCGGAATCCCGGTCAATATTCTATTGTTCCCCATGGAAGGTGACTACGACGCCTCCATGAAATACTGGCTGTTATCCTATGCGACCGGCGGTTCATTCATGAGCATCAGCGAGGACTGGCCGTAAGCGGCGGGAGAAGTATCCATGCCACGCAGAAGACGCAACGTTGAAGCATTCAGCCTGTCGTTCCTCGACTGCATTTGCTGTGGATTCGGCGCGATTATTCTGTTGCTCGTGCTCAGCAAGATCTATGAACCGGTTGTGCTCGAAAAGACGCAGGATGATCTGCAGAAGCTGATCGCACTGCTGCAACAGGAGTTGTTCGAGATTCGCGGCGAGACCACGATCCTCAATCGCGATTTGCAGTCGGTACGCGAGCAGACGTCGAATACCAAGATCCAGCTCGCGCGTCTGCAGGGCGAGCTCGACACGGTCCGCGGCCAGTACAACGCCTCTCAGCGCGAAGAGGAAACCTACGTTGACGAGGATGCGCTGGCGTCGGCCAAGCAGCGACTGACGGAAGAAATGCGCCGGCTACAGCCATACTACAGGCGTGCCGACGAGGATGCTGTAGCCGGCATTCCCGTGGACAGCGAGTACGTCATCTTCATCATCGATACGTCGGGCAGCATGCGTCAGTACAACTGGGGCAACGTGCAGCTAAAGATCACCGAGGTGCTGGAGGTGTATCCGACCGTCAAGGGCCTGCAGATCATGAACGACAACGGTGCGTACATGTTCAGCCAGTACGCAGGCAAGTGGATACCCGACACGCCGGGCCGCAGGCAGGCGATACGCAACACGATCGGCGCGTGGGCCCCGTTCAGCGACAGTAATCCGGCCGATGGCATCATCGCAGCGATTGGCACCTTCTGGGCGCCGGACAAGAAGATCAGCATCTACGTGTTCGGCGACGAGTTCTCGAGCGGCAAGGTCGAAGAGGTCATACGCCAGGTCGATCGCGTCAACCGCGTCGGCGAGGACGGCAAACGCATGGTCCGTATTCACGCGGTCGGTTTCCCGTACCTCTTCCGCGGAAGACAGATTCCGCCTTCGGCGCGCCAGTTTGCGGCGCTGATGCGCGTACTCTGCGAGCGCAACGGCGGCACCTTCGTCGGCATCAACGATTACTAGGAGCGGTCTCCGGGCCGAACCTGCCATTATTCGCCATTATTGATCGTCGCCTTTCCACGAACGCGACGCTTAAGGTACGCATTTCCGTCCTGTAATTGATCCTGACAGCGGGCCACGTAGCGGCCCAACAGACGGAGGAATTTACTATGCGTACCCTGATTACACTGATCACCCTGATGAGCGTCGCCGCCGTACAGCCGGCTTTTGCGGGCACGAAAGCATCGAAGCAGGAGGCCATCGGCGTTGGCGCCGGCGGCGTTATCGGCGCGGCGGCGGGCGGCCCGGTCGGCTTCATCGTCGGTGCCGCCATCGGCGCAAAACTCGGCGACACGATGCACGAGAAGAACGAGCGTATTGACACACTGACGGCATCGCTCGAAACGTCGACTACTACGGTTGTGCACCTGGAGCGCGATATCGACACGCTGGGCGCGAGAATCGAGCAGCTGCAGGACCTCGCGCGCCCGGAACTCGTTGAGCTGCTCGAAGCCGGTATCAACATGGACCTCTTGTTCCGCACGGACGAGTACGCGCTGACCGATACGACCGGTGACCGCTTCGCGACGTTTGCCGCGACGATTGCGCAGCTGCCCGATATCCAGATACAGCTGGATGGCTTTGCCGACGAGCGTGGCGATACGGAATACAACCTCGAGCTGTCGAAGAAGCGCGTCGAGTTCATTCGCGATCAGCTCATCCAGGCAGGCGTCAACGATTCGAATATCAGCGTCACCGCGCACGGCGAATCGACGGCCCAGGACGAAACCGATGACAGCTATGCGCTGGAGCGTCGCGTCAGCGTCAAGATGTTCCTCGACGAAACGCAATCGTTCGCGTCAACACCGAAGTAACCTTGTTCCCCGCGACTCATTTCGAGTCTCCGCTTGGCCGGCTCTTTTCGAGCCGGCCTTTTTTTTGTGTAAGAGCGGTCGCCAGGTCGCGATTGGAGTGAGAGCGCCGCTCGCCCCGTCAGGCGGGATAACAAGGCGCGAACTGCGGCGACTGCTTTCAGGGTAGAACCGGCGACTGCAAATGACCGAGAGCGGATATGCTCGTTGGTCCATGTCGTCGGGAACGACAGCTACCGATTCGCATCGCCTGAATTGCGGGTTTATGTCGAATATTCTTACATGTTGAAATTCCTGTCAGAACCGTTCATTCGTAACTGATTGATAAGGAGTTTGTTTTCCATCCGCGCACGAATCTTGCATGGATTATGTTGAAAATAGCGCAGCAATCCAGGCGTAGGAGACCGCCATGAAAAGAGTCCTTCAGATAATGGCCGGCGTTGTGCTCGCGGTGAGTTTCAACCAGGCCCAGGCAATACCTATCACTCTCGGGTACGGCACGGCGAACATCGACGGCACGCTGAGCGCCGGCGAATGGGATGGCGCAACCGTCTGGAACGTGTTCGACGACGCGTACGCCGGCAGCACGTTCTACATGATGAACGACGCAGACAATCTGTATATGGCGCTCCGCGTCATCGATACGACGTTTGCAAGCAACGACATCATGGAGGTGCGGTTCGACAACACCAACAACCAAACGATAGACGTGGGTGATGATGAATTGTCCCTTAGCTCTATGGGCTTCTACGACACTCATTTTAACGGCACGAATTACGGCATTCTTGACAACACGGACGGTGCCGGCGCCGTGCAAGGTTTCGGTAGCTTCAATGTGTTCGAAATGGTGCATCCTCTGGCCAGCGGTGACCCGAACGATATAAACCTCTCGGCTGGCGACACGTCCGCTTTCTGTCTGAGGTATTTCGATGATGGGCAATCCGCGAGCAAAACGATGGTCTTTCAACCAGACTGCGTGCTGACTCGTTTCGGTCAGACGTTATACACTGAATTCGTTGTTGCCCGCGCAGTTCCCGAACCCGGCACTCTTGCACTCCTTGGTATCGGCCTGTTCGGATTGGGTTTAGGGAGACGCAGAAAAGCCTAGACCCAACACACAAAGACCCCGCCTTGAGCGGGGTTTCTTTCGCCTCGAAACACGTCCACTTTCGGCCGTGAGGCGACAGTCGCCGGGGTCGGGCTATGCTTTCCGCTATTGACCCAAAACCAGCCACTCATTAGTTGCCGGCGTTCAGAGCCGACTCGAGGAACAGGCACGGTGGAACCGACTGCAACAGCTACTTTTATGGCCTTCGTTGCCGCGATCAATCAGCGTGATGTCACGCGCATGGCAGAGCTGATGACAGAGGATCATACGTTTATTGACTCCAGAGGCGCTGTCGAGACCGGCCGCGATAAGATGACAGAAGGTTGGCGCGGATACTTCCAGCTGTTTCCCGATTACAGCGTCGAGGTTGACTGTCTCGTTGGCGACGGGCCTGTCGTGGCAGGTTTCGGATCGGCCTCAGGAACCTACAATGGCAAGCGCGGCATGGTCGCCGCGAACAGGATTGATATGCCCGCGGCCTGGAAGGCCATCGTCGAGGAGGGGAAGATAAAGGTCTGGCAAGTCTACGCTGACTGGACGGAAGGCAGCCGGATCATCGAGGAAGACGAGCAGCACCATTAATACTGTTCCACGCAATGCGGCTGATCGTTACGCGTCGTATGGAGGAGTTCGCGGCGGAGGTTCTTGGAGAATCGGGTAGAACGGTTTACGAAGACGGCCCCGGCGTTTGCCAGGGCCGTTAAACGCATTCGTGCTTTCCTCTGCTATCGCAGTTCTACATGAGCCCTGCGGCCCCATTGGTCGGGAAACGAAATGGTCATAAACGGATCATCGTCGAACGGGCTCATCCATGGGTAGTAAAGATCATGCATCGCCGTGACGTACTCGTACTGGCAGTCCCGGGTCAGGGTGGCATCTCCTTTGAACTTCACGATACCAACTATCTGATTGGCAAGGTCAACGGCGTATCCCGTGAGCGTGTACACAAACTTCCTGTTGCCAATGCGGTGCCAGTTGCCTCTGAACGTGCTGGTTCGTACGGCGTCAGGGAACAGTCCGCCCAGTGTCGGGTCAGGGTTGTTCAGCTGCTCTACAACGATGGTTCCGCGTTTCTCGGACTTGCCCATTTCGGTCCACATCACCCCGGTAAAGATCGGATTGTCGGGGCTTACGACGCCGAGCCAGGGACCAATGGACGAGCAGCGTCTCCTTTTGTCACTGTCGTCGTCATCGTCTGCCAGCGTCACCGCCGGGATCGCCAGTCCGAGCATCAGCATGCCGGCCAGCACATAGCGTAACTTTTTCATGCCTACCTCCAGGCCGCAATTGCGGCTTCGCCTGAAGCCTCACTGATCGGAACTCGTCCCGGTCGTATGGCTATCCATCACCGTCAACAACCCGTTCAGCCAGGCCGCCCATAGGCATGTAAGGCTCCGAAGCCGGCCATTGGGCAGACATCCTTACGCCGGGCGCTAACAGTGTGGACATTCACCGGAATGCTGACAATCCGGAGTTGATCCGATTGACGGTTTTTGCGACCCGGTATAAATGCAAAAGAGGTTTGTGCTTCGCCAAAAAAACTCGTTGCGAATCAACTGTGTACAAGGCGCTGTGCATTGTTGACGTTACAGGAAACGACCAATTATGAACTTCCATGATTGCCTTTGGCC
>JAAUXY010115158.1_pt1 | contig 15932 bp, 15 predicted proteins | sample 7278121 | NCBI WGS metagenome assembly JAAUXY01 (sample SAMN14350117, study PRJNA611818) | marine sediment metagenome | isolation source: surface marine sediment (1.8m) | place: French Polynesia: Moorea | collected 2018-08 | reverse complement strand
GCGATGGCACCTTCGGTGTTCAGAGCGCCCTCGCCGGCGTAGATGCGAAGACCGGTCTCCTCGATGTAGGCTCGCCCGCCTTCCAGGCGGACGACGTGGGGCACGATCAGCTTGTGGGTGTAGCCCTGCTTCTCCGACAGTGGCCCGCCGGCCTGGATGCGCTCGGCCGAGTAGGGGATCGCGCGGTCGAGGGCGGCCCACCCGGCGCCGAGTCCGAACGCCGCGACCATCAGCCGGGTGTACCCGAACACCGCCTGCGCCTGCTGGAGCCCGAGGCCCTCCGCGCCGCCGACGAGGCGATCGGGGGTGACCTCGACGTCCATCAGCGAGAGTGCGGCGGTGTTCGAGGCGCGGATCCCGTGCTTGTCCTCCGGCTTGCCGTAGTCGAACCCGGGCGTGCCGCGGTCGACGACGAACCAGGTCGGCCCGCCGGGGGCGAGGGCGAGGATCGTGTAGAGGTCGGCGTACCCGCCGTTGGAGATCCACTGCTTGTTGCCGGAGATCTTGTAGCCGACGGTCTCGCCGTCCTCGACGATCGGTTCGGCGATGGTCTTCATCGACGCCAGGTCGCTACCGGCCTCGGGCTCGGTGGCGCCGTAGGCCATGAGCAGGCCTTCCTCGGCGATCGCGCCGAGCCAGCGGGCCTGTTGCTCCTCGGTGCCGCCGAACACGATCGGGTCCGAGCCGAGGAACGTCGCGAGGACACCGGTGGCGACGCCGAGGTCGACGCCGGCCATCTTCTCGCACACGCGGTAGACGTCGAACGAGCCCCCGCCCATCCCGCCGTACTCCTCGGGGATGAACAGCAGCGACACGCCGAGCTCGTCGCCGCACATGCCGCGCACGATCTCCTCGGGGAAGCGGTCTTCGTGGTCGAGCTCCAACAGGACGGTGTCGGTCAGCTTGTCGTCGGCGAACATGCCGATCGAGTCGAGCACCATCTCGAGGGTGTCGGTGTCCAGTCCTGCTGCGGTCATGAGGGGCCCCTTCTTGTGCGGATTCGAGCTTCCAGTGATGGCAAGTCTTCTCTATCTACACCTCGCTCCGCCAGGTCGGGCAGGGGCTTTCGGCACAATCGGGCACGGTCGGGCAGGCGCCCTCACGGTCACGCACCGTCCACTCGTGTCGGCAGAATCGGCAAACCGGGTCTCCGCGGACGCCACACCGCTCGAGCCCGGCGACCCGATCGGTCAGAGCAGGGTGCGCGCCCACGCGACGTGGGCGGGCAGCGTCGCGGGGTCGAAGCACGGAACGGCGATCGACGTGGCGCCGATCGAGCGGGCCCGGGAGGCGACGACCGCAGGGTCGGTCAACAGGTCCTCGAACGCTGCGGGCGGCACGAGCTCGATCGCCGCTGCGGTCCCGCCGCCGACGAGCGCCGTCCGGATCGCGTCGACGTCGGCGCCCCCGAGGCCCCATGTGTCGCGGATCGGCGCGGCGGTGTTGATCGCCGCGTACACGGCGGCGGTGCGGCTCGAACGCCGGGTGGCCTCGTCGTGGGCGACCAGCGGCGCCCACACGATCTCCGGCGGCGCTGCGCGCTCGACAGCGCCCTCGGCGACGAGGGCTGCGCTGCGGTCGAGATCGCTGTCGGGAACACACCACAGCAGGACCCGGTCGGCGTGGGCGCCGGCCGCCCGCAACATCGCGTCGCCGCGGGCGGCGACGAGGATCGGGAGCGGGCCGAGGGGGAGGTCGAGTCGCCGGCCGCTGCCCGGGTCGAGCGCCTCGCCGGCGGCGACCGATCGGATCACCGCGATCAGCCCCTCGACTCGTTCGGGGGCGTCGGTTCGACCGACACCGGCCGCACCGCTGACCTCCGACCCGCCCGCGGCGATACCGCAGAACACCCGGTCCGGGGCCAGCTCCTGGAGCGTGGCGAGCGCCGACACCGTGTGGAACGGGTGGCGCAGGTACGGGTTGGTCATCGCCGGGCCGATCCCGACCGTCGACGTCGCAGCGGCCACTGTGGTGAGCTGCATCCAGACGTCGCGCCACCAGAACGCATCGGCGAATCCGATCCAATCGGCACCTGCACGCTCGGCCGCCACCGCCATCGCCACGGCCTGCTGCCGGTCCGGGTTCATCACGTGGCCGATCACCCCGACCCCCATCAGCCGTCCCCCAGCTCGTCGTGCATCGCCTCGAACGCCTCGGCGGCCATGTCGATCCCGCCGATCAGGTCGTGCTGGAACAATGCCAGGCCGATCGCCGACGGCTGATGCCGGCGAGCGAGTGCGGCGAGCTCGACGCCGACGGTCGCAGGTGACCCGACGAGCAGCAGCTCGCCGATGAGGTCGTCGCTCACGATCCGGCGCGCCGGGCCGGGGTCGCCGGCTCGCAGGGCCGTCGCCGCCGCACCGATCGCCACCGGGTCGAGGTCGAACCGTTCCCGGACCTCGGCCGGCGTGTCGTGCAACGACCAGATCAGCTCGGGCCGGTGCTGCTCGACCGCTGCGGCGGTGAAGGCCACGCTGGGGAACAGCTCGACCGGCACCGGACGCTCCGATCGCACCCAGCCGATCACGTCGGCGTAGCGGAATGGCGGCATCCCTGCGACGAAGGCCCCGTCGGCGACCTCGGAGGCCAGACGGTTGAGCCGCTCGCCCCGGGCGCCGACGAAGATCGGCAAGGGCACCCCCACCTCCTGCTCGGTCACGGCGAGGTCGGGTGCCCCGTACCCGTCGGTCGAGCGGCCGGCGCCGACCGCGCGGGCGACACGGATGGCGTCGCGCACCGCCCGGACCGGATCCGTCGCCTCGAGCCCGTACGGCCCGAGCGCCATCTGCCCGCCGGCGCCGATCCCGAGCTTGACGCGGCCGGCGGACAGCTCGTGGATCGTGAGCGCCGTGGCCGCCGTCGCTCCCGGATGGCGCACGTAGGGGTTGGTGACGCCGACGCCGAGCTCGATCGAGGTCGTCTGCGTCGCCGCGGCGGCCAGGATCGCGAACGGGTCGCGGGCCGGCCCCTCGTCGCCGAGCCAGACCCCGTGGAGGCCGATCCGGTCGGCGTGGGCGATGGAGGCGACCAGGTCGTTCGCCGGGAGCTCGGGGAAGAACCAGACGCCGGTCGGGAGGCGCGTCACGATCCGCCGCCCGACCCGGTCGACGCCGTTCCGTCCTTCGGGGCACCCGACCTACGCTGGCGGGGATGACCTGGATCACGACCATCCCGTGGGACGAGGCGACCGGGCAGCTCAAGGAGGCGTACGACTGGCAGGCGGCCAGCCTCGGCGCGCCGGCCGAGTTCACGATGCTCGGGAGCCTCTACCCGGCGATCGTCGAGGAACGGTTGCGGCTCTACCGTGCCGTCGAACACTGCCCGTCGGACCTCTCCCCCATCGAGCGGCAGTTGGCGGCCTACGTCGTGTCGTTGCTGAACGGCACCGGCCACTGCGCCTCCGGCCTGCGCCTGAAGCTGGTGTCGTTGGGCGCCGAGCCCGCCGTGCTGGCCGCCGTCGAGGCCGAACCGGCCGGCCCGGCAACCGGCGACGCCCGTCTGGATGCGATCTGTGCGCACGCCGCAGCGCTCACCACGCAGCCGACCGGGATGAGCGCCGGCGACCTCGACGAACTGCGTGCCCACGGACTCTCCGATCTCGACCTGGTCGACCTGAACAACATGATCGCGTACTACAACTACATCAACCGCGTGGTCAACGGCCTCGGGCTCCAGACGCCGATGGCCGACGAGCACGAGGCGACGCGCGCCCTCCCGGGCGAGCGGAGCGAGGAGCCATGACGGACGGGCTGTCGGTCGTCCTGGGTGCCGGCCCGGTCGGCCGCGCGCTGGCCGAACGGCTGGTCGACGACGGCCGGCCGGTTCGGATCGTGAACCGCAGCGGGTCACACCGCTCGGATGTCGAGGTCGAGGTCGTCGGCGCTGACGTCTCCGACCCGGACGAGGCGCGCCGGGCGTGCGACGGCGGCGACGTCGTCTACGGGTGCGTCGGCCTCGACTACCGCGGCTGGCCCGAGAAGTGGCCACCGATGATGGCCGGCATGCTCGCCGGCGCCGAGGCGGCCGAGGCGCGGTTCGTCTTCATGGACAACTGCTACATGTACGGGTCGGTCGACGGGCCGATGACCGAGGATCTGCCGCTCACCGACTACGGCTCCAAGCCGGCGACCCGGTCGAAGATCACCCGGATGTGGCAGGACGCTCACGAGGCCGGTCGGGTGCGAGCGGCGGCGGTCCGGGCGAGCGACTTCTTCGGCCCGGGTGTCACGTTGTCCGCGCTCGGCGACCGGTCGATCGGGCGGCTGGCTCAGGGCAAGTCGGCCCAGGTGCTCGGCGACCCCGACCAGCCGCATTCGTTCGCGTACGTCCCCGACATCGCCCGGGCCCTCGTGACGATCGCCGACGCCGACGAGGACGCCGACGGTCAGGCGTGGAACGTGCCCCACCCGCCGACGAAGACGACGCGCCAGGTGCTGGAGATGTTCGCCGCCGAGTACGGCCACGACCCGAAGGTGCAGGCGATGCCGGGGTGGATGCTCTCGGTCGTCGGGCTGTTCGACGCCAACGTTCGCGAGGCCAAGGAGATGCTGTACCAGTGGCAGCGCCCGTTCGTCGTCGACTCGTCGAAGTTCGGCGAGCGGTTCTGGGCCGACGCCACCCCGTGGAACGAGGCCGTCCACGCCACCGCGCGCTCCTACCCGACCACGTGACTGCGTCGCGTTTGGCGCCAGGCACCAGACGAAACGACGCGACGAGTCGTCGTTGTGTCTGACACAACGACGACTCTCGGTCAGGAGAGTTGGGGGACGACGTGGGTGACGAGGGCCTCGAGGGTCTCGTGGGACGTTCGGTCGTCCTGGCCGGGGACGATCGACAGGTCGGACACCCCCAGCTCCGCGAAGCGGCCGAGGGCGTCGACGAGTTGCGCCGGAGAGCCGGTCACCGCGTGCCACTCCAGCGCAGGTCCGTCGACGTCGTTGTCCGACACCTGCACCCTCACCCGGTGCGCGAGCCGGGTCCCGCCACGCTCGAAGTACTCCGCTGCGATGGGCGCCAGCTCGTCCGGCGTCGCCCGCGAGCTCTGGTAGGGCAGGCCGAGCTGGATCGCCTTGGCCATCGTGGCCGTCGCACCAGCCAACCAGACCGGGACACCCTCGCTCGCCGGGCGCGGCGCGAGGTGACCGTCGGCGGGGATCCGGATCGTCTCGCCGGCGAATCCCTCTCCTGCAAGCGACGCCCGCAAGGCCGCCAGGTACTCGTCGAACAGCGCACTGCGGGTGGCGTAGTCCAGCCCCCGGTGCTCGAAGTCCCGCGCCCAGAACCCTGGCGCCACCACGAGGACGAAGTTCCCGCCGGTGACGTTGTCGAGGGTGTTCGCCTGCTTGGCCAGCCACCGCGGGTCGCGCAACGGCAGGACGGCGGCGGTGATCCCGACCCTCGTCGACGGGAACCGGCCCGCCAGCCAGGCCAGCTCGGTCATGCTCTCCATCCCGCCCGCCCAACCGGGGAACTCGTCGCCGGCGACGTAGCCGTCGCCCAGCCACAGCGTGTCCAGCCCGCCCTCGACCGCCATCGCGCTCAGCCCGATCACACCCTCCCGCGTCGTCGCGAACGGCGAGATCCCGAGCCTCATCGGCCCGGATGCTACGCCCTGCCCGCGCCCGACGTCTTCGTCGCCGATCCTGCGGACCGGGTCCCCGACACTGCGACTCGACGGCGGGGCGCGGTCCGGGAATAGGGGTCGTCGCGACGGTCGTTGCACGACGGGACCGATCACCCAGGAGGAAGCCATGTCCGCCACGCTGAGCCCCGAAGCCCGCGCCGTCGTCGAGTCAGGACGGCTCGCGCACTTCACGACGATCGCCAAGGACGGTCGCCCGCACACCACGATCGTCTGGACCGGGATCGACGGCGACGACATCGTGATCGGGAAGCTGGCGCCCGACCAGAAGCTGGCCAACATCGCCCGCGACCCGCGCGTCAGCCTCTCGATCGAGGCCGAGGGCGACCAGCACGGCATGCAGAACTACCTCGTCGTCGAGGGAACGGCGACCGTCACCGAGGGAGGTGCGCCGGCGCTGCTCCACGAGCTGGCCCAGCGCTACGTCGGACCCGGCACGACGTTCCCGCCGATGCCCGACCCGCCCGACGGCTTCGTCATCCGCGTCACCCCAACGAAGGTTCGCGGCTTCGGACCCTGGGGTACGCAGCTGTGACGACGGCGCTGGTCACCGGGGCCAACCGGGGCATCGGCCGTGAGATCTGCCGACAGCTGCTCGCGGCCGGCCACGACGTGGTGCTCACCGGCCGCGACGCCGGACGGGTGGAGGCGGCAGCCAACGAGCTCGGCTGCCGAGGTGAAGTGCTCGACCTGACCGACCCGGCGGCGCCAGACGCGCTCGCGGAACGCCTCGAGGCCGACGGCGTGACCGTCGACGTCGTGGTGAACAACGCCGTGTCCTACGACTCCTCGACCGTGCTCGGTGTCGACGACGAGACGCTCGACGCTGCGATGGCGACGAACCTGCTCGGTCCGTGGCGGGTGGTGCGGGCGTTCGTGCCCGGCATGGTCGAGCGCGGGTACGGACGAGTGGTCAACGTCTCGTCGGGCTGGGGATCGTTCGGCGAGGGCCTCGGCGGACCGGCGACCTACTCGGTCACGAAGGCCGCGCTGAACGCCCTGACCGTGAAGACGTCCCGGGAAGTTCGTGGCGACGTCGCGGTCAACGCGATGTGCCCCGATTGGGTCGACTCGGCGGGTACGGGCGGCGGCGGACGGCCAGTTGCCGCCGGTGGCGACACGATCGTCTGGTTGGCGACGCAGCCGGCCGGCGGCCCGAACGGCCGCTTCTTCCGCGACCGCCGCGAGATCGAGTGGTGAGCTCGCTGCGGGGCGCCCCGCTCGATCCGGAGATCGTGGAGGCGCTGCGCCGAGATCTGACGATCGACATCACGACGACCGGGCGGCACACCGGGGCGCCGCGCCGGATCGAGATCTGGTTCCTGTGCGTCGACGACCGGTTCTTCATCACCGGGACTCCGGGGCCGCGCGACTGGTATGCCAACCTGCTCGCCGACCCTGCCTTCACCTTCCACCTGAAGGAGAGCGTGACCGCCGACCTGCCGGCGACCGCGTCGCCGGTCACGGACCGGGAGTTGCGCCGCCACGTCGTCGAGTCGGCCGTCGCGGCGTGGTACCTCACCCAGGTCGACCTCGCCGAGATGGTCGAGCGGGCGCCGATGGTCGAGGTCGTCTTCTCCGACTCCCGCTGACCCGCGGACGGCGTAAGCTCGTGCCGGGAAGCCCATGCCCGACGAACGACCGACCGTCCGGACCGAGCAGGACGACCCGGTCGCGCCGCCGGAGATCGTGATGTTCTTCCTCGGCCCCGACGGCGCGCCGGTCGAACCCCACGCACCACCCGCCCCTCGCACGCTCGGCGAGATCTACCGCTCCTGGCGGGCTGCGCTCGACGACGAGCGGGAGCACGGCGAGTTCCACCGGCGGCGGCCGCCCGACCGGAAGGTCCAGGGCATCGGCCGGCCGGGCAGGACCGGGTACCGGGACGAGATCGTCGTGACCCTCCGGGCCGACCCGATGCAGGCGGTCACCGAGGCGGTCCGCGGCGACCTCTTCGACCCGCCGATCGCTCGGCTCGAGGTCGACCCGGAGTCGCTGGAGTCGAGCCGGTACGAGCTGTGCTGGCGGGCGACGATCCGGACGGGCACCCGCCGCCGCGCCGCCAAGGTCCGGCTGTACGCCTCGCCCTCGCTGAACGTGTCGGTGCTCTCGCTGCTCCCCGCACGGCCCCGCGCCATCGCCCGCACCGGGTTCCTGCGCGTCGGGCTGCGGGTGATGAACCAGCTGCGCGACCGCATCGACGAGCGGGTCCTGCGTCCGGGCGCGCCCGCCGCATAGTCCCGTCGCCGCGGGGCCGGGCTCGCCCGACCGTACGATGACGCGGTGTTCGAACGCACGATCTGGTGGGAGGGCAACACGGTCGTGGTCCTCGACCAGACGCGGCTCCCCCACGAGGCGACGACGGCGACGTGGCGGACCGTGGACGACGTCGCCCATGGCATCCGCTCGATGCAGGTTCGCGGGGCGCCGCTGATCGGGATCGCCGCCGCCCACGGCGTGGCGCTCGCAGTGGCCGCCGACCCGAGGTCGCTCGACGCCGCGTGCGAGCTGCTCGGCGCCACCCGGCCGACGGCGGTCAACCTGGCATGGGCGCTGGACCGGTGCCGCGCCGAGGTCGGCCCGCTCTCGGCTGCCGAGCGCGCGATCGCCGCGCGGGCGCTGGCGACGCAGCTCGCTACCGAAGACGCCGAGTCGTCGCGGGCGATCGGCGAGGCGGGCCTGCCGCTGCTCGCCGAGGTGCACGAGCGGACGGGGAGGACGGTCAACGTGATGACCCACTGCAACGCCGGACGGCTGGCGACCATCGAGCTGGGGACCGCGACGGCGCCGGTCTACCTCGCCCACGATCGAGGCATCCCGGTGCACGTCTGGGTGTCCGAGACGCGGCCCCGCAACCAGGGTTCGCTCACCGCCTGGGAGCTCGCCGACCACGGCGTGCCGCACACGTTCGTCGTCGACAACGCCGCCGGCCATCTGCTGGGGAGCGGCGAGGTCGACCTCGTCGTCACCGGCGCCGACCGGGTGGCGGCCAACGGCGACGCCGCCAACAAGATCGGCACCTACTTGAAGGCGGTCGCCGCGGCCGATCGGGGCGTCCCGTTCCACATCGCCGCGCCCGCATCCACCTTCGACCCGGCGTGCCCCGACGGCGCCTCGATCCCGATCGAGGAGCGCTCCGCCGACGAGGTGCTGACCGTGAACGCGGGGCCGATCGCCCCGCCGGACACCGCAGCCCGCAACTGGGCCTTCGACGTGACGCCGGCCCGGCTGATCACCTCCTGGATCACCGACTACGGCGTGCTGGGCGTCGGTGAGCTGGGGCGCGTGCTGAGTCGTCGGACCTGACGGCGATCGGACGGGTACAGCCGGGTCGGCGTTCGAGCCAGGGCGGGGACAGGCCCCTCCGGACTCAAGCGGCTTGCGTCTTCGGCGCTCGATCGGAGCTTGAGTCCTCCGAGGCCAGTCCCCCATGGACCTCGGTCTCACGGACGGCCTCGGACTCAAGTCTTCGACGTTGAGTCCTCGGGGACGGACTCCGGCCCTCCGACCGAGCCTGGCCGTGCATGGAAACGGCCGGTCCCGCCGGGCATGATGGCGTCATGGAACGTCTTCGCAGAACCTGGGAGCTCGCCAAGTCGTCGTGGCGGGTGCTCCAGCACGACCGCGAGCTGCTGTGGCTCCCCGTGCTGTCGTTCATCGTCTCGCTGCTGGTGTTGGTACCGATGGTCCTGCTCGCCGTCGCCGTCGGCGACCTCTCGAGCATCACGTCGTCGAGCTCGACCGAGGCCGAGGCCCAGGTCGACCCGGCCATCGCCGTGATCCTGGTCCTCGCGGGGCTTGCGGTCACCGTCGTCAGCGTGTTCTTCAACGGCGCGCTCGTCGCCGGCGCCCACGAACGGTTCGCCGGCGGCGACCCGACGGTGGGCTCGGCGCTGCGGCGGGCTTCCGGTCGGCTTCCCGCATTGGTGGCATGGGCGCTGCTCACCGGCACCGTCGGGTTGATCCTGCAAGCGATCCGGGAGCGGGCCGGGTGGCTCGGCCGGTTCGTCGTCGACCTGATCGGAGCCGCCTGGGAGATCGCCACGTTCCTCGTCGTGCCGGCGGTGATCATCGACCACACCGGCGCGGTGGACGGACTGAAGCGCTCGGCGAGCATGCTCAAGCAGACCTGGGGCGAGAACATCGCCGCTCGGATCGGGTTCGGCCTGCTCGGCTTCGTGCTCGTGATCCCCGGCCTGATCGTCGGCGGTGCGGCGATCGCCGTCGGCGGCGCCGTCGCCGTCGTCGGGATCGCGCTGGCGGCCGGTTGGATCGCCCTCGTGGTCGTCGTGATGACGGCGCTCAGCGCCATCTTCCAGACCGCGCTCTACATGTACGCCAGCAGCGGCGCCGTCCCCTCCGGCTTCGGTGCCGACCTCACGGCGGCGTTCGGGCCGCCGACCGGCTCGCGGGCCGGCTGATCGCACCCGAGGTCGACCAGGCCCGTTCGATCCGGCGCGAGACTCCCGACGCTGTCGATCGGGCTGCGCCCGTTCGTGGTAGTGGTGTCCGCACGCCGCCGACCCGAGAGGAGCGCACCATGCCGCAGTACCTGCTGTCGGTCTTCCAGGACGAGGACGGCACCCTGCCGCCGCCCGACGAGATGGAGCGGATGATCGCCGGGACGGCGGCGCACCAGGAGGAGATGAAGCAGGCCGGGGTCTGGGTGTTCTTCGGGGCCCTGACCCCATCGACGTCGGCGACCGTCGTGCGCGCCCGCGACGGCGAGGTGTCGATGACCGACGGCCCGTACGCCGAGGCGAAGGAACAGATCGGGGGCTTCACCGTCATCGACGTCGCCGATCTCGACGAGGCGCTCGAGTGGGCGCGGAAGGGATCCGAAGCCTGCCTCGGCATCGACGTCGAGGTGCGCCCGCTCTTCGACGGCCGCCCCGACTGACCGCCGTGGGCGATGCGCACCGCACCTCGCCGGACGGTCCCACCGAACGGAGGCGACCGGAGGCAACGTCGCTGGGGGCCGAACGACCCACGCTCGACGACATCTACCGGGCCGAGGCCGGCCGCTGCACGGCGACGCTCGTACGGGTCCTCGGCGACGTCGACCTCGCGGAGGACTCGGTCGCCGAGGCGTTCGCCATCGCCGCCGACCGCTGGGTGCGCGACGGCATCCCGCCGAACCCCGGCGGGTGGATCACCACCACCGCCCGCAACCGGGCCATCGACCATCTCCGCCGGGAGTCGACCCGCGACGCACGGCACCTCGCGGCCCACCGGCTGCACGACCCCGAGCCGACGGTGACGGCCGACCTCGGCGACGTCGACGTCGTGCCGGACGACCAGCTCCGGCTGCTCTTCCTGTGCTGCCATCCGGCGCTGGCACCCGATGCGCAGGTTGCGCTGACCCTGCGGTTGCTCGGTGGACTCCAGACGCCGGAGATCGCCCGTGCGTTCCTCGTCCCGGAGGCCACGATGGCCCAACGCCTCGTCCGCGCCAAGCGCAAGATCCGCGACAACCACGTCGCGTACCGCATCCCGACCGCTGGTGAGCTCCCCGCCCGGCTCGGCCCGGTCCTCGCCGCCATCTACCTGATCTTCAACGAGGGCCACACCGCGAGCACCGGCGGGGAGCTCACCCGCACCGACCTGTCCGACGAAGCGATCCGCCTCGGCCGGCTGCTGGTCGAGCTCCTCCCCGACGAGCCCGAGGCGCGCGGGTTGCTGGCTCTGATGCTGTTGACCGAAGCCCGCCGGGCGGCGCGGACCGATGCGGACGGGGCGCTGGTCGGCCTCGTCGACCAGGACCGGCGCCGATGGGACGACAGCCTGATCGCCGAGGGCCACCAACTCGTCCGGGACTGCCTGCAGCGCAACTCGCCGGGCTCGTACCAGCTCCAGGCGGCGATCGCCGCCGTGCACGCGGACGCACCGGACGCCGCGGCGACCGACTGGTCGCAGATCGTCGCGCTCTACGACCATCTCCTCCGGCTTCGACCGAACGCGGTCGTCGGCCTCAACCGGGCGATCGCAGTCGCCGAGCTGCGCGGTGCCGCGGCCGGGCTCGCAGCACTGGACGGCCTCGACCTCGACGGCTACCACCTGTACCACGCAGCCCGCGCCGAGATGCTCGCCCGCGTCGGCCGGACCACGGACGCCGTCGAGGCGTTCGGCCGAGCCGAGGCGCTCACCACCAACGACGTCGAACGACGCCACGTCGCAGCCCGCCGCTCCGCGACCCTCGCCTCCGAGCACCGCGCGTAACGCTGAGTGTCAGACACCCGGCGTTACGCGTAACGCTGAGTGTCTGACACCCGGCGTTACAGACCCGGGGCTACAGCTCGTCGTTGCGCTGCATCCAGCCGAAGGACAGCCAACCGGGCAGGATCGGCAGCCAGAACGTGGCCAGCCGGAACGTGAGCGTCGCCGACACCGCGGGGCCGGCGGGCAGGCCGAAGCCGGTCAGCCCGGCGATCATCGCCGACTCGAGCGCCCCGAGGCCGCCGGGCGTCGGCGCGAAGGTCGCGATGGCGACTGCACCGAGATACGCCGCACCGATCTCGGCGACGCTCAGCCGACCACCGAACGCCTCGACGGTGCACACGAGCACCGCCACGTAGGTGAGCGTGATCCCGACCGACCCGCCGAACAGCTCGATCACGCGGGCCGGGCTGGCGAACACGCGCCCGATCGACGACGCTCCCTCGCGGACCGACTCCCACAACGGGACGAGCACCGTGCGGCGGACCGGGCGGATCGCCATCAGCACGCCCACGACCGCCAACCCGAGGGCGACGACGATCAGCACGGTCTCGCTCTCGGGCAGCGAGAACCCGCCGATGCTCGAATTGCCGGCCCACACGAAGAACCCGAGCATGAGCGCGACGTGCACGATCAGACCGGCGATGCCGTTGACAGCAACGGACGCACCGGCCTCCGTGCGAGGAACCCCGAGGCGTTCGAGGAAGCGACCGGTCAGCGCGAACCGCCCGAGGTTGGCCGGACCGACCAGCGCTGCGAACGACGACGCCACCTGGGCCCGCAAGGTCGGGCCGAACGGGATGTCGTCGGCGACCGCACCCTGCAGGGCGACCGCGGCGAACACGTAGGTCAGCGCCGAGGCGACGAGTGATGCGGCGAGCCAGGCGAGATCGGCGTCAGCGAACGCGTCGATCGTCTCGTCGAGGTTCACGAGCTGCGGCAGGAGGGTGTAGAAGGCCAGCGCCGACGCGGCGATGATCAGCAGCGTCCGGGGCTTGATCCGCTGCAGCTCCTCGAGCTCGAGGTCGGGCGCACCGGTCGCGTCGGCCACCTCCGCCCGGAGGTCGTCGAGCAGGTCCGGCGACTCGGCGGCTCGCGACCTGGCCGCCGGGGGCAGAGCCAGCGGCTGGAGCATCCGCAGCGACGGCGCAACGTGGTCGGCGCCCGTCACCGCCACCGCCCGCTCGACGGCCGGGCGAGCCCCGACGACGACGGCGGTCTCGGTCAGCAGCTGGGCGACGTCGCGGGCGACGTCGCGTTCCCTGGCCGCCGTCTCGCAGCCGTCGAAGTCACGGATCCAGATCTGGCCGACGTCGTCGATGTCGACCGATTCGAGCGCCAGGCGGCGGTGGGCGAGGCCGGCCGCGTGCAGGCGGGCGACCTGCTGCCAGAGGTCGTCGAGCACGGCCGGGCGCCGCAGGTCGTCGGACTCGACCGGCCGTGTCCGCAGCCGGCGGGCGACGAAGAAGACGAGCCCCCGATCGGTCGTCCCGATCCGGATGACGCGAGCAACGCGCACGCCGCCCTGGCCCGCCAGCCCGAGCACCAGCACCTCGTGTTCGATCCGGCGCTTCAGCGTGGCGAACGGCGCCCGCACCTCCGACGCCCGGTAGCGCAACCCGCGATAGAAGCGGTTGAGGGCGTCGGCGTCCTGCTCGTCGGGCGTCCGGAGCTTGACGACGAGACGGTCGCCTGATCGCTCGACGACGTCGTAGCGCAGCGCGCTGTCGCGCGGTGGGGCCCGCTCGATCACCGCCGGGTCGAAGCCGACCGATCGGAGGGCGACCAGCAGCTCTTCGGCCTGCGGTTCGTTGGTCGGAGAGCCGAAGACCAGGAGTACCAGCGACCCGACGACCGTGCCGACGCCGAGGGCCATGACGATGTCGAGTGCCGGCAGCGCGACAGCCAGCAGACGGAGCAGGACGAGCAGGCCGACCGTCGCCCACAGCGCACGCTTCCACCGCCGGCTCAACCACGGAGCAGCGACGGTGACGACTGCAGTGGTCGACGCGATCACGCCCGATCCCGGCCACGCCGGGTCGACGAGCAGGATTGCGCTGCGCGACTCGGCCGACGCCAACACGTCGGCCAGGCGCGGTTCGAGCACGAGGCGGTCGACCAGCACGATGCCCAGGCCGGCCAGTGCGCCGGCGAGCACGAGCATCGTTGCCCGGCGCCACCGGCGGGTCGCCAGCAGCCAGAGGAGGACGGCCAGCGGCACCAGGCTGGCGGCGAGCTGGGCCGATCCGAGGATCGCCGTCTCGAGCCCGTCGGGCAGTCGGTCGACGGCGCTGACCAGGTCCTCCTCGATGCCGGTGATCGTCGCCTGGCCGAGCTCGGCGATCATCCAGCCGGCGACCACCAGCGCCAGGCCGACGAGCAGGCGGACGACGTCGCCCGGCGAGAACGGGCGCCGCCGGGGAGGCGGCTCGAACAGCTGCACCGTGTCGGTGGCGGTCGTCGGCGAGGCGGTCATGGTCGTCGGGGCCGTCGGCCGAGGCTCGGTCGACGGGGTCGAGGTTTGCACAACCCGCCACCCGGTCGCACCGGTCTGCCGGATGGTTCAGCGGCGGGCGAGCGGTTGGTCGAACCGCACCGGCCCCCCGATCGCCCCGATCGGCGCCAAGTCGTGGCCCAGGATGTCCGATCGCCACCCGCCGATCGCCGCGCACCTCCCGAAATCTGCACCGTCCTGCCCGCTCAGCGGGCACCACGTGACAAGTTTCGGGACTGACGACGTGGCCACCCGAAATCTGCACCGTCCTGCCCGCTCAACGGGCACCAGGTGACAGATTTCTGGACTGCTTCAAGCCGGGGCGGGTTCGTGCCGATACCAGCCCAGTGTCCTTTCCGTGCGGGGAAGGGCCAGGAAAGGGAGACAGGACGTGACAACTGGCGGGCAGTTCCCTCCCCCGACAGGGATCCGCTTCGAACCCCCCGCGCCGCACCGCAACCCGGCCTGGGCGTTCCGCGTCGCCATCGCCTTCGTCACGCTGCTGCTGGTCACCGTCCAGATGGTGAACACCTCACGGGCGGCGTTCTCGTCGACGACCCAGAACGCCGGCAACACGATCACGACCGGCACGGTCGATCTCGTCGACGACGACCTCGGAGCGGCGCTGATCGTCGTCCCGGCGATGAAGCCGGGCGACGTCGTCACCAACTGCATCGTCGTCACGTACAACGGCAACCTCGACCCGAACGTCGTCCGGATGTACTCGGGAGGGTTCGTCGACTCCGGCGACCTCGGCGACTATCTCAATGTGACCGTCGACGAGGGGTCCGGCGGAGCGTTCGGCAACTGCACGGGCTTCACCGAGGACGACGCCGGTGCCGAGTTCGCCGACACCCTCACCCAGTTCGACGCGCTGCACACCAACTACGGCAGCGGCTTCGGCGAGTGGGACCCGACGGGCGCCGGCCAGACCAAGACCTACCGGATCAGCATCGAACTGGACCCGCTCACCCCGAACGCCGAGCAGAACGAGTCGGTGACCGCGGTGACGTTCGATTGGGAAGTCCAGAGCTGACGCCCGACCGAAGGGGCCAACGCCATCATGCGTGCAGCCACGGTTCGGTTCGGAGTCGGCCTGGTGGGGCTCGCCGTTGCGGGCTTCGTCGTGTGGGGAGCGCTGTGGGCCGCGATCGTGCCACCGCTGTTCGGATGGTCGCCGATCGCCGTCACGTCCGGATCGATGGAGCCGCACATCGGCCCCGGCGACCTGGTCTTCGTCGAATCATCCGACGGGCATGACCTGTCACCCGGAACGGTCATCGTATTCGACGGCCCGACCGGCGACCGCGTCACGCACCGCATCGTCGACGTGACACCCGACGGCGAGTACGTGACGCGTGGCGATGCCGGCAGCCGAATCGACTCCACGCCGGTCGCGCCCTCCGACGTCGAAGGGGTCGGCCGCATGATCGTCCCCGAGATCGGCCGCCCCATCCTGTGGGTCGCGGACGGCCGATGGGTGACGTTGCTCCTCGCCGCGATCGCCGGCATGGCTGCGGCGTGGGTCTCGCGATGGGCACTGCTCCCCCGGTTCAACCCGTGGAGCAGCGGCAGCACCGT
>JAAUXY010006363.1_pt1 | contig 15932 bp, 15 predicted proteins | sample 7278121 | NCBI WGS metagenome assembly JAAUXY01 (sample SAMN14350117, study PRJNA611818) | marine sediment metagenome | isolation source: surface marine sediment (1.8m) | place: French Polynesia: Moorea | collected 2018-08 | reverse complement strand
GGACCGCCTGGAGCGGCACATGACCTTCCTGGCCTCGGTCGGCTCGGCGGCGCCCTTCGTCGGCCTCTTCGGCACGGTCTGGGGCATCATGAACGCCTTCACCTCGATCGCGGCCTCCAAGAACACCAGCCTTGCGGTGGTCGCGCCGGGCATCGCCGAGGCGCTCTTCGCAACCGCCCTCGGCTTGGTCGCGGCAATCCCGGCGGTGATCGCCTTCAACAAGCTGTCCAACGACCTGGGCCGCTATGCGGCGCGCCTCGAGGCCTTCCAGGTCGAGTTCGGGGCGATCCTGTCCCGCCAGATGGAGGAGGCCCGCTAGCATGGCCGGACCTATGATCGCCCGCAGCCGCGGCGGCGGGCGGGCAGCCCGCTACCGGCCCATGGCCGAGATCAACGTGACGCCCTTCGTCGACGTCATGCTGGTCCTGCTGATCGTCTTCATGGTGACCGCGCCGCTCTTGACCGTCGGCGTGCCCGTCGACCTGCCGAAGACCCAGGCCAAGACGATCTCGGACCCGGAGGAGCCGCTGGTCATCAGCGTCGACGCGTCCGGCGAGATCTACCTGCAGGACAGCCAGATCGAGATCGAGAACCTGGTGCCCCGGCTGGTCGCGATCACCGAGAACAAGCCGGACACGCGAATCTTCGTGCGCGGCGACCAGTCGATTTCCTACGGCCAGATCATGGAGGTCATGGGCACGGTCAACTTCGCCGGCTTCCGAAGGGTCGCCCTGATCGCCGAGATGCCGGGGACCCGAAAGCCCAAGAAGGGCAAGAAGGACGGCTGAGCCCATGCGCGGTGGCATGATTTCCTCGACCCTGCTGCACCTGGCGGTGCTGATCGTGATCGCGGTCGGCTTGCCGGACTTCGGCCGGGACCTGGAGGTCGCGCCGCCGATCCCGGTCGAGATCGCGACCATCGACGATCTGACCCGCCCCAAGCCGAGCAAGACGCAGAAGCCGGAGCCCAAGGTCGCGGAGGTGGAAGAGCCGCAGGAGATCCCCGACGCGCCGCCACCGCCGCCGCGCCCGGTGGCCGCGCCGCCACCGCCGCCCGAGCCAGCCCCGGAGCCGCAGCAGCAGGCGGCGCTGCCCGACCCGACGCCGCCGGAGCCGACCCCGGAGCCCGAGCCGGAACCTTTGCCCCTGCCCGAGCCCGAGGCGAAGCCCGAGCCTAAGGAAGAGGTCAAGGAGAAGCCGAAGCCGAAACCGCCGGCGCCCCGACCGAACCGCAAGCCGCAGGTGAAGCTGGCCAAAAAGCCCGAGAAGAAGAAGGAAGAGCCGAAGGAGGATCGGCTGGCGTCGATCCTGAACAACGTCGACCAGCTGAAGAAGGAAATTCCTACGCCCAGCGAGGAGAAGAAGCAGGAGGCGCCGCAGTCCCGACAGCAGGTATCGGCTCTTGATCAGAGAGTGACGATCAGCGAGAAGGACGCGATCATTCGGCACGTCTCACGTTGCTGGAACGTACCGGCTGGGGCGCGAGATGCGGAGAAGCTGATTGTTGGGCTCCGGGTCTACCTCCATGTCGATGGCACGGTCCAACGAACCCAGATTGAAGACCTATCGCGTCTTAGAGATCCCTTCTTCAGAGCCGCTGCCGAAGCGGCCGACAGGGCGGTGAGGCGTTGCAGCCCTCTGCCTACGCCGAATAAGGACTACAGCGCTTGGCGAGTCATGCTTCTCAATTTCGATCCGTCGGAGATGTTGGGACAATGAAACACTTGGTACATCGGAAGATGGCGGTCGCCATCCTCGGCCTCCTCGCTCTTGCGGTCTTCGGTTCGCCCGTGCGGGCCGAGCTGCGGATCGACATCACGCGTGGCATCGTCGAGCCGATACCGGTGGCGGTGACCGAATTTTACGGAGACGAGGCCGAGCAGGCGCAAATCGGCCGCGATATCGCAGGTGTGATCGCCGCGAACCTCGAACGCTCCGGCCTGTTTCGGCCTGTCGACAAGCGTGCCTTCATCCAGGACGCCGAGAGCCTGCGTGCCGCACCGCGTTTCGCCGACTGGCGCCTGATCAACGCCCAGGCGCTGGTCAACGGCAGCATCCAGCAGCAGGCCGACGGCCGGCTCAACGTCGAGTTCCGGCTCTGGGACGTCTACGCCGAGAAGCAGATGACCGGCTTTGCCTACTTCACCACGCCGACCAACTGGCGCCGGATCGCCCACATCATCTCCGATGCGATCTACCAGCGCCTGACCGGCGAGGACGGCTACTTCGACACCCGGGTCGTCTACATCGCCGAGAGTGGCCCGCAGACCCGGCGCATCAAGCGCCTGGCGATCATGGACCAGGACGGCGAGAACCACCGCTTCCTGACCGACGGCGGCTCGCTGGTGCTGACCCCGCGTTTCTCGCCGACCAACCAGGAGATCACTTACGTCTCCTACATCGGCAAGATCCCGCGGGTCTATCTCTTCAACCTGAACACCGGCCAGCGCGAGGTCCTGGGCGATTTCCCGGGCATGACCTTCGCGCCGCGCTTTTCGCCCGACGGCAACGACGTGATCATGAGCCTGGCCCGCGACGGCAACTCCGACGTCTACGTCATGGACCTGCGGACCCGCAGCCTGCGGCGCCTGACCAACCATCCCTCGATCGACATCTCGCCGTCCTTCTCACCGGACAAGTCGAAGATCATCTTCAACTCCGACCGGGGCGGCAGCCAGCAGCTCTACGTCATGAACGGCGACGGCTCGGGCGTGCGCCGGATCAGCTTCGGCAAGGGCCGCTATGCGACCCCGGTCTGGTCGCCGCGCGGCGACCTCATCGCCTTCACGCGGATTCATCAGGGCCAGTTCTACGTCGGCGTCATGCGCCCCGACGGCTCGGGCGAACGCATGCTGGTCAACGACTTCCGGATCGAGGGGCCGACCTGGGCGCCGAACGGGCGCATCCTCGCCTTCTTCCGGCAAGGTCAATCCAATGAAAGGGGCCAAGTTTCGACCAAGCTGTACACAATAGACCTCACCGGTTATAACGAACGCGAAATGATCACGCCTATCGATGGCTCCGACCCGGCGTGGTCTCCGCTCAATCCTTAGGGGGATGGCGGATCATGCAGATCCGCTTCGGCATCTCCCTAATCCCCCCGGCACCGCCGTCCCAAATTCCAATAAACGGCAGCCGGATCAAGGAGCAGCCCGTGCTTGACAAGGACTCACGTGGTGCGGGACATACACTGCTCATTCGCTTCCCCGGATGGTTCTGAGAGGGTAGACAATGCGGTTCAAAGTACTCAGCATGTTTGCAGCCTTGTTGCTTTTGGCTGCCTGCGAAACGCCTAAAGAGGAGACCACGTCCAGCACCACGACGGCGACGGAAGCCCCGTCGACGCCGTCGGAGCCGGTCACGCGGGACACGGTTCAGCCGGGATCGCAGGAGGACCTCATCGACAAGGTCGGTGATCGCGTCTTCTTCGACTTCGACAAGTACGATCTGAAGCCCGAGGGGCGCAGCACGGTCGAGGCCCTGGCGGCTTGGCTGAACTCCTTCCCGGCGGTCACCCTGACCCTCGAGGGTCACGCCGACGAGCGTGGCACGCGCGAATACAACCTCGCTCTGGGCGAGCGCCGTGCCAATGCCGTCAAGGACTACCTGATCGCCCTCGGCATCAACGCCGGACGCCTGACCACAATCAGCTACGGTGAAGAGCGGCCGGCGGTTCCGGGTTCCTACGAGGAGGCCTGGGCGCAGAACCGGCGTTCGCAGTTTGTCGTCAACTGATAGGCTGCCGACGACGAAAGCTGACGCTGAGTGCCACCCTGCCGGCTCGATCGCCCGTCGATGAGCCGCAGGGTGGCCTCTTGCGTTTTGGGGCCTTGCGTTGCAAGTGCTTGCATCGAGGCGCGGATGCCACAATTTTGCCCACAACCCCGGCTAGATTTGGCACTCCCTTGAAAGGCGACGATGGATCGAACAGCGACGATGCCCGAGATGCCTGAGCCCAGATTGCCCCGTCCCCAAGCGATCGGAGCCCGCCTGCGCCCCGCCCTGGCCATGCCCCTGCTGGCTGCGACGGTGCTCCTGGCGGTCGGCAGTTCCGGTGCCGTGGCGCAAAGCAGCGACCTGCAGAACCTGATCCAGCGGGTCGACCGGCTGCAGCGCGAGATCTCGACCTTGCAGCGGCAGGTCTATGCCGGGGGCGAGGTTCCGCAGCCGGCGCCGGGTGCCGGCGCGGCGATCGCGCCCGGCGAGGACGTCAAGCCGGTCGTCGCCGCCCGGCTGCATACCCGCATCAACGAACTCGAGAACCAGCTGCGGAACCTGACCGGACAGATTGAGCAGGCCAACTTTGAGGTCAGCCAGGTGGCGGCGCGCCTCGACAAGCTTGTCGGCGACGTCGACTTCCGCTTGCGGGAACTGGAAGCCCGCCTGGGCGGCGGCTTCCCGGCGGAAGGCGGCCAGGGCGGCCCGGCCCTGGGGGCGGCCCCGGCCGGTCAGCCCGGCGGCCTGGCAGCCGCGGACCCGGCAACCCCGCAGGTCCTGGGCGAGGTGCCGCGTGCTCAGGTCGAGGCGCTGCGTTCGGGCCAGGGCCAGGGCCAAGGACAGCCGACCTCGCTGGCGCCGCAGACCGGGTCGGTCGCGGCGGCAGCTCCCGCGCCGAGCGGCGGCGGCCTGCCCGGCAGCTCGGTCAAGGCCGACTACGACTACGCCTTCGGCTTGCTGCGCCAGGCCAACTACGTCGAGGCCGAGTCGGCGCTGAAGGACTTCCTGGAGCAGCACGCCGACGATCCTCTGGCCGGCAACGCCAAGTACTGGCTCGGCGAGACCTACTACGTCCGCGGTGACTTCCGCCAAGCGGCGGTGACCTTCGCCGAAGGCTTCCAGCGCTACCCGGAGAGCACCAAGGCGGCCGACAACCTGCTCAAGCTCGGCATGTCTCTGGCGCAGCTGAACAAGAAGGACGACTCCTGCGGCGCCTTCAGCGAGCTGCTCAAGCGCTATCCGGATGCCTCGGGAAGCGTGCTCCAGCGTGCCTCCCTAGAGCGGGAACGCCTGGGCTGCAAGTGACCGGCCAAGACCCCGCTGCCACGGCCGAGACCGGGCCCGTCAGCGCAGCGGAGTTCGCCGATCTCATCGAATCCCTGGGACCCTTTGGCGCGGCACCGCAGCTTGCGGTGGCGACCTCCGGGGGCAGCGACAGTCTGGCCTTGGCCGTCCTGAGCCACGATTGGGCGGTGGCGCGGGGTGGCGCGGTCCAGGCGGTGACCGTGGATCATCGCCTGCGGCCCGGCTCGGCGGCCGAGGCGCTCCGGGTCCGGCGCCTGCTTCGGCCGCTGGGCATCGCACACAGGATCCTGACTTGGCGCGGCCCGGTTCCGGCCGCCAACCTGCAGGCGGTGGCGCGGGCCGCCCGCTACCACCTTCTTCTGGATCACTGCGCGCGCAGCGGCACCTTACACCTGCTGCTGGCCCATCACCGCGACGATCAGGCTGAGACCCTGCTGCTGAGGCTCGGGCGCGGCAGCGGCCTCGACGGACTGGCGGCGATGTCGGCCAAGGTCGCGCTGCCTCAGGCCGTGGTGCTGCGACCGCTGCTGGCGCTGCCGCGACAGCGCCTGGCGGCGACCCTGCGGGCCCGTGGAATCGACTGGATCCAGGACCCAAGCAACGTCGACACCGTCCATGCCCGGGTCCGGCTGCGCCGGCTCCTGCCGGCCCTGGCGGAGGAGGGGCTCAGCGCCGGACGCCTGGCCGCGGCCGCGGGGCACTTGGGGCGCGCCCGGGCGGCTCTGGAAGGGGCGGTGGCCGCGCTCCTGGCCCGGGCGGCCCGGATCGACCCGGCCGGCTACATCCGCCTGGACCCGCGTCCGCTGTGTGCCGCCGAGGCGGAGGTCGGGCTGCGCGCCCTGGCACATGCCGTGACGACCGTCGGCGGCCGGCCCTACACGCCGCGCTGGGAGCGGCTCAGCAGCCTCTTCGCCCGGATCGCCGAGGCCGGATTCCGCGGCGCGACTCTGGGCGGCTGCCGAATTCTACGCCGCGGCGACGTTCTGTTGATCGCTCGCGAGGCCGCGGCCGTAGAGACTCTTGAAGTGCAGCCCGGCTCCCAGGTGCGCTGGGATGGACGCTTCGAAATATCACTGTCCCGGGGCATCGAGCCTACACCCCTGCGTATTGGAGGTCTCGGCAAGGCGGCTTGGGAGGAGCTGGTGGGCGCCCGACCTGAGCTCCGCATGGTGCCTCTGCCGGCACCGGCCCGGGCTGGATTGCCCGCGATCTTTGACGCTTTAGGATTAAGAGAGCTACCCCATATGGGTTATAAACGAAAGGGGTCCAAAGGGGGCTTCGTGAGGACATGCAACTTCGCGCCTTCTGCCGCGCTCACGAGTTCTGGCTTTACTGTTGCTTAGAGCCTGTGGGACATTATCTACTGGCACAGAGGGAGCGAAACGCCGGGCAGTGGACTGGGCGCAAAATGCGCTCGCCTTAGCCCAGGCGCTTTAAGGAAACGGAACTGTGAATCTCAGCCGTAACGCCGTACTCTGGATCGCAATCGTCCTGCTTTTGTTCACGCTGTACCATCTCTTCCAGAGCGGGCCCGGCGTCGGGCACGCTCCTAAAGAGGTGCCGTATTCCGACTTCCGTGCCGCCGTCGCGGCGGGGCAGGTGAGCAACGTCACCATGCAGGGCGACAAGCTCACCGGCGAATTCAAGGACCGCGGCAGCTTCAAGACGGTCGCGCCGCCGAACGATGCTGGCTTGGTCGACCTCCTGAACGACAACGGCGTCGAGCTGACGGTCAAGTCTCCCGAGGAGATGAGCCCGCTGCTCAGCATCCTCATCACCTGGTTCCCGATGCTTCTGTTGATCGGCGTATGGATCTTCTTCATGCGCCAGATGCAGGCCGGCGGCGGCAAGGCCATGGGCTTCGGCAAGAGCCGAGCGCGCCTCCTGACCGAGAAGACCGGCCGGGTCACCTTCGACGACGTCGCCGGCATCGACGAGGCCAAGCTGGAGCTGGAGGAGATTGTTGAGTTCCTGCGCGATCCGCAGAAGTTCCAGCGCCTGGGCGGCAAGATTCCCAAGGGCGTGCTGTTGGTCGGCCCGCCGGGGACCGGCAAGACCCTGCTGGCCCGGGCCATCGCCGGCGAGGCCAACGTGCCCTTCTTTACGATCTCCGGTTCGGACTTCGTTGAGATGTTCGTCGGCGTGGGCGCCAGCCGCGTTCGCGACATGTTTGAGCAGGCCAAGAAGAACGCGCCCTGCATCATCTTCATCGACGAGATCGACGCCGTCGGACGCCACCGCGGCGCCGGCCTGGGCGGCGGCAACGACGAGCGCGAGCAGACCCTGAACCAGCTCCTGGTCGAGATGGACGGCTTCGAGTCCAACGAAGGGGTCATCTTGATCGCCGCGACCAACCGGCCGGACGTGCTCGACCCGGCGCTGCTGCGCCCGGGCCGCTTCGACCGCCAGGTCGTGGTGCCGAACCCGGACATCCTGGGCCGCGAGAAGATCCTGCGCGTCCACATGCGCAAGGTGCCGCTGGCGCCCGACGTCGACCCGCGCACCGTGGCCCGGGGCACCCCAGGCTTCTCCGGTGCCGACCTCGCCAACTTGGTCAACGAGGCAGCCCTGCTGGCGGCCCGCGCCGGCAAGCGGGTGGTCACCCAGGCCGACTTCGAGAACGCCAAGGACAAGGTCCTGATGGGCACCGAGCGGCGCTCTATGGTCATGTCCGAAGAGGAAAAGGAGCTCACCGCCTACCACGAGGCTGGGCACGCCCTGGTCGGCCTCTACGTGCCCGGTAACGATCCGCTGCACAAGGTGACCATCATCCCGCGCGGCCGGGCCCTGGGCGTGACCATGAACCTGCCCGAGCGCGACCGGCTCACCTTCAAGAAGAGCGAGATCGAAGCCAAGCTGGCCATGATGTACGGCGGCCGAGTCGCCGAGGAGCTGATCTACGGCGACGAGAACGTCACCACCGGCGCCGGCAACGACATCCAGCAGGCGACCAACTGGGCCCGGCGCATGGTCACTGAGTGGGGCATGAGCGGCAAGCTCGGCCCGCTGCGTTACAACAACGACCAGGAAGAGGTCTTTCTCGGTCATTCTGTGGCGCGTTCCCACAACATCTCCGGCGACACCGCGAAGATCATCGACCAGGAGATCCGGCGCCTGATCGACGAGGCCGAGTCCCTAGCGCGCAAGGTCCTGACCGAGCACATGGACGAGCTCCATCTCCTGGCCAAGGGCCTGCTCGAGTACGAGAGCCTCTCCGGCAATGAGGTGGATCGGATCATCAAGGGCGAAGAGCTGGACCGCAGCGAAGACACCGGGACCGAGCCGCCAAGCGGCCGCAAGAGCTCGGTGCCCTCCAGTGGCCGCGCCAGCTCCGGCAAGGACTCGCCCGGCGGGCTGGAGCCGGAGCCGCAGCCCGGCAGCTGAACGCCCCTTCGATAGGAATAGAAGCCTCCGCGGCCCCGCTTCCCGGCGGGGCCGCAGGTCGTTATAACCCTGCGGTCATGGGCTCGATCTATCTCCGACCCCTGGGCCTCGACGCCGCGGCGTCGGCCGCGGAAGGTCTGCCGCTCGCCGGCGGACCCTTGCGGTTCGCGGCGGCCGAGGTGGCGTGGCGTTCGGCGCCCGGCCCCGCCGAGCGGGAGAGCCTGCCCCTCGGCGAAGCCCTGGCCAGGGTCGCTGCCGAGGCCGGCGACGAGGCCGGCGCGAGTCTGCGCGACCGCCTGAGCCGGGCGCGCTCGGCCTTCGCCGGCCTGGCCCTGGACCGGACCCGGATCATGGGCGTGATCAACGTCACTCCGGACAGCTTCTCCGACGGCGGCGACCGCTTCGATCCCGGCCGGGCCGTCGCCGACGGGCAGGCGATGCTCGCGGCGGGCGCGGACATCCTCGATGTCGGCGGCGAGTCGACCCGACCCGGTGCGGCACCGGTCGAGCCGGCCGAGGAGCAAGGCCGGGTCCTGCCGGTGATCCGGGCGCTCGCCGCCGAGGGCGCCGTGGTCTCCATCGACAGTCGCAATGCCGCCACCATGGCCGAGGCCCTGACCGCCGGCGCGGCCATCGTCAACGACGTCAGCGCCCTGACCGGCGATCCGCGGAGCCTGTCCCTGGTGGCGGAGGCCGGCTGCGGCGTCGTCCTGATGCACATGCAGGGGGCGCCCCAGACCATGCAGCAGGCGCCGCGCTACGACGACGTGGTCCTGGATGTCTACGATTTCCTGCAGGCCCGTCTCGAGGCCTGCCTCGAAGCCGGCATTCCGCGCGCTGCCGTGGCCGTCGATCCGGGCATCGGCTTCGGCAAGTCCCTGGCCCACAACCTGGCCCTTCTGGAGTCGCTGGCGATCTTCCACGGCCTCGGCTGCCCGATCCTGCTCGGCGTCAGCCGAAAGAGCTTCATCGCCCGGCTTGCCGGTGAGGCGCCGCCCAAGGCGCGGCTGCCCGGTTCCCTGGCCGCGGCGCTGTCCGGCCTCGCGCGCGGTGTCCAGATCTTGCGCGTGCACGACGTCGCCGAGACGGTGCAGGCGGTCCGGGTCTGGGAGGCGATCCGCGCCGCGCCGCCCGCCACGGAATCGCCCAAGACTTGACCCCTTGGCGCAACAAGAGGATGTAGTCTCAACGGTCCTTCGGCTGAAGCGCGACGCCGGGGTCGAGCAAACAGAGGTGAAATGGCGAAGACACTCTTCGGAACCGACGGCATCCGCGGCACCGCGAACCAGGAGCCGGTGACCGCCGAGACCGCCCTCGCCGTAGCGATGGCGGCGGGTGCCCAGTTCACCCGGGGCGCGCACCGCCATCTGGTGGTGATCGGCAAGGACACCCGGCTCTCCGGCTATCTGCTCGAGCCGGCCATGACCGCCGGCTTCATCGCCGCCGGCATGGACGTTGTCCTGCTCGGTCCCATGCCGACCCCGGCCGTGGGCTGGCTGACCCATTCGCTGCGCGCCGACCTGGGGGTCATGATCTCGGCCTCGCACAACGCCTATCCGGACAACGGCATCAAGCTCTTCGGCCCGGACGGCTACAAGCTCTCGGACGAGGTCGAGTCCGAGATCGAGGCGCGGATCGCCAAGGGCACCGCCGCCTACCGGGCGCCCAGCGAGCACCTGGGACGGGCCCGGCGCCTCGACGACGCCGCCGGCCGCTACATCGAGTTCGCCAAGAACACCTTCCCGAAGGAGCGCCGGCTCGACGGCCTCAAGGTCGTGGTCGACTGCGCCAATGGCGCCGCCTACAAGGTGGCACCCACGGTGCTCTACGAGCTCGGCGCCGAGGTGGTGCCTCTGGGCGTCAATCCCGACGGACTCAACATCAACCGGGACTGCGGCGCGACGGCGCCGAGCTGGCTGCAGAGCGCGGTGGTCGCCCAGGGCGCCGATCTCGGCATCGCCCTCGACGGCGACGCCGACCGGACGATCCTGGTCGACGAGACCGGCGCGGTGATCGACGGCGACCAAGTCATGGGCCTGATCGCTCGCTCCTGGAGCCGGGCCGGGGCGCTGGCCGGCGGCGGCGTGGTCGCGACGGTGATGTCCAACCTCGGCCTGGCCCGCTTCCTGGAGGGCGCCGGCCTCAAGCTGCACCGGACCCCGGTCGGCGACCGCTACGTGGTCGAGGAGATGCGTGCCCGGGGCTGCAACCTGGGCGGCGAGCAGTCCGGCCACATCGTGCTCTCCGATCACACGACCACCGGCGACGGACTGATCGCGGCGCTCCAGGTCCTGGCCGTGCTGATCGAGGCGCAGCGGCCGGCCAGCGAGGTGACGGCGGTCTTCACGCCGCTGCCCCAGCAGCTGAAGAACGTCCGCTTCAATGGCGGCGCGCCCCAGGACGACGCCCGGGTCAAGGCCGCCATCGCCGAGGGCGAGAAGGCCCTGGGCGCTGAAGGGCGGCTTCTGATCCGCAAGTCGGGAACGGAGCCGGTGATCCGGATCATGGGCGAGGCCGAGGACGAGGCCCTGCTGTCCCGGGTGGTCGAGCGGATCGCGGACGCCATCGCCGAGGCTGCCGCGGCACCGGGTGGCTGAGGCGGAGGGGGAGTTCCATGAAGGGACGGGTTCTGATCGTCGCCGGTTCCGACTCCGGGGGCGGCGCGGGCATCCAGGCGGACATCAAGACGGTGACCGCCCTGGGCGGCTTCGCCGCCACCGCCGTGACCGCTCTGACCGCCCAGAACACGACCGGGGTCTACGGGGTGGTCGGAGTCGAGCCGGCCTTCATCCAGCAGCAGATGCGGGTTGTGGTCGAGGACATCGGCGCCGACGCGGTCAAGACCGGCATGCTGCATTCCGCTCCCGTGATCGAGGCCGTCGCCGAGGTCCTGGCCGAGCTCGATCCGGCGCTCCCGGTGGTCGTCGACCCGGTGATGGTCGCGCAGAGCGGCGCCTCCCTCTTGGAGTCCGACGCGGTCTCGGCCGTCAAGGAACGCCTGCTGCCGCGGGCCGGGGTCCTGACCCCGAACCTGCCGGAGGCCGCGGCGCTGCTGGGCGGCGCGATCTCCGAAACCCGCGACGGCATGGTCTCGGCGGCCTTGGGTCTCGCCGAACTCGGCCCCGGTGCCGTCCTGCTCAAGGGCGGCCACATGGCGAGCGACAGCCTGCGCGACGTTCTGGTGCGCCGTGGTGAGGTGCTGGAGGTTTTCGAGGAGCCCCGCATCGACACCGAGCACACCCACGGCACCGGCTGCACCTTGGCCTCCGCGATCGCCACCGGCCTGGCGCAGGGGCTCGCGGTGACCGCCGCCGTGCAGAGGGCACGCCGCTACCTCCGCCTGGCCATTGAGCGCAACCCTGGCCTCGGGCGCGGCCAGGGACCGGTCGACCACGGGGTCACGGTCCGGCCCTTCGACGGCGCCTAAGTCGCGATCGCGCCGGCCCTCGAACGGCCTCCCTCTGGTGACATCCGGCGTTCCGCGAGTCACTATCGGCACCGGCGGACAACCATGGGGAGAAATGTCATGCCCATCCCGACGGAGCCGATCGGCAGCGTGCCGCGTCCTGACTACCTTCTGGATGCCTTCAAGAAGCAGGGCGAAGGGAGGCTGGACGCCGACGGTCTGCACCAGGCCGTCGATCGTGCGGTCGCCGAGACCATTGCCGCCATGGAGGCCACGGGATCGCCGGTCATCACCGACGGTGAGCAGTCCAAGCCCAGCTTCGCGACCTATCCGATCGACGGATTGGCGACCCTGGCGCCCGACGGCGTCGTGATCCCCTTCGCTGACGGGCACTCGCGTCAGTTGCCGCGGCTGACGGCGGGCCCCTTCCGCTACATGACCTACTCGGGGACTTTTGTCGCCCAGGCTCGCCGGCATGCGACGAAGCCGATCAAGCAGGCCGTGATCGCGCCCTCGGCGCTGAGCCTGCTCTATCCGCAGGACGGCATCGATGGCTACCCGCGCGAGGCCTTCATCGACGACCTGATCACGGAATGCGCCGCGGACATCCGCTCTGCCTTCGACGCCGGAGCGGAGAGCGTGCAGATCGATTTCACGGAAGGTCGCCTGTCCTGCAAGCTGGATCCCTCCCGCGGGCTCCTGCGGGACTTCGTCGCCCTGAACAACGCCGTGCTGGACCGTTTCGGTGCCGAAGAGCGCCAGCGGATCGGCGTGCACACCTGCCCGGGCGGCGATCACGATTCGACTCACTCCGCCGACGTCGACTATGCCGAGCTGCTGCCGGATCTCTTCGGCATCAAGGCCGGCAGGTTCTTCATCCAGATGGCGAGCGAGACGGACCGGCCTCGGGTGCTGGACCTGATCGCGCGCGAACGGCGGCCGGACCAGACCGTCTTCATCGGCGTGATCGATCCCATCAACGAGACGGTCGAGAGCGCGGACACCGTTCGTGACCGCACCCTCGAGGCGGTCGAGCATCTCGGGCACGAAAAATTCGGCACGACCGACGACTGCGGCTTCTCCCCCTTCGGCGACGACACCTCGACGGCGCGGGAAACCGCCTTCGCCAAGATCAGGGCCCGCGTCGAGGGAACACGGCTTGGGGCCGAGAACCTTGGAATGGCCCAAGAATGAAAGTGTTCAGGGCTTTACAGCGGCCAGGATGTTGCCATGGCAGACCATCAAGTGCGATCGCGACCGGATAGTCTTACCATCCGCCAGCCATGACGATCCTTGCCATCATCGCCTTCGACGGCTTCACGGACCTCGACGTCTTCTTGCATTGGGACCTTCTGAACCGCCCGCGCCAGGAGGCGCCGGAGCGATTTGGACAGTGGCGTGTCCGGCTGCTCGGCACCGCGGCGCGCCACCGCTCCACGGCCGGCCTGGAGATCGAAATGCAGGGGGCCATCGACGAGGCACGCGAAGCCGACGCCGTGCTGCACGCCAGCGGCCCAGCGACCCGAAGCCTCGCCCAAGATCGCAACTACCTCGATCGCTTGTCGCTCGATCCGGCGCGCCAACTGGTTGCGTCCCAGTGCTCCGGGGCCCTGGTCCTTGCGGCCAGCGGCCTGCTCGAGGGCAAGACTGCGACCACCTATCCCACCGCTAGGGCGCAGCTCGAAGGCTACGGCGTCACTTTTCTTGCCGAGCCTTTCGTCGCCCACGAGCGAATCGCGACTGCGGCGGGCTGTCTGGCCGGCGTCGAGCTCGACCGTTGGCTGCTCAGCAAGCTTGCGGACCCCGAAGTGGCGGCGGCCTGCATCGCTTCGGCGAGCCCCATCGGCCAAGGGCTCGAGTTGGACGCCTAGCCTTCGGCCCCGACAAGACCCATAATCCGCGGCGCCGTTCTTGGCCCGTCGCTTTCGAGAGAGGTTCGTCAGGCCCCATGTCCGATCGCCACGCAATCACGTCGCTCGAAGCCCTGGAAGCCCTCTACGGGGCGGTGAACGAGAATTCCCTGGCCAAGGAGACCGGCACTCTGACGCCGGAATACCGCCGCTGGATCGAGGCGGCACCCTTTTTCGCCATCGCCAGCGCCGGGCCCGGCGGGCTCGACTGTTCGCCGCGAGGCGACGCAAAGGGCCAGCTGTTCCGCTGCCTGGACGACAAGACGCTCGCGGTGCCCGATCGGCGCGGCAACAACCGGCTCGATACCTTGAGGAACATCCTCGCCGACCCGCGCGTCGCCCTGCTGTTCCTGATCCCGGGAATCAACGAGACGCTGCGCGTCAATGGTCGTGCGACGATCACGACGGACCCCGAGCTGGTCGAGAGCTTCGCGGTCGGCGACAAGAGGCCGGCGAGCGTCATACTGGTCGAGATCGATTCCGTCTACTTCCAATGCGCCAGGGCCCTGGCCCGCGCCAAGCTCTGGGATCCGGACCTTCGGATCGATCCCGGCGAGGTCCCGACGGCCGGGCAGATGACCAGGGCCGCCAAGCCCGGCTTCGACGCGGAAGGTTACGATGCCGGGCTCCCGGCGCGGCAGCGGGCGACGCTCTACTGAGCCGGATCGCGGAGGCCCGACGCCAGGCCGCCGCCGCAGCGGGCTCGCCCGGGTTGAAGGACCGCCTCCAGAATCAGCTAGACATTTCGAGCGCTAAGCTCTGAATTGTCTCCCAGGGCAGATCCGCAGGATCTGTCGTGCGGTGTGGGGAGGCGGATGACCACGCGACCCGTGGCCTATGCGGACCGGTCGGTCGTGGTCTGCCATGAGTGTGATGCGCTCTACCGAAGGGTGGAGACGGCCGCGCCGTCCAAGGCCAAGTGCGGGCGCTGCGGCGCCGTCCTCTACCGCAGCAAGCCGGACAGCATCGACCGCTCGCTTTGCCTGCACTTGGCGGCTCTGCTGTTCCTGGTCCTGTCCAACTCCTTCAACTTCATGACCTTCAAGCTCGAGGGCCGCGAGCAGGTCAACACCCTGATCTCCGGCGTCGTCGAGTTCTATAACCAGGGCCTCTGGCCGCTCGCCCTGCTCGTGTTGCTGTCGACGATCCTGATTCCGCTGATCAAGGTGCTGAGCACGATCTATGTCCTGGTTGCGGTGCGCTTCGACCAGCCGGCGCCGCGGCTCAAGACCGTCTTCCGCTACATCGAGATCATGCATCCCTGGGCGATGATGGAGGTCTACCTCCTCGGGGTGCTGGTCGCGATCGTCAAGCTGTCGGACATGGCGACCATCGAGTTCGGGACCGCGCTCTATTGCTTCGTCGCCCTGATCGTTCTCTTGGCCGCGGGCGAGGCGGCCCTGGAGCCCGAGGAGGTCTGGGAGCGCATCGACCGGCGGCGACCCGGGCGCAAAGCGACGTCGTTGTCGCCGCCGGACCTGGCGGGTACGCGCCCCTTCGGCTGCCACACCTGCGGCCTCGTGACCCATCTGAACCGGGCGGCGGAGGCGCGGCATCCGCACTGCGAGCGCTGCGGCACGGCCCTGCACTGGCGGAAGCCCAACGGGATGAACCGGGCCTGGGCCCTGGTGATCACCGGCTTCATCCTCTACATCCCGGCGAACGTATATCCGATCATGACCGTGATCTCCTTCGGCAGGGGCGCGCCGGACACCATCATCAGCGGGGTCATCCACTTGATCGAGGCCGAGATGTGGCCACTCGCCCTGCTGGTGTTCTTCGCCAGCGTGACCGTGCCGGTCATGAAGCTGGTCGGCATGATCTTCCTCCTGGTTTCCGTGCAGCTCAAATCCAGCTGGCGGCCGAGGGACCGGACCCTGCTGTACCGGATCGTCGAGGCGGTGGGCCGCTGGTCGATGATCGACATCTTCATGATCTCGATCCTCGCGGCGCTGGTGAAGCTGGGCGCGATTGCCACCATCGAGCCCGGAGTCGGCGCCACCTCCTTCGCGGCGGTCGTGGTGATCACCATGATCGCGGCGATGTCCTTCGATCCGCGGACGATCTGGGACGCCATGGAAGAGGGCAAGAGAACGAAAGCCATCGAAGGGAGGGCGGCAGGTGTCACAGCAAGCTGAGAACGGGACGGCGCCGGACGCACCCGAGATCGCGATCGAAGAGCGCCGCGGGATTTCCACGGTCTGGCTGAT
>JAAUXY010034531.1_pt1 | contig 15933 bp, 14 predicted proteins | sample 7278121 | NCBI WGS metagenome assembly JAAUXY01 (sample SAMN14350117, study PRJNA611818) | marine sediment metagenome | isolation source: surface marine sediment (1.8m) | place: French Polynesia: Moorea | collected 2018-08 | reverse complement strand
GGGCCCTCGAATGCTCCTGTCTCGAAATTTGATCGACTTTTGTCACTCGATTGGCGATGTTGGATTTACGTGCTGCCGCAGTACTTTCGACCTGCCCTCGCACTGCCGGCGTCTGCGCCGCGCGGCGAGAACCCGTATGTTAATCCAGGCTAGCGATGGAAGGCCTGACCCTCGCAGAGTTCCTCGAACAGGCGATACGGAGTTTCGTTCATGCCAAGCGCGGCATAGGCCTGCTGCGCCGTGACGTTGCTGCGCTCGACGTAGAGTCGGAAGCCACAGACCCGGGGTTCCTGCTCGGCGAATTCCTTGACCCGTGCGTAAAGCTCGCGGTACAGGCCCTGCCGGCGGTATTCTGGACGCACGTAGACACTCTGAATCCACCAGAACATCCCGTTACGCCAGTCGCTCCACTCGGTAGTGATCATCAGCGAAGCCTGGATACCGTTGTCGAGCTCGACCACCAGATAAAATCCCCAGTCCGGGTTGGCGATCATGGTATCGACGCCGGCACGAATCACGTCCGGGATAAGTTCCATCCCCTCGGTTTCGCGCGCCATGCGTATATTGAAATCGGCGACTTCGGGGGCATCCTGGGCCAGAGCCTTGCGAATAATCATTGTTGTTGTGCCTCGTCTTACTTTGCGGCGCGCCTTTTTTTACGCGCTTCTTTTGCCGCTGCCCGCTCTGCCTTGCGAAACCGCGCGCGTTCCTGTTCTTCAGCCAGTCCCGCCGGTGTCTCCAGACACAGGCCGCCGAGCTCTCCGGCCCGCAACTCGCTGAGCAACAGGCGCGAGACCTTTTCCAGGTCGACGCGTCCGCCGGCCACGATACAGCCGCGCTTGCGCGCGATGGCTTCGAGCATTTCGATCTCGTCGCCCGGCAGGGGATCGATATCATAGCGCCGAATAAGCCGCTCGGGATAGCTTTGGAGTAAAAACTCGGCGACGAAAGCTGCCACGTCCTGTAATTCCAGCGCGGTATCGCGGATCGCCCCGGTCGCCGCCAGCCGGTAGCCGCTGGCCTCGTTTTCGATATCGGGCCAGAGCATTCCCGGCGTATCGATCAGGGTCAGCTCCGACGATACCTCGATACGCTGCTGCATGCGGGTAAGCGCGGCCTCGTTGCCTGTTTTGGCAATTCGCCGGCCGGCCAGGCGATTGATCAAAGTCGACTTGCCGACGTTGGGGATACCGGCAATCAGGGCATAAACCATGGCCGAGCGGTTGGATCGGCGCGGTACCAGCGCGCGACACAGATCGGGTAATTCAGCGATCCGGTTATCGTTCGCGCTGGTGACCAGTGTGCGAGTCTGCTGGCGGGCCTCGAAACTTTCGAGCCAGGCGCCGAGCCGTTCGGAATCGGACAGATCCCCCTTGTTCAACAGCTTGATCGCGGGCTTGTCACCGCGTAATCGCTGCAACAGCGGGTTTTCGCTCGAGCCAGGCAGGCGCGCGTCGAGCACCTCGATAACGAGATCGACCTGCGGCAGGATTTTCCGAAACTCCTTGCTCGCCTTGTACATGTGGCCTGGAAACCACTGAATCATTTTAGCTTTCCGCTGCAGAAGGGCGCGCCGACAGCACGGATCGCGCCGAAGAACTTTCGAATATTCGAATCCTATCGCAATTTACGCTGGAAAAGCGTCGGTAAAGCCCCTTTTTGCGCCTTTTCTGGCCGCTTAAAACGGTTAAACTAGCGCCATGGCGGAAATCAGGCACCGCGTCGGGATCCGGGGTAGCGCAGCGGAAATCTATCGGCTGCTGACTACTGATGCCGGGTTGTCCCGCTGGTGGACCCGCGATACCCGCGGCTGTGGCGACGTCGGTTCGGTAATCGAATTCCGCTTCGGCGGTGGCGGCCCCGATTTCGAGGTGATCGAGCTGGTTACCGATCAACGGGTGCGCTGGCGACATCGCGGCGAAACGCCGCCTGCATGGCAAGGCTCGGAAATCCTGTTCGAACTGCAGCCGGACGGAAAACAGACCCTGGTCAACTTCAGCCACTACAACTGGCGCGAAACAGGAGATTTTCTGGCACACTGCAGCACCAAATGGGCGATATTCATGATGAGTATCAAGTCCTGCATCGAGACCGGCGCGGGCCAGCCTTACCCGGACGACGTGCACATCGACCTGGACGAATAATCGTGGAAGATTCCGAAAAGATCATTGCCGAACTCGAGTCGGAATTTGTCGAACTCTACAAGATCCTCAAGTTCGAGGGTCTGTCGGAAAGTGGCGGCGAAGCCAAACAGGCCATCGCCGAGGGACTGGTACAGGTCAATGGCGAAATCGAGACGCGCAAGCGCAAAAAGATCCGCCCCGGAGATCAGATCGACTTTATCGATCATCATATCGAGGTCATCGGCAAGTGCGAGGACTGACCTTCATTTTCGATCCACAGGGGCGCGGTCCCCGGGGTGACGACCGGCAGGCGCCCGGTTAGAATAGCCCGCTTGCAAAACATGGCTCTGGATTTACGCTCCAGGAGGCTCTATGTCAAAACCTGTCGTGATTGCGGCACTGTACCGCTTCGTGCGCCTCGACGACTATGTCGAGCTACGCCGACCGTTATTAAAAACCATGCTCGACCACGAGGTCCGCGGCACGCTGCTGCTTGCCGCCGAGGGTATCAATGGCACCGTCGCCGGCAACCAGGCCGGTATCGATGCCCTGCTTGCGCGGCTGCGCGCCGATCCGCGGCTGGCCGATTTCGACTGCAAGCTGTCTTACGATGACGAGATGCCTTTCTACCGCTCGCGCGTCAAGCTCAAGCGCGAAATCGTTACCATGGGTGTCACCGACCTGGATCCGGCGATGGCAGGTACCTACGTCGAACCTCGCGACTGGAACGCGCTGATCAGCGATCCGGACGTCACCTTGATCGATACGCGGAACGATTACGAAAGCGGTATCGGCAGCTTTCGCGGAGCGATTCATCCCGCTACCGGGTCGTTTCGCGATTTTCCGGCCTATGCGCGCGATCACCTCGATCCGAACCGGCAACGCAAGGTTGCGATGTTTTGCACCGGCGGCATTCGCTGCGAAAAATCGACCGCCTTTCTCCGACAGCTCGGTTTCGAACAGGTTTATCACCTCAAGGGCGGTATCCTGAATTATCTTGCCGAGGTGCCGGAAGAGGAATCTCTCTGGCAGGGTGAATGTTTCGTGTTCGACAATCGCGTCAGCGTTAATCACGCGCTCGAAAAAGGCAGTTACGATCAGTGTCACGCCTGCCGCCGGCCGATTACCGAAGCCGACCAGCAGGATTCCCGTTACCAGCCCGGAGTCAGCTGTCCGGCCTGTTTCGACGAAAAGAACGATGCCGAGCGCGAGCGCTATCGCGAGCGCGAAAAGCAGGTGCAGCTTGCCCGGGCGCGCGGCGAAACTCACATCGGGGCAGAAGTGACGCAAACCGCGGCGGATCGCAGGGCGCAGAAATACGAATCGCGCCAGATACAGCGCGACAATGCGAAGGACTAAACGCGCTCGATTTCCTGCAGGCGATTGCCGGCGTCGACTCGCACGCGGAACCGGCCGTGAATACCATCGGCTTCGACGAAGGGCCGGAAATTGCTCGCCGGCAATCGAAGACTGAGGCCCGCGTCGGTTTCGACCAGAACAAAACGTCCGTCCCCGCGGTATATCCGCTCGGTTTCGATCGCCGACAGGGCCAGACTGAATTCATAAGCGGTCATCGCAATAACTGTTATAGTGCAGAATCTACGGCTCGGAACAAACGCGTGAAAACCATCGGCCTGATCGGCGGCATGAGCTGGCAAAGCAGCCTGCTTTACTATCGAATGATAAACGAGGGAGTCGAACGCCGGCTCGGCGGCCTGCATTCGGCGCAGGTTCTACTCCATAGCGTCGACTTTCAGCCGATCGAAGCACTGCAGCATGCCGGCGACTGGGATGGCGCGGGCGAAATACTTGCCGACGCTGCTCGTCGGTTGCAGGCCGGGGGTGCGGATTTTTTCCTGATCGGCACCAACACCATGCACCAGGTGGCCGACGCGGTCAGTGCCGCGGTCGACATTCCACTGCTGCACATCGCCGATGCCACCGCGCAGGTCCTGCGACGAGACGGTGTCGAGCGAATCGGACTGCTCGGAACCGCGTTCACGATGGAACTGGATTTCTATAAAAACCGCCTCATCGAACAGTTCGGCATCGACGTCGTCATTCCTGAATTACACGACCGGCAGAGCGTGCATGACATCATTTACCAGGAGCTCTGTGTCGGCAAGGTGGATGATGATTCGCGCGAAGTTTACCTGGCCGTTATCGACCGCATGGCGGAGGAAAAGATCGACGGTGTCATTCTGGGCTGCACCGAGATCGGTATGCTGGTGCAGCCCCGGCACACCTCGATGCGGCTTTACGACACTACCGAGATTCACGCCCAGGCAGCGGTCGAACTCGCGCTTGCCGATGACTGACGCCGGATTTCAGGTCATCGCCAGGGATCATTTTTTGGAAGCCATTCGGCGCATGGCGATGGCCTGCAGCTCGTCTATCGACGGCGTCGCCAGTTCGATCGTCAGATCCGAGCCCGGAAAAGCACTGCAGAACAGCGCGAAACCGGCTTGGTGCTGCTGCGGGTCGAGCGCCTCCGGAACTCCGCCGGGGTAAACTACCTCGCCACTGAGCAGGCGGCCGCGACAGGTTCCGCAGCGCCCGCCGCGACAGCTGTACGGAAACAACAGGTTGGCAGCATGCGCCGCGTCGAGCAGCGAACGGTCGGCGGCGCACTCGAAAACCTCGCCGCCGGGCAGCAGCGTAATTCGCCAGATAGTGTCGGAGATGTCTACGCCGAGTAACTGCGTTTACTGTTGAGCCAGCGGACGATAGGGTCCCACTGGTCGATATCGCGGCGCACCGAATAAGGCGCGAGTTCGAAAATGCCCAGCCCGCGTTCGGCCGCCCGAACGTAGTTCTGGGTTTCACGCAGCACGCTGATGAACGGTGCCTTGCGAACCTTGCGCAGAAAGGCATCGAGTTCATGATAGATATTGTAATGTTCGCGACAGCGATTCGCGATCAGGGCAACCCGGGCTTCCTTGCGCGAGACCCGGTTGTTGTCGAGCACCTTCTGGATAAACGGCGTCGCTGCGCGCATGTCGATCGGTGACGGCAGAACCGGGATGATGATGCTTTGCGCCTGGCGCAGGTAGTTCGCCAGTTCGCGGCCGTGTACCGCGGCAGGCGTGTCGAAGACTACGTAATCGGTGCTGCGCGGCACACGCACGCCACCACCGGAACCGTCGATGCCGTTAATCGTGCTGCGGCCAGCCGGCCGAGCCTCGAGCCAGTCCAGGCTGGATCCCTGCGGATCGAGATCGACCAGCGTCACGCGTTTGCCCTGGGTGGCGTAGTAGCTTGCGAGGTTGGTTGCGACGGTGCTCTTGCCGGAGCCGCCCTTGGCGTTGAGAACCATGATCTTGCGCATACCTAGTCTCCGTGCTGATTAGCCTTGTTTTGGCCGATTATCGTCGAATTCAGGACGTCGTGCAAAAAGCCTCAGTCGAGACCCAGCTCGGACCAGAGCGCATCGATCCGGGTCCGCACCTCGTCGGACATCCGGATCGGCTCACCCCATTCGCGTTCGGTTTCACCGATCTTGTTGGTCGCGTCGAGGCCCATTTTCGAGCCCAGCCCGGATACCGGGGAGGCAAAGTCGAGATAATCGATCGGTGTATTTTCGATCAGCGTGATATCGCGCGCAGGGTCGGTGCGGGTCGAAATGGCCCAGATCACGTCATCCCAGCTGCGCGCATCGATATCGTCGTCGACCACGATGACGAACTTGGTGTACATGAACTGGCGCAGGAACGACCAGACACCCATCATTACGCGCTTGGCGTGTCCGGGATACTGTTTGCGTATGCTGACGACGGCTACGCGGTAGGAGCAACCCTCCGCCGGCAGATAAAAATCGACGATTTCCGGATACTGTTTCTGCAGCAACGGAATGAAAACCTCGTTCAACGCGAGACCCAGGATCGCCGGCTCGTCCGGCGGCCGCCCGGTATAGGTGCTGTGGTATATCGGGTCGGGTCGCATGGTCATGGTTTCGATCGTGAATACCGGGAAACGCTCGACCTCGTTGTAATAGCCGGTGTGATCGCCGAACGGACCCTCGTCGGCTTCGTCGTCGGGATAGATATAGCCTTCGAGGACGATCTCGGCCCGTGCTGGAATATCGAGATCGGACAGCAGGGTTCGGGCCACCTCGGTCTTGCGCCCGCGCAGCAGGCCCGCGAACGCATATTCGGACAGCGCGTCCGGTACCGGCGTAACGGCTGCCAGGATCGTCGCCGGATCGCAACCGAGCACCACCGCCAGCGGAAAGGGCTCATCGCCGCGCTGTTCGCGCCAGGCCCTGAAATCAAGGGCGCCGCCGCGATGCGCCAGCCAGCGCATGATGACCCGATTGCGGGCGATTACCTGCTGACGGTAAATCCCGAGATTCTGGCGTCCACCGTCGGGTCCCCGGGTGGTGACCAGGCCCCAGGTGATGAGCGGCCCCGCATCGCCGGGCCAGCAGGTCTGAATCGGCAGCCGGGCGAGATCTACCTCGTCGCCTGAGTATCGAATCTGCTGACAGGGCGGTTTTTTCACCGTTTTCGGCGACATGTCGAGTACTTTTTTGTAGATCGGCAGGGTCTGCAGCGCTTCCTTGAAGCCTTTTGGCGGTGCCGGTTCTTTCAGGAACGCGAGTAGTCGGCCGATTTCACGCAGCGCGGTCACCTGCTCTTCACCCATCGCGCGCGCAACCCGGCGCTCGGTGCCGAACAGGTTGGCCAGCAGCGGGACGCCGGTATCGCCGGCATTTTCGAACAGCAGCGCAGGACCGCCGGATAACAGAACCCGGTGTGAAATTTCGGTAATTTCCAGATTGGGATCGACGCGCACGGCGATGCGCTTCAGGTCACCGTCCCGTTCCAGCTGGTCGATGAAATCTCGCAGATCCCGGTATTCCATCTACCAGATCTTGATACCCTGGAACTTGGCCTTGATGCGGGATTCGATAATGCTCTTGCTGACAAAAAAGCTGATCACGACGAGAACGACGAGAATCGGCACGATCATTTGCCAGTAAGCCAGGAAGGTCTCGGCGAGCACGATGTGAGCGGGGACTTCATTGTTTGCGCGAAGATCGATTTCGAGCTGCTTGGCTTCGACCTCGGCCTGCAGTTCGAGTATCTTTTCATCGGCCTCGGTGCGGGCTTCCTCGAGCGCCTGCATTTGCCCGGCCATGGTATTCATATCCTGTTCGTACTGGTCGATCACGCGCTTGCTGTTGCCGAGCTTGTCGATTTCGGCCTGCAGGGCCTCGGTTTTCTGTTGCTCCTCGGCCAGCAGCAGGTTGGACGTGGGTTTAGTGACCAGAAATCCCCGTTTGACCCAGCCGCGCTTGCCGTCGGATGTGGTCACCAGCGCATAGTTGCCCTGCACCTGTTCGACTTCGAGCAAGTCGCCCGAACGCAGCAGTTCGATCTGCCCGGTTCCGTTGGGATTGGCATAAAGCGACAGCCGAAGCTGGTCGGTCACATACTGGCGGTCTCTGTCCTGGCTGGTGTCTTCCTGCGCGGCGACGGGCCACGCAGGCAGCATCAGGAGTAGAGTAATGAGGAGTTTTCTGGACATGAATCAGTGAATTCCGCTATGTCGCAACAGCGCATCGATTTCGGGTTCCCGTCCGCGAAAGCAACGGAAGGAATCCATCGCGGGACGCGATCCACCCTTTTCGAGCACGCAGTGCAGAAATCTACGACCGGTATCAGGATTGAATATTCCTTCTTCTTCAAACGCCGAAAAAACATCGGCGGACAGTACCTCGGCCCACTTGTAGCTATAATAACCCGCGGCATAACCCCCTGCAAAAATATGTGAGAAACCGTTTTGAAAGCGGTTGATCCTGGGCGTCTTGACGACTCCGACCTCGTCTCGAACCGCATCTAGGATCGCCTGGATATCGTCGGCCGAAGCCACATCGGTGCGAAGGTGCAGCTGCAGGTCGAACAGCGAAAACTCTAGCTGGCGCAGCATTTGCAGCGCACTCTGGAAGTTTTTCGCCGCCAGCATACGAGCGTAAAGCTCATCCGGCAGGCGTTCGCCGGTTTGGTAATGCGTGGCAATCAAATCCAGGGCTTCGCGCTCCCAGCAGTAGTTCTCCATGAACTGGCTCGGTAACTCGACCGCGTCCCACTCGACGCCGTTGATTCCGGCCACCTCGGGTACGTCGATGCGAGTCAGCATGTGGTGCAGACCGTGACCGAATTCGTGAAACAGCGTCAGCACTTCATCGTGGGTAAACAGCGCGGGGTCGTCGCCGATCGGCGGCGTCAGATTACAGGTCAGGTAAGCCACCGGCAGCTGGGTATGACCGTCAATACGGTAACGATTGATACATTCGTCCATCCAGGCGCCGCCGCGCTTGTTTTCACGCGCGTAGAGATCGAGAAAAAAGTAGCCCAGGGTTTCGCCGGTCGCGTCATCGATACGATAAAACCCCACCGCGGGGTCCCAGCGCTCGATTTCATCGGCCGCCTCGACGATTTGCACCTTGTACAGGCGCTTGACGACCTCGAACAGACCGGCAACCACGCGCGTATCCGAGAAGTACGGTTTGAGATCTTCGTCAGTGATGCGGTAACGCTCCTGCTTGAGCTTTTCGCTGTAATACGGGTAGTCCCAGGCTTCCAGCTCGCCGTCGAAACCGAGCGACTCGGCAAATGCCTGGCGCTCGGCGACTTCGGTCAGCGCGGCTTCACGCGAGCGCGCGGCCAGATCGTGAAGAAAGTCCAGCACCTGGTCGACCGAAGTCGCCATCTTTGTTGCCAGCGAATACTCGGCATAGTTGGCGAATCCGAGCAAATTGGCTTTTTCCTGTCTTTTAGCGACAATATCGTGCATTATCTCTGCATTATCCCACTTTTTATCGGTAATACCCGCGTCCGAAGCACGCGTAACATAAGCCTCGTAAAGTCGTTTGCGAAGATCCCGATTGTCGGCATGGGTGATCACGGCGAGGTAACAGGGTATATCGAGTGTAATCCGATAACCCGGCAGGTTTTTCTGCTCCGCCAGCTGGCGCAACATCGCCCGCGCATAGTCCGGCAGCCCGGCCAGCTCGTCTTCGTCCTCGGTCAGGTATTGCCAGGCCTGGGTCGAGTCGAGCAAATTGTTTTCGAACTTCGACTGCAGATCGGACAGGTCTTTTTGCAGTCTCTGGTAGGTTTCGCGGTCCGGTCCCTCCAGATCGACGCCACCGAGGCGAAAATGCAGCAGCGCATCGGTAATCGTTTTCTGCTGTGCCTGGTCCAGGTTGTCGAAGTCAGGCGCATCGGCAATTGCGCGATAGGCTGCAAACAGGTCGCGATTCTGGCTGATCTCGGTGCTCAGATCGCTCAGCAACGGCAGGCAGCTGTTGTAAGCATCACGCAGCGCATCGCTGCTCTTGACCGAATTCAGGTGGCGTACCGGTGACCAGGCCCGATCGAGACGATCACCGACCAGCTCGAGCGGTTTGATCAGTCCGTTCCAGTCTGCCCTGCCCTCGGCAACCAGCGCGGCAATCGCCGCACGGTTTTCGTTGATCAGCGTCTCGATCGCAGGCTTGACGTGTTCCGGGCGGATCCGCTCGAACGGGGGTAGTTCAGTGTTTTCGAGTAACGGATTATCTTCGATTTCGGGCATGGCGGGCTCTTCGTGATTCTATCGGCGCGGCGTGCGCCATTTTATATCCAGGGTCTCGCCGCATACATGAGTACCAGCGCGGTAAAAATCAAGAAAGCACCGGCAACCGCCGCGTGTGAAAGCCACTTCTTGCGCCTGACGAGATTGTCCTCGGGCACCGCCGACAAAATGAAGGGTCTGCCCTTGTCCTCGGCACAGGCGAGTACATGCTGCGGTTTGGCTTCTTCGTCGATCTCGCGCCGGACCTCATGCCGCGCGGCAGCGTAAATTTTTTCCCATTCGGCCTGGCGTATCGTGCCGTCGCCATCGGTGTCGAACCGGCGCAGATATTTTTGCGGCTGCAGGCGCCAGTCGGCAACGCGTTCGCCGACTCGTTTGTCGATGTATTCCTCTGCCGGATTGTTGTACACGGTGCGAAACCAGCCCAGGGCATAAATTTCGGTCGCAGGACGGATGAGACTCTCGCGAAACCGGTATTCATGCCCACCCATCGAAAAATGCTGGGACCTGGCTGGCGGATCGTGTTGCGCCGCGGTGCTGTGTCCGAACCAGGTCTTGCGGGTTTCCGGCACCACGTGGGCATAATCGGGGTCGACTATGCAATCACCGGTTTCATCGACGATACGGAACAGGTGTTCGCTGCATAAATCGAGAATGTTGCTCCAGGTGGTACGTTTGCCCGACCGATGCTGACGATCGATGGTGCAGTGATACCAGACGCAGCGGCTGTTGCTGAACGGCGACACGATGACGTCGCTGGGCAATAGCTCCGCCAGGCCCTTGAGCTCGACGTAACCCTGTGCCGCCGAGCGGATTTTCGAAGTCGCGGTAGCGTCCATCGAACGGTAACGTTTGAAGCTGCCGTAAGCGAATACCAGCAGGGCCGCAAATACGAACAGCATTACGCCGACCAGCGCTACGTAATCCTGTGCCGACAGCCCCTCGAGTTCTTGTTCGAGCCAGCTATACACCCGGGTAAAATCAGGTATTGAACAGTTGTTTGACGTCGACGTCGGCTATTTCACCGGCGGAGAATTCGAGTAGATCTCGCGGGCCGAATCCAAGCAGGCGGGCAACGATGATATCCGGGAACTGTTCGATTCCGATGTTGTTGATGTTTACCGACTCGTTGTAGAACTCGCGCCGGTCGGCAATGGTGTTTTCCAGCGTACTGATGCGGGTCTGCAGATGCTGGAAATTTTCGTTGGCTCGCAGATCGGGGTAATCCTCGGCCAGCGCAAACAGCTGTCCCAGCCCCATACGCAACGCGCCTTCGGCCAGGCCAAGACCCGCGACGTCCTGGTTTTCACGCGCCTGCGATACCTGCGCGCGGGCCTGCATGACTTTCTCCAGTGTTTCCTGTTCGTACTGCATGTATTGCTTGCAGGTTTCGACCAGCTTGGGGATTTCATCATGCCTCTGTTTCAGCAACACGTCGATATTCGACCATGCCTTGGAGACATTGTGTTTGAGCCTGACGAGATGGTTGTAAATGCTGACCGCATAGATTGCAGCCACGACGATAAGCGCCCAGAAAATGATACTGCCGATATCCATCGGTACGTTCCCCTTGTTAATATTGAAATCTATATAGAGATATTTTCAATAAAATCAAGGATTTGCGTAAAAAGGCTCAAACATCCAGGTTGCTGACGTTGAGCGCATTGTTCTCGATGAAGTCACGCCGCGGCTCAACCTGATCACCCATCAGGGTGGTGAAGACTTCGTCGGCGGCAATTGCATCTTCGATGCGGACCCTCAACAATCGACGATTCTCGGGATCCATCGTGGTTTCCCAGAGTTGTTCGGGATTCATTTCACCGAGGCCTTTATAGCGCTGGATGTGGAGCCCCTTGCGTGCTTCGCGCATCAACCAGTTGTGCACCTCGCCAAAACGACTGACCGCCTGGCGACGTTCACCGCGAGTGACGTAGGAGTCCTGACCGAACAGGCCGGTGATCTGCTCGACGAAACGCGCAATCGGCTGGTAATCCGCACTGGCAAAAAATTCACCGCTGAGCTCGTTCACGGTGGTGATGCCGTGTAGTTTCTTTTCTACCTGGAGACCGTATTGATTGCTGTCTTCTTCGGCCTCGACTGACACTGCGTAGGACAAAGAATTCTCGCTCTTGCCGTTAAGCGCCTCGATCAGCAAATCTCCCCACTTTTTCATTGCCCCGGCATCGAGCAGATCAGAATCGGTCACTGCCGGTAAATCGACCAGTTCTTCGAGTATTTCACGCGGAATGTGCTGTTCTAACCGGTCGAAAATCGCCAGCACGGTCAGGTATTGCCGCGCCAGGTTTTCCAGCGCCACATCGGAAATCGGCGGTGTATCCTCGGACAGGTGCAACTGGGCGCCTTCGATTGCCAGCTGCAACAGGTAAGCATCGAGCTCTTTATCGTCCTTGACGTAACGCTCCTGCTTGCCTTTTTTAACCTTGTACAACGGCGGTTGGGCGATATATACGTGGCCGCGCTCTACCAGCTCCGGCATTTGCCGATAAAAAAAGGTCAGCAGCAGAGTACGGATGTGCGAACCGTCGACATCGGCATCGGTCATGACGATGATGTGGTGGTAACGCAGCTTTTCGATGTCGAATTCCTCGCGGCCGATTCCACAACCGAGCGCAGTGATCAGGGTGCCAACTTCGGCCGATTGCAGCATATTGTCGAAACGCGCTTTCTCGACGTTCAGGATCTTGCCCTTAAGCGGCAGTATCGCCTGGGTTTTGCGATTGCGGCCTTGCTTGGCCGATCCACCCGCAGAATCACCCTCCACCAGGTAAATCTCCGACAAGGCAGGGTCCTTTTCCTGGCAATCCGCCAACTTTCCGGGCAGCCCGGCAATGTCCAGCGCGCCTTTGCGACGGGTCATTTCCCGAGCCTTGCGCGCTGCTTCGCGAGCTCGCGCGGCCTCGAGAATTTTACCGGTAATGGCTTTGGCGTCGGTCGGATTTTCCTCGAGATAATCCTTGAGGTGTTCGCCGACCACCGATTCGACGATCCCTTTTATCTCGGAGGAAACCAGTTTGTCCTTGGTCTGTGACGAAAACTTCGGATCCGGAACCTTGACGGAAAGTACCGCGGTCAGGCCTTCACGCGCGTCGTCACCACTGGTAGCAACCTTTTCCTTCTTAACCTGGTTGTTTTCCATGTACTGGTTGAGCGTACGGGTCAGAGCCGTGCGGAAACCGGACAGATGGGTGCCGCCGTCACGCTGCGGGATATTGTTGGTGTAGCAAAAGATATTCTCCTGGTAGGAGTCATTCCACTGCATCGACACCTCGACACCGACCTCCTCCATTTCCATCTTGATGTCGATAACCCGGGCATGAATCGGCGTTTTATTGCGATTCAGATGTTCTACAAAAGCACGAATTCCGCCCTCGTATTCGAATACGTCTTCCTTGTTACTGCGTTCATCGACAAGGTGGATGCGCACGCCGGAGTTGAGAAAAGACAGTTCTCGCAAACGTTTGGCGAGAATGTCGTAGTGGAATTCGACGTCACTGAAAATCTCGGGGCTGGGCGAAAACCGCAGTTCCGTGCCGGTCTGGTCGGTGTCCTTGATCGCCTCCAGGTCACCCTGAGGCACGCCGAGTCGATATTCCTGGGTGTAGAGTTTACCGTCGCGCTTGATCCGCAGGGACAGGGATTCCGACAGGGCATTGACGACTGATATACCGACACCATGCAGGCCACCGGATACCTTGTACGAGTTGTCGTCGAACTTGCCGCCGGCGTGCAATACCGTCAGGATAACTTCGGCTGCCGAACGACCCTCTTCCTCGTGAATATCGACCGGAATCCCGCGACCGTCGTCCTTGACCGAAATCGAACCGTCGCTGTGGATCGCCACCCGTATTTCATTACAGAATCCGGCGAGGGCTTCGTCGATGGAGTTATCGACGGCTTCGAAGACCATGTGATGGAGCCCGGTGCCGTCGTCGGTATCTCCGATGTACATACCCGGACGTTTCCGCACGGCGTCCAGGCCTTTTAGCACCTGAATGCTAGAAGAATCGTAGTTTGACATCAATGAATTAGCTGAAAATTCGAGGCCTGATTATACCATGTTCCACGTGAAACCATTTAAATTCTTTCGCTTGCAACAGCTCGGGCACGGCATCACTTATGTTACTGATAAATAACTGTAAATTCATACCGGCCAGGATCTCGTAAACCCGGTTTTGAGCGTTGTCATCCAGTTCGGATCGGAGGTCGTCAAGCAGTAAAATTATCGGCTCCTCGCGGTGCTTACCGACCAGAACCAGTTCAGCAACTATCAAGGCCACGCACAGTCGCTTTGCCTGGCCCCTGGACAGCACTTCCGCACAGCTTTTGCCGGACGCCGTCAGGCGGATGTCGTCCCGGTGCAGCCCGGCACTGGTAAATCCCAGGCGCAAGTCCTTTTGCCTGAGCGACTCGAGACCCCGGCGCAGCCCCTGCTCCGTATTCCAGCTGCTTTGATACGTCAGTTCGATTTCGAGATCATCGACCAACTGCGCCAGTTCGCCGCGCAACAATCCGGCTATCTCGCCACAGTGCTTACGCCGCATGGAAGCAATGATTTCCGCCGGCCGCGCGAGATGCTCATCCCAATAATCGAGTAACTGGAGATCCCGGCGCGACTTCAACAACCGGTTTCGTTGTCTCAATGCATGCTGGAACTCCACCCAGTGCACGGTGTAATCGTGTTCCACGTGGAACAAACACCAGTCGAGGTATCTCCGGCGCCGCTGGGGCGAACCTTCTATTAAATCGAAAGTGTCGGCGTTGACCACATTGACCGGCGCCAGGCGAACCAGATCCGACCGTCGCTCGACGTTTTCCCCATCGATACGAATCTGCAGCTTTTTACCGGCATTACCGATTCCAGCCTTGAATCTGTCGAAACGACCGAAAAGCAGAAACCCGCCCCTTCCATGGCGAACGCATGGCCTCAACTGGTGGCTGCGGAAAGATCGGGCCTGGCACAGCACATGAATGGCTTCGAGCAAACTGGTTTTACCCGATCCGTTCTCGCCATAGATCAAATTGAGCCGCGGATGGAAGTCCAGCGTCGTGCTGGCAAGGTTACGGAAATCGGTCAGGCTCAACTGCCTGATGGTCATGGGATTCCAGTGAAGCGCTACAGCCGCATCGGCATGACCACGTACAGACTCGATTCATCTTCACTGTCGTTGATCACGCAACTGCTGTTGGCGTCCTTGAGCTTGATCCTGACCTTGTCAGACTCGAGCACATTGAGGACGTCGATGAGATAGGTAACGTTGAAGCCGATCTCCATTTCCGCCTCGTCGTAACTGACCGGCAATTCTTCCTCTGCTTCTTCCTGGTCCGGATTATTCGCCTGAATCGACAAATTGCCCGGCGCCAGTACCAGCCTGATGCCCCGGTACTTTTCGTTCGACAGGATCGATATACGGCTCATGGACTGCTTGAGTACATCGCGTTCTACCTCGAGCATGCGATTACCATCGACGGGAATCACTCGCTGGTAGTCCGGAAACTTCCCATCGATCAGTTTGGTGGTAAACACCAGCGTTCCCAGTTCGACCCGCAGGTGATTGGGGCTCAAAACGATCCTGGCTTCCTCATCACTTCCATCCAGCAGGCGCGATAATTCCAGCACAGCCTTGCGGGGAACGATGATCTGGCGTTCCTCGTCGATCCCGGTATCAACGGACAGCTCACTCATTGCCAAACGGTGACCATCCGTCGCCACCAGGCGAAGCGTGTCGGCCGAGATTTCCATTAAAATGCCGTTCAGGTAGTAACGGACATCCTGCTGCGCCATAGCAAAGCCGGTTTTCTCGAACAGGTTCTTGAACTGTTTGCGCGGTACGCCAAAACTGTGTTGCGCATCGATTTCGTCGAGGCCCGGAAAATCGCTGGCAGGTAAGGACGACAGGGTGAAACGGCTTCGACCCGAAGTCAGGGAGACGCGATTATCGGAGATAGCCAGGTTGATACTGGCACCGTCCGGCAGCGCCTTGGAAATGTCGAGTAATTTTCTCGCAGGGATTGTCGTTTGGAAATCTTCCGCATTGTCGGCAACCAGCGAGGCAACCATTTCAATCTCGAGATCGGTTGCTGTCAGGCGCAAGTCACCACCTGTTGACTTCAATAAAACGTTGCCGAGAATAGGGAGTGTCTGCCGCCGTTCGACTGCACCGATGACCTGCTGCAAGGGTGCGAGGAGGTCTTCTCTTTTAATAGTTGT
>JAAUXY010001214.1_pt1 | contig 15933 bp, 15 predicted proteins | sample 7278121 | NCBI WGS metagenome assembly JAAUXY01 (sample SAMN14350117, study PRJNA611818) | marine sediment metagenome | isolation source: surface marine sediment (1.8m) | place: French Polynesia: Moorea | collected 2018-08 | reverse complement strand
GGCTCGCGGCACACTGAGAAAGAAGGGACCGGACGACATGACGGCGGCAACGCAGGCGGACACAGCACAGCGCAACTGGCAGGGCCGGAACAGCCTGGACGTGGAACGGGTGCGCGCGGACTTCCCAATCCTGGCGCGCGAGGTGAACGGCAAGCCGCTGACCTTCCTGGACAGCGCGGCCAGCGCCCAGAAGCCGCACCAGGTCATCGACACGGTGCGCGGCGTCTACGAGAGCGAGTACGCCAACATCCACCGCGGCGTCTATTTCCTGTCGGAGCGGGCGACCGCAAACTTCGAGGCGGCGCGGGGCAAGGTGCAGACCTTTCTGAACGCTGGCGACGTCAGCGAGATCGTGTTCACCCGGGGCGGCACCGAATCCATCAACCTGGTGGCCTCGAGCTGGGGCGGCAAGTTCGTCAAGGAGGGCGACGAGATCGTGCTCTCGGTCATGGAGCACCATTCCAACATCGTGCCCTGGCAACTCCTGGCCGAGCGCACCGGTGCGGTGATCAAGGTCGCGCCGATCGCCAACGACGGCAGCTTCCTTTTGGACGAGTACGAAAAGCTGCTCTCGCCCCGGACCAAGATCGTCGCCGTGACGCACGCTTCGAACGCGCTGGGAACCATCACGCCCGTCAAGGAGATCATCCGCCTGGCCCACGCCCAGGGCGCCAAGGTCCTGCTGGACGGCTGCCAGGGCGCGGTGCACGCGCCGGTCGACGTCCAGGATTTGGACGTGGATTTCTACGTCATCACCGGGCACAAGCTCTACGGTCCCTCGGGCACCGGCGCGCTTTACGGCAAGAAGGACCTGTTGGACGCCATGCCCCCCTATCAGGGTGGCGGCGAGATGATCCTGCGGGTGAGCTTCGACAAGACCGAATACAACGTGGTGCCGCACAAGTTCGAGGCGGGCACGCCGAACATCGCCGGGTCCATCGGGCTGGGCGCGGCCATCGACTATGTCTCGGAACTGGGCATCGACCGGATCGCGGCGCACGAGGCCGAGATCCTGGCCTACGCCTACGAGCGGATCGCGGAGATCGACAACATCACCCTCTACGGGACGGCGCCCGAGAAGGCCAGCATCCTGTCCTTCCAGGTGGAGGGCGTGCATCCGCACGACGTCGGCACCGTGCTCGACCAGGAAGGTGTGGCCGTGCGGGCGGGTCATCATTGCGCCCAGCCGGTCATGGACCGGTTCGGCATCACCGGCACGACCCGCGCGTCTTTCGGCGCCTACAACACCCATGCGGACGTGGACCGGCTGGTCGCGGCGCTGGCCAAGGTGCGGGAGCTGTTCGGCTGATGTCGGAGCTTCGCGAGCTCTACCAGGAGATGATCCTGGACCACGGCCGTGAGCCGCGCAATTTCGGCCGGCCCGAGGGCGCCAACCGGGAGGCACACGGGGACAACCCGCTCTGCGGCGACCAGATCGACATCTATGTCCGGTTCGAGGACGGCGTGGTCAAGGACGTAGGCTTCGAGGGGCGCGGCTGCGCCATCTCCCAAGCCTCGGCCTCGATGATGACCGAGATCCTTATGGGCAAGACGGAGGGCGAGTTTAAGGCGCTGTTCGACAGCTTTCACGACCTGGTCGCCGGCAGCGATGCCGCGGCGGGCGCGGTGGACGAGGACGCGCTCGACAAGCTCATGGTGCTGGCCGGCGTGCGCCAGTTCCCGATGCGGGTCAAGTGCGCCACGCTGGCCTGGCACACCATGAACGCCGCCCTCGACGAGGGTGGCGACCACGTCACGACGGAGTAGGCGCGGCCATGGGCAAGCCCGACGAAAGCGCCGTGATTGATGCCCTCAGGACGGTCTTCGACCCGGAGATCCCGGTAAGCATTTATGACCTGGGGCTGATTTATGATGTCGACATCCATGACGACGGCAAGGTCGACATCGTCATGACCCTGACGGCGCCGGGTTGTCCTGTTGCTGGAGAAATGCCCGGCATGGTTGAGCGGGCCGTGGGTGTGGTGGACGGGGTCGGCGAAGTCGCCGTGGATCTGGTGTTCGAGCCGCCCTGGGACCCGTCCCGCATGTCCGAGGCGGCCCGGCTTGAATTGGGCATGTTTTGAAGCAATATAAGGCGCCATGAACAGCGATATGATCCAGTTGACCGATGCCGCCGCCGCGCGGGTGAAGGCGCTCCTGGCCGAGAGCGATCCCCCGGCCCAGGGCCTGCGCATCAGCGTCTCCCCCCGGGGCTGCTCCGGCATGTCCTATTCCATGGAGTATGCGGCCGAGAAAGGGCCGCATGACGAAGTCATCGAGCAGAAGGGCGTGACCGTGTTTGTCGATCCCCTGGCGACCATGTTCATCCTCGGCACCGAGCTCGACTATGTCGAGGACAAGCTGCAGTCGGGCTTCGTATTCAACAATCCCAACGAAAAGGGCCGCTGCGGCTGCGGCGAGTCGTTCCACGTCTAGCCACGTCTAGCGCCCGCGGGCGGAGGCCGGTCCCGACCTCCGCCCCTGCCACCGCTCAATCGTCGTCATCGTCGTCGTCGTCACCCGGCAATAGCGGTGGCGGCAGCGCCCCGAAGGCGGCCTGAATGGCGTCCTCGATGGCCCGCCCCAGGCTCAGGAGGTCCCGGTCGCTGTCCGCCGGGCCGTCGATCTCCACGCCCACCGGCAGTCCGTCCGAGGTCAGGCCCAGCGGAATGCTCAGTCCCGGGATGCCGGCGTTGCCCGCCGGATCGGTGTTGTTGATGTAGGTGGTGAAGGTCGGCACCTGCTCTCCGTTCAGCTCGACGGTATCGTCCTGTCCGATCGGCCGGGCCGGCAACAGCGTGGTCGGGAAGATCAGCGCGTCCACGTTCTCGACTGCGAAGTAATCCGCGTAGGCCGCCTGTAGCGTGACCCGGGTCGCGAGCGCATCCAGGTAGGCGGCCTCGGGGATCGTGGGTGCCAGGGTCTCGAGCACGAACTTGACGTCCGGGCTGGCGATCTGGTCGACCACGTCCGCAAAGGTCAGGCCCGGCGCGTTGACGGCCAGATAGCCCGGCAGATCGATATTGGCCGCTTCGAACACGGCGACCGGAAATCCCACGGCCGCATTCAGATCGATCAGGTTGGGCACGTCCGCCTCGACCAGCGTCGCCCCGAGCCCCTGGAGTAGGGCGAGCAGATCCTCGATCAGCGCACTCACCTCCGGATCGATGCCGTCCGTCGTGCCGGCCAGGGTGAAGAAGGTGCCCCGGGCGACTCCGAGGCGGATCCCGGTCAAATCGGTGTCCGGCAGGTCGAGGGACGAGTCGGTGATTACGGCGTCCAGGAGCGCGACGTCCTCGACGCTGCGGGCCATCGGCCCCGGCGTGTCGCGCGTATGGGAGATCGGCACCGCCTGGGTCAACGGCTCGACGTTGGTGCCGGGATAGCGGCCCAGCGTCGGCCGGAACCCGACCGCGCCGCACAGGGCGGCCGGAATCCGGGTCGAGCCGCCGGTGTCGGTGCCGATGCTCGCCGCAACGATGCGCGCGCCCAGGGCGGCGCCGTTGCCGCCGCTGCTGCCGCCGGCGATGAGATCGGGATTGTAGGGGTTGCGCACCGGCCCGAAGGCGGCGTTGTTGCTGGTGATGCCGAAGGCCAGCTCGTGCATGTTGGACTTGCCGAACAGGATGGCGCCCGCGTCCCGCAGCTTGTCCACGATCTCCGCGTTCGCCGCGGGCACGTTGCCGGTCAGCGCGGGCGTTCCGCCGCTGGTCGGCAAATCGATGGTGTTGATGTTGTCCTTGAACAGGATCGGCAGACCGTGCAGCGGACCCACGTCGTCGCCCCGCCGGATGGCGCGGTCGGCCTCGAGGGCCGCGCGGAGGACCTGGCCCGCATCCTGGCTGATGAGGCTGTTCAGAAAGCGAAACCGGCGTGCCCGGGCCAAGAGGGCCTTCGCGTAGCGCCGCGCGCGCAGACGGCCCGAGCGGATCGCGTCGATCGCCTGCGCGGCTGTCAGGTCCGAGGGGCGCTGAATCGGATCGTCGCCGTCGTCGTCGTCATCGGCGCGCAGGCCGTGCGGCACGAGCATCGCGGTCTTTGCCAGCGCGCCCGCCGCCGCCGTGCGCAGCAGGAACTGCCGCCGCGCCAGTCTGTCGTTGAATGCCATGATCTGTTCCCTCCCGCATGATTGGACCGGGGCAGCCTCATCCCCATCGCGCGAGAGTATCTTAACTGAGAAATATTTTCCAAGTTAAATAATTTACTCAATTACAGGGATGCCAGAACACGGAAATCATAGCCGTCGGCCTTGGCCAGATACATCGGCATCCGCCGGCGCGCATTGTTGTAGAACACCGCTTGGCGCGGTCCTCCATAACGCAGCGGCGCCGGGGCGCGTCCGGGCCCGCGGCGGTCAATTTCGACGCTCTCCAGCGCGGCCAGGAACCTGAGCCCCTCGTAGACCGATTCGCCCATGGCATTGAGGACCGGCGCGCGGCCGTCGAAGGCCTCCATATAGCGCTCCTTGAAGGCACGGTTGGCCGGCGTCTCGAGCGCGCAGAAATAGCCAGACGCGACGAACAAGTTGCGCGTGTTGGCCGCGCCGCTGCCGAGCAGCACGTTCTCATCGACGATCGCCGAGAAGCGGGCGATCCATCGATCCAGACCGGTCGTGCCGAAGGCCCGGTTGAAGGTGATGGCGTCGCCGCCAACCAGCGACAAGAGCAGCACATCCGGCGCCGCCCGCGCAACACGGTCCAGGATGTCGTCCATGGACTCGATCCCAAACGGCACATAGATATCGTCGGCGATCTCACCGCCCATGCCGGTAACGTATTTCGCGGCCGCCCGATGGGATACCCGTGGCCAGACGTAGTCGTTGCCAATGAAGCACCAGCGGCGCAGTCCTCGCGTACGAAGCAGATGGGCGATCGCCGGGCGCAGCTGCAGCTCGGGCGTCTCGCCGATCGCATAGACGCCCGGGGCCTGCTCGCCGCCCTCGTAGAGCGGCGTGTAGACATAGGGAATGCGCCCTGCCGTCGCGTGGGAGACCGCGTGTCGCACCTGACTGTCGTGCATGCCGACGATGGCGTCCAATCCGGCTTCGTCGATCAGGCGCTCGGTTTCCTCGGCCACCTGTGCCGGGGCGTCAGCGGCATCAACGGTGAGGAGTTCGACGTCGCGGCCGGCAATGCCGCCGATCTGGTTCAGTTCGGCTGCGGCCAAGACGGCGCAGGCCTGGGAAGACGGCCCCCATAAGCCCGGCGGCCCGCTCAGCGGAATATAGAGGCCGACGCGGAACCGGTCGGCCGCAGAGCGGTACGGCCGATCGCCCTCCTCCGCACCGAACGGCGGTCGGACCCACCGCGCCCAGGCGCCGCAATCGCTCGTGCTGGTCGGCTCCTGCATGATCCGTCGCCCCTCCCCGGTCGCTGCGCAAACCTGCAGATCGCGGATTGCGCGCGAGTCATCATTCCCGCGGGCTTGCACCCGCCGATCGATCATCCTACAAAACGATACGAATTTGAAGGTTTCCATTTCAAATAAATGGACCGATGGCGGGACGACCTCTGGAACACTATCTCAGCTACCTGCTGGCCCAGGCGGACCGGCAGATGCATCTGCAGCTGGACGAGCATCTGCGCGCCGACGGCGTGCAGGTCGAGGAATGGCGCATTCTGCGCACGCTCAGCGACGGCGCCGGCCGCTCCATGGGCGCCCTCGCCCAGCAGGTGCTGATGAACCACCCGGCGCTGACCAAGATGATCGATCGCATGATCTCCCGCGCCCTGGTCTATCGGGCGCCCGATCCGGGAGATCGGCGCAAGGTCCTGGTCTTCATCTCGGACCGCGGCCGCTCCCTGCATCGCAAGCTCAGCCGGAAGATCGACCGTCATCAGGCCACGTTGGATTCACGCTGGGGCAGCGATAGAAGCGCCGAACTGAAACGGCTCTTGGAGGCGTTCATCCAGCATTCCGGCGAGCGCTGACGGGCCTCCCCCATGCCCGGCCGCCTGCTCGGCCGTCCAGTTAACCATGCCCCACGCACAGACGACGTTTTCCCAAGCGGCGCACTGTCAGATGTGACAGTTCCCGGCTTCCCGCATCCGCGATAACCTCCGCAAGCCAGTCCGGTCTTCGGGGCATTCAGCGAGGACCGCTGCGGGCTATGCCGCTGCGCAGGGTCCCGCACGACCGGCTGGGTCGGCAGTTTCCGGACTATGCGGGCCCGTGCCTGCGCCAGGAAACAAGGTCAAGACCGATCAGGAGAGCAGGATAGGGATTCGGTATACCAAACGGCGCATCCGGATGTGAGCGCCAGATCAGGACGCGGCCGGGACGGCGCGTCATTGCAGAATTCGATTGCGGCGCCCGACCGGCTGGCCGCGCGAATAAGAGATCAACTGAGTGAGGGAGCACAGGCCATGGCCAAGACCAAGGCAAAGGCGAACAAGGCCAAGAAGGACAAAAAGGGCAGTCGTGCCAAAAAGCCCGTGAGCAAGGCCAAGAGGAGATACGTGCCGCAGGTGGCGAGCGCCGAGACCGGTCCCGCAGGCGAGAAACGCAAGAAGATGCCGCGGCGGGTGTTCGAGAAGGAGCTGCTCAAGCTCCAGACCGAGCTCGTCCGGCTGCAGGAATGGGTCAAGCACAAGGGCCTCCGAGTGATCGTCGTCTTCGAGGGCCGCGACGCGGCCGGCAAGGGCGGCGTGATCAAACGCATCACCGAACGGGTCAGCGCGCGGGTGTTCGATGTCGTGGCACTGCCTGCACCATCGGATCGCCAGAAGACCCAGATGTACATCCAGCGCTACATGGAGCATTTCCCTGCGGCCGGCGAGGTCAAGCTGTTCGACCGCAGCTGGTACAACCGGGCCGGCGTCGAACACGTCATGGGCTTTTGCACGGACGACGAATACCAGCGCTTCCTGCAATTGGTCCCCAACTTCGAACGGGAAATGGTTCGAGACGGCATCATTCTCATCAAGTACTTCTTCGACGTGAGCGAGGCCGAGCAGGAGCGCCGTTTCATCCGGCGCTACGAGGACCCCATGCGGCAATGGAAGCTGAGCCCGATGGACGTGGAGTCCTGGGCGCGCTGGTGGGATTACACGGCGGCCTACGAGCACATGATCGCGGCGACGGACACGCCCGTGGCGCCTTGGTACAAGGTCCAGGCGGACGACAAGCGGCGCGCCCGGCTCAACTGCATCAGCCATCTGTTGAGCATGATCCCCTACGAGCCGCTGCCGTTCGATGCGCCGGAGGTTCCCAAGAAGAAAAAGCGCCAGCCAGGAACGCCGGACAGTCCCATGTTCCTGCATGTCGTGCCGGAGAGGTACTGAGCCAGACCTGGGGCCGTCAGGGGGAGCAAAGCCGAAGGGGGAAACATGCCGCTCGAGGTTTTCGGCCGCACCAAGCGGCTGCAGCAGGAGATCGACGCCTATCACGACGCGCTCTCCGAAGCCGCCATCGGCTTTCAGCAGGCGGTCGAGGCCTATCTCACGGAAGGCACCGCAGACCGCTTTCAGGAAAAGCTCAAGCAGGTCGGCGATCTCGAGAGCCGCGGCGACGAGCTGCGTCGGGACATCGAGCGGGACATGTACGCCGAGACGCTGCTGCCGGAATCCCGGGGCGACATCCTGGAGCTGTTCGAGGCGCTCGACAACATCCTCAATCGCTTCGAGGAGGGGCTCTGGTATTTCGATGTAGAAACCCCGGACATCCCGTCGGACCTGCAAGACGATTTCTCCCAGCTGACCGAGCTGTGCTGCAAGTCCGTCGAATCCCTGGTGTTGGCGAGCCGCGCCTACTTCCATGACTCGGCCGCCATCAAGGACCACCTGCACAAGGTCCGGTTCTACGAGAGCGATGCGGACGCAGTGGTCTCGCGGCTGAGGCGCGCCATGTTCGCCATGGACATCGACCTGGCGCGCAAGCTCCATTTGGGCTTGGCCGCGAAAGGAATCGCGGATGTCTCGGACATGGCCGAGGACGCCGCCGACAAGCTGGTGATCTTCCACATCAAGCGCTCCGCCTAAGCGCGGGGCCCGAGCCATGGAAGCTCTCACCCTCGTTTTCCTGTGCAGCGGGCTGTTCCTCGGCTGGTCGCTGGGGGCGAACGATGCCTCCAACGTCTTCGGCACCGCGGTCGGCTCCCGCATGGTCACCTTCGGGACCGCCGCCGTCATCTGCAGCCTCTTCGTCATCCTGGGCGCGGTCATCGACGGCGCCGGGGCGGCCGGCACCTTGGGCCAGCTTGGCGCGGTCAACGCCATGGCCGGCTCGTTCATGGTGGCGCTCTCGGCCGCCCTGACGGTCTACTGGATGACCAAGGTCGGCCTGCCGGTCTCGACCGGCCAGGCTGTGGTGGGCGCGATCATCGGCTGGAATTTCTTCAGCGGATCGCCCACCGATATCAAGACGCTGACCAAGATCCTGAGCACCTGGGTCGCCACCCCCATCCTGGCCGCCGTCTTCAGCATTATCCTTTTCAAGCTCAGCACCGCCATGATCGGCTGGCTCCAGATGCATATCCTGCGCCTGGACGCCTTGACCCGCTTCGGCCTGATCGCGGCGGGGGCTTTCGGCTCCTATGCCCTGGGCGCCAACAACATCGCCAACGTCATGGGCGTCTTCGTGGCCTCGAACCCTTTTACGAACGTCAATATCGGCGGATTTCTCAGTTTCACGGCGGTGCAACAGCTCTTCCTGCTCGGCGGGCTGGCCATCGCGGTGGGCGTGTTCACCTATTCCAAACGGGTCATGTTGACCGTCGGCACCGGACTCATCCCGCTGTCGCCCGTCGCCGCGTTCGTGGTCGTCGTCGCCCATTCGATCGTGCTGTTCCTGTTCGCCTCCCAGGGACTCGAGCATTTCCTTGCCGAGAATGGCCTGCCGACCATTCCCCTGGTGCCGGTCTCGAGCTCCCAGGCCGTAATCGGCGCGGTGATCGGGATTGCGCTCCTGAAGGGCGGGCGGGGCATGAAATGGGGCGCGCTCGGGAACATTGCGTCGGGTTGGGTCACGACGCCGATCATCGCTGCCATCGTCTGTTTCTTCGCGCTCTTCTTCCTGCAGAACGTGTTCAAGCTGCCGGCCTACAAGGATGACCCCTACGTCCTGTCCCCGACGGTTATTTCTCAGATCGGCTTTGCAGACGTGCCGACGGTGCCTCTGCAGAGCCTCGACGGACAGCGCTTCGAGAACATTCGGGAGTTCAGGCGCGCATTGGCGGATGTCGGCACGTACACGCAGGCGCAGGAGGCGGAGATCCTGTCGGCGGCGCGTGTGGTCCCGATCAAGATCGATCCGGCGAAGTTCCGCAAACTCGCGGAGACATCGCTCTCGGAAGAGCAGAAAGCGGCGGTCAGGTCGCTCGCGGGCCGGGAGTTCACCCACCAATGGCAGCTCGAGGAGGCGCTCGCGGACGTGAGCCCGACCTGGCAGCTCAGGCCCAAGCTCACCGTCAACAAGCTGCATAACCGCAGGATCGGCAACCAGCGCGCCGAAGTCGATTTCCTGTTCGCAGTGGCTCAACCGGAGGAGTGAACGGCAATGCAGGAGCCGTTCATCCCCTCAGGGGGCACCGGTTTGTCTTGGCGGCTCATGCCGCACTCGCCCGCGACGGAAAACCCTGGCAGGTCCGTGACTTGTCCCCTCCTGTTGAAAGCAAACCAAAAGCCAGATGGCCTTCGACCGGTGAATGCGCTACCGTTTGTGGCTCGTGGGACGTGAGATCCCTCCCGGAAATACCGGCTCCAATCCGACTGGCATGCGCCATCACGCTGACCTGCCCCTGCTCCTGGTCCTAGCCTCATGAGCGTCGGCTCGATCCTTCTGAAGATCCTGCAGGACCCCAAGGTCATCCTTGGCAGCGTCATCCTCGGCTTTTTCAGCGGCTTGTATGCAAGGGATTTCTCCCATTCGCTGAAGCCGTTTGCCGAGATCTATGTCTCGCTGTTGTCCATGTGCCTGCTGCCGATCCTGGTCAGCGCGCTCGTCTGGGGCATCGGGCAAATGCTGCGCAACCCGCGCACACAGGTCCTCTTTGGGCGCATGGCCGTGATCTATGCCTGCGGGCTGGTGATCCCCTGCGTCGTGACCATCGTCGTCGTCTTGATCTTGCAGCCGGGGAACGCGCTCAGCCCGGAGGCGGCGGCGGCGCTGGGCGGCGAGGTGCCCAATGTGCCGCGCGAAAGGGAGGCGGTCGGGCTGATGGGCTTTCTCGGTACATTGGCGCCGCCGAACGTGTTCGAGGCGCTCAGCACCGGCCGCTTCATCAGTATCGTCTTCTTTTGCGCCCTTGCGGGGCTCGCGCTCGGCGTGGTGCGCTCACCGGGTGCCGACGAGGCGCTGCGTGTGGTCAATGCCTTCTACCAGACCTTTGCGAAGGTCTTTCACTGGGTCCTGGTGCCGCTGCCGCTCGGTCTCTTCTCCATCGTCGCCTACCACTTGTCTGAGGCGAACACGGAGTTGATCGTCGCCCTCGGGGAGTACATCTTGGCCTTCTGGGTGGCCGGCCTCCTGGTGCTGGCGATCCACATCGCGGTCCTCTCCGCCGTCTGTCGCGTCCCGCCCTGGCGGCCGCTGATCTGGCTCAAGAGCCCGTTGGTCCTGGCCTTCGCCACGGACAATCCGTTCGTTGCGCTGTATTCAGCGATCGAGTCCCTGCGGGAGCATTTCGGCGTCCACCGCGAGGTGGCGGACACGATCGTGCCCTTCGGTGTGCTCGCCAATCAGCACGGACAGATCGTTCTCTTCACCATAACCGCGATCTTTCTCGCCCAGGTCTACGAGGTCGATCTTGACCTCGCTACTCTGATCGTGCTCGGTCTCGGGGCGACCATTGCCGGTGCCGCGGCGGTCGGCGGCGGGCCGGCGCTGGCACCCATCCTGGCACCGGTTCTGCTCGGCGCGGGCGTTCCCGACGTATTGGCTTTCGTCATCTTCGCGACCACCCAGCCCGCCGTAGCCAACCTGGGCTCGACCCTGACCGTGCAGGCAACCTGTAATCTGGCAGTCTTGACCGTGCACGGACGCAGCCAGACAGACCCGGCCACGGAGGCCGCAGAGCAAGCTCCCGCCTCGGCGGAGTAGGAGCAGGAAACGCTATGCGGAACACAGGAAGTGCATTGGTTCGTTTCGGGTTCGGCCTTGCCCTGATGGTCGTCGCGCGACCGGTGGGAGCTCAGGAGCTCTTGCCCGGCCTCCAGGAGATCGTCGACAGCGGCAAGCTCAGGATCGCCATTATCGACGCTGACCTCCCACCGATGATCCTACGGACCGCCAAGGGTGAGTTGCGCGGTTTCGACATCGCGCTGGCCACGGACATTGCCCGGAAGCTCAATGTCGAGGTGGACTTCGTTTCCGCTGGCCCCACCCAAACGGACGTGATCGACGCGGTGGCGAAGAAGCAGGCGGATCTCGGCCTGTCCTATCTAAGCATGGGTGTAAAGGCCGGCATGCGGGTCTATTTCACGCGACCCTATATGATCGAAGCGGACATGATTCTGATCAACCGGGCGAAGGGCATCGCGTTCAATCGGGAATGCCCCAGCAGATCGGACGTTCGGCGCCTGCTGACCACGCCCGGAACGATCGGTCTGGTGGAGCGGAGCGTCTACGATACTGGCGCCCAATCCATTGATCCGAATGCGGCCCCAAAGAAGTTCAAGGACATCGCGAACATGATGCAGGCCGTCTTCGAGGGCACGGTGACGGCAACCGTGCAAGGCGAAGTCGCCGCCAAGTTCTATCTGTCTCGAACACCGGAAGCGGCGATCCGCCTGAAACTCTGCGAGCTGCCTGTGGCGAAGAATCGGATCGGCATTGCCGTCCGGCCGGACGGAGAGGATCTGCTGCGCTGGTTGAACCTCTATATCGAAGCGAGAGGCATCATCGTCGAAACAGACTCCCTGATCTACCGCGAGGACGAAACGCTCCGCTGACGAGGGTCGGACGGGTCGGCGCGACATCGGAGGCGCATGCACAAGCTCTTCACTCGGTTCATTGCTCTTTCCCTGCTATGCGGGGCGGTTCTCGTTGGTTGGTCCGTGCCGCCTCGGGCCGAGCTTCCCCTGCTTCCCGGCATCCAAGAGATCTTGGACAAGGGCAAGCTCGTGGTGGCGGTCTTGAATGAAGAGCGACCGCCGGTGTTCTTCACGGACAAGGATGGCAAGCTGAGCGGGCTGGATGTCGATCTGGCGAAAGCGATCGCCCGCCGTCTCAAGGTCCAGCTCGAGTTCGACCGTAGCGCCGAGAGCTACGACGAGGTCATCGCTCTCGTCGCCACCGGCAAGGCCGACCTTGGCATCTCGTATCTGAGCCGTACGCCCGCGCGAGCCCGGAGCGTCTTGTTCACGCGGCCCTATGTGACGGAGTATTTCACGCTGCTGATCAACCGCAGGGCGACGCTGCAATTCGGCCAGGTCTGCCCTTCACTTGCCCAGCTACTGCGCGAGTCGGAACTTGCCGGCCAGGTCGGCGTGCGCAGCGGCTCAGCGATCGTCGCTCGTCTGCGCGAAGTCGAGCCCGATGCCCAGCCGCGCGAGTTCCAAAGCAACGACGATCTGATCGAGGCTGTGCGCGTCGGTGAAGTCGCGATTTCGATTCAGAGCGAGTTGTCGGCCGGCCGATACCTGCATGAGAACCCGGCGGCGCGAATCCATCTCCGGTACTGTCGGATTCCGGGTCGGCCGGACGACGTCGCCATAGCAGTGCGTCCGGGCCAGTACGACCTGCTCAATTGGCTGAACGTGTATCTGGCAGACTACGAGATCCACTTCGACGCCGCCGAGCTGGTCGGACACAAGGGCAAGTGGGCTTTCTGAGACCGGCGGCCGAACGAGCCGGGTCTTCCCATCGCCTGTAATCGGGACGCGATCAGGCCTCGCTCAGCGACGAGACGGCCGGATCGGGTCGGCAGACGACCGACCTGGACGACGCCCTGGGTGGCCGGTAGATTTGCGCAGCGCGGCTGTCGCTTTCAGGCATGGACAGTGGCTCGATCGCAGGGGACGCCAATGACGGACACTTCGAAGAGCTCGTTTCAATCCGTATTTCATCCGACGGATTTCTCGACCTCCAGCAACGTGGCTTTCGACCATGCTCTCAGGATCGCGCTTGGCAACAGATCCCGCCTAGCCATCCTGCATGTCGGGTCCAATGACGACGGGGACGCGGCCTGGTCGGGGTTTCCGCGCGTCCGCAAGACCCTCCAGGACTGGGGCCTGCTTGAAACGGATAGCCCAAGGGAAGCGGTCGCCGACGAGCTGGGGGTCAAGGTGACAAAGGCGGCGTATGACGGCACGGATCCGCTGGCGGCGATCGGCAATTTCCTCCAGCAGGAGCGCTCGGATCTGATCGTCCTCGCGACGCAAGGCCGGGAGGGGTTGCCAAGATGGCTCAGTCCATCCGTCTCGGAACGCTTGGCGCGCAGGTCCAGAATCGCCACCTTGTTCGTCCCGGCGGGCACCCGTGGTTTCGTGTCCAAGGACCGCGGCGACGTTGAATTGAAGCGCGTTCTCATACCCGTCGACCACAATCCGGGTCCGCAGGTCGCGGTCGACGCCGCAGGCGCTCTTCTGCGATCCATCAACGCCGATGGTTCGCAGGTTCATGCCGTCTTCATTGGCGCGGATGACCACATGCCCGAGGTTGAGCCACCAGCCGGATCGAATTTCTCTTTCGAGCGATCAGCGCGATCCGGCAAGCCGGTCGACGAAATCGTCAAGACGGCAAACGAAGGCAGCGCCGATCTGATCGTCATGGCGACCGAGGGCCACGACGGTTTCCTCGACGCCCTGCGCGGAAGCACGACCGAGCAAGTTCTTCGTCGCGCCCCCTGCCCGGTGCTGGCCGTTCCCGCTGCGACAAGCTGAGACCGATTCGTTCAGCCGCGACTGATTTCGGGCACTTGTTCGACGTGGGCCTGAACTCAGGAGCGCCTGTCGGTCCAGAAACTCCCTATCCGGATCCGAGACCGCGCAGCGCGTCCACCTGACGGCGCATCCACTCGTTGCGTTCCGCCTCCGTCTTTTTCGGAGGCGTGGAGCTGGCTCGGCTCATCTGTTTCGCCTCCTCGATCTGGATGTCGACGATGAGCGCCTCGATCTTCGCGCGCCGTTCGTCCCGCGTGACGATCTTGCGCTGCATCTGCGTGGTCAGGATCTTGTGCGTGTCGACCAGGGACCTGTAGAGCCCGGGCGCACGCGACTGCGGGATCAGGATGTTCTCGACGCCTTGGTAGGCGCAGGCCCGCCAGGCATCCTCGCCCGGGGCCAGTGCGAACTTGCCGACCTTCTTTGGCACATTGTCCGGGTCGTAGCCGGTCTTCTTGGTGCAGTCCGCCAGATGCGCGTCGAACTGCTTGAACGCGGGCTCCATGTAGACGTTCGTGCCCGTCTCCATGACCGCCGGCGCCTTGGTTTGGGCCTGCGCCAGCGACGCCGCGCCGACCGACAATGAGAGGCCCAGCAAGAGTCCCGGCATTGACCTGATAAACTGCATTGGATCGGTTCCTTTCCTGTCCTGGCCTGGGAATTCCCGAACGACCGTCCTGGAGGGGGACATGATTCGAGTTGACCAAATCATGCTTCAATCGCCAACAATCGTAACATGGCTCGAGATGCGTGGCGAACAAGACTGAAGGGCGATGCACCGGATCCACCCACTCTATAAAACACTGAATTTGCGCAGAAAATTGCCCGGCGAGAGCCGCTCTCACACCGTTTGGGCGTCTGCCTGCAATTCCCGGCTGGCGATTTCGGCGGGCCCCGGCAGTTCCGGGCGCTATCCGGCCGCACGGCTGCGTTGCAGGACGCGACAGCAAAAACCTCAGCACCCAGATTGAACGTCAACTTGCGGCGATCACACCCTCAGTGCGGCCAATCGAGGACCCGATTACCCCCTGTAAGAAGTGCCAGTTTCTCAATTGCTTCGCTCCCATTACAATGCAGTCGAGCTATACTGTTGTTGAGGGGGTCTCACATCCGAGAACCAATCACTGACAAGAACCGTCATCTGCAGAGAGGATAACCTAGACATGCGTGCACAAAGATACTGCGCCGTTTCGGCTTCGCTCTTGCTTGCGCTTGCCGCGGGCTCGCCCGCGCTGGCCGAAAGCGGGCCTTCGGTCGAGTTCACGGCAACCACGGTCGCCGCTGGTGTCGGCGGCGGGTCGGGCGAAGGCAACCTGATGCTTCCGAACCTGGGGACCGGCTGTACGTACCCGTTCAAGGTCGAGGGGTTTGGCGCTGGCATCCAGCTCGGGGTGTCAAAGATGACCGCGAAGGGCGCCGTCAAGAACCTGACCAAGATCGCCGATCTTCCCGGCGGTTACAGCTCGACGGGCGCCGAGGCGACCCTTGTCAAGGGCGGCGGTGTGCTCAACCTGAAGAACCAGAGAAACGACGTTGGCATGGAGCTCAAGTCGCAGACCGAGGGCGTAAGCTTGGGGGTCGGGGCCCAGGGCATAACCATCAAGTTGGCAAAGGCGCTCCCGGAACCGCAGCGCGTGTTCGTGCTGTACTACGGCTTCAACAAGGATCACGTGAACAAGGAGAGCCGCGATACGCTCGCCACGGTGATCGACGGGTGGAAGTGCCGCTATGCCAACTTCGAGCTGGTGGGCCACACCGATACGGTCGGGACCGAAGAGTACAATGTGGAGCTGTCCGAGCGGCGGGCCAACGCCGCGCGCGACTTCCTGGTCAACGCGGGCATCGTCCCCGGCCGGATCTCGACCCGTGCGGCCGGCAAGACCGAGCCGCTTCTGGACACCGGCGAGGGCGTGCGCAAGCGTCCGAACCGCGTGGTCGTGGTGCAGGTGAAGCCGTCCTGGTGACCCTGAGGTAACGGTTGCGGCGGGTGTTGGCGCCCGCCGCAGAGGCCGCGGGGTAGCACGCAATGCAGGCGCCGTGGTCGGCCATATAGGCCCATAGGACACGGCGTCTGCTCGCCCCGCCCTCCCGTATGGGGGCGGGGCGAAGCGTT
>JAAUXY010003783.1_pt1 | contig 15934 bp, 11 predicted proteins | sample 7278121 | NCBI WGS metagenome assembly JAAUXY01 (sample SAMN14350117, study PRJNA611818) | marine sediment metagenome | isolation source: surface marine sediment (1.8m) | place: French Polynesia: Moorea | collected 2018-08 | reverse complement strand
CGGTGACATTCCCGGTGACACGCGTACGGCGCTGTTCCGCATCGACGTCATCGAGATCCCGATCAACTACCCGTGGAATGCACGCATCATCGACAGCCCGGCCGTCTTCGCAGACGAAGAGACCGGCGAGCTGGCGGGTCTCTGGCGCGGCGGCGATCACGGCGAGGGCACGCAGGAATCGCGCGTGACCAACCAGTGCCACGACATCACGGTCTTCCCGTCTGCCGGCATCGCGGCGGGTGCGTGCTCCGGTAACGGCATTATTTTCGATATCTCGAATCCGCGTGAGCCCAAGCGCATCGACGACGTCGTCGACAAAGGCTTCGCGTACTGGCACTCCGCGACGTTCAACAACGACGGCACGAAGGTCATCTTCACAGACGAGTGGGGTGGCGGCGGCCGTGCGCGCTGCCGTGCCTACGATCCGCTGGACTGGGGCGCCGATGCGATCTACGACATCGTCGACAACGAACTCGTCTATCGCAGCCACTACAAGATCCCGGCACCGCAGGGCGAGATGGAAAACTGCGTCGCGCACAACGGATCGATCATCCCGGTGCCCGGTCGCGACATTTTTGCGCAGGCCTGGTACCAGGGCGGTATCTCGGTCGTCGATTTCACAGACTCATCGCAACCGAGGGAGATCGCCTACTTCGATCGCGGCCCGATCGATCCAGAAGAGATGATCGTCGGCGGCTACTGGTCCACGTACTGGTTCAACGGCCGCATCTACGGCACCGAGATCTCACGCGGTCTCGACACGTTCGAGCTCGCACCGAGCGACTACATGACCGAGAACGAGATTGCCGCGGCGGCACTCGCGGATCAGGGTGAGGTGTTCAACCCGCAGACACAGCTGCCGGTGACCTGGCCCGCCGTACCGGTCGTCGCCCGTGCCTACATGGACCAGCTGGCTCGTGTTGACGGTCTGCCGGCCGACCTGATGGCGGAACTGGCTGCCGCGCTCGACAAGGCCGATGCGAGTCTAGAGAGTGGCAACGGCGATCGTCGACTGGCGCGTGAGCTGCGCGACCTCGTCAAGACGCTGAACAAGGCAGACGACGTCAACGAGATCGCAGGCGGCCAGAAAACCGCGCTGGCCGACACGCTTGAGGGCATCGCCGACAAGCTTCGCTCCTGATAATCTGGCGTTAGCACGAAACACAATCGACCGCCCTACGCGAAAAGCGCAGGGCGGTTTTTATTGCCCGGTTGCGCTGACTGGCGTCGTTCAGACACCGCCGGTTTAACGAAATACGGCTCGACACAGAAGAATCTCTTTTATACGAGACGCGTCCTGCTCCGCCTCGTGTGGCCCGCGTCAACGCTCAACGCCCCGAAAAACCTCGCTATTTTGCCGGTCCACAGCGTAATTCCAAATGCGGCACAAACCGACCCGCAGGTTATGTAAGAGGGACTGTCGCAAAATGCGGACAGTCACCTTGGGGAACCTTCGTGGCATGGTGTCCGTGTAAGCCTAGGTAGAGTCCGTTAGAGACTGCACAGACCGGCTGCGAGAATTTAAGTGGACAGCCGTTCGGCCGATAGCTACGCAGAAGCGTATGGTCCTGCCAGGACGGCGGGGCCGGAAGGCGATGCATGTACGCGACGCCTCGACGAATGAACCCAGGGATGGCCTGACGGGAAGTAGAGAGTTATGCCTGAAATCACCACCTGGTTTCCGGAGCGAGCCTTCGGGAAACAGAGCGAGCCGCAGACCGTTGTGCCGCTCCAGACGCAGCAGAGTGCTGTCAGTTACCTGCTGTCTATCCTTAAAGATCCCTACGGCGTCCGTGCACTGATCGGCCCCCGCTTATCCGGCAAGACCACCGTCATCGACCGCTTCCGGTCGGTACTTCGCCGCGACATTGCCGTCGCTCTGATTGACGGATCCGGACAAACGACAGAGCAACTGTTAACGAGCATCCTCGAACAGTTTGGTTACCAGGCCGAGCTCGAATCCGCAGACGGCCTGTTGAAGATGGTCAATGTCTTCGCGCTGCAGCAAACCCGTGCGGTGCAGCCGCCCGTCATCATCGTCGAGAATATCGAGCGCATGCGACCGGCAGCGCTGCGCACGCTGTGCCTGCTGGCCGGCATCACGTTCCAGGGCCAGTACGCATTACGCATTGTCATCACCGGCACGGTAGAGTCTCGCAAGTTCCTGGACCTCGGCAGCATGAAGGCGCTCGCCGATCGTCTCGAGTCGGTCTATGAACTCGAGCCGCTGACGCCGCACGAGTCGATGCTGTACCTGCACGGTCGCCTGCAGGCCTGCGACGTCAACCAGCCGGACTCGATACTGCCGATCGATGTCTGCGACCGCATGCACGAACTCTCCCGCGGCAACCCCGGGCGACTCTGCGAGATTGCGCGCGGGACGCTGCAACAGGCCGTGTCGTTCCCGGCGACGCTGGTCGACATCGAGAAATCACACAGGGTGGCGCAGAAGAGGCGCTTGCGTCCGAAGCTGATCGTCAGCCAGAACGGTGCAGTCGTTGCCGAGTACGAGCTTAAGGAACGCAAGATGACGATCGGCCGTTCCAGCCTCGCGGACATCCAGATCCACGACGAGCGCGTCAGCAAGTTTCACGCGCTGTTGATGCTGTACTCCGATGCACTGGTCATCGCGGACTTGAACAGTGCGAACGGGACGTCGGTCAACTCGCGCGCTGTCAGCAGCACGCTCTTGAAGAGCGATGACATCCTGTCGATCTCGAGCTACCGACTGAAGGTCGTCAATGCTCCGGAGGGTGCTGAAGAAGAGTTCGGCGCTGACCAGGGTGACACGAGCCGGATGAAGACGCTGGATGACCTGCGGCAGCGAAAAGAAGATACGACGCTTCGCGTCGTCAGGGATTCGCGCTTCGACGAGAGCGGTTAGGCCTCCGTTTTAGCGCACCTCGACGCGACATTCGACCAGGGTCGCCGCTGCGCTAGCGGCACTCGCTCATCTTTCGCTCCAGTCGCTGCAGTTCGACCCGGTGCCGGCTTGGGTCCGAGCCCATTCGCATCTGCCCCTGTATGTGGTCGATCCTGCTCTGGAACTCGGCACGGCATTCGCTAACTTTGCGCTCGTGCTCGCGCTGCTCCGCCATCTTTCTGCCTTGTTCCGCGATGAACTCGTGCTTCTCGCGGTCTTTTTTAGCGCGCACTTTGTTCTGTGCGCTGAAATCAAAAGCCTGTGGCGCTGCGCTGTTCGGCGAGAAACTCTTGCTGCAGCCACCGCCGGCACGCGTGTACTTCTCCGGTAACGCCGCGCAGCTGACATCACCCAGTGTGCCGGTCTCGCACTGCGTCGATGTCAGCGTGGCGATGCGCTCCGGGGTGATGCTTTTCGTGCTCTTGAACTGGTACACGTAGTTGACGAGGCGCATCGAGTCGCGACTGAATTTTTCGGCCCCGCCAAACTCATCCAGTACATCCGACTTCTCCATGCCGACCTGCATCAATCGCGCGACAGCATCCGAGAAGTGTCCCGCATGCTTGCAGTCCTTCGAAGTCGCCGTTGCAGGCGCGCCCGAGTCGACCGAAACACGTTCGGCGGCCTTGGAGCAGGGCGTCTGTGAAAAGGTCACAGAGCCATCCTCGCCAGTGCAGCGATAGACGTCAGCTGAAGCCTGTGTGCAGGCCATCAGCAATAGCAGGCCGATTAAGCGTTGCATACTCACAGTTGTACGAACCCAGGGCCAGTACTCTAGCCTGAGCGACCTGTGATTTACTCGTAGACGCGTCTCATTGTGGGCGGTTCTTCCAGCTACCAGTACTGAGCTTTCAAGAGCTCATGATCCTCGGACGAGACGACTGTCTCGACATCAAAATCGGGACTAACGCCCGGCTCGTCGCCACCTGTCCGCGCGATGGACATCTGGCGATGTACTTCTGCCTTGGCCGTCGCGGGATCCAGGGAAGCGATGACCGCCCTGTCAGGCACTTGTAACACGGCGCCCTCGAAGACAACGTCGATGCTGCGACCAACCGCATGCGGGTTAGACCGATACAAGGCGATCATCAACTGATCCGAGCTGAAGTCGTTGCCTGCGCGACTCAGGTCGAGAGCAATTTCCGATAGCGTGTCACCGCGCCGCACGGGTCCATAGCTATCGTTCGCCGGTTTGTCGGCCGTGGGCGCTATGCTTGCGAGCTGGAGGGTTGTACCGGCAACGTCCTCACGCCAGGTCTGGTGCTGACGGGTCACCTCGGCCATCGCGGCAGATGCAGTAAGGCTACTGGCTGCACTGCTGTCGGGTATATATAAGGTAGCGCCGGCGCTCAATGCATTGATGTTGCCGGTGAACGCCATCGGGTTGGCTTCAAACAGTGCGACCATCATCTGGTTGATCGTGATGCCGTCAGGCCGATAACGAAGCGCAATGCCGGATAAGGTTTCACCACTGGCGACGATATGTTGTTCATGCCCGACCGGCAGTGCGCCACTTTCGCCTTTCACCGCCGTCGGGCCGCTGACAGACCTCTTATGCGGACCAACACTGTCGTCGAGCACGCCAGGACTGCGCGTTTTGTCGTTGGATGCGTTGGCAAGGCGCTCAGTTACTGGCGCGGATCGCGTCACTACCATCATCGACCGGTCTTCGTTGCCGGCGGACCCTGCCGTGAAGGAGCCGCCGATCCTGACGCGCTGTCGGGTGGTCCCGAATCGAACCTGTATCTCCCTGGCGTCGATGGACTCGATGATTGCACCGCCGACCTCGCTGCCCTCGTGCACAAGGCGCCCATTGAGCAGCGCGGTCTTGCGCGTGTCTGAGACCAGGACGCCAGAGAGCCGGTACTGCTGGGAATCGCCGGCGCCCGAGCTGCTCCCCTGCGCCACAGACAGTTGCGCGATCACGAGAGTCGCGAGGGCTATTGCAAAAAGCCTTATAGACATCAGCCTGCTCCTGCCGCCGGATAACCGGCGATGCTTCGTTCCGGGAAAAGCCGGATTTAACTTATTTATACTGTCGGCGGCCGGTGCAGAATCTTGAGCCGAAACGGAATATCGGACATTCGGGCGGGGCCCGTCGAGCCGCGCGGCTGGCTGGAAACCGAGATTTTTAAGTATTTAGCGCTATTTTAGAGTCAATTAGCCGCAAAATTCCCTTATTTTACGGAAGTTTCGCTAAAATCGGCCGCTCCCAGCGCGAAAAGTAGCGCTTTGGCGCGTCTCCAGCCAACCGAAAGCCGCTACCGGGATGCGGAATTCCAAGAAGTTGTCACAACTTCTGCGAAATTCAACGAAAAAAGCCCGGTATTCGGGCCATTTTCGGAGATTTTCGCGACAGTGAGATCTGCAGAATCGTGTTGTCGTCTTCGTCCAGGGAGACAAGAAAAAGGCATCTTTATCGAATTTAGCGACAAATCGCGCTTTTTTAGGCGGTTTTTACCGTTTTTCGGCGAATTTATCGCGATTCGACATTAGCGCCTGTTTACGTGTCTCCACAGGATCCGAGCAGCTCACCATGTCGCCGCTGGCTCTCGTCGATCTTCGCGAGCGCCATCTGGTAAGCGCTGTAGTACTTGAAGATATTGCTGACGTATTGCGGTGTTTCACGGCCGATGCGTCGCGCCGCGATGATCTCGACGTTGTCGAACCACGCATTCGGGTCGTAGCCCTTTTCCTGCGCCTCCTGCCGCATCCGGATCAGGCGAGTCGGGCCGGCGTTGTACGCGGCCAGGCTAAGGAGCCAGCGATCGAGGTCCGTCATGGCCTGTTCCGAAAAATAGCGGTCCGACAGGAAGCGCATGTACTTCGCGCCCGCGTGGACGTTGCCCTCGACCGTCGTTACGTCATCGATACCGACGTTCGGGTCGGCTGCGGTGCTCGGTTTTATCTGCATGATGCCGACGGCGCCGGTACTGCTCCTGCGGTCCTGCCGCAGCCCCGACTCCTGGAACGCCTGTGCGACCAGCTTCAGCCAGTCGAAGCCGTAACGATCGGCGTATTCCTGGAAGGTCCCCGCCAGCGCCTGCAGACGATCGCTGTCAGTGATCGTCCGCGAGCATCGCAGGTCGTGGGCGTCTTTGAGGTAGCGGTTGTAGGTGTCATTGCCGACCAGGGTGCCGCGCCCGTACCGGGCCAGGAACGCATTGAGCCGATTCATAATGCCCGGGCTGTCCTTGCGCGTAACCCACGCGATTGAGCCGCCTTCGTTAACGATGAGATCGTCGCGAACGGCGATACCCGGAAAGACCGTCGCCCAGAACTCCGCCTTGTAGTCATCCAGCACGGTCATGTCGATCATGCCGACGTTGAGCATGTCCAGTATGTCCTCGGTCTCCAGCAGTTCGTCGAGCTCGACAATCGTCGGTGGCTCGAGGTCACGCTCCTGCATCGACGCCGACAGCTGCTCAAGGTGCTCGAAATAGCTGCTGGAACGGCGTACGTGGATCTCGCGGCCTGCGATATCGTCCAGCGTCGCGATGTCATCGATGTCGGCGCTGGTGACCAACACCTCGTTGATGTCCTTGAGCAGCGGCCGCGTGAAGGCAACCCGCTCGCTGCGCATGCCGGTGATCGTCAGATCCGCCGCAATGACATCGGCATTGCCTTCGAGCAGCGCCGGTATCAGCCGGTCGCGACTCAACGGGATCACGACGACAAACACGCGGATGCTACGGCGGCCCAGTTCTTCGTTCAGGTAGGTTTCGAGGCGACTGGCGAGCTCCCAAGCCGCGCCCTTCGGCTCGCCGTCCTCGAAGTAGTACATGTAGCCGCCGTAAGGCGTAACGACCCGGATCACGCGACGCTCGACCATGCCGTCAAAATCCCCGACCCAGGGTGCCCACATTTCCCGGTAAGAGACCGGCAGCACATCCTCGATCGCTGGCGTCTCTGCGACCGAATCGGGACCGGTTTCCGATGAGGCAGGCTCTCCGGCCGTGGGCTCTTCTTTGTCAGAAGAGCACGCCGACAGGCCGGCGGCGAGCAGCAGGGTCAGGAACAGGCTCTTTGCAGCGCGAACACAGTGTTCTTGTTCTATTCGCATAACTGTCCGGTCAGTCTAGCACGGGGCAGGTCTTCGACCGTTCGCCGCGGGGCCGGGTTCCCGCTGGCCTTTCGCGACGCCTGGCGCTCATTTCGGTTTCAACTGAAATATTAGGTAGTAATCCCGATTGAACAAAACGGGGTCGACTGCCCAAATGTAACGAGGCTGCGGCTTTACGTGAGTCGCGCTGGAGTAAAGGGAGGGCATGTTAATGAGTAAAGTCATCAAACTACTGTTTGTCTTCGTCTTCCTGCTGTATGCGACATCGGTTTTGGGCGATGCCAAAGAAGTCCAGAAAGGCATCGAGGCGTACAACATCGGGGACTACGCCGCCTGCATTTCCATGTGCATGCCGGATGCCGAGAAGGGTGATCCTGTCGCACAGTTTTGCGTCGGACGGCTGTACGCCAACGGTTTTGGCGTCGAAATGAACGATGCAGAAGCCTTGAAGTGGTACGGACTGTCCGCAGAGGGCGGCTATGCGCCGGCGCAGTTCAACTTAGGCGTTATGCACGCCAACGGATGGGGTGTGCCGATGAATGATATCGAGGCCGCAAGGCTGTATCGCCTGGCTGCAGAGCAGGGATTCCTGCCGGCGATCAACGGACTCGCCTACGTCAACTCACGCGGCATCGGCATTGAGAAAGACGTCATCGAAGGCTTCATGTGGTACGAGATCGGCGTACAGCTCGGTGATCTCGATTCTGTCGCAAAAAGAGATCTGCTCGCCGAGAAGATGGCGGCTGAAGACATCGCTGCGGCTACCGCGAAAGCAACGGCATGGATGGAAACGCATCCGAAAGAGACGCTGCACGCAGGTATCGAATAACAAGCAATAACAAAGCGGCTTACTAGAGCGCTTAACGGCAGGCACGTTTTCGTGCCTGCTTTCTTGTTTCAGTTCGCCCGAGAATCTCAGCGGTTCGCGGGCTCTCGCTTGCCCGTTGCCTGCACAAGACCTTTTCCTCACTCGGAAATACACCGGGGTATTCCGCTCAATCGGAGAAGCCCGTGTGCAGGCAACGGTCTGACCGATCTTACCCGCGAACCGCTGAGATACTCGGGCTAGAGCGCGCCGAGTTCGATGGCCTTCAACACGGCACGCGTCCGATCACGGACGCCGAGCTTCGCGAGGATGTTGGACACGTGATTCTTGATCGTGCCTTCGGACTTCGACAGCGCCGCAGCGATCTCACGGTTGCTGTAGCCGCCTGCCATCAGTCGAATCACTTCGGTTTCTCGCGGCGTCAGCGGTTCCGGCATCGTGCTGCTCGCGAATTCGGGCTCCTGTCGTGACAGACCCTTGAGCAAGGCTTCGGTGATTGCCGGCTGGATCATCGTCTCGCCATTCGCGACCGACTCGATCGCCTGGATCAGGTTCTCCAGCGACACGTCCTTCAGCAGGTAGCCCTTCGCGCCGGCGCGAATCCCTTCCAGCACCTGCTCGTGATCGTCGAAGGTCGTCAGGATGATGACCGGCGTGTCGTGTCCTGCCTCGATCAACGCCTTGGTGGCCTCGGCGCCGGACATCCTCGGCATGCGCATGTCCATCAGCACGACGTCGGGTTTGTGTTTCTCGACGAGCTCGACCGCGCCATCTCCGTCATCGGCCTCGGCAATCACCTCGACCTTGTCAGACAGCGTCAGCAGCCCGCGGATGCCCTGGCGCACCAGCGTCTGGTCGTCGACCAATGCAACGCGAATGGCCATGAGATCAGGCGCCTTCCGGAATGCTTACATGCAGACGCAGCGCGTTATCGATCGTCTCGACGCTGAGCTTGCCCTTCAGGCGCCCGAGCCGCTCACGCATGCCTGCAAAGCCATTACCCTCGACCAGCGCGCCTTTCTGTTTTCCATTATCGCGGATCGCAAGGTGCACCTCGCCGTCCTCGCGCCACAGCCGAATCCAGCTGCGGCTCGCACCGGAATGCCTGAGCGTGTTGGTCAGCGCTTCCTGGATGCAGCGGAGCAGCGACTCGGCGATCTCGAACTCGTCGATGGCGAGGCCTTCTTCGATATCGAGCTCGATGTCGAGATGCGGCACACGCTCGACCAGCAACTCGACGGCCTGTGCGAAATCGACCTCGCTCTCCTCGCGCAGCGTGCTGACGGCCTCTCGCACATCCGACAGCAACAGTCGCGCCAGCGCCCTGGATTCAGCGACCTTTTCCTTCGCCTCGCCTTCGGACAGTTGCTCGGCAATCTGCAGGTTGATCGTTAGCGCAGTCAGGTGATGACCCAGCAGGTCGTGCAGGTCTCTCGCAATACGCGTGCGTTCACTCTGGCGCGACGCTTCGGACAGCAAGTGCTGTGTCGCGACCAATTCGCTGTTTAAAAACTCGGCACGGTCGCGCGCGGCCTCGGCACTGTGAGCGACTCGCCCGGTCAGCAATGCGAAAAGATGGAAAGTTCCAAATAACGAGACTGAGAAGAAGGCGCCGCTGTCTTGCCATACGAATCGCATGATGAGGTACCAGGCGATCATCAGGAGGATGAGGTGAATCCACAGCGTGCGCTCCGAGTAGAGCCCGGTGCCCATCGCGATCCAGATGATTGTGTAGATCGGCAGAAAGTCGAAAGGGACCGCCCAGGCAACGGCGAGTGCGCTGCCGAGCTGGACGGCATGCGCCAGGCGCTTCTGCGTCAACGAGATGTGCTCGTTCTGCGAGCCCGCCGTCAGCATGGCCGTGAGGTTGGTCAGCGCCAGGGCGAGCAGTGTGACCAGCGGATCCTGGTCACCCCGCCGAATGATGATCCACACCGACAGGCCCGTAACCAGCGCCCAGGTCAGGATGCCGGCGCCCATCTGCAGGTTCTCGAGGCGTTTACGCGTTTGCATACACCTATTCTGGCTGTTGACGCCCATCGAGGCTATAGGCCGAAAGTCACGGTTTGAATTGATGACCAGCGGCACTGATCCGAAACCCTGGCGCCGCCTAAGGTGTGAGTCATGTCAACGGAGACCCTCATGAACTCATTGCACAGCTTCCTCGTCACCTCTCACATCGTTGTCGGCGCAGCGGCGCTGGTCCTGTTTTGGATTCCGGTGCTCGCGAAGAAGGGCAGCCGGCTGCACGTCGGCGCCGGCAAGGCGTATGCGACGGCGATGTATGTCGTCTCGATCACGGCCTTCTTCGCGTCGGTCATCGTGCTGGCGGACCCGATCGGTATCCGGCGCCCGGGCGCCATACTGGACCCTGAGGTTGCCGAACAGCTCGCGACCCGCTTCCGTATCAGCAGCCTGTTCCTGCTGATGCTGTCGGTGCTGGTGTTCTCCAGCGTGCATCATGGCCTGATGGCGCTCCGGGAACGTACGTCACCGGGCATTTTAAAGACACCGTGGCATCGGGGCATGATCGTGGCGCTTGGTGTGTTGGGGATCACGGTCGGCATCATCGGCGTGCGCAATGAAGCGATCCTGCTGATGATCTTCGGCGGCATCTCGATGTTTGGCGCTTTCGGTATGTTCAGGGAGACGCTGCCGGATCGCCTCGATGCGAAGGAGCGACTGGTCGCACACTTGGGCGGCCTGATCGGCTCCGGTATCGGCGCCTACACAGCCTTCTTCGCCTTCGGCGGCTCACGCTTCCTGGCCGAGCTGTTGCCCGGCCAGTGGCAGGTGGTGTCGTGGATTATCGCGCCGGTGATCGGCACGATTGCGATCAACCGCCTGTCGCGTCGTTACCAGAAACCGAAGACCGCGGCGGTCAAGGCCGCACCCGTTTCACAGGGCTGATCCTTCCCCGGCCCGATCTGGCGCCTGACGAGAGTCAGGCGCTTTTTTTGATGCCTTCCTCGGTTGAATACGAACGCGTAGCGTCCTTGAGTTCAGCCAGCATCTCGAGGAACTGCTCACGCTCTTCCTCGGTTTCGCGCGTGCGGTCGGACAGGTGGCTCGGGTGCTGGTCACGGTCCAGCCAGAACTTGCCGGACACGCGGGCGGCTTCGGTAGACGCAGCCAGCCAGACGACGGTGTCGGCGCCTTCCTCCGGCGTGCGCAGCAGCCACTTCGTCGCGCGATAGAAACCGGGCAGCGACGTCTCGACACCCGGCGTGTCGGCCCAGCCGGGATGCATCGCGTTAACGGCGATGTCTTCCCAGCGCTCCGCCCATGCCTCGGTCAGGATCATCAGGCCACGCTTCGCCTTGGCGTAAGCGACGGAACCGGAGTAGTCGCCGTGCTGGCTCTGCAGGTCATCGACATCGATCTTCTGCGTGTACATGCCGCCAGACAGCACGTTAACGATGCGCGGCGACTCCGAAACTTTAAGAAGCGGCAGCAGCGCCTCGGTCAGCAGGTAGGGGCTCAGCAACAACAGCGCGAAACTCTTCTCGAAGCCTTCTGCCGTCTGCTGGCGCGGGTTGAACAACGCGCCTGCGTTGTTGATCAGCATGTCGATCGGTCCGCCGGCTGCGAGCAGGCGATCGGCCAGTGCGTGTGTATCCGAAATCAGTGACAGGTCGGCAATCTCGATGTTGATGTTGTCGTTGCCGGTCTCGTCCTTCAGGTCGCGAACGAGATTCTCCGCCTTCGCGTTGTCTCTCGCGACGATCGTCAGGCGTGCACCGAGCTCGGCCAGCTGCTTCGCAGCGGCGAGACCGAGGCCGGACGTCGCACCGGTGATCAGCGCGTGGCGGTTGCCCTGGTAGGCAGACACCGGTTTCCAGCCGCGGCGTGAAGCGCGATAGCCCAGCTTCGTGAAGCGCCACAGGCCGGGCAGCACCAGGCGATCGGCCGCGGCGAGCCAGCCGGATTCCTTCGGTGTCTCGAAGTCGTCTTCGAGCGCCGCTTTCAGGCCGGCCATCGCGGTCTTGCCGACGCGGTCCATCGCGGCCGGGTAGATCTTGTTCAGCGCCAAAAGCGGTGCCGGGAAGTCGAACTGCGCGATGTAACGAAGCTTCGTGCCGTCGTCGGTGGCCTCGAACAGGATCTCTTCGCAGGCCGAGAAGAAGCGCGACTCGACGGTCATCAGCATGCGTTCGTCGGTTCTGAATTCCTCGACGTGATAGTGCAGCGAAAAACCCGCCCGCATGTCGACTTGGAACTCAGTGCCGACACCGGGCGCGCCAGAGGTAATCTTCTTCGCGCTCGCCACGGCCGGGTCCCACTCCTGTACGCGGGAAAACTCGGACACGTAGGCGAACACCTCGTGTAAGGGACGATTGACCTCGATGGTCTCGTCGAGTGTGACGTTGTGGCTCACAGCGTGTGCTCTCGTAAATCTGATATCGACGAAAGCTACGTACCGGCCGCCCGGCCGACAATAGATCAGGCGCCAGCTTTACAAACATTTACGAATGCCCGTTGAATTTCGGCAGCTGAACCGAGGACTCGCTGGCATGGACTCGAAGGGCGCCGCTTCCGTTGCGCAGACAAAACGTTTCGCGCTGTAACAAGTTGTTTCCCCGTTCGTTTTTCAATGGTGCGGGTCGCAGGTCCTCGGGGAAATGGGGACATTCTGCTTTTCATGAAAAAGCAGAATGTCCCCAATCAAAACCTTATCGTTTTCGCGACGACCCCCAAGCATCACGTCGAATCTCGTAGACAACATGGTCGTCGCTCGTCCCGGGCCTCCGGACCGTACCGTTCCTCAACACTCCGCCAATCTTCTCCATCGCCCGCCGCGAACGCCAGTTGGTCTCGCCGACCCAGAACACGACCGTTTCGACGTACCTGAACGCGTGCTGGAGCATCAGCGCCTTCAGTTCCGCATTAGCCGTTCCGCCCCAGTAGTCTCGCCGAAGAAACGTCCAGCCGATCTCGATCTCGCTCTTCTCTTCATCGAGGTCGTTGTAACGGCTCGACCCAATGATAGTGCCGGTCTCCCGGTCGACAACCACAAACGCACTGCCGCTCGCGAGCGCCACGTCGAAGAACTCGCGGAAGACGTCTTCCTTGTAGCGATCGGATGCCGGGTGCAGTTCCCACAGCTTCGGGTCCGCCGCAGCGGCATAAAGCTCAGCCCAATCGTCTTTGGCAATCGGGCGAACGAGCAGGCGCTCGCCTTCAAGCATCGGTTGCAGGTCGAATGTCATCGTCAATAAACGGGGACATTCTGCTTTTCGAGAAAAGCAGAATGTCCCCAATTCCGCTAAGCCGCATCCGCCTCCAGGCCAATGCGGCAGATGCGACGCTTGTCCGAGCCGAAGTCCTTCGGCAGCCCGTTCACGGTCATAGCCAGCCACTCATCGTCGAACTTCTTCCACAGCGACTCACGCGGGTCGTCCGAGTGAGAGACGGGCAGGATGCGCAGCTCTGACGGCGAACTCAAACGACTCGCCATGCCCATGACCGAGCGCGACGGCACGACGTCATCGTCGAGGCCAACGCCGATGAACGCCGGCTTCTGGATGCGCTTCGCGAAGTGCAGCGTGTCGAAGTAGTTCAGCGTCTCGAGCGCACGATCGGCCTGGTCCGGATTCGCCTCCAGGAAGCGCTTGATCTCCATCGATGAGCCGGCTTTCGCGAGCCGGATGCGTTCCTTGTTCCAGCCGAAGGTCGGCTGCCCGGCGACGACCATGTTCGCGTACGGGTCGAATGCCGCTTCCATGATCGCGAGCGCGCCGCCGAAGCTGAAACCTTTCAGCGTGATCGTCGAGATGCGCCAGCTCAAGAGCTCGCGTGCAACAGCAATTGCCTGCGCGATGTCGGAGACCGCGCCGCGGATGATGCTCGTCTGCGGTGACTCGACGCCGGTCAGCACCCAGCCACCTTTCGCCAGCGGCAGGCGACCGGAGCGACCGAAGCCGCGCAGATCGAAGCCGCAGACGTTGCAGCCGGTGCGCGCCCAGTGAAGCATGATGTCGTGCTGCGAGTTGTAGCCGTGCGAGTGCACGATCAGCGGTCTCGGTTCGGGCAAGTCGTGCGTCAGCAGGTAGCCTCGGATCGGCACCTGGCCCAAGGACGTGAACTCGAGCTTGTCGAGCTGCATGCCCGTTGCCGGAGCTTTCTGTCGTGCGAGTACCGGCTTCGGTTCCACCTCGGCAATCGCCTCGCGACACGCCCGCCAGAACTCGTCGAAATCCGGCGGCTCCTCGATGAGCGGGTTGTAGCTGTCGATGTCGGTCAAAGACATCCCTTTCTCCTGCTTGTTGTTATGCTTGCGCGCATGTCTAACGAGGCGATCCGTGAAAGGCTGCTGGACACGATGGCTCGCCACCGTGTCTTTGCCCATCTGTCCCCGCACCGACTGATCGCGTTGCTCGAGTCGGCCGACGTTAAGACATACGAGGCCGGGGAGCTGGTCTTCGAGCAGTTCCACCCGGCCACAACATTCTATCTGCTGTGCGATGGCGCTGCGACCGAGGAGCGCCAGGGTGCCGATCGCACCAAGCCGGTGCGAGGCGTCGCGACGAACTGGCCCGAGGCCGCCGTTGGCTGGAGCGGTTTCCTGCCGCCGTATCGTTACGGCAGCACGATGCGCGCGAGCGAAGCACTGACCGCGCTGTGCTGGTCGCATGAGGAACTCGCATCTCACTTCTACGCCGACCCCGAGCTCGGCATCTGCTTCTACGACCTTGTCTTAAACAGCGTCGGCAAGGCCTTCGACATGTTTCGACGACGCCGCATGCAGTCGAGCCGCGTGTCGTTCGAGCCACCGCCCGCCGGCGAGGAAGGTGCGCGACGCCCGGTCGTCGGACGTGCCGACAGCTGCCTGCAGCGCTCGGCCTTTTTCGCCGCGTTCGACGACGACGCGATCGAGGCGTTGAGTGGCATCGCCGAACTCGAGTCCGCCGCGGCCGGCGACTGCGTCGTGCACCAGGGCCAGGACACCGACGGTCTGCTGCTGCTCGCGACCGGACGCTGCAGCCTCGCGTTTGAAGATGCAGACGAAGAGGGTTTGAGGCCGTTCCGCCGCGTGCGCGATCGCTCAGCCATCGTTGCCGGCGTACCCAACGCCGACGGCGAGTTCCGCGCTGAGGCCGGCGTCTGGGCCGAGACGGACTGCTGGTTCTATCGAATCCCGGCAGAACCCTTAAGGCAACTACAGATGCGCGACCCGGAGTTCGGCCGGGCGTTCCAGCATCGCCTGTTGATGCGTATCGCCGGATTGATCGGCGCGGTCGAACTCGTACAGGACGAAGCCTCGGCGGAGCCGGAAGTCGCAGCCATCGTCGCAACGCTCGCAAACAACCAGGCGCGCCTGCCGGTGACCTCGAATCTATTCAAAGTGCCGTACCTGCTGCGCAACCAGCTGACGGTCGGCAATGCGTTCGCGACGATGAAGCATGTGGAAGAGACCGGCGCCTACCACGAGCGCCTGCTCGCGGCGCAGTGCCGCGAGATGGCCGACAACCTCGCCGCTGAGCACGCGTTCTACCAGGCGATTGTCGATGTCACCGATAAAGTCAGCAGCGTCGATGACTCAGTGACGCCGGAAGAGGCGCGCATGCTGTGCGATAAGCTCGTAACCGAGGCCTTCCAGCATCTCGACTGCCGTATCGAGAACCTCGAGCGCATTCCCGAGCGCGGCGGCTACATCGTCGTCATCAATCACGTGGCGTGCCCGGAACACTACATGCTCCCAAACGGCTACCACTTCTCCTTCGACACGGCGTTCGCCTGCAGCCTGATCTGGCAGCGCCGCGGATTAAGCGCGATCCGCGTCGTGCGCGAGAGCCCGGGCGCCGAGTTCGGTCACAACATATTCTATCGCAAACTCGCCCCGATCATCGTGCCGACGATCGAGTCGGGCCTGCAGTCGATGACCGACGAGGAGTTCAAGGAAAAGCGCCGCGAGGCCGGGAGGAGATTCGGCAAGCAGGGCAAGAAAGTACTCGCCGACGGCACGCCGCTCTTAATCTGCCCGGAGGGACAGAGCCGCCCCGAGGCAGAATCCCCCGGACCGTTCCACAGCGGCGCGTTTCGTCTAGCCCTCGACGCCGATTGTCCCATCGTGCCGATCTCGCTGGCCGGGTTCGGTCGGCGCTACAAGGACGGGCAGTTG
>JAAUXY010110626.1_pt1 | contig 15946 bp, 10 predicted proteins | sample 7278121 | NCBI WGS metagenome assembly JAAUXY01 (sample SAMN14350117, study PRJNA611818) | marine sediment metagenome | isolation source: surface marine sediment (1.8m) | place: French Polynesia: Moorea | collected 2018-08 | reverse complement strand
GGGGGCGGCGCAGGTAGATTTCGGCATCGACACGCGCGACATCCCGATCAAGGTACGGGACGCGCTCGATCCAGTAGTCCGCGACTTCTTCTGCCGTCATCTGGTTGAGCTGGAGCCAGACGTCCGCCGGCATGCGCGCCGCGCGGAAGATGCCAAACAGGTAGATCAACTCGCGAACACGGGGTTTGTCGTCGAGAAGACCCGCGTTCATCACGGCTTCCTCAAGATAGACGGCCCAGCCCTCAACACGGGCACCGTCAGTGAGGCGTCCACGGACTGGATGGGGGTTGTTGCGTTCGAGAACCGCATCGAAGCGGTGACCCGGGATCACCGCATGCAGGTGATCGGGGGTCGGATCGCGGTACTGGATCTGCTCCCAGAAATTCGGTCCGCTGTCGCGGACGATCCAGGGAACGTTGGTGGACAGCTCGTCGATATAGTCCGGGATCGTGATGATCGCTTCTTCGTCCAGGAAACGGCGTATAAGCAGGTCGTTTTCGTCGATGCGGGACTGGTATTCTGCTGCAGAAGCGGAGATTTCGATTTCCGGCAGTTCCCGGTTCCTGTGGCGCTCCAGCGCATAAAGTGACCAAAGCCGATCGAGCTCCCGCTGGCCAAGCGTGACGATGTCATCGCTCGTGTACGGCATCAACTTCACGTGCTTCAGGTACCAGTCAAATGCTTCCTTGCCGACTCCCGCATTGGCCGTCATTTCAGGCCGGCCGGCGACAAGCCAATCGCGAAACGACTCGACAGCGGTTTTGGACGTCTGGATGCGCTCAACCAGCTCGGGCTGTTGGGTCCGTGCCCGATCCAGCAGATCGTCGTACCAGCCGATAACCCCTGGCGGTGGGTCCGCGCGATACGGGAAGCCATGGCCAACGCCGTCGGAATTGGACAGGTTGAAAATAGCGAGGTCTGCGTAGTCTGCCGCGACTTCGACAAGGTTCCTCTTGCCCTGCGCGGCGAGCCCCGGGATAGAGTCAAGTTGACGTGTGAATTCAGCCAGCGCTTCGCCTGCGGCAGGAAGCTCGGTGAATGTAAGGCGCAGCATGCGATCGACATAGAATCCGGGATCGCGGGACCATGGCTTTGAGACGCGGAGCGTAAACTCTTCCTCGTCCATTTTGGCACGCACCGCAAGGAACTCGACCTGCTGGCGAAGGGGCCAGTCAACTACCGCGAAGTCGTCAAGTTCGATCTGAAATTCGCGAAGCTCCTGCAATCTCGTCGCAATCGCCTCCGACCCGTAGTCGGGATATACGTCAGTTTCGAGACCCGCGACGTCCACGAGCGATTGTTGTTTCGCTGCGCGCTTCGGGTCGCGCCAGTAGACGAATTCGTCCCACAACTTGACGAATGCGGTGTAGGCTTGCGTGCCATCAGGCATGCCTTCGTAAGCCCGCGGAGGCTTCGGCTCAGCCGCGGCAGCTCGTGCAATAGTCAGTACGAGTAGTGCGATCAAGCCCGCCGACGTGAGGCGGTGTTGAACGTGGAATCGACTTCGAATCCGCCTTACGGATCCAGGAAAATGAGGGTTGAACATGTCTGGGCGAATTCTTGAGCGACCTGAACGGGTCAGACGCCGCCATTCTACCCCGAAACGCTTTGGCCGCTGGCGTCGGCCGGCAGCAGATGCCCGAACCGGGGCCGGGGAACGTCTATTGAGACTTACGACCGAATCGGTTCCCGCGGAGATGATATCCGCCTTGTCGACTCCAGGGTCGTCTGCCACATCGTCAGAGCCTGTGCGGACAGAGGAAATCTGTCGGGCAAAAAACCAACGCTCAATCGCGCCTGTCGAACACGGGCGCTACTTCACAGCGATGCGCGCGATCTGATCACGGATCTCCACGTCATCCAGAGACCGTGAGAAATCCCCGTCCAGGTAACTTCGGATTACGAGTATCCCGAGCAAGCCGCTATCGATTATCGGCGGAGTCCGAACCGTTCCGATCCGGGTGTTCCATGTCTTGCGACGCGGCGGGCGTTCGAGGAGTCTTGCGCCGTTCCTTGGGCTTGCGGGCCAGCTTTCGGCGCAGGCTGAACGCAGCCGCGACGATGGAGTCTTCCGCTTGGTCGAGGAGCCGGATCAGGCGTTCCATAATGGCAGTATCCGCCTGGTTGCTGAAGCTCGTCAACTTCGGTAATTGCCTAAGCCCGGGTCGCGCCTCGAGCGGCGCTCCTTAAGTTTACGTCGCGGTCTGCCCCGCTCCTGCAGGCTCGCCGCTTTGGCACGATCGGCAATAACGCGTATTGCTGCTGCGCGTTCAGGCGCGTGATACTTCGTCGTATGAGAGCGACGGCGTTCATCTGCCTTTTGTTATGTAACATTGCCCTGACTGCCTGCGGCGGAGGCGGTGGATCATCGTCGCCACCCGTAGCGCCACCTCCTGCATCGGATACGGTAACGATTCATTACCTGCGAGCTGATCCATCGTACGATGGCTGGGGATTGCATTTATGGGGCGACGCGGTCGACTCGAGCGTGGCGACGACCTGGGCAGCGCCCCGATCCTGGGATCGGATCGAAAATGACGCAGCTGTTTTCGAAGTGCCGGTCGTAAACCGCAGCGGGCAACTGAATTTCATCGCCCACAACGGTGATCTCAAAAGCCCGATCTACGACATGTCGATCGTACCTGCGAGCTTCGGCGACGATGTGTGGCTCGTCCAGGACGAAGTCGCATCGCTCAACGCAAACATCGGTGCGCCGTTCGACAACGAAACGGATGCACTGGCCGCACTGAACTCGCTCGGTAATCGGTCGGCTGCGCTCGACCTTTCGACAGTGGCGCCGAACGATGTCGACAGCGGCCTGCCGGCAGACTGGACCGACCACGCGAACTTCATGGAGATCTATGTGCGTGGTTACCAGGACTCGGATGGCGACGGCATCGGCGACATCCAGGGCCTGATCTCGAGGCTCGACTACCTGCAAGCCCTGGGTATCACAGGCATCTGGCTCATGCCGGTCATGGAAAGCGCCGACGATGATCATGGCTATGCCGTGGAAGATTATCGGGATATCGAGGACGACTACGGCAGGCTGTCGGATTTCGACCAGCTGATCGCCGCCGCGCACGCGCGCGGTATCGCCGTGATCATCGATTACGTCATGAATCATGCGGCGAGTACGAACCCGCTGTTTCTCGATGCGACAACCGGATCGGGGAATGACAAACACGACTGGTTTGTTTGGGAGCCAACCCGCCCGGCAGGCTGGAATACCTTTGCGGGTGATCCCTGGCGCAACAACGGCAACGGCTGGTATTACGGCGTGTTCTCCGCGCTGATGCCCGATTTCAATCTGCGCAACGCCGACGTCGTCGATTTCCATATGAACAATCTCAGGTTCTGGCTCAATCGGGGCGTCGACGGCTTTCGTTTCGACGCAGTAGGCGTGCTCGTCGAGAACGGCGCCTTCGCCTGGGAGAACCAGCCGGAGAATCACGCATTGCTGGAGCAGGCTCGACTGCTGCTTGCCAACGAGTACAGCAAGCGCTTCCTCGTTTGCGAGGCGCCGTCGGACACCTCGGCGTACGCCGTTGACGCGTCTTGTGGCCGCGCGTTCGCATTTCCGGCCAGTGGCCCGATCCTGGACACGGCGCGTAGCGGCCTGGTTGCAGGCGGACTGGTGTCCCAGCTCAGCTTGCCTGGCACGGACCGTATGCCGCTGTTCCTGTCCAATCACGACAGCTTTGCCGGGGCACGAGTATGGAATCAGCTGAATGGCGACGTCGCCCGGAGCATGCTTGCTGCACAGACTTACATCCTCGCGTCCCGAACGCCTTTCACCTACTACGGTGAAGAGATCGGAATGGCGAATGCCGCAACGCTTTCCGGCGACCATGCGCTGAGAACGCCGATGAGCTGGACAAGCGATCCGAACAACGCGGGGTTCTCCGGCGTGCCTCCCTTCCGCGACTTGTCGGCGAACTCGACGACCCACAACGTCGAACGGCAGGAGCCGGACGGCGGTTCCCTGTTGAACCACTACGCCGGCCTGTTCGCGTTGCGCAACACGTATCCGGTTATCGGCCGGGGCGCACTCTCGGTGCAATCGAATGCGGGCGAATCAAGCTTGTTGCTTACCCGCAGTGGTGCAACCGATCTGGCCGTAATCGCGATCAACTACGGCAGCCAGGACGCCAGTCTCGTCGCCGCAACGGGACTGGCAAACCAGGTTTTCAACGGTGTTTACACAGCTACGGATACGGTAACGTCTGATGCTGGCGGCGATCTTGCAGTCCTCGTCCCGGCCGGCAGCGCCGTCGTCTACTACGCTTCGCCGTAACGATTTTGTCGTATGATTGCGGCCCATGTCCGCAATAATCTCAATAACAGGGCTGAGCAAGACCTACGCAGGCGGGTTCGAGGCGCTCAAGGAAGTGAGCCTCGACATCAGGCGCGGTGAAATCTTCTCGCTCCTGGGCCCGAACGGTGCCGGCAAGACCACGCTCATCAGTATCGTCTGCGGCATCGTCAATCCGACCTCGGGAAAGGTACTCGTCGACGGTTACGACATCATCACCGAGTTCAGGGAAACGCGCGCCCGTATCGGCCTGGTTCCCCAGGAAATGCCTAGCGAGTCCTTTGAAACCGTCTGGAATACGGTGAACTTCAGCCGCGGACTGTTCGGCAAGGCGCCGGATGCTGCGCATTGCGAGCAGGTGTTGCGCTCGCTGTCCCTCTGGGACAAACGGGATACGCCAAACATGGCGCTCTCCGGTGGCATGAAACGGCGCGTGCTCATTGCGAAGGCGCTGTCACACGAACCTGACGTGCTGTTCCTCGACGAGCCGACTGCCGGCGTCGATGTCGAACTGCGCCAGGACATGTGGAACGTCGTGCAGTCGCTGCGCGAAAACGGTGTGACGGTGATCCTGACAACACATTACATCGAGGAAGCCGAGCAGCTTGCCGACAGGGTAGGCGTCATCAATCACGGCGAACTGATCCTCGTGCAGAACAAGGATCGTCTCATGAAAGAGATGGGCAAGAAGCACCTGATGTTGCACCTGCACGAGCCGCTGGGAGAGGTGCCGAGCAGCCTGAGCGCTTACGGGCTCTCCCTGAATGCAGACGGCGACGAACTGACGTACGAATACGACACCCGGGGGGAGCACACCGGTATAACAGCGTTGCTCGCGGACCTGCGAGATGCCGGTGTCCGATTCAATGACCTGCAAACCTCGCAGAGTTCGCTAGAGGAGATCTTTGTCGACCTGGTGCGACGGTAGTCATGAATTTCCACGCAATCAAGGCGATTTACCGCTACGAAATGGCGCGCATGTTCCGAACGGCGGTGCAGAGTATCGTCGCGCCTGTTCTGTCGACTTCGCTCTATTTCGTGATTTTCGGGGCGGCGATCGGCTCGCGGATAACCGAGGTTGACGGCGTCGCCTATGGCGCCTTCATCGTGCCGGGACTCATCATGCTCGCAATCATGACCGAGAGCATTTCGAACTCGTCGTTCGCAATCTACTTCCCGAAGTTCACCGGCACGATATTCGAGGTGCTGTCAGCGCCCGTATCCTATGTCGAGGTAATGGTCGGCTACGTTGGGGCCGCAGCGACGAAGTCGATCATCATTGGCTCGATTATCCTGGCGACCGCAAGCTTTTTTGTCGACCTGAATATCGCGCATCCGCTCCTGATGGCATCGTTCCTGGTGCTGACGTCGGTGTCGTTCTGCCTGTTCGGGTTTATCCTCGGCATCTGGGCCGACGGCTGGGAGAAGCTGACGATTGTTCCGATCCTCGTCATCATGCCGCTGACGTTTCTCGGCGGCACGTTCTACTCCATCAGCATGCTGCCGCCGGCCTGGCAGACAGTCAGCCTGTTCAACCCGGTCGTCTACCTGATCAGCGGCATGCGCTGGTCCTTTTACGAGAACTCTGACGTAAGCGTTGCCTTGAGTCTCGGCACGACCATCACGTTCCTGATCGCGTGCCTGCTGGTCGTCCGCTGGATCTTCAAGACCGGCTACAAGCTGCGCACCTGAGCGCTAGAACAGGTACGCGATACCTACCGACAACATGGAGAGATCGGCGCCGTCGAGGTCATAGATCTCGTACTCGCCGCGAATCTGGACGGGACCCAGGCCAAAGGCGGCGCCGATGCCGTAGCCGATATCAGAGCCGTCGTCACTCAGGTCCTGGCCCAGGAACGTCGCCTCGGCGTCCCACGCAACCAGGCCGAGCTTGCCGAAAACGTCGATCGGGCCGACTTCCAGTGCCGCGATACCCCAGGCGTTGATGCCCGTCGTTTCGATGGCCAGGGTCTCGCCCAGGACGTCGATGTCGGGCTCGCCGAAATTTGCGTAACCCGCCTCGATGCCGATATCGATCAACGGCAAGTCGAACCGATAGCCGCCAAACACCTTGAACGCCGTGTCGTCTTCGTCGATCGAGGAGGGCAGGCTGGGGATGCTGGGCTCGTCGATGTCGGCTTCAAAGGTAGCGCCACCGGCACTGGCGCCAATGTAGAAGCCGCTGTCCGCCAGCGCCGGGAGGGGGGCGATCGCCAGCATCAGTGCTGACGCCATAATCGTTGATTTGAACTGCATTACAGGATCTCCTCTGCGGTTTTCGCCAGTGTGCACAGCATTCGCTGCAGTGACGTGACACAGTGCACGAATCGAGCGGTAACCGCTGTAACAAACCGTAACCCGAGGTTCCGGCAGGCGAGACCGTTGATCAGACATAAGCAGCACAGCCTGGGTCAGACGCATGGTGCATCGCCGCATTTCGGCAAGTACCTACCGCCAGGCAAGGACCGGTGGTTGTGAACGTGCGCCGACCTGCCTAGTATGGACCTACTGTTGAGAGGAGACAGGTATGCGACGAGAACTAATAGAAGCGCTTTTGTATCCCAACCTGCTGGTCCGGCAGCTCATCGAAGGGGGCAACTATCCGCACAAGAGCCTCTACGAGGCAACGGGCGAGCGCTGTCATTCCTGTGATTCATCGAAAGAGTGCTCGTGGGACACGTGCCTGCATGATTTCCGGCACTTCGACGAGAAAACCACAGAGCAGTTGGGCGAAGAGCTTCGCGAGGGCATCAAGGTGGTTGAGCGCCTGCACAACCACCTGCGTCACGACGAAACGACCTGCACGTGCGAAACCTGCAGCTGGATTCGCAATGCAGAACATCTCACCGAGGAAATAGAACATCATCTGCCGCACGCCGAGCCTGCGCAGCATACGCAGACAGGCACGGGAATCGTAGCGGACTAGACCTGTGATCCGTCAGGACGGGGGCGTGTTCCCGTACACGCCGCTGTCCCCAACCGAACCGACTACTGTCCCCACGCGGGCTGCTTTCGCATTGTTGTGCGTCAAAGCTGCCGTCGCCTTGCTGTTGTCCGGCATCAGCGTCCCGGTGCTTGCCCACGAAGGGACATCTCTGCCGTACGGATCATTCATGGCCGGCATCACTCACCCGGTGCTGGGCGCGGACCACTTTCTTGCCATGGTTAGCGTCGGTGTTGTGAGTGCCCAGATTGGCGGCAGGGCTATCTGGTCCGTACCTGCGACGTTCGTTACCGTGATGGCGGTTGGCGGGCTGCTCGGAATGCAGGACATTGGCCTCGGCGCAATCGAGTCTGGAATTGCGTTGTCCGTACTCGTCCTGGGAGCCGCGATCGCGGCGGACAAGCGCCTGCCCGTTGCGGTGGCCATGATTGCCGTGGGCGTTTTCGCGGTATTCCACGGTTACGCCCACGGCGGAGAGATGCCGCAGGTCGCGGAGCCGGTGCGTTATGGCGCGGGGTTCCTGACCGGCACAGCCGTGCTGCACATTGCCGGCCTGGTTATCGGGGACATTTCCCAGCACTATGAGCGCGGCAAACAGGTGCTGCGCGCGGCGGGTTTGGTAATCGCAGCGCTGGGCTGCATGTTTGTGTACTTCGCTTTCCTCGGAGGCTGAACCTTGAGCGCAAAAATAAAGCTCGCGCTGTGGGAAATCGGATGTGTCATCTGGGTATGCGTGGCTGGTGCAGTGCTGCATTTCGCCTTCGAGCTCAGCGACTACTGGACACCTCTGGCGCTCATAGCCGCAGTCAATGAAAGCGCCTGGGAACACACCAAGATGTATTTCTGGCCCGGCCTGGTTTATGCACTCGTGCAGTACACGTACACGCGCCATCTGCACAACAACTACTGGCAGGGTAAAGCAGCCGCACTTGCGGTGACGCCGCTGGCCATATTTGCGCTCTACTACGGCTACATGGGTTTCGTTAACCTCACCGGTGGCAAAGCGAATCTTGCTGCGATGCTGTCAATCATGGTCCTGGGTGTAAGCATTGGGCAGTACGTCAGTTACCGCATGCTGACGGCAGAGCCGTTCAGGCCGATTACCGGCCGGTACGCGGCGACGACCATCACCGCGCTGATCATGCTCTTCTCGCTGCTCACCTTTTTCCCGCCACGGGTGTTCCTGTTCGAGAACTTCTATTGCTATCGCTATACCGGAGACTACGGGATACTCGAGGATTACGAGCCTTACCGCGTCTTCACCCGCAGCGACGGTGCGGTGGGTGCGAACGTCAATTACTGCGCATCCGTCGATCGCCAGGCCCCGTAGGATATGTCGTCCTCGGCAGGCTGTGAAATCAGGCCCGCCCGGCGCACCTGTCGAGCATCTTTCGATCGACATCCCGGGGATCGTTGATCAGTTCGTAGAAATCGTCGACGTACCTGAGCAGCTCTCTGCGGACTTTTTTCGTCAGCCCTTCTTGTTGCTCGATCAACACACGGATGGCCGTTCGATGATCGCGAAATTCCTGCAGCGAGGCGGCGAGATGTTCGTTATTGATGCATCGTCCGCGATAGACTCGCTGCTTCACCGTGCGGTTGCGAAATTCCTTGTGCGGCGCGGCGTAGGGCGCATCAACGAACCCCGACTGGTCAAAATCGTATGGAATCGCGACCATCGGACCGGAGCCGTCGCCGAACAGAACGTAGTTGTGGCAACAGCTATCGCCCGGAGGCCCGGCTATCGGTGAAAAATCCGCGTTGCCGATCATGAATGCGAACACTGATGTGAGGTTGAGCTGGTCCCCGCGGATCGCACGCGTGCTCGTTCCTTCGATCTCAATGCCTTTCAGAGCTAATCGTTCAGCGAGCCTGTTCTTGTTTTCGATCAGGAACGCGTAACGTTCCTGTGGCTTTCTATCCTTCTCCGTGTCGACATACGTGACGCGCAGGAGGCGGACTCGAAAACTCATGTCCGTCACCGTGTTCAGCACACGATAGGCGACATACTCTCTGAGCACGTTCTGCTCGTATCGCTCGGGACGTTCGCAATGGACGACGAGCTTCAGTTTGTCCTGGCGGTGAAAAAGCGTGCCATCCGTCTGCGTTTCCCTGAAATTAATGAGCAGGGGCGGGTAAGCGCATTCCCTGTGCCTGAAATTGCCGCGAGCCCGTATTCCCACGTCGAACGCCAGCTCGGTGCCATCGTCGCCCGACAGGCGAAACTGCCCGGGAAGGTAGGTGTCCTTGGGCCGCTTCCTGAACAGCGTCGAAAACGGCGCAGAAATCGTCGCCTGAAGCGTTTCGTGGCTCAGGAACAGCGGGTCTGGCGTTTTCGTTGATTCAGCCGATACCGTCCCGACCATGAGACCAAACGCAACAAGGACCTTGATAGTCTGGCACATGTTCGGCTCGGGCAGCGTTCCCGGCTGACGCTTACGAGATCATGCTTTTGGAGGTCTGTCGCTCGTCGGCCAGGCGCTTTGACGCTCCGGGCGACGCACAGTTGATTCGAGCTTGCGACGAAACATCGCCAGTCCGAGCAGGCCGATCGCGAGGAGGGCCAGGGACGAAGGCTCGGGCACCTGGGCCGCCTCGCTGACAAACAGGTAACGGCCCTGTGCAAAACCGCCGTTGGAGTCGATTTCGCGAAAGTACCCGTTGGCGATGTCGGGCAGAACGCTGACGCTGGGCCCAAATGCGCCGGCAAAGTAATTGTTGCAGGCAAGCGCATTTGGCGTCGCGCCGCAATTGCTGCTGAACTCATCGTCGCCGACGCCCGCATATTCCGCGAAGCTCAGGCCGAGTGTGCCGGGCAGATCGAACACATCTCCCAGCGAACTGTTGTAACCGATCTGCGACGAGTCGCTGCCGAACAGAAGCTGGTTGTAGTTGAACTCGAGCGCGGCCGTGCCGTCGGCAAGGTCGAAAAGTGAGACCTGGAACTCGTTCAACAGCGCGCCGGCGGCATCTGAAACCGTGTAAGTCACCCGGAAGCCGGAATCGACACCAGCTACGTTGAAAGAACTACTTGTCGCCCCGAATTGATAGCTGACCAGATTGCCACCGGTCGTTTGTGACGGATCGAAAAAACCGAACACGTTGGCAGTCTCGCTTCCGTTCGACAAGGTCAGGCTGCCGCTCGGGGAGATTGCCGCACTGGTGGCGTTGAATCCGAAGAAGTCGAAATCGAATCCAAGCGACTGCGTGGACGTGGTGCTGATAAACCCGGACAAATCCCAGTCCCCGGAATCGACGCGGATCGATCGGGCGTCAACGGTTCCGGCGAGGGTCAGCGCAACAACGATGGTTAAAGCGGTCGAGAGGAGATTTCGGCGGAACATGGCGGAATTCCCTTTTAGGTCATTTTTCCTAGACTTGATAGCAAGTTATGTGCCAACAGTTGGGCGAAGCCCCGGGATCAGTGGCTTATCCGCGCCGAATAGTCCGGCGCGTGCATCGTTGCTTGAACTTCGTCAAGAATTCCGACATCGCAAAGGGCCTGGTGCCCGGGGCCATTCGGCTCACTCCGGGAGGTCTATTTCGAAGCTGATCGCGGCCAGCTGCTCGGGGGATTTGCCCCATTGTTCGATCAGTGCATGCCACCGGGCGTCGTTCTCGATCTTCGAGTAGAGGGGCGATAGCGCCTGTTCGTTGATACCGCTTTCGTTCGCCGCGATCGCTTTGTCCAACCATTCGAAAGCAGCATCCGCGGCGCCTCTCCAGGCGTAAACCTGGGCCACTTCGGATGGCCATTGCTCGCCCCACCTGTCACGCAGCTCGGCCAGCGCTGCATCCGACTCCGTTTTGCGACCAAGGTCGTTGTAGGCGAGTGCACGGCCCTTGACCCGGTATTCTTCATCGGTTTCCTGCTCGAATGCCTCCAGCGCCGACTGCGCGTCCCCTTTTAGCAGGTGCGCCAGCCCCAGCAGGTAGTGAGCGCCGATGCGTTGCGGACTCAATGTGATCGCCGTCTGGATGCTTGATATCGCGTCGTCGTAGCGATCGGCCGTGATGTAGGCCACTGCGAGATTCGAATGCCGATTGGCGTCCACCGGATCCCTGGCGATGCTGTACTCGTGCAATGTGACAGCCTCTTCCACGCGGCCGAGCATCTCCGTTAGCACGGCCGCGCCATTGACAATGCCGGCGCCGTTTGGGTCGAGTGACAGTGCTCGTGAGTAGTGCCGCGCAGCAAGTGCCAGATCGTTGTCATAGTTCATCGCAATCCAGCCGACGTTCGCATACGCGCGTGCATTGTTCGGATCCAGTGCCAGCGCGGTCCAGGTGGCCTCGCGGGCAAGATCGAGCGCTTCCTCCTGCGCGAGATGCCCGGAGCTCGTCTGATTGGCATACACCCATCCTAACCCGCTCCATGCACGTGAATAGTCCGGGTCGATATCCAAAGCCTCTCTGTAGAGCGTAGCGGCCTGGTCGAGGCTCTCCGGCGTAAACTGATTCGCTAGGTAACGCGCCTGCAGGAACAGGGTGTAGGCCCGCGTATCCGTTTCCTTAACGCTGGGCGACTGACCGGGCAGGACAACGTCGAGTTTGTCAGCGACGGAGGACGCTATCTCGTTCTGTATCTCAAAAACGTCGTCCAGTTCGCGTTCATAGGTCTCCGACCAGAGCGTCGTGTTCGAGTGTGCGTCCACAAGTTCTGCGGTAATAGTCACCTGGTCTTCGTGCTTTCTCACCGAACCGTTCAGGAGGTGTTTGACACTCAGTTTGTTCGCTATGTCCGAAGGAGTAATGTTGGCTCCCCGGAAAGAGAATGCGGAGGAACGTGAGATCACCCGGAGTCTGGAGATCCTGGCAAGCAGATTCAGCAGTTCCTCCGAGATCCCGTCGGAGAAGTACTCGTTGTCGGGCCCCTCACTCAGGTTGGCGAACGGCAGCACTACGATTGAGTCGGTTGCGAAGGCGGCTTTCAGTGTCTCGTCCCGCACCCGGGTTGCGACTTGCTCTTCCCGCTGCGCATCGCGAGCCGGATCGAGCACGAACTTGTCGAGGGAAAAATAACCGAACGCCAATGCCAGAACGACAATGATGGCCCGGTCGACCTGCCTGTCGGAACGCCTGGTGGCGGACGATCGGCGATCGACGTCGCCTTCCAGCTTGATGCCGTCAGGGGTCCATTCGTAGATCCATGCGAGTACGACGACCGGTATGAAGCCGATAGTGAGCAAGACGACGATGAGACGCACATACGATGCGGCGATGTCGAACACCGGGAACAGGGTCTCCACCACCTGAATGATGATCCACGAGGCGACCACGTAGGCGATGGCGACCCGAATTACGTTGCGGCGTTCAAGTTCGGAGAACAGCGACATCTTGCTGTTGTTATTGCCTGTTTCCAGCCCCCTAGGTTACGCGTTCCCGACTCCTGAGACCACATTTCAGGACAAAGATGACAACGCAAATACCGCACACGTAGCCTCCCCGCTGGCCTTTGCTGAATCCCGGATGATAGTCAACGACAATGGCGCCAAGTCTTTCGCCGCTACAACGCCTCAGGGTATGCAGGCCGACGCCGCGCGTCCTCATGTCGACGACGTAGATACCGCGGCATCCGCTACCGGCGTCTTCCACCCCGAGACAGCGACAGGCGAACGTGTACTCGAGCAGGAAGTGCGCTCGCCGACACCCTCATGATCCCATGGGTTAGAATCGGCGCAGCTATTGATGCCGCCTGATCATCGGGGACGACCATGGTTCGTAAGCACCGCTTCACACCGGGTTTCCGGGTTCATCGGGCCATCCTCATCGGGCTGGCCAGCGCTGCGATCGTCGCTGCAGACGCGGTCTTGGCGCAGCAGATTCGCACGATTCGAACCGACGTCGAGATGCAACGCTACCTTGCCGAACTCGGCGACGTCCGTCGTAAGGCCATCGCCAAGGTCGAGTCGGCGCGCAGCCGTGAATCTTTGGCGCGCGAGTATTTGGAGGCGCTGGAATCGGATGAGAGTTTGTCCGGCGTCGCCAGGATAATCCGGCGACTCCTGAACCCGGATATCATCGTAACCACGGCCTCGGCCGGCCAAGGCTGGAATGATGCCCGCATGGGATTCGCCGCCTACGCCGACTCGCTCATTCGGTCATTTGCTGGCGAGCCAACGTCACACTTCTCCCGCAGGTATCCGGAATTCGACGTCTTTGCGCCGCTCGAGTTGTACGCCGCGTTCGACGAGGGCACGGAGGAGTTCGTCAACAAGGCGATTGCTATCGTTTCGGATCCGGCAATGATGGGACTGCTCGAACAGCGCGATGCCCTGGTTGCCGACGTACTGGCCGCCGCCGAGGCCGGTGACCGGGAGCGGGCAGAGGCGATCGCCGAACAGGTCCGGGCGCTTGAGGAACGGGGAGTTCAGGCAGCCCAGGCGGCTGCGGCGAAGCTCGAAGCAGAAGTCGGCCCTGTCCGCGACGATCTGCAGGTCCTGATCCGCAGACTGCAGGCACTGAAGGTCCCCGAGCCCGTTGCCTGGATCGACGTGCCGACCGGGCCGCCGCCCCCAGACCGGCTGTCCGAAGAGCTCGGTCTGCCGTTGCCCGAACATCTGATGGAGAGCTACCGGCGGATTCGCGCGAAACAGGACGAAAAGAAGAAGATCGAGGACGCCGTGCGCGCGGCAGCCGCAGCGCCGGATACGGCATTGCTCGACCCGGATGCGATTGCGGCCGCCGTGTACGGTGACGACGCGGATGTCACGCCCGAGCAAAAAGCGCGGATTCGTGCTGCCATCTGGGATGCCAACGACGCGATCGCTGATCAGGCGAGCAACGAGATACAGGCGCTGATTGCCGAGGGCAAATACGACGAGGCGAGAGCGCGCGCTGCGGAGATCGAGGAGGCGGTCAGCGAAAACCTGATCCGCAGCACCCGCGGATCGGCGCTCGGTCGGCGCCTCGCCCAGGAGCGACTCCAAATCGACTTTCAGGCGACGTCGAATGCACTGGGCGATGTCGAGACCCGGCTCGCGCGCACGGATCTCGCGGACGACGAACGAACCGAGCTGCTCCTTCGTCAGCAGGAGCTCGTCGACGAACTCACGCGGATCGGATCCCGCCAGCAGGCGGCGGCCTCGGAGTGGATTGCGGACGGTAACCGCGACGATGCCGAACGTGCCCTGATGCTCGAAAGTGCAATGTGGGAGATGGCGGCGAGAAATGCCGGCGATGCCGATGCCGAACGTTTCATCGGCAATGCGGCGGACGCGTCGAACAAGCTGCTGCTGTTGACCGGCAGCGACACGATGGCGCTGTTGCGGCACGCACAGGTCAAGGCGGAGCAAGGCATCCCGAGATATACCGGCTCGCTCGAGGAATGGAAGAACCGGAATTCGCTCGAGTCGGCCGCCAGCGCCTATCGCCAGGCTGTCGACAACGCGAAAGGCGACGGCGCCGATCTCGCTCGAACGTATCTTCAGGGCGAATTGGAACCAGAGGAGCTAACGATGGCCATCGCGCGGCTTGCGCCGGAAGAGAAGGCGACGGCCATCGCACTGCTGACGACCGGCGTCGATCTCAAGGAGAAGATGCAACGTGTCGAACGCGCCGCCACCGGAGAGTCAGCGCGCCGCATGAATATGAACTACCGGGAAATCGAACGCCGATTCTCCGAGGATGAAGAAAAGCAGCAGCGATTCCGCGGCAAGATGGCTGGTGTTGAGGACTACTGGCGGGACGTCGAATCCCTGCGGCAGAAGCTCTCCGGCTGCAGCGGCGCGGACTGCGAGGAGCTCGGGCGGCGGTTCGAAGAGATGATGACCAACGCCGATACGAAGTGGTACGACATGTATTACGAGTACCTCGAGGCGGTCAACGACGGCGGTGGCTTCAATGAGGAAATCTACAGCCCGTTCAGCGGTGAACGGATCGTGTTCAGGAAGGACAGCGAGCATCCGCGAAAGGATGTCCACGTTGCATTCTCGAGAATCACCGAATACAACAACTACCTCTTTTACCTCTCGCCGGAGGAGACGGTCCGGCTGAGCGCGACGACGGCGGCTGTGCTCGGCGCGTCGCTCGTCGCCGGGCCCGCCAGTTCGCTCATTGCCGAAGCCGTCGCTGCGCCGATTACAGCAGCCGCAACCCAGGCGGCCGTGCGGACGGCGGTTCAGGTCGGTGCCGACGCGGTCATTTCGACGGCCACAGAGACGTACATCGTCAACCCGCTGCTCAACAACACGCTGCTTGAGGGCTCCGGGGTCACGATCGGCCGCGGCTATGCCGGTTCCGTCGGCGAGGAACTCAAGGCTTTTATGGGAGAGTCCGCGATGAACGCGGTCATCGGTGCCGCAATGGTCAAACCCGGCGCGGTCGCAACCCGCCGCGCCGACGCCTTGAGGGATTCGATGCGCGCCGCGGGCAATAATCAGTTGCTGACCGCAGCCGCGTCCGGGGCCGTCGAAAACACCTACAAGCTCGGCGCGATGGCCGGCATCGGTGCACTGAAAGAAACGGTTGTCGCTTCCCTCGAGGACCGCGAGTTCAACGCCGGTGCGTGGCGGGAAGAGACGCTGATGGCGATCGCGACGATGGCGGCCGACAAGGACTCGTACCAGCGATTCCATTCGCCGGGGGCGTCGACACCCGATTCGACCGGTATCGTCGATCGGTTTCGCACGCGCCCCGAAACGCGCGCTGACTGGGATGGACTGCTGAGCGCCGAACGTGATCTTGCC
>JAAUXY010160679.1_pt1 | contig 15948 bp, 13 predicted proteins | sample 7278121 | NCBI WGS metagenome assembly JAAUXY01 (sample SAMN14350117, study PRJNA611818) | marine sediment metagenome | isolation source: surface marine sediment (1.8m) | place: French Polynesia: Moorea | collected 2018-08 | reverse complement strand
GGGCAGATCACGCTTCAAGATACGGTCATCAAGCGCACGGCCAGCAAGGTCAAGCGCGCGGGCAAAGGCGGCTCGGTCCTGGTCGGCTTTGCCGGCAGCGCTGCCGATGGCCTGGCCCTCTACACTCGCTTTGAAGGCAAGCTCGACGAATACCAGGGCAATCTCGAACGGGCGGTCGTCGAGTTGGCCAAGGACTGGCGAACCGACCGCGTGCTGCGCCAGCTGCAGGCGATGATGATCATCGCCAATCGCGATCACAGTTTCCTGATGTCCGGAACAGGAGACCTTATCCAGCCCGACGAAGAAGGTGTCCTGGCGATAGGCTCGGGTTCCAACTACGCCCTGGCCGCGGCTCGGGCATTAATCCGACACACCGAGCTCTCGCCGCGCGAGATCGCCGAGGAGGCGATGGCGATCGCGGCCGGCATCTGCATTTATACCAACGATCACCTGACGATCGAGGAGCTTTGACCTCCGATGACCAAAGTCAATACCGCCGGCGAGGTCTCCATCCCACCCGGCGCAACGTTAGGCGCCAGCCTCCCTGAGGCCGCCATCGAAGATCTGGCACCGCGCCAGATCGTCGCCGAGCTCGACAAATTCGTGGTCGGCCAGAATGCCGCCAAGCGCGCCGTCGCCATCGCCTTGCGCAACCGTTGGCGGCGTCAGCAGATCGGCGGGACGATGGCCGAAGAGATTTTCCCCAAGAACATTTTGATGATCGGCGCCACCGGCGTCGGCAAAACCGAGATCGCCCGCCGGCTGGCCAAACTGGCGCGGGCGCCCTTCCTCAAAGTCGAGGCCAGCAAGTTCACTGAGGTCGGTTACGTCGGCCGCGACTGCGAATCGATGATCCGCGATCTGACCGAGATCGCCGTCGCCCTGGTCAAAGAGGAAAAGCGCCGTGACGTCCTGCGAAAGGCCAGCGAACGGGCCGAGGATCGGCTGCTGCAACTCCTCGTCCCTGAACCGACGACCCCCGGATTCATGTCCGGAGAAGAGACCGACCTCGGGCCGACCCGCGAGAAGTTCCGTGAGCGCCTGCGCGACGGCAAGCTCGACCATCGCAAGGTAGAGATCGAGATTGAGGAAGCCCGCGCGACCAGCTTGGAGATGTTCACTCCACAGGGGGGCGTCGAGGAAGTCGGCATCAACCTCAAGGAAATGATGCCCGGGCTCTTCGGGCGTCGGCGCCGCCAGATGGTAACGGTCGCTGAGGCGCGGGAGATTCTGCGCCAGCAAGAAGCCGAAAAGCTGATCGATCAACGACAGGTCGCCCAGGAGGCGATCCGCCGAGTCGAGCAGGGCGGCTTGATCTTTCTCGACGAGATCGACAAGGTTGCTGGCCGCGAAGGAGGCCGCGGCCCGGACGTCTCCCGCGAAGGCGTGCAGCGCGACTTGCTGCCGATCGTCGAAGGCACCACCGTCACCACCAAGTACGGCATGGTCAAGACCGACCACATCCTGTTCATCGCCGCCGGCGCGTTCCACGTCTCGAAGCCGTCGGATCTGATCCCCGAGCTGCAAGGGCGTCTGCCGATCCGGGTCGAGCTCTCCGACCTCGGCAAGGACGAATTCGTCCGGATCCTGACCGAGCCGGAAGCCTCGCTGACCAAGCAATACACGGCGCTCTTGGCAACTGAGGGAGTCGACCTGACCTTCTCAGGGGATGCGGTCGAAGAGATCGCGGCGCTGGCTGTAGAAGTCAACTCCAAGACCGAGAACATCGGTGCCCGACGCCTGGCGACTTTGATGGAGAAGTTGCTTGAGGAGATCTCCTTTCAGGCACCCGAGATGAAGAGCCAAGACATCGTCGTGGACGGCGATTATGTCCGCTCGGCGCTCGCCGACATTGTCAAGGACGAGGATCTGAGCCGTTATGTACTCTAACCGACAAGGCCTTCGCCCCCACTGGTCGCCCTCCCTCGCCCACCGGCTCGTGAAGATCGCCATCGGGACCTTGGTGCTCGCCTGTCTGGTGAGTGCTTGCGGCAAAAAGGGCGATCCCCTGCCTCCGTTGCGGTCGATTCCGCTGACCACCAGCGATCTCGAGGTGCGACAGCAAGGGCGTCAGATCCTGCTCGACATGGCTTATCCGTCGACCACCACCAGTGGCCTGATCCTGGGCGGGATCGACGCGGTCGAGCTGCTCGAGTTGCTCAAGCCTGTGCCGCCGCCAGTCACCGAAGGCGACGAGCCGCCCCCCTTGCCCTCGGCTGAAGCGCGCGAGATCGAGGCCGGCGGCAGAACGCTCCTGACCCTGCGTGGCTCCGAGCTGGCGACCGCTGTCGTCGGCGACCGCATCCAGATTCGCCTGCCGCTCGCCGAGTCGTTGCCGGACGAGCCCTTGGCCAACATCTTCGCAATCCGTACGATCAAAGGCAACGAGACTTCCGCGGTGTCGAACCGGGTCACCCTGGTGCCCAGCGCGCCGCCGCCGCCGCCGAGCAACCTGCGAGCACAGCCGACTGCCGACGGCATCGAGTTGACCTGGGAGGCCGGCGAAGACACCGACGGGTTCGACATCTTTCGTCGCAGCGCCCAGATCCGCGGCTACGGCGAGCCGATTCGGCGTGTCGACGGTACTGAGCGCTCCTATCTCGACAGCAGTGCGAGATTCGATGAGCGCTACATCTATACGGTACGTACCGTCGCCAGCGTCGCCCCTCTGATCCACAGTGACGAGGCGGGAGAGCGGGAAGTTGAATACGAGGATCATTTCGCACCGCCCTTGCCGAAGAACATCGTCGCACTGGCCGAGCGGGCCGCCATTCGACTGCGCTGGGAGCCGAGCGCCGCGGACGATGTGGCTGGCTACGTGATCTACCGGCGAGAGCCTGGACGCAACTTCGGCCAGCTCACGGATCGCCCTATCACCCGTACCGAGTACTTCGACCGAGGATTGTCCAGCGGCCTGACCTACGCCTACCGCCTGCGGGTGATCGATCACAAAGGTAATGAGAGCGAGCTCAGTCAGCCGGTCGAGACGACCGCGCGGTGAGACGGCTGCACGGTGAAACGGCCGCGCGATGAGCGGTGGGCCCGAGTACTACAAGCTCTCCGGCGCCGGTAACGATTTTCTGGCCCTGGTCGAGCCGAACCGGCCGCCGGCCGCCGGCGAGGTTCGAGCCTGGTGTCGGCGCGGTCTCTCCCTGGGTGCGGACGGCGTCTTCACCCTCGAAAACCGGGCCGATGCCGTTCGCATGGTGCATTACAACGCCGACGGCAGCCGCGCAGAACTATGCTTGAACGGCAGCCGCTGTGCCGCCGCTCTGGCCTTTCACCTGGGATGGGCCGCCGATGCGCTGGACCTCGGCACCGACGCCGGCGTGCTCGCCGCTCGAGAGGCGGGGCGCGAGTGCATTGCTCTCGAGCTGCCCGACTTCGTCGGCGAGCCTGAACCGCGGCTCCTCAGCCACGGTGGAAAGAGCTATGCCGGCTGGTGGCTGACCGTCGGCGTGCCGCATTTCGTCCTGCCCTGGCAAGGCGGCGTCGCCGGGGCTCCGGTCGACGCTTTGGGCAGAATTCTGCGCGGCCATGCTGGCGTCGGTGCGGCCGGCGCCAATATCAACTTCGTGCGCTTCACCGCTTCTGATCGCTGCGACGTCCGCACTTTCGAGCGCGGTGTCGAAGCCGAGACCCTGGCCTGCGGCACCGGCGTCATCGCCACCGTCGCGGCCGGCGTCGCGGCCGGCAAGCTCACCACGCCGGCCACCCTCCGAACCGCGGGCGGCTACGAGTTGATCGTTCGCGGCGGTCGGTTCGGCGAGCCCTGGGTGATCGAGGGCGACGCCCGAATTCTTGCCCGTGGCGAGCTGCTCGCCGGCGCGTCGGCCGTGCCTTCGCCGCCGGATTGGAGCTGAGTGCGGATCATTTTAGACAGAGTGAATGCTGAAGTGTATCGAGAGGTGGTATATCCTCCCGAGAAATCCTCCGCGAGAAGCTATGTCGGATTCACTGGAAAACTCCATGGGAACACGCCTCCCGGTCGGGGACCTGCTCGAAGAACTCGTCGGCGACGGCCGATCTGACAACCATTCCGGCGAGCTGGCGCGAATGGTCATGGCGAATTCGCCCGACTTCATCATGCTGCTCGATCCGGATGGCACGATCCGCTATACCAACCGCCCGGTGCCTTACCTGTCGGCTGAAGATGTGGTCGGCCGGCGGATCTACGATTGCCTCGAGGAGAGCCTGGCGGTGCAAGCACGTGCCTGTTTCGAGCAGGTGCTCAAGACCGGCGAGCAGGGGTGCTGCGAGATGGATCGGAAGGCGGACGGCAGTGTCGGCTTCTTCGAGTCCCGGGTCAGCCCGGTGCGCCATGGAGGCAAGATCACGGCGCTGATCGTCAACAGCTCCGACGTCACCGCCCATCGCAAGACGGTCGACGCCCTGGCCGCCAGCGAAGAGCGCCACCGTTTCTTGACCGCCAACATCTCGGACGCGATCTGGACCCTCGATCTCGATTGCCGTTTCCTCTACATGAGCCCGTCGATCGAGCGCCTGGCGGGCTATCACGCCTCGGAGATCCAGGCACTGAGCCTCCAGGAAGTCCTCTCAGAGGACTCCTGTGAACTCGCGTTCAAGACCCTGGTAGACGAGCTCCAGCACGATGGCGAGCCTGGAGTCGACCCGGAGAGGTGGCGGGCTCTCGACCTCGAGTTGCGCCGCAAGGACGGTTCTATGGTCTGGACCGAATCCAAGATGAGCTTTTTGCGGGAGGCTTCCGGAGCGCCTACCGGTGTGATCGGCGTTACCCGCGACATCACCGCCTGGAAGAAGACCCAGGAGGCGTTGCACCGGAGTGAGGACCGGCTGCGCCAGGCACAACGGCTGGAGGCCGTCGGCCAGCTGGCGGGTGGCGTCGCCCACGATTTCAACAACCTGCTAACGGTCATCCAGGGAAACCATGACCTGTTGATGAGGGACTTCCACTCCGCCGACCCGAGGCGCACGCGGCTAGGGGAGATCGGCCGGGCCGCGGACAAAGCCGCTTCCCTGACTCGTCAGCTCCTGGCCTTCGCTCGGCGGCAACGTCTCGAGCCGGAAGTACTTTCGCTCAACGATGTGGTCTCAGAGACCGGGCCGATCCTGGAGCGGCTGCTTCCGGAAGACATCGAGATTTTGGTCGATCTCGAATCCAACCTCGGTTGCGTCGAGGCCGATCGCGGGCAACTCGAGCAGGTGCTGGTGAATCTGGTGGTCAACGCGCGCGACGCCATGCCGCGAGGCGGTCGCCTGCGTATCGCGACTTCCAATGCCGATCTGACTACCGGCTTCGAGGCTTACGACCCACCGGTAGTCTCGGGGCATTATGTTCGGATGACGGTGTCGGACAACGGCCCGGGCATTCCCGAGGAACTGCACGCCAAGATCTTCGAACCGTTCTTCACCACCAAAGAAGTCGGCCAGGGCACCGGCATGGGCCTGGCGACGGTCTACGGCATCATCAAACAAAGCAAAGGCTACGTCTGGGTCGAGAGCCATCCAGAGCAGGGAACGACATTCGAGATTCTGCTGCCTCTGTCGAGCAAGACCAAGACCGAACAGGTGCCGGCGGTCGCTACCGGCGCAACCAGCGGCTCCGAGACCGTGCTCCTGGTGGAAGACGAAGAAGCGGTGCGGACCCTGACCGGCAGCATTCTCAAGGAATTCGGCTATCGAGTGCTCGAGGCCGAGGGCGGCCGGGTGGCGATGGAGATTTGCGCCACCGAAGGCGGCAGAATCGACCTTCTGCTCACCGACTTGGTGATGCCCGAGATGTGGGGCGACGAGCTCGCCTGGCGACTGCGTACCGCCTTCCCCAGCATTCGTGTCCTCTACCTCTCAGGCTACGGTGATCGTCGCCAGAAACGACGGTCCAGCGGCGACGGCAGCTTTCTCGAGAAGCCGTTCACCGCTGAGCGCCTGCTCGAGAAGGTGCGTGAAGTCCTCGACGCCGACGAAAAACGACCGGTCAGTGAGCCACTATCAAGAGGCTAACGGTCGCCGCCGTTGTCCTCTTCGATCTCCTCTTCGATCGCCACCCGTACCCGCTTTTGCATCTTGTGCGGCTCCATGTCCCTTAGGGTGTCGAGGATCGCCTGGCGTTTGGCGTCGTCGAGATCGTCGAGCACGCCGGACTCGGCCAGGTGATCAGCGGCGCTGAAGCGCTCGATGATGATGTCGACATCCTCCCCGTCCTGAATCCAGTGATGATCGCCCTCCCCGCCATGGATGAAGCGGTATCCATGCTCGTCGCCCTCGCCATGAAACTTGCGGATGATCACCTTCTTGTCTTCGTCACCCGTCATGCTGAAGAGCGCGTGGTGGCCGTCGCCGTGGGGCACGTCGACATCGATCTCCTTGCCGTCGACTTCGAGCTGGAAGCCGTCTTCAGTGCGGGTCACCAGGACTTCTTTGCCGGACTCGGTAAAACTCTGTCGGGTCTCGCCGATCTCGAGGTCATCGGCGTTGAATGAGACGACCTCGCCATGGGCCGCGACCTTGATCTCCATCTGGCGTTCCTTCTCTTCGTCACCAGCGGCGAAGCTGAACGACGCGACGAGCGTGGAGGCGGTGAGAATGGCGAGAACGGTGTGGAAAGGTTTCATCTTCGGGTCTCCTGAGTGGGTTTGAGATTGAGATCGGCTCATGCCGTTGCTTTCTTTTAGAGCAATGCGTGTGCCACGCCCAAAGGCCGGATCTGAAGCGGCGGAGCACCTATCATCTCCCGAAATGGGGAGATAGATGCCGAAATCGGCACCCCTTGGGGTGCTAGCGATGTAGCCACGGGTTTAAACCCGTGGCGACGCTACGAGTCGGAGCGCCTCATGCTCGCGCCCCTCCGGGGCGCAGGGCTGGGGGGAGGCCGCCCACCCGGGGCTCACTCCGCGTCGCCAGGGCTCCGCGTCGAAAGCCCCGGGCTATATGCTCCGACCCCTCCGGGGTCCCGAATGGTTTCCACCCGGGCGTTAGGAGCCCGGAGGGCGGTATGTGGAAACCCAGGGCGTGAGCCCTGGGAACGCTTTTCGCCACGGATCTAGAGGCCGTGCTTCTCCAGGCGATAGAGGAAGGCTTTATAGGGCAGGTCGAGCAGGCGGGCGGCCTGGGCGCGGTTGCCGCCGGCGAGCTCGAGAGCCTGCGCCAGGCACGAGCGTTCGTGCTCGTCCCAGGCGAGACCGGTCGGGGGTAGGCGAAAGCCATTCGCGCTCGCCGGGCGCCGGTCCATGCTCTCGGGTAGATCGTCCGCCGAGACCCGGCCGTCCTCCGCCAGCAGCACCAGACGCTCGACGACGTTGCCAAGCTCGCGGACGTTGCCAGGCCAGGGATGGTCGAGCAGGCGCTTCATGACCCGACCGGGAATGGGCTCGACACGCACGCCGTGGCGACGAGCGGCGCGGGCCGCGAAGTGCTCGACCAGAGTCGGGATGTCTTCGCGGCGCTCGCGCAACGGTGGCATGGTGAGCGGCACGACATTGAGACGATAGTAGAGGTCCTCACGAAAACGGCCGCTCTCGACCTCGGCCGCTAGATCCCGGTTGGTGGCGGCCAGAATGCGCGCGTCGCTTTCGCGCTCCCGGGTGCCGCCGACGCGGGTGAAGCGCCCTTCCTGCAGAGCCCGCAGCAGCTTCGGCTGGATCGCCACCGGCAACTCGCCGATCTCGTCCAGGAAGAGGCTGCCGCCGACAGCGGCTTCGAAGTTGCCCGCACGGCTGCGATCGGCGCCGGTGTAGGCACCCTTTTCGACGCCGAAGAACTCCGACTCGAGCAGACCCTCGGGAATGGCCGCGCAGTTGACCGCCACGAACGGCGCCTCCGCACGCCTTGACAAGGCGTGCAAAGCACGGGCGGCGAGCTCTTTGCCGGTGCCGCTCTCGCCGGTCAGAAGGATCGTGGCGTCGGTCGCCGCCAATTTCTCGACCCGCCTGAACAGACGCTGCATGCTCGGCGCCGAGCCCACCAGATCGACCAGTCGATCGCGCTCGCCGAGCTCCTCGGTCAGCCGGCGATTCTCGTCCTCGAGACGGCGGGCGTGCAGCACTTTTTCGATCGCCAGCAGCAGGGCCTGGCGCTCGAAGGGCTTCGACAGATAGTCGTCTGCCCCCAGCCGGATCGCCTGGACGGCGCGGGCGATGGTGCCGTAGGCGGTGACCGTGATGAAGGCGACCTCGGGATGCTGGACCCGCACCTCTCGCAGCAGCTCGGTGCCGTCGCCGTCCGGCAGCTTCCAGTCGGAGAGCACCAGGTCCACCGGTGAGGCGTCGAGCTGCTGGCGGGCAGCGAGCAGAGACGACGCCTCGGAAACCAGGTACTGCCGTGATTTCAGGATGTTCGCCACCAGCCGTCGCTGGTCGTCGTCGTCTTCGACCACCAGGATCCGAATCTCAGCCATCGTCACTCGCCTCCCCGTCTGTCCGCTCGCCGATCTCGAGGACCGCGCGGGTACCGCGGACGATACCGCCGTCCTCCCGATCGATCAGTTCGAGGCTGCCGCAATAACGGCTGGTCGCGATGCGGTGCGCCAGGAACAGGCCCATGCCTGAGCCATTGGCCTTGGTCGAGAGGTGCGGCGTGAACAGCCTCGAGCGAATTTCCCCGGGCAAACCGGGGCCCTGGTCGTCAATCTCGATTCGCCAGCGTCCGGGCGCCGGCATTGTGCCGCGGACAGCCACCGAACCGCCTTCCGGGCTGGCCTCGATCGCGTTGACCAGGAGCGCCTGCAGCACCGCGCGCAGCTCCGGTTCGACCGCCCGAATCGGAGCCTGGTCCGGCATCGGCTCGAGGTCAAAGCGCGCCTTGCCGCGGCTGTCCTGCAGCGCCTCAAGGGCGACGTCCTCGATCAGCTCGCCGAGATCCACCTCGGCAATGGCGCCCCCGCTCTGGCTGGCGAGGGCGAGGAAAGATTTGAGGCTGGAGTCGATACGTCGGATCTGACGTCGAGCCGACTCGGCGAGCTCGGAGGCGTCGCCACCGACGCCACCAGCGGCCAGCTCCTCAACCGACAACCCCAGTGCGTTCAGGGGGTTGCGCAGGGTATGCGCCAGGCCTCGGGAGATCTCGCCGATCTCGCCCAGGTGCTTGCGGGCGGACAGCTCGCGGTTGCGTCGATCGAGCTCTTCCAGCCGCCCCGACATGCGGTTGAAGGCGGTGAGCGCCTGACCGACTTCGCCGTCGGCCTCGACGGGCACCCGGGTGCCTAGGGCGCCGTCGCCGAGCCGGCGTGCGGCGTCGGAGAGCTGACGCAGCGGCGCCGTCACGCCATGGGCCAGCACTGCTGCCAGCATCAGACCCAACGCCAGGAAGCCGGCGGATCCGAGGATCAGACGCCGCGAGAGCTGCTCGAGCTTGGCGCGAAACCCCTGCGGGATCCGCACCCGGTGGTCGATGCCGGGACCGGCCATCCACAGGTATCGGTCGCCCTCCTTGTGCTCGATGTGGAGCTGAACATGTTTCTGGACCCGGGCCTCGGAGTTCTCGACGGATGGCGCCGATCCTTCCGCCGTTCGATAGTCGACGCGATAGGAGAAACCCACCGGTTCGTCGCCTTCGGTCTCGGGCGCGCCTTCCGTCGGTTGGCCGCGACGAAATCGCTGGATCAGCACCTTGCGCTCGGACGCGCCCCCTTCGCCCGACGCTTCATGAAGGCCGTTCGGGTCGGAATGGCCGATCCGGTCGATATGACGCTCGATGTCGATGTTCTCCTCCAGAAGGGTGATGTCCTCGCAATCGCCGTCGAGGCATTCGAGGATCTTCCCCGGAGCGCCGCTTTCGTGGGTGTTGAAGAAGGCCACCACCGAGTGCCCCACGGACGAAGCCACTTCGTCGATCTCGGAGGAAAGATCGCGAGTCAGGACGCGGACCCACCACCACTGGGCGAGCACCAGCAAAGCGACCAGGCCGCCGAAGACGAGAAAGAGACGAAGTCGTAGAGACATACCTGAACCTCGGAGCGGTCGGTGGAAAATCGGCACGGGTGAGACGAACCCGCGCATCGCACCGTGAGAAGAATAGCAAGGAGCGTGCCGATGGCACGGGACGCGCCGATGGGATAAACTTCGACTGCTATGCCCTGACGGGGCGCAGCCCCTTCAATCCGCAACCCTATTCAACCCACGTTCGAGACTTCCGGGAGAGAGCGATGCTCGGAGAGCGGCGGCCAATCGCGGCCGGTAATTGGAAGATGAACCTGCTTCAGCGCGATGCAGAAGCCTTCTGTCAGTCTTTGCGCCAGTCGTTATCCGTGGAAGCGTCAACTCAGGCTGAGGTCGTACTCTTTCCCGCGGCGACGCTGCTGTCCACGGTCACCCGCGAGCTCAAGGGCTCCGCGATCGCGGTCGGTGGTCAGGACCTCCACCCGGCGCCCGGCGGCGCTCACACCGGCGACCTTTCCGGTCTCCAGCTGGCGGACGCCGGTTGCGGCTGGGTGCTCTGCGGCCATAGCGAACGGCGCCAGGATCATGGCGAGAGCGATGCCCTGGTGGGTCAGAAGGCGCGAGCCGCCACCGACCACGGGCTGCTGCCGATGATCTGCCTGGGAGAGTCACGCGACGAGCGTCAGGCGGGCAAGACCTTCGACGTCTTGCGGCGCCAGCTGAGAGCGGCACTCGGTGAAGGCCCCGCCTCCTATGAGCTCGCTTATGAGCCGGTTTGGGCGATCGGTACCGGCGAGGTGGCGACGCCGGAAATCGCCCAGGAAGCCCACGCGTTTCTCCGCCGTGAGCTAGCCGGCCTGGCTGGAGATGAGCGGGCTTCGACCACCCGCATTCTCTATGGCGGTTCCGCCAACCCGTCCAATGTCGCCGATCTCATCGCCAAGAGCGACATCGACGGCTTTCTGGTCGGCGGCGCCAGTCTTGACTCTGAGAAATTTCGCGCTATTATCGACGTTTGCGCCCACGTGGCCTGATGCTAGAGGCGAGGCCTGCCTCGTCGGTCTGTCCCACCTGATGCGTCGGCGCTCGCACTACCTTCCCTAAGGAAAACCATCCATGATCTACCTGTTCTACACAGTTCATGTCGTGATTTGCCTGTTCCTGATCCTGGTTGTCTTGCTGCAACAGGGCAAGGGCGCTGATCTCTCGGTCTTCGGCGGCGGCGGAACCATGACCGCCTTCGGCGCCCGAGGAGCCGCCACCCTGCTCCACAAGATGACCGTCATCGGTTTCGTCGGTTTCATCATCACCACCCTGGCGATCGGTATCCTGCAGAAACAGAGTAGCGGCAGCTCGGTCATGAGCGACATACCGGCAGTCGAGGAGACTGCACCCGCCACCCAGGACACGGACGAGGGCGCTTTGCCTGAGGACGATGCGGACGGCGTGCTGCCCGAGGCTGAAGAATTCGATGCCGATGCCGCGGCCGCGGCCGATAGCGTTGAGGAATCTGCCGCGGGTGATGGCGACGCGGCAGCAGGCGGCGAGGGCGAGCAGACCGGCGAGTCCGGCTCCTAGCGTTCTTCCCTAGCCAGGAGCTTGTGTATAGAATGGTTGCCCCCGAGCGGGGAAGATAGAACCCAATTGCCGAAGTGGCGGAATTTGGTAGACGCGCACGGTTGAGGGCCGTGTGGGGTTAAACCCGTGCCGGTTCGAGTCCGGCCTTCGGCACCACCCTCCAAGAGCTTCCTTCTCCTGCATGCCAGAGCAGGGCATCGTCAAGTGGTACAGCCTCGCGAAAGGCTACGGCTTTCTTCGTCGGGTGGGCTCCGGGGAAGATGACGACGACATCTTCGTGCACTACTCGGAAGCGCCTGCCGATCCGCTTGAGGAAGGTGAGCGAGTGACCTTCGAGTTCGTCGACAGTCCCAAGGGCCCCAAAGCCCGCAATGTGCAGCGGGCCGCGCCCCCGGAGTGAGCCCGATCTCGTCCAGAGCTGTCGGTGTTGTCCTGGCCGGCGGAGCGTCGCGCCGGATGGGTCGCGACAAGGCCCGGCTCAGGGTCGGGCGCCTGAGCCTCGTCGAGCGCGCGATCGCGGTTCTGCGCGAGGTCACCGATGAAGTGCTGGTCGCCGACCGCGGCCTCGGCACGGTGGCCGGCTGCCGTTCGGTCGCGGATGGCCCCGGAGCAGGGCCCGCGGCCGGTATTCTGGGCGCTGCCGCTGAGCGCCCAGATCGCGACCTGTTGGTCCTGGCCTGCGACTTGCCCGAGATTCCAGCAGCGCTCTTGGCCCACCTGACAGCGCCGATCGAAGAAGATGCGCACGTTCCGCGCTGGCGCCGTGGCCCCGAGCCTTTGTGCGCCCTTTATCGTCCGTCGGCGCTGGCCGCGATGTCGAATGAGGTGCGTGCCGGTCGCCTGGCGCTGTACGCCATGCTCGGGCGCCTCTCGGTGCGTTACCTCGAAGGCCGAGCTCTCAAGAGCTTCGGAGCCCCGGATCGTCTCTTTCTCAATCTCAATACGCCGGCAGATCTGGAAAGCCTGAGCCAAAGCTCCGTCAGTTCATGAAGCGTCGATCCGAAAACCAGAGTCCGGCGTAAAGAGTTGGCAAAGCCGCCTTGCGGGGGTTTGACCGCGAAGATAGACTGAAGCTGCCCTTCCATCTGGCACTTCGTTTGCGGGCCACCCCCGGACGAGCAAACTGAACCTACCGACAGGACCTTTTCAGGAGAGAGAGTATGGGCACCGCCAAGCTGCAATACGACGGCAAAGAGTACGAGCTCCCTACCGTCGTTGGTACGGAAGACGAAGTCGGTATCGACATCTCGAAATTCCGCCAGCAGAGCGGCGTCATCACTCTCGATTCAGGCTACGGCAATACCGGTAGCTGCAAGAGTGACATCACCTTCATCAATGGTGAGAAAGGCATTCTCCGCTACCGCGGTTATCCGATCGAACAGATCGCCCGCCAGGGTAGCTTCAGTGAAGTCTGCTACCTGCTGATCTACGGCGAGCTTCCCACTAGCCAGCAACTCGAAGACTTCAACCAGGGGCTGACTTACCACAGCATGCTTCATGAGGACATGAAGAAGCTGTTCGAGGGTTTTCCACCGACCGCCCACCCGATGGCGATCCTGTCGTCGATGGTGACCTCGCTGGCGACCTACTACCCGCACTCCAACCAAGAAGATCGCATCGATCTCAACATCTTGCGATTGCTGTCCAAGGCGCCGACGATCGCCGCGCTGTCCTACAAGAAGTCGATCGGCCAGCCCTTCATCTATCCGCGCAACGACCTGACCTACACCGAGAATTTCCTGCACATGATGTTCGCGGTGCCGGCAGAGCCCTACCATGTGAATTCGGTCGTGGAACGCGCGCTGAACCTGCTGTTGATCCTCCACGCCGACCACGAGCAGAACTGCAGCACCTCGACCGTGCGCATGGTCGGCTCGAGCCACGCCAATCTTTACGTCTCGATCGCGGCTGGCATCAGCGCGCTCTGGGGCCCGCTCCACGGCGGCGCCAACCAGAAGGTCATCGAGATGTTGAAGATGATCCACGAGGACGGCGACAACTATCAGAAGTACGTCGACCTGGCCAAGGACAAGTCCTCCGGCTTCCGTCTCATGGGCTTCGGTCATCGCGTCTACAAGAATTTCGACCCCCGCGCCAAGATCCTCAAGCAGGCCGCGGACGACGTGCTCGAGGACCTCGGAGTCGACGACCCGCTGCTCGAGATCGCCCTCAACCTCGAGCAGGTGGCGCTCAAAGACGAATTCTTCGTCAAGCGCCGCCTCTACCCCAACGTCGACTTCTACAGCGGCATCATCTACAGCGCCATGGGCATCCCGACCAAGATGTTCACCGTCATGTTCGCCCTCGGGCGCCTGCCGGGCTGGATTGCCCAGTGGAAAGAGATGCGGGAAGATCCCAATACCCGGATCAACCGCCCGCGCCAGATCTATACTGGCCCGACCGAGCGCGAATACCGCCCGATCGAAGATCGCTAACCGCGCCTCAATACCGACGGCGGATCCGTTCGAGCTCGGACCAGCGATAGGTCGATTCAAGCGGCTCACCTTTGCCTTCGCCGAGCAGCCAGTAGACCGAGGGCCGCGGGTTGAGGCCGCCGAGGCGCATCTGTCCCTCGCGTAGGCCAGCGACAAATAGCGTTGCCGCCAGCGCGTCGGCGTCTAGCGCCAACTCGGTGACCGTCGCCACCATGACCACGCCGCGCGCTGGAACGCCGGTACGCTGATCGATCAGCTGAATCACCGGACCCTCGAGGGCGGCGACGGCCATGGACTGGTCGCGCAACCAGACTTGATCGCTCGGCTTGGTGGTTCCAGGGGCCGGCGGTAAAGAGGCCAGCCAACCTTTGCCCTCGGGTCCGTCGCCCATGGCGCGATAGACCCAGCCGATCTCGAGCCAGGCATTGGTCGCCCCGGCGCCCTTGAGTATCTCCGCGGCACGATCGAGAGCGAAGCCCAACTGCATGCCCAGCGCCAGCACCCGACTCCCGGTCGCGATTCTGACGCTGATCCCCGCCTCGTCGGTGGTCAGGCTCATCTGGTTGCACCCGGCTGAGATCACCGCGTCGCGCAGATCCGACGGAATGGGCATCTTCTCCTGGTGCCACAGGTGGTAGAGCTCGCCTCCTAGCGGGCCATGGGCGCCGTTGGTCCACAGGCAGTACTGCAGTCCGCGCCGCAGGAGCTCCGCGGCCCGCGGATCGAGTAGCAGCGGCTCCTTGCCGGCCGCCGCGTTGAGCTCCCCGAGCCCTCCCGGCCGCGTTCCGGACGGATCGGCTAGCAGACTGATCTCGTGGATTTCCCGCAAGGCGTCCTGGGCCGCCGCGACCGCCGCTTCGCGCTCCATGTCCCGGATTTCGATCTCGGCCTGGGTGCCGAAGGCATCCGCCGTCAGTCGAACCGGTTGAGCCGTCGCCGCGCTGGCGGCGAGCGAGAGAACGAAGAAGTAGACCCGGAACCGCATCTACCCATGATAGCCGGCCAGTCCTTGTGGCTCAATCTGTGCGTGCAGCAGGCGAACACTGGGTCATCTTGCCTTTCCCAGCGTAGCCTCTGGTCAGCGGGCACCGTCCTGCGGAGTGCACGAATCGGCTCCCGGAGGATAGCGGAGGCTGTGTGTTTGAGCGTAGCGAGTTGGGCCGGAGCCCGGAGGGAGCCGATGGGGAGTCCTGAATAGGTTCAAGCTGACCTGCCGCGGAGCTGGGAAAGGCAAGATGACCCAGTGTACTCAGGCAGACTCAGCGAAAGATTCTTGGCGCCTCCGGGACCGCCAGGGGGCGATTGCCGATGTCGACCCCGCTGATCGGCCGAAAAGCGCCTCGCCCGAGGTTGAGCAGACAGCGATTGCGACCACTGTTCTTGGCCTCGTAGAGCGCCTCGTCAGCCAGCAACAACAGCTCGCCGGCGGTCTTGATCTGCAGCTCCGGAAACGATGCGACACCGGCGGACATGGTCAGCGGAATCTGCTGGCCTTCGTACACCAGGTCGATCGCTTCGATCGCTTGGCGCAAACGCTCGGCGAGTTGCAGGGCCGCGTCGCCGGAGGCGTGTTCGAGCAGCAGGGTGAACTCCTCGCCGCCGTAGCGACAGCAGAGGTCGTCCTCCCGGCGCGCCGCATCGAGAGCGCGTGCGACCCGAATCAAGGCCTGATCGCCGGCAGCATGACCATAGGTGTCATTCACCTGTTTGAAATGATCGACGTCGCACATGATCACCGCTACCGGCTGACCTTCGTCGTAGGACCGGCGAAAGGCTTTCTGCAACGAGCTCTCGAGAATCCGTCGAACCGGCACGCCGGTCAATGGATCGAGCCGCGCCTCGCGATCCAGGCGCGCGCGGTGCACCGAGCTAGCCATCTGCGGTACCAGAGTCGCGAAGAGCTCCTCGGCCCCGGCCTCGATTCGACGGGGATCACACCACAGGCGAACCGTCGCCAGGTGCTCACCGTCGACCGCCAGCGACTCTTCGAACACCCGCCACGCCGCGCGGCGGTGGACACCTGGAAGCATCGGTGGACGAGCCGCCGGCTGGGGCCACCCCTCCTCCAGAGCGCCGTTCGG
>JAAUXY010096033.1_pt1 | contig 15955 bp, 11 predicted proteins | sample 7278121 | NCBI WGS metagenome assembly JAAUXY01 (sample SAMN14350117, study PRJNA611818) | marine sediment metagenome | isolation source: surface marine sediment (1.8m) | place: French Polynesia: Moorea | collected 2018-08 | reverse complement strand
TTAAAAAAGATTTTTAATTTATACTTATTGAATTCTGTCGATTTGTATTTTTTTTATTTGAAACCCTTCGGGCTTGTCGATCTTACCGCATCTACTGTGTTAGATGTCGTTCCGCGATAGTTGCCTATGCGGAACGGCATCTAACACAGTAGATGCGGTAAGATCGACAAGCCCGAAGGGTTTCAAATAAAAAAAATACAAATCGACAGAATTCAATAAGTATAAATTAAAAATCTTTTTTAAATTTGAAACGCTCAATCTAAATCTTCATCTTCAATTCGAATGAGTACAGGCGCATCGCTGACCACATCCAGGTTGTTGATATCTGTTAGTGCCGCTTGAACATCGGCCTCTCTGGCCAGATGACTCACCATAACCACCGGCACCGATCCGTTGGTTTTCCTTCCTTTCTGCTGAACCGATTGAATGCTGATATTATGATTGCCTAAAATACCGGATATTTTTGAGAGAACGCCAGGGCGATCTAAAGCCGCAAACCGAAAATAGTAGTGCGTCACAATTTCGTCCATGGGCATAATCTTTTTGTTTTGAATCTGATCCTTTTGAAATGAGAGGGATGGAATACGGCATTTTGTTCCAGCCATTAAATTGCGGGCGATATCGACGGCATCACTGATCACGGCACTAGCAGTCGGCATCATGCCGGCTCCCCGGCCGTACAGCATTATCTCGCCGACCGCATCACCGGAAACCATGACCGCATTTACCGTGCCATTGACATTCGAAAGAAGGTTGCCAAACGGGATCATGGTCGGGTGTACGCGGGCTTCAATTTTATCCCCCTGGTTTTTGCTGATGGCCAGGAGTTTGATGCGATAGCCGAAGTGTTCGGCAAACTCGACGTCCAACGGCGTGACCTTCGTGATGCCCTCTATATACACATCCGGTAAATTGATTTCCATGCCATAGGCAAGCGCCGTCAGGATGGCAATCTTATGGGCGGTGTCGATACCTTCGACATCCAGCGTCGGATCTGCCTCGGCATAGCCTTTATCTTGCGCTTCCGTGAGGGCATCGCCGAATGCGCTTCTTTCATCTGTTATTTTACTTAAAATATAATTGCAGGTGCCATTCAATATGCCGGTCATTGATTGGATGCGATTACCGACCAACGATTCTCGCATTGATTTGATAATCGGCATGCATCCGCCAACAGCGGCCTCAAAGGCCAGATCCACGCCTTTTTCTGCTGCGGCATTAAACAGGGTATTGCCCTGGCTGGCCAGGAGCGCTTTGTTGGCTGTAATGACCTGCTTGCCGTTGCTGATGGCTTTTAATATAAGGTCTTTGGCGATTCCTTCTCCGCCGATCATTTCAATAATAATGTCAATATCCGGATCATTGACCACCGCGGCAGCATCTTTGACCAGCACCCCCTTATCAAACTGGATGCCTCTATCGGTCTTGATGTCGATATCGGCGACGTGTTTGAGTTTTAAAATGGCACCCAGCCGTGCGCCAATTACCTGTTGACTGTCAATCAGCAGCTTCGCAACACCCGTACCGACCGTGCCACAACCGAGTAGGCCTATGTTTATCTGTTTCATTTTCTAACATCTCCTATCAATCCAAAAAAATAAAAAATTCCTTAAGATATCAAAAAATAACCTTGGAGTTTTGGAGTACTGGAGTGTTGTCATTTGAACGTTGTGAATTTTCCTGACGAGCACAATCCGCATTACTCCATTACTCCATCACTCCAATCTTGCAAAGCTACATCATCTTGCGGATGCCTCTGATGGCCTGGTTGATTCGCATGGGATTTTCGATTAGCGCAAAGCGAACATACTCGTCCCCGTATTCACCAAAACCCAGGCCCGGTGATACGGCAACCTGGGCCTCGGCAATGAGCAATTTGGCAAATTCCACCGAGCCCATTTGAATAAATTTTTCAGGAATCTTGGCCCATACAAACATGGTGCCTTTGGGGCTTTTGATGTTCCAACCGATACGGTTCAGTCCATTTACCAGTGCATCTCTTCTCTCCTTGTATGTGTCACGGATGTGTTCAACACAATCATAGTCACCGTTTAATGCAATGATGGATGCAATCTGGATGGGCTGAAAAATTCCATAATCAAGGTAGCTTTTTATGCGGCGCAAGGCGCCGACGATTTGTGCGTTGCCTGCGCAAAAGCCGACGCGCCATCCGGGCATACTGTAGCTTTTGGATAAAGAGAAAAACTCGACTCCGACATCTTTCGCTCCTTCTGCCTGTAAAAAACTGGGTGCTTTATATTCATCAAATACCAGGTCCGCGTAAGCGAAGTCATGGATGACCATAATGTCATGTTCCTTGGCATAATCGACGATTTTTTGAAAAAAAGCCAGATCAACCACCTCGGTGGTGGGGTTGTGAGGGTAGCTGATAATCAGCACCTTCGGCCTTGGCCAGGTCGTTTTGGTTGCCGACAGGAGGTTATCAAAAAAATCGGCCTCAGGGCCTAACGGGATCCCTCTGACATCCCCGCCGGCAATGATGGCTGAATAGGGATGAATCGGATAGGTCGGATTGGGGGTAAAAACAACATCTCCCGGCCGAATCGTCACCAGTATTAAATGCGACATCCCTTCTTTGACGCCGATGGTTGCGATGGCCTCGTTATCCGGGTCGATGGGAACACCGAATCTGCGGTCATACCAGTCGGCGATGGCCATTCGTAGTTTGCTGATTCCCATTGATGCCGAATAGCGGTGGTTGTGCGGTTTTTGAGCGGCCTCAATAAGTTTATCAACAATATGCTGCGGGGTGCCCAGGTCCGGATTTCCCATTCCCAGGTCTATGATGTCTTCGCCCGCTCGGCGGGCCTCCATTTTAATTTCGTTTACTGTCGCAAATACGTACGGCGGCAAGCGATCGAGTCTGGCAAACGTAAACATATGCTTCTCCAAATGCAGCGATTGAATTATCCGGAATTATAATACGTGCCAACACCCTTATTTTGATTTCCCTGGTTCATCCTCCACCGGTTCCGGGGTCGGCATGCGGAGCCAAGCCCGCATCTGATTGCGCCTGAGCTTGACCTAGGATGGATTTTAGGAACAATTCCCGGATTCTGCACCGATTTGATTTTACAAAAATTGTTTTGACTTTTATTCTGGATCAGATTAATTTTCAAGGGTTTTTCGTATAAATTATAAACCTTATCAAAATACGATGCTCTTAATCGAAACGGTTTTGACCTTAGATTGGCTTCAGGTTAAGGCTTAAAATCAGGAGACCCATATGAAGGAGTCCTTTACATATGCCGACGCAGGTGTTGATATTGATAAAGCCAATAAGCTGGTGGATACCATCGGTAAGATTGCCAAACAGACTTTTCGTTCCGGTGTGATCGGCGATATCGGTGGGTTTGGCGGCCTTTTTTCGCTCAATCTAGCAAACCTGGATAGACCGGTATTGGTCAGTTCGACCGATGGGGTTGGAACCAAGCTTAAGATTGCGTTCATGCTGGACAAACATGATACGGTTGGCATTGATCTGGTAGCAATGTGCGTCAACGATATCATAGTTCAGGGGGCAAAGCCACTTTTCTTTCTCGATTATCTTTCGATGGGAAAACTTGACAATCAACGCGCGGCAGACATTATCAAAGGAATTGCCGAAGGGTGCAAGCAATCCCAATGTGCATTGTTAGGTGGGGAGACCGCCGAAATGCCCGGATTTTACCAGAACAATGAATATGATCTGGCCGGTTTTGCTGTCGGCGTTGTGGACAACAGTAAGATCATTGATGGGACCGAAATTCGTGTGGGGCACAAACTCATCGGTATTGCCTCCAGCGGGTTGCACAGCAATGGGTATTCGCTGGTCCGCAAAATTTGTTTTGACGTGCTCAAACTAAAACTCGATGAGAATATATCGGAACTGGGTAAAACCATTGGCGAGGAATTGCTGACACCCACCAAAATTTACGCTGCCACCATCAATGGTCTCTTAAAAGACCTCCCCATCCATGGCATTGCGCATATCACCGGTGGCGGCATTTCTGAAAACCTTGTGCGGATTGTGCCGCAACCGTGCAGTATATTAATACGGGACGAGAGCTGGGATATTCCACCCATTTTTTCTTTTTTGCAGCAGGCGGGAAACATCTCCGAAAAAGAAATGATAAGAACATTTAACATGGGGCTCGGGATGGTCGTGGTTGTGCCGGATCATGCCGCTTTGGATGTCCTGCAGCGGATTGAAGCGATGGATGAACGTGCATTTGTTATCGGTGCCATTGGCGATTGCAAAGAGACGGGCAAGCGCTTAATATGGGAATGATGATGTCAAAAAATAAAAGTGATCCGAATCCCCAGCCGACCCGATTGAATAAAATTATCAAAAAAATAGCTCGTATTTTTGAATGGATTGCCGAAGGCCAGACGGCGGGCGCATTATGCAAGGGCTGAGTCAGCGGTAAGAGCGATACTCGGAGAGTATCAAAAAAGAGAAGCTAGTGTCATCCGTGCCCAGTGAGCTGCCCAGTGCGCTCTGTTGGTTGGGACCGGAGAAAATTTTCAGGAGCGAATCCGGAATTTGCCGCTGGGAATGCGCAACCCAGATCGATACGCCCACATTAGACCCTGATTCACCAAAACCATCGCCACCTGATCCATTATCCCCAAACATTTTGGTTTGATTCTTAATCGAACTCGGGATTGATTCAATGTACATTTTAGGCGTGGAAACATCCTGCGATGAAACCGCCGCAGCCGTTGTTCGAAACGGGACCGATATTTTGTCTTCCAAGGTTTCTTCGCAGATCGACGTTCATCACCGTTATGGCGGTGTCGTCCCCGAGCTGGCTTCAAGAAAACATATTGAAGCCATTGTGCCGGTCGTTGCCGAAGCGATCAGCGATTCCGGATTGGACACAAGACAGATCGATGCCATTGCGGCCACCCGTGGGCCGGGATTGGTCGGAGCCCTGCTGGTGGGATATTCGTTTGCCAAAGCATACGCTTATGCTATCGGCGTTCCATTAATTGGGGTGAATCATCTAGAAGGCCATATCAATTCGGTGTTCCTTGAACCGGGGCCGCCGCCATTTCCATTTGTGGCGCTGCTGGCATCCGGCGGTCACACGGGCATTTATTATGTGACCTCTCACACCGCCATTGAGCTCATGGGGCAGACGCGAGATGACGCTGCCGGGGAAGCATTTGATAAAGTCGCTAAAGTGCTTGATCTGGGTTATCCCGGCGGCGGTGTTATTGATCAGCTTTCAAAGGAAGGGGATGCGACCAAGATATCGTTTCCGCGCCCCTATCTGGACAAATCTGATTTTGATTTCAGTTTTAGTGGAATTAAAACAGCTGTGAGTCTTTATGTCGCCAGGCATCCGGCCGATTCTAAGACCCAAGTTGCAGATATCGCTGCTGGATTTCAGGAAGCCGTCGTTGAAGTGCTGGCATATAAAATAATCAACGCCGCACTCAAAAAAGGCTGTGAGCACATTGCGGTTGTCGGTGGCGTTGCGGCCAACAGCGGTTTAAGACACGAGGTGCGACTTCGGGCTGAACGGCAGGGACTGGCCGTCCACATTCCCTCAATCCAGCTGTGCGGAGATAATGCGGCGATGATTGCTGCAGCGGGCTATCACTACCTGAATGCCGGCATTCGAGCCAAGCTGAGCGATGATGTATTTTCCAGATCAACCTAGAACCTAAATTGATCGTTTCAAATTTTAAAATGGATTTTCATTTATTATTAATGAATTCTATCGATTTATATTTTTCGCCGGTTACCATAATATCGAATCATAGTAATGAATTGCGGCATAAGTGATTGTAGAATAAAACGTTCAAATGCTGGAACGTTTTATTACAACCACTAAAAATTTGAAACCCTTTGGGCTTGCCGATCTTACCGCATCTACTTTGTTAGATGCCGTTCCGCATAGGCAACTATAGCGGAACGACATCTGCGTGACGTAGCGAAGCGGAGATCCCGCTTGCGGGGAAGCTGCGGCAACCTCGACAAGCGCTCAACTTAGGTTAGTTAATTTTAAAACCTTCATTTCTTAATTTTACCAATACCCGATACCGAATATCAAACCCCTATATACTTCTGCTTTAAATCTAAAATTCGTTGTGCCGATTTAATACCGCTTGCTTTGAGTTGCGGTGAATCTTTCAAATTTCGCAGTATTTCCCTGTAGGCCGTTTCAATATTAGGGCCTTTGTGACAGATAAGTGTCATGTCGATTTCCGATAGAAGAATCTGCCGTATAGCTGTATCGATCTCAAAGTGATTGTTTATGGCGCCCATATCCAGGTCATCTGTCAAGGTGAGTCCTGAAAATTCCATGCGCTCCCTTAGAAGCTCTACGGCGACACGTTGTGATAGGCTGGCCGGCCATTGCGGGTCGATTTTTTTATAAACAATATGCGATAGCATAATGCCGGCGACCCCGCATTCCACACAGGCTTCAAACGGAACAAGATCGCAGGATTCCAGTTCCGCTAAATCTCCCTCAAATGTCGGCAGATCCAAATGGGAATCTGAAACGGTTCGTCCGATACCAGGAAAATGTTTGGCAACCGCCATTATGTTATTTTGCTGTAAATGCGAAATGACGGCCACGCCCAGTTCTGAAACCCAGGCGGGATCGTGACCGAATGATCTGCCGGCCATGACACTGTTAATTTCTCTGGGCGCGACATCCATGACGGGTGCCAGGTTCATGTTAATGCCGGCTTGGATCAATTCGGCCGCTGTCGTTTCGGCAAAATAAATAGCATCTTCAACACCCTTCATAGACGCATTCCCCGGAAATTGGGTAAACGGCTTCTTAAGCCTTGCCACCTCGCCGCCCTCTTGATCAATGGCGATCATTAGCGGTGGTTGCCCATTTGCGCGTGCGCACTCCTGAACCGATTCGCAGAGTTTCTTAACCTGAGTCGGCGTCTCGGTATTCTGAGAAAAAAGGATAATTCCTCCCACGTGAAGGTCGCGGATGAGAAAAAGCAGATCCTCATTGAAACGCTTGCCTTCAAAGCCGACCATCAGACGTTGGCCGGCCAATTGTTCAGTTGATAGGGAATCGGGATTCATAAAAGGGATCTTTGTATAGAGTTAAAAAAATACGTGGAGTAATGGAGTGAAGGAGAAATGAGAATCCGATACAATCGAATCCGGCCAATTAATTGGCATAGTTGTTTTCCATCCAGTACTCCAATACTCCAGTACTCCAATACTCCACCGGCCGGTAACTCGTCAACCATCGCATTGATTATAGCATATCTTGTTCGGATAAATAAGATCGGATTGGGGCTAGTTCGACAGCATTGCCGGCAAAGCGTAATTGGCGTCCCGGTTTTCTTGCGAAAGTTTTAAGATGTTTTCAATAAGTTCATCGGCCTTGGACTTGCTCAACGGTTTTGAGAATAGATAGCCCTGACCGAATTGACAGTTCATCTCCAGCAATATGGCCAGTTGCTTTTCGGTTTCGACACCTTCAGCTACCACAGTCATCTTCAGCCGATGGGCCAGTGAAATGATTGCCTCGACGATATTCAGGTTACCGTCCGGCTCTTTCGTTATTCTTGAGACAAAACTGCGATCAACCTTCAGGCTGTCGATAGGGAGTCGTTGCAGGTAGCTCAGAGAGGAGTAGCCGGTACCAAAGTCGTCAATGACCAGCTTTATGCCAAAGTCTTTTAAGCGGTGAACCAGGCGAATCGTTTCGTCAGCATCTTCCATGAGGGCGGTTTCGGTGATTTCCAATTTCAGCTGTTCGGGCGGCAGACCGGTTTTGTCAAGAATTTCCTTAATTTCATCCAGCAGCGTGGGGGACAGAAAATGTTTGCTGGATATATTAAGATTCATTGTAAGTTTTAGCTGATCTTTTAGCTTTGCTTGCCATTGACAGAGATCTTCACAGGCCTGTTGGGCAACCAGTTGGGTGATCGGTACAATCAGCCCGGTTTCTTCTGCAATGGAAATAAACGAACCCGGGTAAATAAGACCCAGTTGCGGGTGGTTCCAGCGAATGAGCGCTTCAAATCCCACAAGGGATGACGTTTGTAAATCCACAATCGGCTGATAATGGTTTTCAAACTCATTTGTGTGAATGGATTTGCGCAGATCGGTCTCTCTTTGCAGCAGGTGCATTGCTTTTTTGTGTAATGTTTTATCAAAAACTTTATATTGGGCTTTACCGTTTTCTTTGGCGTGATACATGGCTGCATCGCAATCACGGATGATATCTTCAGGCTGATCATAATCTTTTGTATTGAGGACCACCCCAAAACTTGCCGGTGCAAAGACCTCTTTGCCCTCAAGCATAAAAGGTTGTTTTAATTCCTGCTGAAGGCGGTCGGCCACACCGCTGGCATATTCGCTATTTTCGATATCTTCGAGAAGGATGACAAATTCATCTCCACCAAAACGCGCCAGAATATCAAGGTCTCGGAGAGACTCTTTTATGCGGCCGGCAAAGGCACCCAAAAGACTGTCGCCCACACTATGGCCGAGGCTGTCGTTGACCAGCTTGAAGCGGTCAATATCCAGATACAGGACCGCAAAATGATAATCGTCACGACGCTTGGCACGCTTGACCGCCATGCTTAAGTGCTCCATAAACAGGGCCCGATTTGGCAGATTTGTCAGGGTGTCATGAAAGGCCTGATGATAGATCTGCCGCTCGGCTTCTTTGAGCTCGGTGATATCGGCTAAGGAGACAACGCTTTTGTCCGAGCCCGGTATTGCGGCCATACTGCACAGCATATCTTTTTGAGTGCTGTCATTATCTATAAATTTGCATTCAAAGTTGGGAGGAATCTGATCAAATTCCAGATGTTTTTTAACAATTTCTCCGTTACGTATTTTGCGCTGGGTTTTCTCATCAATAAATTGCAGCCAGGATTTTACATTTTCAATCTCTTTTTTTTCAAAGCCTGATATATTCACAAATTCGGAATTGGCCAGCGAGATGATCATATTTTTTTCGACGATAATAGTTGCCGCACCGGTATTTTCAAAAATCGTGCGGTATTTTATCTCAGATTTGCGAAGCTCGGCGGTGCGATCCCTGACTTTTTCCTCGAGGGTTTCGTTGGCAACACGCAGCGCTTCTTTGGATTTATTAATATTGTTGATGAGCAATTGTGTACAAAAACTGATGAGCAAAATGATGCCGATGGTAATAAAAATAGCCAAGTTGTTGCTGGCTAAAATCGTCTTTTCAAAATAATAATAAAAGAACGAAACCCCGGCCCCGATGATGATCAGGCCCATGTTGTCGAGGGTGAAATAACGCTTTTTCTTGTCCATTCCCTGCCTCTTAAGGATATCTATCTGTTATTATTGAATTTAATTGATTTTGGCAGACCCATTCGTCGCACTATCGCTCACCGTGCGCAAGCGCTCATATCAAAAGAGATACCAGATATATATCGGCAATTTCGGGTAAAAACTTAAGGTATTCGAGTCGATTCAAGATTTCTTGATGTAGAGCGAAAAAGCAGGAACGTGGCTATGATCAAATGCGCGGAATTTTAGCTGGTTGTTTGTAACTGCAGAAAAAATAATGTGGTTCTACGCAAAAAAATATCCAAAAATTTCAAACAATTACTGAATATGAACTTTCCTTATATCCTGATTTGCCATCAGGAAGTATTCATCGTTGGATTTAATTATTTAGAAAGCGCATAATTAAATCCCTCAATCGGGCTTCAATTAATGGGAGGGGCGGAATTGATTGCGCGATGCTCGGTCGATATGAAAAGAATGGTGGTATTTTTCTATGGGGTAGCTGTTTTTATGACCAAATCATTGCAAGCAGGTCTTTATTCTTTGCTCGACTCATAACACTTGCGCTCAAAATAGGTTGCCGTCGCCTCATCAAAAATGGCTTCATTTTCGTGAATCAGTTTGGGTTTGCCTTCCCACGCCCCGCAGGCCAGCACGACCGGCTCACCTAAAGTAAACTTTCGACCACAGGCCGGGCAGCCTTCTTCATTAAGGCTATTGAGTTTTTCCAGATCAATAATGGTCTTTAATCGGTTCTTTACTGAAGCGGCCATAAAATCCTCCTTTATCTTAATTCGAAACGCGGTTTGGGATGATTATGACTTATAACCTAAATTCCCGGTGTTAAACTGTCAAGCGCCTGATACTGAGGTCTGGCCGTAAAGATGAGCGGGATTTGTCAATGAGGCAGTTCAGGATAGCCTATGGCGCGCGTATCTAACGCTTGCGTCGCAATTGGTACTTTTGAACGGCTCGATTGTGATCTTTTAAATTGGTTGAGAACTGATGGGTGCTGTCTTTTTTGGAAACAAAGTAGATGTATTTCGTATCTGCCGGATACAGGGCCGCTTCCAGCGACGCCTGTCCCGGATTAGCGATCGGACCCGGAGGGAGTGCTTTAATTCTGTAAGTATTATAAGGTGTAAAGGTTTCAAGATGTTTGCGATTGAGATTGCCATCAAAAGACTTGAGCCCATAAATCACCGTCGGATCCGACTCCAGACGCATTTTCTTACGCAAACGATTGTGGAATACCGAGGAAATCAGAGGGCGCTCAAAGGGCGCGCCGGTTTCCTTTTCAATAATCGACGCCAGTGTTACGACCTGATGAACTGAAAATCCGAGCTGCCGGCTGCGATCTTTCCATTCCGGTCTAAACACCTGCCGAAAACGCTGAACCATTGTGGTGATGATCGTTTTTATGCGCACATTTTTGGGGAAATGGTAGGTATCCGGAAACAGATAACCCTCAAAATTTCCAACACTTATCCCGGATGCACGGGCAAAGGCCGGGTCAGTTGCGCTTTCAACAAATGCGTTTTGTTCCGCAAAGCCTGCTTTGGCGACGATTTCGCCAATCTGATAGAGATTGAGCCCTTCGGGAACCGTGATCCTGTATAGTTTAACGGTGCCTTTTACCAGTTTTTCCAGAATCTTCAGGGGAGGCATCGATGCCGATAGGGTATATTCGCCTGCTTTAAGCTGCTTGTCATATCCTTTCAGACGGGCAATTATGCGAAACTTAAACGGACTCTTAATGATGCCTGCGTTGAACAGAGCATCTGCTGTGACGCCAAAGGTCTGCCCGGAGGGGATATTGACGACTAGTTTTTTTGCATCGATGCTGGCCGGTTGGTCGGCATAGTGCTGCAAACTAAGTATGAAAAGCAGAAGGCTGCATATGCCCAGGAACAGCAGGACCGATGAAATGAGGATTATTTTTTTCAATCGATAAACATCTCCACGCTGCGGGTGCTGATTATCTTTTTTGGGGCTGTTTTTTATTTTTAAAATCGTAATGGATATTAAAGATTGACGCCTAAGCCTAGCATAGTAAATATGACCACCCGTTGTCAAAGAAGGATTATCGAGGAATCCTTAACCCGCATCGATCTTTCAGACAAGAAATTCGCTATAAAATACTGAAATAAATATAAATAAAATATACAACCTAAATAGAAATTATGCAGCGAATTATTTGTCAGACGGCTTTTGTAATAGAGCGGCATGTTTGACCGTGGGTTCGAATCCATACAAACCGCTGCAGATTCCAAACCGTCCGTAAAGACCAATGACATTTGTACCCAATTGTGGTATAAAAAAACACTGAGAAAAGCACATCATTTTCCAAATAAAAGCAGGTATCTTGCATATTTGGCAATGGGGTGTTATCTGTCAGCGTTGCCCAAAATCAATCTGGAATTAAGGAGAAATCGTGAAATATTGGCGACAGCCTTTGGACAAGGATCGCATCCAGGTACCCTGCGGCATCATCCATATTATCGAAGAACGCTGTAAAGGGTGCGGATTCTGTGTTGAATTCTGTCCGCGGGGTGTGTTTGTCATATCCAAGCGGACCAACGCCAAAGGATATCATCCGCCTGAAATTACCGATAGTACTCAATGCGCCGACTGCGGATTGTGCGCATTGCTTTGCCCCGATTTTGCCATTTATGTTGAAAGTAGTCAGATACCTGCGAAAGACCGTGATGTGAGCGACGACTAGAATAAAGTTAATACTATGAGACATCAGGGCCTGTTAACCGGAGAACATTTCCTGTTGGGAGACTATGCGGCAGCTGAAGGTGCCATTCTGGCCGGCTGCCGCTTTTTTGCCGGTTATCCGATCACCCCGGCGACCGAAATCGCCGAGCGGATGTCGACCCGATTGCCACAGGTTGACGGCATTTATATCCAGATGGAAGATGAGCTGGCGTCTATGAATGCGATTTTAGGGGCGTCCTGGGCCGGTATCAAATCGATGACGGCCACCAGCGGTCCGGGCTTTTCCTTAATGATGGAAAACCTGGGCCTCGGTATCATGCTGGAAACGCCCTGTGTTCTGGTTGATGTTCAGCGCGGCGGGCCTTCCACCGGCCTGCCCACACTGGTCGGACAGCAGGATATGATGCAGGCCCGCTGGGGATCCCATGGCGATTATGAAATCATTGCCCTTTCTCCTTCCTCCCCCCAAGAGCTCTTCGATTTGACCATTCGTGCCTTTAATTTATCTGAAAAATTTCGAACGCCGGTGCTGGTGATGACGGACGCTGAAGTCGGTCATATGACCGAACGGGTTGTCATCCCTAAGCCGGAAGAAATTGATATCATTAATCGACCGCAGGTTCGCAAAGGGGACATGGAACCGGACCAATTCCGGATATACCGCGATACGGATTCTGACGTCACCAAAGGTAACGTATCGCCCATGGCCATTGCCGGGGAGGGATATCGCTTCCATGTCACCGGCCTAACTCACGATGAGCTCGGCTATCCGGCCATGAATGCCGAAGCCAGTGAATGGAACATCAAACGCCTGGTCAATAAAATTCGCGCACATCGTGATGAGATCATTGAGCTGGAAGAACGCGATTTAGATGACGCTGAAATTGTCGTCGTATCTTACGGTATTTCAGCGCGGACTTCCCAATGGCCCATTGAACAAGCACGCAAAGCGGGGATTCGAGTGGGATACCTGAGACTGATCACCATATGGCCTTTCCCGGAACAGCGGATTTTGGAACTGGCAAAACGAGTCCAGGCCTTCGTTGTACCAGAGATCAACATGGGCCAAATTTGTCTTGAAGTAGAACGCTGTGCCGCCGGTCAGGCACCGGTACATGGTGTTCACCGGCTGGGGGGCGACATTCTGGAACCGCAACAGGTGCTGGCTGCGATCTATAAAGCCGCCGGCCGCCCGGTGTCGCTTCCAACAAATCTTCAGAGCACGCAATCGGAGAGATAAGCACAATGGCCGAAAGCGACAAGCACTTGGAGCATGGCGGCGATGCGCCCGATCCTCAAAGTGATTGGGTGACCGGTTTGCATCCCATGGATGTGCTTTTACGCGGAGAGCGGCTGCCGCACATCTGGTGCCAGGGCTGCGGACTGGGTACCGCGTTGACCACGTTCATCGGGGCGTTGCAATGGTTGGAAAAGAATCAGGAATGGGATCTGGACAAGGTATCTGTGGTTTCTGGAATTGGTTGTACCGGACGTATTGCCGGTTATATTCGCCTGGATTCCTTTCATACCACCCACGGCCGGGCCATCCCGTTTGCCACGGGTCTTAAACTTGCCAACGGCGACTTGAAAGTCGTCGTTATATCCGGGGATGGAGATATTGCCGGGATCGGCGGCAATCATTTTATCCATGCGGCCAGACGCAACCTAGACATTACCATCATTTGCGTTAATAATTTTAACTACGGCATGACCGGTGGACAGGCCGGACCCACCACCCCCCACGGTGCCAGAGCGGTTACGACCCAATACGGTAATTTCGAACATCCCTTTAACCTGCCGTATCTGGCGGCCGCAGGCGGGGCGTCTTTCGTAGCCCGCTGGACGGTTCTGCATGCCCGACGACTCGAGTGGACCCTGCGTGAGGCCATGATGCATCCCGGGTTCAGTTTCGTTGAAATTATCGCACCCTGTTCCACATCTTATGCGCGTTGGAATCTCGAGGGCCGCGGACTGGATCCCGAGAAACTTGGCCGCCGTGGCCTGGAAGTGATGAAGCATTACCAGCAGGTGGGAAAAATTGCCCATGATACCCATCCCAAGGATGCAGCCGTTGAGGTAAACGAAAAGGGTGAGATCGAGTCAATTATAGAGGGTGTATTCTTAAACGAACCCAAACCAGAATTCCGATCGGCAATTGAACAGAAGTCTCAAATCGCCAAGGAAAGATGGAGCGCAGCGAAAAAGGCGCTGGACCGACGGCTACAACTACCGGAACGGACGGATCTTATTGATCGAACCGAGGTGCAGCTCGGTGGATTTGGCGGACAGGGCATTATGAGTGCCGGCCGAATCATCGGTCAGGCGGCCACGATATATGATAAGCTCGAAGCCTGCTTTACACAGAGCTATGGTCCGGAAGCAAGGGGCGGTGCCGCGGGATCACAGGTGGTCGTCGCTGCGGATCCAATCCATCATCCTCACCTGATCGCGCCCACCAGCGCCATTATCATGTCTCAGGAAGCTTATATTAAATATGTGCCCAATCTGGCTACCAACGGTACCTTGCTGATCGACGACGGTCTCGTAAAATTACCCGAAAATCACCGTCAAGATTTGAACACCTATGGCATACCGGCAACGCAGATTGCCGAAGAAGTGGGAAATGCCCGGGCGGCCAATGCGGCCATGCTTGGCTTTTGGGCAGGCATCGTGGGCGCCGTTAGCCAGGAGGCCATGCGACAATCCCTGGCGGATTCTGTGCCACCCAAAACCCTGGAAGTCAATCTAAATGTGTTTGATGTCGGCTTCAATAAGGGTCTTGCGCTAAAAGAAGATGCCTAGACAGCCTGGTGTAGAACAAACCCCACAACGGTTTACATGGAGGTAACTTTCTTTGAGTAAAGGTGCTCTCATATTCGGTGGCAGTTCAGCCGGGATTCAAGCAGCTTTAGATCTTGCTGATTCCGGCATTTATGTCCACCTGGTTGAGCCGTCTCCTTTTCTAGGCAATCAAGGTCGCATCCAGTTGCCCGGTCACCTGTTAAGTGCCCGAATGCTGGAAGTAGCCAAGCACCCACGCATCACCATGTGGACCAATACACACCTGCAAAGCGTCAAAGCGCAAAATGGATCCCTGCGCATACAATTGCAGCAATACCCTCGCTATGTCGATTTGGCAAAATGCACCGGATGCGGTGATTGTATTGAAGTCTGTCCCGTCTCGGTGCCGGGAACCGAACACAAAGCCATATACCTGTCAGACGGCCGTCAACCGGGATGCGCCGCGATCGACAAAATGGGCAAAGCCCCATGCGCCGGAGCCTGCCCCGCTGGCATTCATGCTCAGGGCTATGTGGCCCTCATTGCGCAGGGGCGTTTTCAGGAAGCATTGGATCTCATCCGTGAAGCCATTCCGTTTCCGGGAATTATCGGTCGTATTTGTACCCATCCGTGTGAGTTAAACTGCCGACGGTCCGAAATCGATACCCCTGTTTCTATCCGATTGCTCAAACGTTTTGTTGCTGATTGGGAGCTGAACGAATCCGTTCAATCTGAAATCTCCGTAAACCCTGAAATACCAATCGCCGATAACGCCCGCCAGGTGGCGGTTATCGGCTCCGGTCCGGCCGGTATGACTGTTGCCGATCGACTGGCCCGCAAGGGGTATCGAGTAACCGTGTTCGAAAAACTGCCGGTAATTGCCGGAATGCTGTCTGTCGGCATTCCTGCCTATCGACTCCCGCGTGAGGTGATCGAGCGTGAATATCGGCGCATCAGCGCCTTGGGCGTTAAGATACAACTCAATACCGGCATCGGACCCGATGGGAATCATACACTGGATGACTTGTTTAAATTGGGATATGAAGCCGTGTGTCTGGCCGTTGGGGCTCACAAAAGCCTTTCGCTGAGCATTCCCGGCGAAGCGCTTGATGGCGTCGTCCAGGGGTTGGCGCTCTTGAAAGCCATCAATCTAAGTCAAAGACGTGATGCGGCCGAACACAAGGC
>JAAUXY010009794.1_pt1 | contig 15959 bp, 13 predicted proteins | sample 7278121 | NCBI WGS metagenome assembly JAAUXY01 (sample SAMN14350117, study PRJNA611818) | marine sediment metagenome | isolation source: surface marine sediment (1.8m) | place: French Polynesia: Moorea | collected 2018-08 | reverse complement strand
GGACCGATGAGCTCCGATGTGACTGCCGTCGACGTCTTTTTCTCCTACTGCCATCTCGACGAAGTGTTGCGCGATGCTCTCGAGACGCATCTTGCGCTGCTCAAGCGCGAAGGGGCGATCCACTCCTGGCACGACCGGCGGATCGGCGCGGGACGGGAGTGGGAGAACGAAATTGATCGGCATTTGGAGTCGGCGGACCTTGTGCTACTGCTGATCAGCCCGGACTTCATTGCCTCCGATTATTGCTTCGACCGCGAGATGGGCCGCGCCCTCGAGCGGCACGCGGCGGGCGCGGCACGGGTGGTGCCGGTGATTCTGCGCCCCACTGACTGGCAGACCGCGGCCTTCGCCGCTCTCCAGGCCCTGCCCAAAGATGGCAAGGCGATCACGACCTGGCGCAACCGCGATGAGGCCTTCGTCGACGTTGTCCGCGGCTTGCGCTCGGTGATCGCAGAGCTCCGCGTAGGCGGGGAGGGAGCGCCGGCAGCCCGGCCACCGAAACCTGCTTATCCCGACGACGCTACTCGCGAGCTTTCTGAAAGTCTTGACGAAGCCTACCGGCGCAAGGCCGACCTCAGCGCGGAGGGTAGGGACACGACGCAAGTGCTCGAGGAGATCCTCTCGCTGCGTCGCCGGCTGCGCCAGGGAGCAAAGCTCAAGGCCGGCGACTACCTCTTGGACGGCCGATTCCAGTTACTCGATGAGATCGGTCACGGCGGCTTCGCGCAGGTATGGAAAGCCTACGACGTCAAGAGTCGCTCCCAGGTCGCGGTCAAGGTGCTGCACGGTCAACATACGGGCGACCGCAGCCGGCGTGAGCGTTTCTTTCGTGGCGCTCGGCACATGGCGCGGCTGGCGCATCCGAATGTGGTGCGAGTGATCGAAGAAGAATGCGAGGACGGCGAGTATCCGTTCTTCGTCATGGAGTATCTCGCTGGTGGCGACTTCCGTCGAGCCGTGCTCGAGGGGCGCCTATCGCTCCAGGAGCGGCTTCAAATTGTTCTCGAGGTGAGCGACGCTCTGACCGTCGCCCACAGTCGCGGCGTGATTCACCGCGACGTCAAACCACACAACATCCTGTTGGCGCTTGACGGTTCGCCGAAGCTGACCGACTTCGACCTGGTGCGCGCAGCGGACACTACGGGCGGCACTCGGACGGCGATGCTGGGCACGTTTCTCTACGCCTCGCCTGAGGCGATGGCGGACGCTCGTAAGGCTGCTGAGCCGTCGGATGTGTACGGCCTGGGGATGACGGCGATCTTCGCGTTGTATGGCTCAGACCTGCCGTCCGATGTCTTGTGGGAGTTGCCGGAGTTGGTGGCTGGGCTCGAGACGAACGAACGTTGCCGTCAGGTGCTGCTGCGGTCGGTAGCGCGGAAGGTTCCGGATCGTTTCGGCACGGTCGAAGAGTTCTGTAGTGTGTTGCGTGCTGCCATTAAGCCGCCGGACCCGCCCGTGATTCTGCCCCCCGGTGCCGGGGAGATCGTCCATGAGCAGGACGGCTCGGTGTTAGTTCATATACCGGGAGGAGATTTCGTGCTTGGCGAGGAGGACTCCGAGCATCGTGTGACGTTGAGTGAATTCTGGCTCGGCAAGTATCCGGTGACCAACGATCAGTACGAGAAGTTCCTCAGAGCGAATCCTGACCATTCAAAGCCGCGTTTCTGGAATGACAAGGAATTCAACCACCCGAATCAGCCTGTTGTCGGCGTGAGCTGGTTGGACGCCAAGGCGTATTGCGACTGGGCTGGTTTGGATCTACCGACGGAGGCACAGTGGGAAGCGGCGGCGCGGGGGACGGATGGGCGCCCCTTCCCCTGGGGTGACAACGTGCCCTCAGAAACGCTCGCGAACTATGACGGGCAGGAAGGCCGGACAACGCCGGTCGGCGCCTACCCCGAGGGCGCGGGTCCCTACGGTGCGCTCGACCAGGCCGGCAACGTCTGGGAGTGGTGCTCTGACGAGTTCGACGGAGACGCTTACCGTGGTCGTGACGGCCAGAAAGATCCAGTGGTGAAGCCGAAGGACGCGAGCTCGGAATCTGCCGTTCGCGTGTTGCGCGGCGGCTCGTGGGCGGGCCCAGCCCAGGGCCTGCACGCGGCGTTCCGGGGCGGGGACCCGGCCGGCCGCCGGCACCAGGGCATCGGGTTCCGGGTGTGTTGGTTGGGCCCCGAGCGTTGAGCCTTGGTGTTTGGCCTTTGTTTCCGGGGGGTTCCAAGGGGGTCCTCCCCCTTGGTCGCTTCGCGACCCAAGTGTCGACACTTGTCGACATTTTGTTAACACTCTGTCGACACTGTCGACGAACGCTTCAGAAAGCCATCGCTCCCCTCCACGACGCCAGCGCCCGAGCGAATCGGATCGGGTCTTCGAAGGCGAGCCGACGCACCTGCCGCCGGAAGCGCCGCACGGCCCTTGGCCCCAAGTCATATCCCTGGCGGGTGATGCGGTAGCCCAGGTAGGTCTGCGGCAGCTCGGTCGACCGGATGTGGCCTTTGCGCTCGTTCAGGCCCAGTCGCCGATGGTCTCGCAGCCAGGCGGCGATCTCCCGCCGCCAACGCGCGATCTGAGCGCGCTCGTCGCCAAAGCACACCAGATCATCCATGTAGCGTAGGTAGCCCCTGACCTTGAGCTCCCGCTTGATGAAGTGATCCAGACCGTCCAGGTAGAGATTGCCCCACCACTGACTGGTGAGATTACCGATCGGCAGACCGCGAGCCCTGCCCTCGCTTTTGCCATAGAAAGCCTCGACCCGCGGCCGGCGATAGAGCATCGCGCCCGACGCCAGAATCGCTTCGAGCAGCCTGCTGACCCGCCGATCGCGCAGGCGCGGAGCAAGCAGCGACAGCAGGATCTCGTGGTCGACGCTCGGGAAATAGCGACGAATGTCGAGGTGCAGCACGAAGCGGAATCGGCGCTGAAACTCCAGGAAACGCAGCACCGCACGGTGAGATCCCTTCTCAGGCAGGCAGGCGTAGGAATCTTCGATGAAGGATCGGTCGAAGAAGGGCGACAGCGCGTTATGGATCGAGCGATGCACCACGCGGTCGCCCACCGTGGCGACCGCGATCAATCGCGGTTTCGGATCGCGGATCTCGAGCAGTCGATAGGGGCCGGGTCGATAGTGACCGCGCAGTAGGCTATCTGACAGCGACAGCAGACGCCGCTCGGCATCAAACTCGAAGCGCGCGACAGCTGGACGACGCCGTTTCCCGGAGCGGTACCGCCGCCAGGCCGCCAGTAGCGCTTCCGGCTCGGCGATCGCCTCGAGCGGTAGTTGGAGGCTCTTCAACGCGGCCCGCCGAAAAGCGAAGAACGCCCGACCGGACGGTGGGCCCCAGGGCTTACTGGAACGGTCGGGCAGCGCCGTTTCGGACGACCGGCGACTGACGCCGGCCTGTCCTGGATCTTTCCTGCACGGCTCCCGCCGTTGTGGGAAGCGTGTTCGGGGCCCAACCAACACACCCGGAACCCGATGTTCTGGTTCCGGTTGCCGGCCGGGTTCCTGTTCCGGATCGCCGCGTGCAGGTTCTGGGCTTGGTTCGCCCACGAGCCGCCGCGCAACACGCGATCGGCAGTTTCGAAAAGACCCAATCTCATTCTACGGTCTCGAGATGGCGCCGCCAACCGCCGATCTGACGCCCGATGTCACTCAGCTCGCTTGTGGCATAGAGCAGCTGCCGGTCATCGAGAAGCTCCTTCTCGGACGCCAGCCGTAGATGGACGCGAAGAAGCGTGGCTTGTTCGTCGGCCACGACCAGATGCAGGTCTCGCTCGAAACGGGCCACTGCCAGGCTAACCGCGTTCAGCAGTCTCTCCGAATGACGCAGGACACACCGCGCCAGCTCCGGAAATCTTGCCGAGTCGTCCGCCCGATCGACGACCGCGTCCAGCCGATCGAGCAGCCAGCTGTGAAGGTCGTAGGCACGGACGAAGACGGGAGCCTCCTTCATCTAACCCGGCACTCCTCCACGCCGACGCCCGCCGCGCCCTCGCTTCTCGGCATGGTGAATCAACCCGCCGAGGGCTGGCAGAAACCCGTTCTCTAGCCGCTCGATCCTCTCCCGATGACCATCCTCATCGTCGAGCAAGAGCGCCATTGCGGCGCGGCTGGCTGCCTGTCGAGCGCGAGCATAGAAATCCGCCTTGGTCTCGGCCAGGAACTCATGGTAGCCGCAAGCCAGGAGCATGAGCGACTCACGCAGCCCTTTCGCCGCGGCATGATCGGCACCGGCGGCACCCGTCAGCTCTCGGTAGACCTGAGAGCCCTCGCGGTAGGCTCTCAGATCACGGATCGAGTACTTCTTCTTCGCATTTCCACCCTCCGGGCGGAGAATCTCCTCAGCAAGGCGAGCGGCCCGCTCTGTCTTCTGTTCCGCGGCCCGTTCCTGTCCAGGGCTCAGCCCGAGGTCCTCGCGGCGCACCTGCCAACGCCCGCCTTCCTTGCGAGCCTTGAGCTTTCCTTCTCGAATCAGGTAGCGCACCTGCCGGTCACTCTTTCCGAGTAGCCGCGCCGCTTCGCTCAATGAGAGGTCCATGTCGATCCCTACCTGTCGACTTCCGATCATTGGGAAACCAAGACTGTCGTCGGTGAACGACAGCCTCCCAGATCCCGAGGTCGGCCGCAAGTGGGAATTGCGATACTTCGAGACAATCGCTGACTTCAGACCTACTCCTGGGATAAGAGTGGCATGCTCGGTCCAGCTGCGTAGCTATCGTCCCATCTGTCGACAACACGTCGGTAGCTGTCGACAGTGTCGACATATGTCGACATATGTCGACAAATCACCGAGGACCTGTCGACAACTTCACCGATTCTGTCGACACTGTCGACAGTTTGTCGACAATTGCAGGTGCATGTCGACAGAATCGCGCTCAGCGCGACCAAGGGGGCAAGCCCCCTTGGATCCCCCACAGACCCAGACAAGGACCAAGCGCCAACCTTCAAGGCTCGGGGCCCAACCAACACACCCGGAACCCGATGTGCTGGTACCGGTCGCCGGCCGGGCTCCAGTCCCGGACCGCCGCGCGCAGGTTCCGGGCTCGGTCCGCCCACGAGCCGCCGCGCAACACGCGAACGGCAGCCTCGGAGTTCGCGTCCTTCGGCTTCACCACCGGATTTGTCCGACCATCGCGACCTCGATACGCCTTCGCGTCAAACTCGTCAGCGCACCACTCCCAGACGCAGCCCGCCTGATCTTCAACGCCGAACGGACCCGCCCCGTGAGGGTGTGAGCCCACCGGATCAGGCTGGTCCGTTTGGTAGGTCTTATCGAAATCCGCGTGTTCGGCTGTCGGGGCCTCCTCTCCCCATGGATAAAGACGCCTGTCCATGCCCCGAGCTGCAGCCTCCCATTGCGCTTCCGTCGGCAGGACCAGGCCGGCCCAATCGCAATATGCCTTGGCGTCCAACCAGCTCACCCCAACCACCGGCTGCTTGCTTCCGGTAAACCGCTCCTCGTTCCAATAAGCAGGCTGGCTATGACCAGTGGCCGTCAAGAACTTCTCGTATTGTTCCCTCGTGACCGGATACTTACCGATCCAGAAACCACCCAACTTCACGGTGTGCTCCGGCTTCCACCACTGCTGCCATTCCTCTCGGAAGCCCTCCAAGTCTTCGTTAGTCCCCAAAGTGAATTGACCACCCGGCACGTAGACCAGCAGCGAGCCGTCCAACTCATGGAGACGTTCGCGGTCCGAAGAAGGCAAGAAGGCGATCGAAGCCGAGTCAAGATCCGAAACAGAGGATGGGCTCGCTCCCGTCCCGACCTTCGTAGACGGCGAAGTCGCCTCACGCAGCGCGGCGCAGAACTCTTCGACCCTGGCGAAACGATCCGGGAGCTTCCGCGCTACCGCCCGCAGCAGCACAGCCCGGCAACGTTCGTTCGCCTCGAGGCCTGCCACCAGCTCCGGCAACTCCCACAGGACATCGGACGGCAGGTCGGAGCCATACAGCGCAAAGATCGCCGTCATACCCAGGCCGTACACATCCGACGGCTCCGCCGCCTCACGAGCGTCCGCCATCGCCTCAGGCGAAGCGTAGAGAAACGTGCCCAGCATCGCCGTCCGAGTGCCGCCGGTCGTGTCCGCGGCGCGCACCAGGTCGAAGTCGGTCAGCTTCGGCGAACCGTCGACGGCGAGAAGGATATTGTGGGGCTTGACGTCACGGTGGATCACCCCGCGGCCGTGGGCGAAGGCCAGCGCGTTGCCCACCTCCAACACAATATCCAACCGCTCCTCAAGCGATAGCCGACCCTCGAGAACAGCCTGACGGAAGTCGCCACCGGCGAGGTATTCCATAACGAAGAACGGGTTCCCGCCATCTTCGCAATGATCCTCGATCACCCGCACAACATTCGGATGTGCCAACCGCGCCATGTGCCGCGCGCCGCGAAAGAAGCGCTCGCGACGGCTGCGGTCTTCGGTGTGTTGGCCATGCAGCACCTTGATCGCGACCACGACGCGCCCATGGCAATCGTAGGCTTTCCACACCTGGGCGAAACCACCGTGGCCGATCTTCTTGAGCAGCTGGTATCGGCCTTCTGAAAGGTAATCGCCGGCCTTGAGCTGCGCCCCCTGACGCAGTCGACGGCGCAAGGCAAGGATATCCTCGACCACGTGCGTCGTATCCCGACCTTCCGCGCTGAGTTCAGCCTTGCGACGGTAGGCCTCCTCAAGACGCTCTGAAAGATCACGAGTAGCGTCGTCTGAATAGGCGGGCTGCGGGCGGTTCAAGACGTCGTGGAGGACAGCCGCCGCCTCCTGTAGGATCCGGTTGCCGGGTACCTCCGCGGCGGCCGCCTGGACCGCCTCTTCGAGGCGTCCCTGACGCTGTGCCCACTCCAGGAAGGCATGAACCTGCGAGGGCATAGTCCCGCGTTGGACGATGTCGTCAAGGCGCTCGTCCAACCTCCCGCGGGCGAAGCGGGTAAGCGATTCCCGATCGAATGCGTCGAGAAACGCTTCTGTGAGCTGCCTAAGGATCTCGCCTGGAACCTTCATCCCTCATCTGACCGCCGATTCGAGGCGTGCGAGCACGCCATAGTGTGCAAGCTGAAACGCCCGCGAGTCTACCGCAGGATTCTCAGCGAGGAGGATTCCACAAACCCAGCATGGCCGAGGGCGGTTTGAGTTGTCCCAAGAGGAAATCGCTGGACGGGTCGGCAAAGGTCGCCTCAAGGCCGCAAGACGGTCCGGCGCGCCTCGTCTCGGTCCTCGGGTTCGGCGGAGATCTTCCTGAGCGTCGCTGAGGCGAGTGTGGTCGCGCTCAGAAGGAGCCGGAATTGGGGCGGAGCCAATCGCCTCAGGAGGTTTTTGGGCGTGACTCGGCGTATCGTCGATACCTTCCTCGCGAGATCGACGATCGTCGGCCGAGAGCTGCTGGATACCTGGGCGGCGCGAAGAGCTTCGAGTGCGTTTCTAAGCGGAGCGAGATGGAGCTCGTCCGCGTGCTCGAGAGCACGCAGGGCAGAGAGGAGTCGTGGTGAGACCCGATCCTCAAGCACTGCCAGGTCGAGGCCGAGGGAGAGGCGGCGAACCTCCTCGAGAAGCTGGCCCCGGTTCGTCGCGAGGTCGCCGAGCTCGTGAGAAATCTCGAGGCTGCGGAGTCGGTAGCGCTCAGCCTTCTCCAACACTCCACGAAGCTTTGAGAGCCGAGACTGTCGTTCGAGGCCGAGCGTTCCTTCACGACGCGCGATGCCGAGAGCTTCAGCTCTTGCCAGCGTGGGCTGGCCGAGAATCTGGCGACCCTTCAGGCGTCCGAAGCGAGCCGGCTTCTCGGCGAGTTGCCTGAACGCTTCGGCCAGCTCAGCATCGCTGGCGCTGCTCTCGAATGCCTCGCACGCGGGGTCTGGGTTGCGATAGATACGCGCGAGGTCCCCCCGAAAGTGTCGTGGCAGTTGTTCAAGCTCGCGGATGGCTCGCTCGAGATCCGGAATGCTGCCATGGTACGCAAGAGCGTGCCGAGACTGCGTAATCTCCCTGGATCGGGTGGTCAGCTCGTCCCACTGTTCGAGCCGATCGAGGAGGGCTTCGATGCTCTCGAGGCGCTCCGGCGTCGGCTCGACGGTAGGCACGATAGCCCAGGAGTCAGCAGCTTCAGTCGCGGCTGGCGGTCGCTCAGATGTCAGAGACTCTGCGTCGAAGAGGCGATAATCCTTGACGAGATCCTTGCGCGGTTCCCGGCCAAGAACCCGCTGCAGCTCCTCGACGGATGGAAAGGTCTCCTCATCAACACACAGTGTCAGCTGGTGACGATGTCGAGTCAGGGCGACGTAGGACAGGTTGCGGTCGAAGCTCTGGCTGGCAAGAACATAGGCACGGTCGACCGTCACCCCCTGGGCCTTGTGGACGGTGGCCGCATAACCGTGGTCAAGGCGGTCGTAGACGCGTGGATCGAGCTCGACGATGCGCCCTGAATCGAGGCGAATCCGAAACCGCTCTCGATCCGCCTCGACTAGCGTGCCGAGGGCGCCGTTCTTGACCCCTTCGCCGTGCCCCTCGACTGTGCGGACGTCGCGTCCCGTGTGGTCGTTACGCAGGAACAGGACACGGTCCCCCGCCGAGAGCTCACGGCCGTTGAGCCGGACGCCCGGGCCAAGCTCGCCGGCATCGCGGCGGACCTCACGGATTCGCTCGTTGAGCCGGCGAACATCAGCCCTGCGATGCGCGAGGACGAGACTCGACTGATCTGGTGCGAGGTAACGGTCCTCGAAGTAGCGCATGACGAGTGCTTCTCGAGCCTGCTCGGGGTCGCTATACCATTGGACGGCGCCGCGCTCGGTGTAAGCCTCGAGAGCCGGTTGCAGGCGACCATCGGCCAAGTGCTGAGAGGCTTCCCGTTGCCACTCGTCTGCTTGCCGGCGTATGGTGTCGACGCGGGCGGCGCCGTGCTGCTCGATGAGGCCGCGGAAGGCGTCACCGGCACCGATTGCCTTGAGCTGGTCCGGGTCGCCGACGAGAACGACCTTGGCACCGTGAACGTGGGCGTGCTCGAGAACACGCTGAGTCTGGCGGACGTCGATCATGCCGGCCTCGTCGACCAGCAAGACGTCTGCCGAGGTCAACTCTCCCCTACCCTGTCGCCAGCCGTGCTCGTAGGAAGCGAGGGTCCGCGCTTGGATACCAGCCTCCTCAGCGAGGCCCTCGGCGGCTTTGCCGGCGAGGGCGGCTCCTTGAACCCGATACCCGGCTTCCTGGTAGGCATCGACGACGGCGCGGGTGAGTCGGGTCTTGCCGGCACCCGCACGGCCGACGATCAGGGCGAGATCCCTATGGCTCGTGGCACGGAGTACCGCGTCGCGCTGCTCGCTCGAGAGGTGGTGCTCATATCTTTCCTCTAGCAGGGCGGCGACGCGGTCCCGCGGTAACCGGAGCTCGGCACGGTTGGCGAGATTCTTGCCAGCCGCGAACATGGCGTTTTCGGCCTCGACGTAGGCGTGCGAGGTGAAGCGGTCCTCGCCGCGCGATCCGGCGCCCACCAAGACCACCTGATCGGAAGCGAGCACCTGGTGCAATAGCTCATCACCGTCGAGATCACGGTCGCTCAGGCGGCGCAGATCGTACGTGCTCCAGGTGGCGTGCTGGGCGGCGAGATGACGCACCAGATCCTCAGCTCTGGCCTCGAGGGACAACGGCGGCGTGACGTCCGGGCGCTCGAAAGGCCGTTCTAGTTTCGGGCGATCCGGGTGTCGTTCTCGGTAGTGCCGCAGTGACTCACCGTAACGATTGGTGAGGCGTGGACCGCTCAACGAGCGATCGACCCTTGACAGTCCAGCACGCTCGTACCCGTCGGAGACGTTCACCCCTCCCCCACGCCTGGCCGGTTCGAGGCGCAGACCGCGCCGCGCGAGCCGGGCTTCGAGCTCCTCCCAGCTCTCCGCCTGCTGGAAGTCCTCGAGCGCGGCGCGTGCAACGCGCCGGGCGAAGGGCTTCTCCAACTCTCGGCGCTCCGTAGGAGCGTCGTCGGTGGCCTGTCGTAGTTCTTGGCGCCGGTCGCGCAATGTCGGAACCACTCGCAGGCCGAGCTCGCGTTCCAGCTCGCGGGCGGCATCCTGCTGCTTGAAGACGTCATAGCTCGGTTTCCAGACCCGGGTATCCGGGCCGACACGGTTGACCGCGATGTGGATGTGCTCGTGGTCGCGGTCGCGGTGAAGGGCGATGAATGCCTGGTGCTCGGAGAGACCTAAGCGCTCAAGCATGCGGTCGGCGACCGTCTGCCATTGCTCGCGGGTCAAATGCTCGTCGGGGGCGATGGCGACGCCGAAATGGTAGACCGGCTTTTTTACTCGCGGGTTCTGATTCGCCCACGCCCGCATGAACAGCACCGAGTGATCAGGCTCCTCCACCGGCAAGTTGCGCGTGGTGGTCCAGGCGACCCGATCGGCGGCTTCGACGGCGAGCTCGGGATCCGGCTGGCGGCCCTTCATGAGGTAAGCGACGACGCCTCCGAAGCCGGAGCCGAGCCCTGTCCTTCGGCCGTTGGCGAGTTGGCGTCCGCCGCTGAACGGGATCATCGAGCGACCTCGGCAACGCTCTGAGAGACCTTGACCAGGAGCGTTCGAACCTCCTCCAGGAGGCCTAGGACTGGAGCGGTCTCGGGTAGGAGATTGCGGTGTCGAAGCTGGTGGAGGAGGCGAGTTTGTTGGTTGAGATTATTGCCCAAGCGACTCAGCTGGTTGATCAGGTCCTGGTCGGCAAGCCGACGGCGGCGTGGTGCCGCTGGTACGCCGAGAGCCGCGGCACGGAGGAGGTCGCTGACGGTGATCCCGAGTGCTTCGGCCTTTGCCTCGAGCCGCTGGTAGTCGTCCGGCTTGAAACGGACTCCGACGAAGCGGCTGAGCTTGATGGACACGGTGCTGTAGGTCGGTAGTCTGGGCCTTTGGAGCGCGTAGCGCGGAAAAGGCGAGCGCCCATGTTTTACATGGGCACGGCTCGCTCCTCCTGCTACCGTCAGTAGTTTGATCCACCGGAACAGATACCACAATCGAATCGTTCTTCAGGATGAACGAAATCGTTCTATGGCATCTCGGGCGGAGCCGCACGAAGAAACGAGTCTTGACCTGGTGCCCGTGAAGAGCGTGGGCTGTCAGCAGTTCGACAGCGCCAAAGCGAGTCAGTCTTCTTCAGTCGCGATCGACTGGAGCTCGCGAGCGATCTCGCGTAGGCGCCGGTTGGATGACGGCTTTGGGTTGAGCAGACGATCGAGATCGTCGAAGGAAGCGCCGATTGCCATCAAGTAGCCCCAGAGCTGAGTGGCTAGGGGCGCAGCCTCGCCACGTTCCCAACGAGAGATCTGGGTACCGGACGCCTTCTTCTTGCCCATGCGCTCAGCAACATCGCTCTCAAGGAGTTGCCGCTCCAGACGAAGCTGCTTCAAAGCTGCTCCCAGCCGAAGCTGAAGAGTCCGTTTATCGGGTATGGACATGGCAACCTCCTTGAGCGATGAGATCGAATCCATCATAAGCCATCACCCATCGCGGTGACTATCTCATCACTGACGTTCGAAATTCTGACCCTTTGGAGCCGTGCCCTTGAGCATCAAACCTATTGCCATCTGGGTCCAAGTGTCAATAGTGTCAGTTGTGACTTCTGTACCTTGGCACCATGAGTACCAAGGACATTCCTACCGAAGGGCCGCGGGGCGGCAAGACAACAGTGACGAAGAGAGGACTGATCAGGACGGTGGTCTACCTACACCAGGACGAGCGCAAGGCGCTCAAGTTGGCTGCCGCGCAGAGAGATGTCCCCGCGAGTGAGATCATGCGAGAGGCGCTACGTCGACACCTAGGAATCGAGGACTGAGAATCCGTCCGACATCAGTCTCGAGATCGAGGCTCGCTGAATCCCTGATCGAGCGAAGGCGCGGCGCTCAAAGTATGCGGGTTGCCGTCTGCAGTGCCTCGGCGGTACTCACGGATCACTGGCTCGTGAGGCCGAGCAAGAGTGCCACACGTAGGAGCCGTCCGACGGAGCTGTCCGGCCAGCGTCAACGTCTGGCGAGCAGAGGGTCGGATCGAGGCGAAATGAACTGGCTGGAAACGGGCGCTTTGAATAAAGCCCGCCCCGGCGAGGGATGTCTTGACAAGGGCTCAACTCCAAGAACTCTGGGTCTCGCCAGGGCGGGAAGATGGTTTGGTTATTCCGTATTCGAGCGTCTTGATCGTGCCGTGTTCTCGAGATTTCTTCTCTGCAAGAAAGCGGCCCGCCTGCGCTCTCCGGCGAGATCACCGAGCGGCCCGTCACGCCACGTCATGCCGATAACCTCGTCGCTGACCGCTGCCTGGACCGCCGGATAAGACGCCTGAGAGGCCAAGATCCGTCCGGTCTGAGAATCGACGATTCCTGCTCTCTGGCTGGCCGGAAGACGGACGAGAGCCTCCTCGGCCTCGGGCCAGGACTCGTGGTACGATGCCGTCAGTTCCCACCTGAGAGAGATGTAGCGACGCGAGACCGCGGGCACTTCAGCGGGTCGCTGCGACCTGATGCTCTCTCGATGTGTGGATTCAGGTACCCGATCGACCTTGCGACGGTGTGTCATGACGATTTTCCTGGCAGACGGATTAGGGCCGCCGCAGGTTTCAAAGGCGCCTGAGATCGGGCATCAAGCCGATCAAGTGCCCTGGAGTACCACACCGCGACAGCAAAGAGATCTTCGGCATAGCGCCTGGATTTCGCCGCTTCCAGGACCGCTTCTTCCAAGCGAAGGAGGACCGCCAAGTTCGGATCATGATGTCGGAAACAGCCGATGCACATCGGATCGCCCAGGTGATAGCCGGTTATTCGGCCCGAGAGGCGACTGCCACAGTTGCAGCAGAAGCGGGCCGTGCCGACCTCGAGGTATCTGAGGTCGGTGAGAGGTTGTAGCTGGGATAGGGCCCGTGCCAGCTCAGGGGCCGCTTGGCGGAAACAGGGATCACACATCGGATCGACGTAGTAATGCCCTGCCAGGCGGCTGGTGACGATCGTTCCACAACCGGCAGCACACGCCGTGGGGGCCTTGACGAATTTGTAGGAGTACAAAAGTACGGCTTCCTGAGCGTAAGTGTCTCGAGAAAGACCCTAACACTCAGTTCTCAATCTGAGAACTTTGTTCAATCGCCACTACTTTTACCTACCAAACGGTAAAGCGAAACTTGTTCTTTCCGAGTCTTAGTGACCTCAGGTGAGGACGCTACAGGTTTTTTAATCAAGGCTAAAAGACTTAATTCTCAGGACTGCATGAGTTCACCTACCACTCGGTAAACCAATATCGTCATTAGGCGGGAACGTTGGCGCCGATGATGGTCGTCCGCGATTCCACGCGGAGGACCGTCTGATGCTGATCAAGAGCGGAATACGATCAGGAAACAGCGCTTACATCGCACCGGAAGGCTGAGAGAATCCGGCGCCGCCAGGCGCGATAGTTCCCGTTCCCTCCCTCGTCGGCTACCATCTGTCTCGGCAGAGGACAGAGGGAGGGGGCAAAGTCACCTGATAACCAAGCGGGAGGGACGACGTGCCTATCACTGAGCGCTACGCAAGGGACCTAATCCGAAGTCTTGATGGTCGGCCGGAAGCCATGCTCAAAGACGAACGATTTTGGGACCTCACTTTGCTGCGAGCTTACCTCGACCACTGTGACGAAGTCCTCTTCGACAACCCGAGGGCCGGACTCGAGCTTGCCAGATTTGCGCCGAGGTTGGCACGGAAGATTCCACAGCGAAGGCCTTATGAATGGCGGCATTTAACGTGCGCTTCTGAGAAACAGTGGCATCGGGAGCTGATGGTCAGAAGCCATGCCGTCCTGGGAGGAGCGTTCAGGGCCAGAGGCCGGCTCGAAGCCGCCGACCGAGAATACGAAATCGCTTTCCGGATTTGCAACAGCGGTCCGGTCAGCCCAGAGGCGAGCGCCAATCTCTTCAAACGATTTGCCCGATTGAGAAGTGCTCAGAAACAGCACGAGAATGCGCTGGAGTTGGTCGATTTCGCGATCAGGGTCTACCGTGAAGGAGATCAGGATTACTTTGCCGACACGCTCTTGATGAAAGGCTATGTGCTAGGCGAAAGTGGCCAGCACGCCGAGGCCATGCCGTACTTCGCGAGGGCGCTGGGGCTAGTCAAACCGATGAAGCGGTCGTCTTTGCTGGTGAAACGCACATTCCACAGTGCCGTCCACAATCTGGCACACGCCGCTTCTCGAGGCTGTAGCGCGTCCGACGTCAGCAACGCTCTGCGCTATGTTCGGCAGGCGAAGAAATTCTTCGCCAAGAAGCCCCCGACCATCAACAAATACAAGCTGTTCTGGATTGAAGGTCGAATGGTCGCGAGATTGGGGTCGACCCGGCTCGCCGAGCGCCGATACGGAACTGCATTCAGACAATTATTGAAGCTTGGTGCGCCGATCGAAGCGGCATTGGTCGCTCTTGAGCTTGCCCTCATCTACCTAAGCGACGGCCAGTGGGCGGAGCTGGAAGAGCTCGCGTTCGAGACCCACACCAGATTCCGTGAGCTGTCCAGCGACGCGGAGGCCATTGCTGTTCTCAAAGTGTTGATAGATGGAACACGAGAGCGAGCGTTGACCCGAGCGAAGCTCTCGACTGCGCGAGACCGATTCGAGAGGCTGGCCTACGAGCAGAAGCCATGGATTCAGCCTTCATTGGCAATCAAGGCGTCGGATCAGATCGCTTGTCTGAAACCGTAGGTGGCTAAGCGTCCGCTTGATCGCGATGCTGCGAAGCAGCGAGCGTCAGCGACGCAATTCGTTGCCAGCCTCTGACTCCTGTTCGTCCTGTCCTATTCCTACTCTTCCGTATTCCTGCATCTAAAAGGTGTGGGGATGTCGAGATGTACGATTCAAGGGGTGCGGATGTACGATTTGAGGGGTGGAGATGTACGAGCCTTGGGGGTGGAGATGTACGACTCGAGGGATGGAGATGTACGATAGCCCACAGGAAATCCGCAGACTTTTCCACAGGTTTCGCACAGCTGCCGTCCATCCGACGCGGCAGACGCGAACCAGGCGACGAGGCTGGAAGTGACGCGGGCTTAGGGCTCGCGGGAGGCCGCAGGTCGCCAGGGCACAATCGCTAGACCGCGATAGGCCGGCAGGAAGTGCACGGGAAAGCTGGGATACGTCTGGCGGATCTTCTCGAGAACGCGGCTGAGAGTCCGCTTGAGCTGCTTACGGTCCCGGTCGTGGCTGCCGAGATGCTCAACCAGCGAGTGCCACGGGATGAAGCTTGCTCGACTGGCGACGTAGCAGCGCCAGATTGTCAACGAGGCGAGGTCCCAGGCCATCGGCTGATCATGGAAACGCCGCAGCAGGCCGAGCGGCAGCGGTATCGGGTTCTGGCAGAGGTAACGATGGAAACTGCGGCTGAGCTTCAGGCCGTACCGCGCGGTTCGCACAACGCGCTCCCGACCATCTCGACCCGTGATGTTCAGCTGCCGTCGGTCGATGGGCGTATCGGGGAAGACGGCACGTTCGAGCGGCGGCGCGTTGGTGATGTCGATGTCCGAACCGCTGATACGCACTTGGATCGTCAAGTTGGCAAGGCGCTGGAGGCGCGTCTTGAAGCGGGCGTAGTTGGCACCGCTCGAGTTGAGTTGGAAGGCTGAGAAGAAGTCGTTGAGGGTGTCGAAGAGAATGTAACCGTCGCGAAACGCACGGGTCTGGATCCAGGCCAAGAGCGCCCGGTCGGCGCCGAAGGGTAAGGCAATCCCCGGATCGATGGCCGCGAAGGTGACGAATATCTCGTCGCGTTGTCCGATCTTTGCCCGCCGGTGGAGACGTGTCGCCGTCGTACGCTTGAGCGGTAGCGTACAGAGCAGAAGACCCTTGGCCTGAATGAGCAACTCCGAGCGTGAAAGATGGGTCTCGCTGGGATCAGGCAGTGTCAGCTTGCGCAAGGCAACGTCCGTCGTCGTGGGCTTGGCGGTATTAATTCAGCGGCGACGACCGGTTTTCGGCGTCGGTGATGATC
>JAAUXY010022340.1_pt1 | contig 15963 bp, 12 predicted proteins | sample 7278121 | NCBI WGS metagenome assembly JAAUXY01 (sample SAMN14350117, study PRJNA611818) | marine sediment metagenome | isolation source: surface marine sediment (1.8m) | place: French Polynesia: Moorea | collected 2018-08 | reverse complement strand
GGCGCCCGGATCGATCTTGTTGACGATGCCGTCGACCGAGGCCGCCAGCGACATGCCGAGACCGAGGTAGGGGTTCATGCACATGTCGGCGGCGCGGTTCTCGATACAGAAACGATTCTGCGGCATGCGCAACATCGCCGAGCGATTGTTGTGCCCGTAGGTAATGTGGGTCGGTGCCCAGGTATACACGCCGCCCTCGAAACCGGCCACTTTGGGCACCAGGCCGTTGTAGGAATTGACCGTGCTGCAGGCGACCGCGGTGATCGCCGCGCCGTGCTTGAGCATGCCGCCGACCGCATGGTAGGCGCTCTGGCTGAACTTGCCGCGCGCGCCCTCGTAGATGTTTTTGCCGGGTTGCTTGACCTTGACGATCGATGTGTTCATGTGCGCGCCCGAACGCCAGTCGCCGGTGGTCGGCTTGGGCATGAAGGTCACGAACATGCCGTGTTTCTTCGCGACTTCCTTCAGCAGTACGCGCAGGAATACGAGCCGGTCGGCCATCGACAGTACGTCGGTGTAGTGGAAATCGAGCTCGAACTGCGAGTAGGCGCCCTCGGCGACCACGTCGTGGATGCCCCAGCCGAGGTCGTTGAGAATATCGATCAGTTCGCCGAGAAAGCCCATCGCGTCGATCGAGTACTCGACGTCGTAGCCGAAGGCCTGGCGGCGCGGACGCACGCCCTCGACCGGGTCGTCGTCGAAAGCCTTGACCGGCTGGCCGTTCTCGTCCCACTGCATGGTGATGAACTCGGGCTCGACACCGGCCATCATCGCGTAGCCTTTTTTGCCGGCATCGCGGATCACGCGCTTGAGCGCCTGGCGCGGGCACATGTTATAGGGTTTGCCTTCCCACCAGAGATCGGCGAACACCCATGCACAGGTCGGGTCCCAGGGGCAGATCACCAGCGTGTCGAGATCGGGTACCGGGATCTGGTCGGAGTCGGCCGGACCTAGCTCGGGTACGAAGGAGACGGAGTGCACCGCGAACTGCGGACCCTTGCCGAGGCACAGCGGTTCGAAGTCGCACAGCGGCACCGGCTTGGTCTTGGGTACGCCGAGCATATCGATCCAGCAGGACAGGATGTACTTGACGCCGGCGGCCTCGAGCTTCTTCTGTTCCTTGCGGATGCGCGCCTTGCTCGCGAACGACTGCTCCATCTTTTCGTAGTAGGTGTTGCTCATCGGGGACTCCTCGGTGATTTATTGCGCCTGCCGTTTCAGCAGGAACTGGTTCTTGAACATTTCGATGCCGCTCATGACCTCGATCGAATCGATGTCGTCGTGGCCGAAGCAATGGGTTTCGAGAAACTGCTGGAATGCGCCGCGGGTTTCGCAAACCACTTCGATCAACAGGTCATAGCGGCCGGATACCCACAGCACGTAGACCACCTCGCCAAGCTCGGCCAGGCGATTAGCGACGTCGCGCGGCGTGGCCGGTGTGGCTACCTTGATGCCGATCATCGCGTCGGCCTTGTAGCGAATCGCCATCGGATCGGCAAGCGCGACGATCTTGAGCGCGCCGCTTTGTTTCATCGACTGGACCCGGTTGCGGATCGTGCCCTCCGAAACCTCGAGCGCGAGCGCGATGTCCTTGTACGGCAGGCGTCCGTCCTGCTGCAGCATGCGAATGATTTCGCGGTTCAGATGGTCGTCGGCGGAAGCGATACCGCGCGCCTTACCGCTTTCGATCGGGACAGCCGGATCGGACATCATTTATCGGAATCGTTATTAGAAGGCCAGCATTATTGACGAAAATGTAAATATTTGCAAAATCGGCTGCTGAAAACGTAATTCTTGGTGCACAATCGCTTCGAAACCATAAATCGTTGTGCTACCGTATCGATCTTCTTGCCGGAACCAGCCGATGCCGAACCCAGGATTTTTCGACGCCTTCGATGCCGACCTCCCGGTCGCCCACGGGCTGCCGGGAGAGGCTTATACAAGTGACGATTTTTTGCGCGCGGAGTGCGCCAGCCTGTTTCGCGACAACTGGGTGTTCGTCAGCTACGCGCACCACCTGCCAAAGGCGGGGGACGTGCGGCCGATCCGGGTTGCCGGCCTGCCGCTGTTCCTGGTGCGCGACCAGGGCGGGAACATCGCGGCCTTTCACAATGTCTGCCGCCATCGCAACCTGGCGCTGGTCGATGCCCCGGGCAATTGCGGCAAGCTGATTCGCTGTCCCTACCACAGCTGGAGCTACGACCTTTGCGGTGCGCTGAAAAATGCGCCTTATTTCGGTGGCGGCCCGAAAGAGTTGCCGCCCGGATTCGACCACGCCGAACACGGCTTGCACCCGGTCACCTGTGCGACCTGGCACGACTGGGTATTCGTCAACCTCGCGCCGGCGCCGATGCCGTTCGACGAGTTTCTCGCGCCGATCCGGCGCCAGCTCGGCGATGTCGACGTCCATGACTACGTGCCGGCAGCAACGCTCGAATTCGGCGAGGTCGAATGCAACTGGAAGCTGCTGATGGAAAATTTCATCGAGCCCTACCATGTTCAGTTCGTGCACAAGAAAACCACCGAGCAACCGCTCGAGGACCATCGCACCGTGATCGACGATCACTGCGTGGGCAGCGCGGTCGAGCTCAGCGAAGCACAGGTGGCTAATGCGAAAGCGGGTGCGCTGGGCGTCACCTCGCATTACCTGACGCTGTTCCCGATGTTCATCATGGGCACATACCAGCCCGACCAGATGGGCGTTTACCTGCACGAGCCGCTTTCACCCGGCCGCACGCGCCAGACACGCGTCATTTACACACATCGCGATTCCGCCTACAGTGCCGACCAGATCCGCGGGCTCGAGACCCTGTGGCAGGCCGTGCATCTCGAGGACCACGCGATGTGCCAGCGCATGCAGCAGGGGCGCCAGTCGCCGCTGGCCGCCGATGGCGGCGTATTGTCACCGCACTGGGAAAACAGCGTGCGCCGATTCCAGGAAATGATCGCGGACTCGGTCCGCCCCGTATTGACAGACCAGAGGTAAAACATGAGCCAGGAAAAACCCGATTTCCGCCTCGATCACACGATGATTCGCGTGTTCGACCAGGACAAGACAATTGATTTTTATACCCGTATTCTGGGCATGAAAATCCTGCGCCAGAACGAGTACCCCGAGGGCCGTTTCACCAACACCTTCGTCGGTTACCAGGGCGAGGACGACGGCACAACCATCGAGATGACCTACAACTGGGACCAGCAAGAACCCTACGACATGGGTAATGCCTGGGGCCACTTCGCGCTCAAGGTATCCGACGTCTACAAGACCGCCGAGTACCTGAAATCCGAGGGAGTCGAGTTTGTCCGCGAGCCGGGCCCGATGAATGCCGGCACCCGCATCATCGCTTTTTTCAAGGATCCCAACGGATACGTCATCGAACTGAACGAGCCTTTAGGCAACGCCTGATCCCCTAGCGAGCCGAGGCCGGTCAGTGTCCAGGACCTGTGGCGAAGCGCTGGTCGAGCTGCTGCAGGCATACGGCGTGTCGACTCTGTTCGGCATTCCGGGCGAACACACGCTCGAACTCTATCGCGGCATCGAAAAAAGCGGCCTGCGCGTGGTTACCCCGCGCAACGAACAGGGCGCCAGTTTCATGGCCGACGGTTACGCACGCGTCAGCGGCAAGCCCGGCGTTTGCACCCTCATCACCGGGCCCGGCGTCACCAACGCCGCTACCGGAATCGGCCAGGCCTATGCCGATTCGATACCGATGCTGGTCATTTCGAGCGCTAACGACCGCGCGTCGCTCGGCAGGGGCTGGGGACGACTGCACGAAACGCGCGACCTGTGCGCGATCACCGCGCCGATCACCGCCTTTAGTGCGATGGTGACCGACCCCGCCGAGATCCCGGAGCTGTGCGCGCGTGCCTGGGAAGTGTTCGAATCCGGGCGTCCGCGCCCGGTACACATCGCGATCCCGATCGACGTGCTCGAGTTGCCGGTCGACGAAACCTGGCAAATTCGGACGCCGCCGCCGAGGCCCCGGGCCGATCGCGAATCCATCGCCGCTGCGGCCGATCTGCTGGTGGCGGCAGAAAGACCGATCATCATGGTCGGTGGCGGTGCACTGGAAGCCGGCGTGCTCATCGCCGAACTGGCCGAACTGCTCGACGCGGCGGTGATTTCATCGAACGCCGGCAAGGGTATCGTCGCGGACAGCAACCCGCGTTCGCTGACCGGCGGCGTCATTTCTCCGCCGGTGCAGGATTACCTGGCCCGCGCCGACGTGGTGCTCGCGATCGGTACCGAGCTCGGCGAGGCGGACAGTTTCGTTTACGACCTGCCGGTCAACGGCGAACTGATTCGCATCGACATCGATCCCGAACGTTTCGATGACGCGTTCCCCGCGACGATTCCGGTGCTTGGCGATGGGCAGGATGCCTGCGACGCGCTGCTGGCGGCGTTGCGCGAGCGCGATCTTCGCGCGCGTACGCAGGACACCGCCGGTGAACTGGGGGCGGTGCGGGTCGCGCAGCAGGAGGGCTATACCCCGATTCAGCGTCAGCATATCCGGCTGTTGCGGCTGTTGCGCGAGGGCTTGCCAGACGACGCCGTGATCTTCGGCGATATTGCCCAACTGGTCTATACCGGCACCGAGGCCATGCCGATGGAGCGGCCGCGCTGCTGGTTTTATCCGGCCGGATTCGGCACGCTGGGCTGTGCCCTGCCGGGGGCCGTCGGCGCCAAGCTCGCGGTACCCGAACGCACGGTCGTTGCGCTCGCCGGCGACGGCGGTCTGATGTTCACGCTCAACGAACTCGCGACCGCGATCGAGGAGAAACTGTCGATTCCAATCGTACTGTGGCACAACCACAGTTATGCCATGATCCGTGACGGCATGCGCCAGCGCGGTATCGGCGAGATCGGCGTCAATCCGCGTGCGCCGGATTTTGTCAGGCTCGCCGAAGCTTTCGGATGCCCGGGCGAGGTCGTGCATGCCGCGGACGAATTCCGCGCACGGCTGGCCGCCGCGCTGACGCACGCGGGGCCGAGCCTGATCGTCGTCAACGAAGACGATTCCTGGCTGGTCCCCAACGAGTGAGGCGATAAAACAAGCCGGGAAACGACGAAGTATTGCCCGCCTGATTAGTTTCCGCTTTTGAACTCGGTCCAGACGCGCGTGCGAACGCGCTCCATCTTCGGGTCGAGAGGTTTCAGCGTGTACATTTTGGCCATGGTGTCCTGCGGCGGGTAAGAGGCGATGCTGCCCCGAATCTCGGAATCGACCAAGGGTAATGCGTCCTTGTTGGCGGTGGCGTACCAGGAATAATTACTGTCGTTGGCCGCAACTCGCGGGCGCAGCATGTAATTCATGAACAGGTGTGCGTCGGCGATGTTTTGCGCATTCTTCGGAATGACCCAGCCGTCGACCCAGAGTTGCGCGGCACCCGTGCCGGGCGGCAGGAAGAAGTCCAGCACGACGCCGGTGTTTGCCTCGGCTGCGCCGGCCATCGCGAACTGCCCGTCCGGTCCCCAGGTTATGGCGACACAAAATTCCTTCTGCGGCATACGCTGGTAAGCGTAATTATCGAATGTCTTGATATAGGGGCGAATCTTGCGCAGCAGTTTGCCGACCTCTTCGTAGTCGGCCCCGCGGGTCGAATTGGGGGGCAACCCCAGATAGGCGAGAGCCATCGGAATGATATCGGTGGGTGAATCCATGAAAGACACCCCGCAGCGAGACAGTTTTTCCATGTGTACGGGATCGAAGATCAGGTCGAGGCTGCCGATCGGCGCCCCGGGATGGGTTTGGCGTACGAGTTTCTCGTTGTAGGTGATACCGTGCGTGCCCCACATGAAAGGCACGATGTGCCGGTTACCCGGGTCCCACCTGGACGCGATCTGCTCGTTGAGCAGGGGCATTACGTGTTTCAGATTCGGTAACCTGGACTTGTCTATCGGCAGTACGACGCCGGGCGGGATCAGCCGGGCGATCTGCGAACTGGCGTGGATGGCCACGTCGTAGCCTGAATTGCCGGCCAATAGTTTCGCGTCGATGGCTTCGATCGAATCGTAGGTGTCGTAAATCACTTTGACCCCGAATTCATTTTCGAAGTTGGAAATCGTGTCTTCGGCGATGTACTCGGCCCAGTTGGCGACCTTTAGGACGCGCTCCTGTGCCAGCGAGGGTGTCAGGGCAAGAAAGCAGGCGATCGCCAGTAACAAGGATTTCAGCTGTCGATATTGCGAGGGCGGCATAAGAGTCTGCTGGCTAACGGTTTTTCGGGGCTGGTTCTCCGGTTGAGACACCAGCGTATTTCGGTGGACTGCGGGATACCGATTCGGGGCCATAGTATCGGACAAAAGACGGACCGATTCGACCCTTGCGACACCGCCCCGCTTGCGCGGGGCGCTCTACCGGAAGCGTCAGTTGCCGGAGAGTTCGGCGAGACAGCTCTCGAGAATGTCGAAGCCCTCGTTGATGAGTTCGTCGCTGATGTTGAGCGCGGGCAGGAAGCGAATGACGTTGCCGCGCATGCCGCAGGACAGCAATGCGAGGCCGTTTTCGTATGCCTTGCCGACCAGCGCTTTGGTCAGATCGGGATTCGGTTGTGAGGCATCGCCGTTGTGCACCAGCGCCATCGCCATCATCGCGCCGTGATCGGTGCGCCGCTGGCCGATGATCTGCGGGTAGTTTTGCTGCAGCGCCGGCAGGCGCGCGGCGAAAACCTCGGCGACGTGGAGCGCGGCCGCGTTCAGGTTTTCTTCCTCGACCACTTCGATCATCGCCAGCGCCGCGGCGCAGGCCACCGGCGAGCCGGCGTAGGTGCCGCCGAGACCGCCGGGCAGGGGGGCGTCCATGATCTCGGCTTTGCCGGTCACTGCCGCGATCGGGTAGCCGTTGGCAACGCCCTTGGCGATCGTGACCAGGTCGGCCTCGATGCCGGCGCGCTCGTGGCAGAACCACTTGCCGGTGCGCGCGAACCCGCTCTGGATTTCGTCGACGATCAGCACGATGCCGTGCTCGTCGCAGAGCTTGCGCAGCGCCTGTAAAAATTCGTTCGGCGCCGGGTAGAAACCGCCTTCGCCCTGTACCGGCTCGATCACGATCGCGGCGCAGTCGGACGGCGCGAGGTCGACCTTGAACAGTTCCTCGAGTGCCAGCATCGAATGCTGCCAGGTCAGGCCGTGGTACTCGATCGGGAACGGCGCGTGGTAAATCTCGGCCGGGAACGGGCCGAACAGGTTTTTGTACGGTGTGATCTTGCCGGTCAAGCCCATCGCCAGCATGGTGCGGCCGTGAAAGCCGCCGTTGAACGCGACCACGCCGCGACGACCGGTATGCGCGCGCGCGATCTTGACCGCGTTTTCGACCGCCTCGGCGCCGGTAGTGACGAAGATCGATTTCTTCTTCGACGGGCCGGGAACCAGCTCGTTGAGTTTCTCGGCGAGACGCACCGACGTGTCGTACGGCGTCACCATGACGCAGGTGTGACTGAAGTTCTGCACCTGTTCGGTCACCGCGGCGGTGATCTTCGGGTGGCAGTGGCCGGCCGAGACCACCGCGATGCCGGTGCCGAAGTCGATGTAGCGTTTACCCTCGACATCCCACAGCTCGGAGCCTTTGGCGCGCGCGACATAGACCGGCGCGATATTACCCTGGCCGCGGGCGACGGCGTCGTCTTTGCGTGCCTGCCAGTCGGCGTTGGTCAGCGATTCGGTTTGACTGCTGGACAGTTCTGCAACGCTCATTGGTCGATTCCTCCCATCAGCATGTACTTGATTTCGACATAGTCGTCGAGACCGTACTTGGAGCCTTCGCGGCCCTGGCCGGATTCCTTGACCCCGCCGAACGGCGCCATTTCATTTGAAATAATGCCTTCGTTGATGCCGACGATGCCGTATTCGAGACCTTCGGCAACCCGCCAGACGCGGCCGAGATCGCGCGCATAGAAGTAGCAGGCCAGGCCGAACTCGGTGTCGTTGGCCATCTGGATCGCTTCTTCCTCGGTGCTGAACTTGAAAAGTGGTGCAATCGGTCCAAAAATTTCCTCGCGGAATACGCGCATCTCGCCGCTGACGTTGGTCAGTACGGTCGGCTCGAAGAAATGGCTGCCGAGGTCGGAGCGATTGCCGCCGACGACCTTTTGCGCACCCTTGGAGACCGCGTCCTCGACGAAGGCTTCCATGTCGTTGGCCGCCTGTTCGTTGATCAGCGGACCGACGGTCACGCCTTCCTCGGTGCCGGGTCCCATCTTGAGACCGCCGACCGCATCGGCGAGTTTGGCGGCAAAAGCATCGTAAACACCTTCCTGCACCAGGATGCGGTTGGCGCAGACGCAGGTCTGGCCGGCATTGCGGTATTTACTGATCAGCGCGCCCGCGACCGCGGCATCGAGGTCGGCATCGTCGAACACGATGAACGGCGCGTTGCCGCCGAGCTCCATCGACGTGCGCTTGACCGTGGCGGCGCAGGCCGCCATCAACTGCTTGCCCACCGGTGTCGAGCCGGTGAAGGTCAGCTTGCGCACGGTCGGGTTCGAGGTCAATTCCTCGCCGATCGCCGAAGTCTGGCCGGTGACCATATTGATGACTCCGGGCGGGATACCGGCGCGCTCGGCGAGTTCGGTGAACGCGTAAGCTGACAGCGGCGTGGCGTTGGCGGGCTTGCAGACCACGGTGCAGCCAGCCGCGAGCGCGGGTGCGATCTTGCGCGTCAGCATCGCGTTGGGGAAATTCCACGGCGTAATGCAGGCCACCACCCCCACCGGCTGCTTGATGCAGACGATGCGCTTGTCCCCCGACGGCGCGGGAATCGTATCGCCGTAGATACGCTTGGACTCCTCGGCGAACCACTCGATGTAGTTGGCGCCGTAGGCAATTTCACCGCGCGACTCGGCCAGCGGTTTGCCCTGTTCGAGGGTCATGATCAGCGCCAGGTCTTCCTGCGCGTCCATCATCAGGTTGAACCACTTGCGCAGCAGATTGGCGCGCTCCTTGGCCGGACGCTGGCGCCAGTCGACAAAGGCTGCTTCGGCCGCTTCGATCGCACGGCGGGTCTCGGCAGTGCCGCATTTAGCGACTTCGGCAATGATTTCGCCGGTGGCCGGGTTGTTGACGGGTACGGTTTCGCCGCTGTCGGCATCGACCCACTGGCCGTTGATATATGCCTGGGTTTTGAGCAGGCCCTGATCTGCAAGCTGGATGCTCATTGCTGTCTTCCCACAAATGTGATCACAAGGGCGAGAAGCATAACGATTTCGCCGGCCGCGGACAATACGCAAATGCGCGCCGATCGGGAATATCGGTACCGCCGCAAACGCCCATGGTAAGATTCCGTCGACCACAGGGGGAAGTCGTCATGGCGGAGAAAAAAACCACTCGGAAGAAAGCCCGCGTCAACCTGGATTTTTACCACAGCCCGACCCAATTACGCTTCGATACCTGGAATCGGCTCGAGGAATACACCAGCCGGCTCGCCGAAAAGCACATGCGCAAGGCCGACGTCGCCGCGATCAAGCGCAAGACCCGCGAAGCGCTGACCCTGCTGGAAACCTTCGAGAGTTACAGCGCGTTCCCGTCCGACGACGACTTCCGCTTTCTCTGGTACCTGTTCGAGGAACAAGACTTCGGTGAGCTTGCGCGTATCGTCGCGCGCATCGTGCGCGCGCTGACCGGCGGCACCTATCGCTCGCGTCATATCAACCTGCGACTGGTGGAGGATGGCGAGGAAGATCACGACGACGAGTATTACTCGCCCGACGAACAGCATCTGCAGCGACCCTACTTCGAGGTCCTGTTCGTTGACGAAAGCGGTAACGACGAGATTCGACGTCTGCGTGACAACCTGCATCGGTTGCGACGTCCCGAAGACCAGTTCGTCTACGACATCGTCGTGGTGCCGAGTTTCGAGGATGCGCTGATTGCCATTCTGTTCAATTTCAATATCCAGGCCGCGGTTATTCGTTACGGTTTCCCGCTGCACTCGGTCAACCATCTCGAAATTCTCAAGCGATACCTGTCGAAGATCGACGAGACCGCCTACGAGGACGCTCTCGATATCGAGCGCGGACCGCAGCTCGGCAACCTGATGGCCGAGCTGCGTCCGGAACTGGATCTCTACCTCGTGACCGATACCGCGGTCGAGGATATTGCCGGCAACGTGACGCAGAAGTTCAATCGCATCTTTTACCAGCAGGAAGATTACCTCGACCTGCACCTGAATATCCTGCGCGGTATCCAGGCGCGATTCGACACGCCGTTTTTCAACGCGCTGCGGCACTACAGTCGTCAGCCCACCGGCGTGTTCCACGCGATGCCGATCTCACGCGGCAAGTCGGTGACTCGCTCGCACTGGATCAGGGAAATGGGCCTGTTCTACGGCATGAATATTTTCCTGGCCGAAACCTCGGCAACCTCGGGCGGGCTGGATTCGCTGCTGCAGCCGCACGGTCCGATCAAGAAGGCGCAGGAACTGGCCGCGCGTGCATTCGGCGCCAAGCGGACCTACTGGGTTACCAACGGCACCTCGACCGCCAACAAGATCGTGGTGCAGGCGCTGGTCAAGCCAGGCGATATCATCCTGATCGACCGCGACTGTCACAAGTCGCATCACTACGGCATGGTGCTGGCGGGTGCGCAGGTTTGTTATCTCGATTCCTACCCGTTGAACGACTACTCGATGTATGGCGCGGTGCCTCTGAAAGAGATCAAGCAGCAGCTGTTGCTGTACAAGAAGGCTGGCCTGCTCGGTCGCGTCAAGATGCTGCTGTTGACCAACTGTACTTTCGACGGCGTGGTCTACAACGTCGAGCGCGTGATGGAGGAGTGTCTTGCTATCAAGCCGGACCTGATTTTTCTGTGGGACGAAGCCTGGTTCGCGTTTGCCGGGTTTACCCCGACCTACCGCCGCCGTACCGCGATGGCGACCGCCAGACGATTGCAGGCGCGTTATCGCAGCGCCGAATATGCCGCCGAGTACGAAGCCTATCGTCAACGCATCGCCGGCAGGAAAGACGCCGAACTCCTCGATGAACGCCTCTACCCCGATCCGTCGCGGGTGCGCATTCGCGTTTATGCCACCCAGTCGACGCACAAGTCGCTGACATCTCTGCGCCAGGGTTCGATGATTCATGTCCATGACCAGGATTTCAGTCACAAGGTACAGGAGCCGTTCGACGAAGCCTTTATGACGCATACCTCGACGTCGCCGAACTACCAGATCCTCGCGTCGCTGGACATGGGCCGGCGCCAGGTCGAACTCGAGGGTTTCGAGATGGTACAGAAACAGATCGAGCTCGCGATGACTATTCGCGAGCGTGTCGCATCGCACCCGCTGCTGAGCAAGTATTTCAGTTTTCTGCGGCCGCGCGACATGATTCCGGTCGAGTTTCGACGCTCCGGCATCGGCAGCTACTTCGATCCGAAGGCGGGCTGGGACGCCGGTGCGATGGAGGAAGCCTGGACCAATGACGAGTTTGTCGTCGATTTGACCCGGCTGACCCTGTATGTCGGTCTGACCGGCATCGACGGCGATACCTTCAAAAACGAATACCTGATGGACAAGTACGGTATTCAGATCAACAAGACCTCGCGCAACACGGTGCTGTTCATGACCAATATCGGTACCTCGCGCAGCTCGGTGGCGTTTCTGATCGAGGTACTGGTCAAGATCGCGACCGAGCTCGAGCAGGAGCGCGAGGACGCCAATCGCGTCGAGCGCCGGATCCTCGAAAAGCGGGTGCATTCACTGTCGAAGGATTTGCCGCCGCTGCCCGATTTCAGCCATTTTCACGCCGCGTTTGCACAGGGAGCGAAACGACGTGTGAAAACGCCCGATGGCGATATTCGCCGGGCGTTTTTCTACGCCTACGATGACGAAAACTGTGAATACCTGACCATCGACGAAGCCACCATCGGTGCCGCCATGAAAGGCCGCCGCGAGCTGGTGTCGGCCAGTTTCGTCACGCCTTATCCACCCGGATTCCCGATCCTCGTGCCGGGCCAGGTCGTCAGCGAAGAAATCCTGTCTTTCATGCGCGCGCTGGACGTCAAGGAAATCCACGGTTACGACCCGGAAATCGGGCTGCAGCTGTTTACCGACGAAGCACTGAAAAAGTTGCTGGACTAGAACCCTGCGGGGCTTGCGGCGGCAGAGAGCCGGCGGGCAGATCGCGGTCATCCGGCGGCTCGCCGGATTGATTTCGTGACGCCGGGCTCAGCAGCCCTCGTAACGATTGAGCTTGCAGCTGTTGGCGAGGTAGCGGGCGTGCAGCCTGTCGCCGAACGACATGCGCGCCTCGAGTTCGGTCTGTCTCTCGTCCGTGCCCGGCGCGCCGAGCGACGCCGCGAGGTTCAGCCACTTGTGCGCCTGGACGTCGTCACGCTCCACCCCCAGGCCTTCGGCGTAGAGGCGACTGAGTTCGAGCTGGGCATCGACAAAACCGGCACGCGCGGCATGTAACAACCAGTGGTAGGCCTTGCGGGGTTGGGGCGGCAGCAGTTCGCCGTCGAGATAGATTCGGGCGAGCCGGTATTGTGCGAACGCGACTTCTTCCGTCGCCGCGGATTCGTAAATCTCGATGGCGCGCGGGATATCCTTTTCGACGCCGACGCCGCTGATATACATCGCCGCCATTTTCATGCGTACCTTGAGGTCGGTCCAGTCGGGCGCCTGCTGCTGCGCGCCGGCGGGCTGCGCGCTGTCGACGGCGACGAGATGCTCGGCGGCGATGAGGGCCGGGGCAGCGATCGTAAGGCTGGCGAGCAGGGTAAGCAGACTGCGTTTCACTGGATTATTAGGTAGCGCTTATTATGGTTTATACGTGGTTAGCAGGATTTTGGATGCACGCGCAGTTTAGCCCCGCGTTTCGGGCGGCTCCGGGCACTGGATCACGCTTCGCGATAGGCGAACCCTGTCTGACCTCCGGCCGGGATCAGAACTGCAGTGCCGGCACTGGCCGGGCGGTATAAACCTCGCCATAGACTTCGCCGGCGGCGGTCGCGCCCGCGGGATCGACGAAAGTAATCGCGTAGGCATCCGGCAGCGGTGCTTCGAAATCCAGCTGCCAGCGGCGCTCGGGCCAGAAATACTCGCAGCGGCGCGATGCCGGGTAGAACGCGGCGTCGTAGAGTGTGCCGAAGCCGCGCGCGAAACGGTCGTGATACAGAGGTGGCAGTAAAAACTGGCGACTGAACTGCTCGGCGGTATAAACCCCGGCGGCAACGATTTCCTCGAGATGCCGCTGCCGCTGGCGAGTCAGCACCTTTTCCTCGTACAGCGGCCAGTGACTGTCCGCCTGGTGATTGGTAGCGACCGGTTGATCCAGGATTTCGAGATCGCGGCCGCTGGCTACCGCGACCACGCGCGAATGCCCGTCAGCATCGAGCAGCATGATATTGTAGGCGCCCTGTATCGGTATCCGTCGCAGGCGCGTGCAGGCTTCGTCGACATTACCGCAGAATTCGAGCAAATAGCGCAGTACCAGCGCGATGCCGAAGCCGTCACCGAATTCTTCCCGGCCGCCGAAAGACAGCGACACCGCGAGACCGTCGTCATTCATGCCGTCGAGTGCGCCGGCCATGCCGTCGAGCATTGCGATCACCTGTCGATCCTGGAAGCGGCTTTTCATCAGCAGCCCATCGAATACCCACGGCGAATAATCGTAGCTGCTAACCATCACGGTTTGCTCGGCTCTGTAGACGGCCTGAGAACAGCCACGGAACAGCGGCGGCGGATTGAACTGCGACAGAAAGCGTGCGGCGTGATCGCCGCCGCCGGCGCGCTCGACCATCTGTTCCCAGACCGGCACCCATTCTGGCAGATAGCGCTGCAGTGCGCGTGCCGATTCCAGGTAGGTCGGGCGATCCTGCTCGCCGTAGCGCAGAAACCAGCGCTTGTATGCTGGCCACAGGCGCCGGAAGTGACCGGCCCAGATGTCGCCGGGTGAATTCTCGGCGAATGCCTCGAAGGTAAAGGGTATTTCTGCCGGCGCGGTCATCAGAAAGGCGAAAAAGGCGGGTCGACGAAAGCAGGAGGCGGGCTGTCGGCGGTTTCGTCGGCCTCGACCAGCGCATGTCCGACCGGTTCGAGATCGTTGCGCGTCCACCAGTACCAGAAACCCTGCTCACGCAGCCAGCCGGCGAGTCGATCGATACTGTTCCATTCGCGTCCCGCCCCTCTTGCGTTAAAAACCCGGCACAGCTGGTTATCGACATAGACCGCGACCGCCCAGGCCAGCGGGTGTTTGTCCTGGTCGCCGTAGCCACCGCCCTGGTGCAGGCGGGCAACGCGGTAGACCACGGCAAATTCACCGAGCCTGCCATTGTCACGCAGCGGTGCAAGATCGGCCTGGGTGACGCTGCCGACAATTCCGAGGTCTACATCTTGACTCATGGTGTTGACTAAGTGTTAATCGTTAACTACATTATGGTTCAAGGTGTCGCATCGGGCAAATCAAGTTGACGACATTTCCGAATCGACGAGGGCAAAGCTCTCGTATTTCACCCACTAACATCATGGAGCATACTGTGAGCAAAAAGGTTTCTCCCATTCCGCGTGGCTACCGTACCGCGACCCCCTGCCTGACCGTAGTCGATATCGACAGCGCGGTGGCGTTTTACCAGGCCGCATTCAGTGCCGAGTTGCTGACCCGCCAGGCCGGCAGCGACGAGGTTACTGCCCTGCATGCCAGTATCAAGGTTGGAAACAGCATCATTATCCTCAATCGCGAGCTGCCCGAACAGGGTATTTTCGCTCCCGTCAGCCTCGGCGGTGCCGGCGGTCAGCTGCACCTGTACGTCGAAGATGTCGACACCAGCTGGGCCCGTGCGATCGAAGCGGGTGCCGGCATTCGCGTCGACCTGCACGACGCTTTCTGGGGCGAGCGCACCGGTATCCTGGTCGATGGCAACGGCCATCTCTGGTCGATAGCCAGCAAGACCGAAAACCTTAGTCAGGAAGAAATTTCCCGTCGTGGGCAGGCGCTGGTCGATGCGGCCGCCGATCCCGTGGTGGCCGGGATGCCGCTGGACGAAATCCCGCTGAGCGAGGCGGAGCTTGCAGGCGCAAACCTTGCTGTCTAAGCTAGGCCATTTGGTAAATCCGCTGCGGAGTCGGGGGCTGACCCGACTCCAGGTATTACTCAGCTGCCCGTGACCGCCATTTCGCTAACCGCAACCGAACAGCTGGCCGCCCTCGAAAGCGGGCGGGTCAGTGCCGTCGAATTGCTCGAGCAGGCGATCGAACGAGCCGAGGCCTTGTCGCCGGTGCTGAATCCGCTGGCGCTGCCGCTGTACAGCCGCGCGCGTCAGGCGGCCCGCGAAGCCGATCGCAAACGGGCTGCCGGCAACGGCGGCAGGCTTTGCGGGTTGCCGATCACGGTCAAGGATTCACAGTTTCTCGCCGGGTATCCCTGTGCCAACGGGTCCTACCTGCTGAGCGATTTCGTGCCGACCGAAACCTGCCGCGCAATCGAATTGCTGGAAGCGGAAGACGCCGTCATCTTCGCCAAGACCACCTGTCCGGAATTCAGCCTGACCGGTGTCACGCATTCCGAGATATATGGCCTGACTTCGAATCCATGGAACGTCGAGCGCACCAGCGGCGGCTCGTCGGGCGGGGCCGCCGCCGCGGTGGCGAGCGGCATGGGCAGTTTCTCACTCGGCGGTGACGGCGGCGGTTCGATCCGTATCCCGTCGGGATTTTGCGGCATCGTCGGCTTCAAGCCCAGTTTCGGCGTCGTTCCGAGGGAACCCTGTTTCCCGTCCTGGCAATCCATCGTGTCCTACGGGCCGATGACGCGCAGCGTGGCCGACGCCCGTCTGTACTTCGACGTGCTGGCGGAAAACTTCCACGGCGAGCGCAATCCGAAACCCGGTAACCGGGGAATTCTGTTTTCGGAGGACCTGGGTTTCTCGCCGGTCGACGCCGACGTGCGTGCGGCTTTTCAGCGGGTGCTGGGTCTGATGCGAGACGCCGGATTCCGGCTGATCGACGATCATCCCGGGCTCGATTCCTCGGT
>JAAUXY010021343.1_pt1 | contig 15981 bp, 12 predicted proteins | sample 7278121 | NCBI WGS metagenome assembly JAAUXY01 (sample SAMN14350117, study PRJNA611818) | marine sediment metagenome | isolation source: surface marine sediment (1.8m) | place: French Polynesia: Moorea | collected 2018-08 | reverse complement strand
CCCCGTTACGAGCGGCGGCTTCGGGGATCCCTCGACAGCACCGAAGTGGAACCAGGTCGCTGTAGCCGATAGTGACTATGTTGTTCACGTGTCCGCAGCTAACATCAGCTCCCGCGCCACTGGCATCCGCGCCGTAGTATTCCCGCGGTTGTTGGTTCGCTCAATGCAAGGCCAAGCACTTGGATATCGGGATCGTGTCGTTTTTTCGCACCCCCCAATGGTTCATACGGAGCAAGCAGTGGCAGTCGAGTCGGCGCCCACGCCCCAGGCATCCATTGAGACTTCGACGACAGAGGCTGACGAGCAGATGCCCGTTGCAGTCGATGAATGGCAGCTCGTCGGATTATGGAGCTACGACGCGGTTGACGGACAACAGATACCGTCGCAAGGATTCGTATTGCTGCCAAAACCTGGCGCAGGCGTCGGGCAAGCGTGGCTCGCCAGATTGGAGTTGAAGAACCACGATCAGCTGGCTGAACGGCAAAGGGCATTGTGGCCAGTGATGATCCATATTGAGCGAAGGACCGTGTGTGCCGACTACCCGGGTTACCCGACCTATCAGGTTTTTATAGACGTGCCCGGCATCGATAATGATGCAATCTACAGCGTCTCGGCGTGTAAGCCAGACTAAGTGTTTGTTTCGGAGCCGCATTTGTGGGCTACGGCACCGATAGTCAAAGCCGTTGAGGTCTGAAGCTGCGACCGTCCGCTTCGGGTCAGTAGCGGAAATCAATGATACCCCGAAAGCGGCCGCTCGAGCGGCTGGTATTGGGAGTGAAGCGGAAGTCGCTATTGGCAAGTTGTGACCCGTTCGTGCCGCTGCCGAGCGCCGCTCCCTGCAAAGGATTGCCAGAGAACTTCTCGCTTAGTCTGCAAGGAAGTGACGAGGTTAAATCTACTGATCGATGGCATTGCTCGACGTTTCCGTTTCCACGGCGTCGAGTTTGAACGTGAAGGTCCGGCAGTTCTTGATGCCCGAGTGCTTCTCGCCCTCTTTCAATGGCACGAAACGGGAGGCGCGCACGGCCCGGCGAGCGGGTTTCTCGAAGATCCGGTGCGTGCTCTTGCGCACGGCGATGCGATACGGTTCGCCGTCTCGATCGACGAAGAAGCAGACCTGCACCTCGCCTTCGAGGCGCTCGCGACGCGCTTTTTCCGGGTAGACCGGCACGACCGTCTCGAGCGGCGTGCGCTCGACGCTATCCCCGGCGAAACCCGGCAACGCCAGCAGGCAAAGCGCCAGCGCAGCGCGATTCACGGTTCGTCGCCGGGTTGGCGGCGGTCGTCGATGACAATGTTGGGCGAGACGGGATTTGTCTTGTCGAGCAGCATGGCGCGAACGACCTTGAGTGTGCGCGAGTTGGGGGCGAGCTCTTCGCCGCGCTTCAGGTCCGCTTCGGCTTCCTCGTAACGCCCGAGCTTGACGAAGATAAGAGCGCGATTGTTGTAGGCGCGCCAGTGCCTGTCGTTGATTTCGATCGCCTGGTCGCAGAACGGCAAACCCGTCTCCCACTTGCCGAGCATGGCGTAGCCGGCGCACAGATTGCTCAGGCCCGCCAGCCGATCGCGGCTGCTGGTCGCCGCACTGAGCCCGAGGTGAGTCAGGCGGACGCCCTCTTCCGGATCGCCCGCGAGGAGCGCTTGCGAACCTTCTGCGAGCTGCGGGTTCGTCGGGCCGATGACTGTCGACGACTCAGCCTCTGCCGCGGCGGCCAAAAACAATGCAAGGATCAGGCTCAGCACGTGAACCTCCGGTCACGACTTCAGGTGCTTCCTGAAGAATTTGACGGTTCGTTGCCACGAGAGTTGCGCTGCCGCCTCGTCGTAGCGAGGCGTCGTGTCGTTGTGGAAGCCGTGGCTGGCGTCTTCGTACCAGTGGTTTTCGAAGTCGACGTTCGCAGCGATAAGCGCTTTCTCGAACTCGGGCCAGCTCGCGTTGACGCGCTTGTCGAGCTCGGCGTGGTGAAACAGCAAGGGCGCCCCGATCGAGCTGACGTCCTCGTCCACCGGGTGCCTGCCGTAGTACGGCACCGCGGCGGCGAGATCCGGAATGCGGATGGCGAGCCTCATGACCATGCCGCCGCCGAAGCAAAAACCGACGGCGCCGACCTTGCCCGTCGAGTCCGGGTGATCCTGCAGGAATTTCACGGCGGCCACGAAATCCTCGACCATTTCGTCGCGATCGCGCTTTTTCTGCAGCTCGCGGCCCTCGTCGTCGTTGCCGGGATAGCCGCCGAGCGGCGTCAACGCGTCCGGAGCGAAGGCCATATAGCCTTCGAGAGCGAGCCGTCTCGTCACGTCCTCGATGTAGGGGTTGAGACCGCGGTTTTCGTGTACGACGACGGTTGCCGGCAGCTTGTGTGCCGTGACGGCGGGCCGCGCGAAATAGCCCTGCATGACACCCGCACCTTTTGGCGAACCGTAGCGCTTGTACGACGTACGGATATCGGGATGCTTCGGATCGATCTGCTGCGCCAGCGAGTAATCGGGACTCAGTGCGGCAAGCATCGCGGCGGCGGACACGGTGCTCGTAGTAACGCGAGCGGCTTTCTCGAGGAACTGGCGACGACTGAGCTGGCCGTGAACGTAGCCGTCGAACAGTTCCAGTATGCGGGGATCCAGCTCGCGCCTGTCTGCCAATGTCAGTCCTCGATATCGCCCTCTACGACACCTGCAACATTAGCATAGGACAGCGAACCGCTGCCGGCATTGGTAACGACCAGGTCCTGATCGACGTGCCTGACCTTGATGCTGCCGGAACCGTCGTCAATGTAGACGCTGCCTTTGACCTCGCGGACAGTTATGGAGCCCGAGCCGTCGTCGATGCGAACGTCGCCCGCAACGCGCTCGATGTCGATCGAGCCGGATCCGTCCTCGACCTCGAGGGCACCAACACCCGAGACGTCGATAGAGCCGGAGCTGTCGTCAATCTTTACCGGGCCGACCAGGTCCGCGATTCTCATGGAGCCAGAGCTATCGTCGACGACCAGTGACAACGACTCCGGCATCTCGACCTCCAGATTCACGCGCGCGTTGTAGTTGTCGAACCACGGCCCGTTCTCGAGCCCGGCTTTAAGGTGAACCTGCTCGCCCTTGGTGGCGAGAGAAAGCACGAGGTGCTTCTCCATGAATTCGTAGGCCTCGTCGTCTTTGGTGTTTTCGATCTCGATCGTCGCCGTCACCGAAATCTGATCGGCGCCTTTAACGCCCCTGACGTCGAGCGTCCCGGCACCGGCATCGATTTGCATGCCGCTGACGCCGGTCGCGTCAACCTCGAGTTCCCGAACGTCCTTGAAATCGCGCCAGGCTGCGTGAGACAGACTCACCGCAAACAACGTCATTACCAGTAAACCGCGCATGGTGACCCCCTGATCGTGTCGTATGGGTTATGTCTTTTAGATACCGCTCGCGCGGTTTTGGTTGCAATGCGGCCCGGGCCTTGTGACAAGCCTTAATCTGCGTCGTTGCGATATCGTTCGATGCGCTCCTGCAGCTCGTAGCCCGTGTGCCACTTGCCGCGAAGCATGACGCCATGAATGCGCCGCGAGTTGCTGATGTCCCCGAGCGGATTGGCGTCCAGCAACACGAGGTCCGCTTCGCGGCCGACGGCCACGATCCCCGTCGGCAGATCGAGGAAATCCGCGACATTGGCGGTTCCCATGCGCAACGCGTCGAACGGGCTGAGGCCGGCATCGACCATGTTCTCGAGCTCGTAGTGCAGTGAAAAGCCGGGGACATTGAAAACCTGCGGAGCGTCCGACCCCAGCAGCAAGCCGGCACCGGCTTCATGGAGCGCAACGATAAGCCGGCGGCGGATCTCAATGGCACTGGCCGCAATCTCCGGCGTAAAGCCGCGCTCGCTCGTGACCGTTTCCTTGGCAGCGACCCATTGCGCGACCGTGGATCGGGGCATGTAGCGCATATCGGCGCGACTTCGCAACTCGGCCGCAGGCGTGTCGTTGATGAGCTGCTCGACCAGCAGGTTCGTCGGCACGTTCCACGTGCCCGCGGCTGCGGTCGCCGCGGCCAGGGGTTCTATCCGGCCGGCGTCGACGTCCCCGGCGAGCAGCGTGCCGAACCAGCCGCCGTAGCCGCCCGAGGCATCGAAATTCCGCGGTAACATCGCGGCCATGTAGCCGTCGAGATGGTCGATCGTCGCGATGCCAGCCTGCATGACCCGCTCGACCCCGACGGCTACGGTGACGTGCCCCGCGAACGGTATGCCGAGTTGCCGCGCAGTATCGGCCAGAGCCTCGAATTCGGCGGCGTTGAGCCCGGGATGTATCTTGAGGAAGTCGTAGCCGGCTTCGGCTTGTTCCTTTACGCGAGTGACGACATTGGCTGCACCGTTCACGGACTGGCCGTTGAACGACGGCCCTGCCGTGATCAGCCTGGGCCCGAATACCGCTCCCGCACGTAAACGTTTGCGCAATTCGATGTGCGAGGGATGACCGAGCATGCCGCGCACCGTGGTTACGCCGTTCGCGACGAACAGGTCGAAGTAGCGCTGCGTGTCCGGCGACGATGCAGCCGGCAAGTGCGCGTGCATCTCGGCGAGGCCGGGGATCAGGTAGCGGTCGGTCCCGTCGATAATTTCTGCGTCTTCGGGCAGCGGCAGGCCATCGACCGGACCCAGCGAAACGATCCGCCCGTCCTCGACGATCACGGTCTGCTCGGCGAGGACGCGCTCGGTGTCCATCGGCAGCACGTTGACGTTGATGATCGCAATGGCGCTTGCCATCGCTGCCGGTGCGAAACATGCGAGTAGCGCGGTGAATACGAATCGAGTCACAGGACCTGGCTCAACCTCTCTCGCGAAATGTTGCCTCCGCAAACGATGACGACGACGTTTTTGCCGCGAACGGCCGCCCGATGCTCCATGAGCCCGGCGATCGCCACGCCTGCGGCTCCCTCGAGCAACTGGTGCTGCCTGTCGATGAACAGACGCATCGCCTCGGCGATTTCCTCTTCATTGACGACCGTGAATTCGTCGACAAGTTCGCGACACAGCTCGAACGTCATCGCATCGGCCTCGATGCCGCCGGCCGTGCCATCGGACAATGTCGGCTCGCTTTCGAGATCGAGGATGCGACCGGCTTCGACGGATTTCGCCATCACGGCGGAAGCCCCGGGCTGGCAGCCAACGATGTGCGCATCGGGCCGGGCAGCCTTGATGACGCTGCCGACGCCGCTGACGAGCCCGCCACCACCGACCGCCACGAACACGGCGTCGATCGAGGACAGCTGGTCGAGAATCTCGACGCCGCAGCTGCCCTGACCCGCGATGACGGCCTCGTCGTTATAAGGCGAGACGTACACCATGCCGTTCTCGTCGGCGAACGCCCGCGCGTGGAGTTCGGTGTCGAGCCCGTCGTTGCCGAAATACTCGATCTGCCCCCCGTACGCGCGGATTGCATCGGCTTTCACCGGAGAAGTGCCCTCCGGCACGAAAATGACGCCGCGCGTGTTGAGCTTCTGCATCGCGTAGGCGACGGCCGCGCCGTGATTACCACTGGATGCTGCTACCACGCCGGCGTCGCGCTGCGACGAATCCAGCGTCATCAGGCGGTTTGCGGCACCGCGAAGTTTGAACGACCCGGTGTGTTGCAGGTTCTCGAGCTTGAAATAAACAGACGCGCCGAGATCGTCGGAAAACTGCGGCGAGTACTCGAGCGGCGTCTTGCGCACCAGACCGGCGATGCGACCCGCGGCTTGCCTGGCGGCGTTATCGATCGTGCCCGCGGATACCGTCACGACTCAGAGCCGTCTGGCGTTGAAGGTATCGCAGCTGTCCGGGTTGCCGCTCTCCAGGCCGGTGCGAAACCAGCGCTGCCGCTGCTCGGAGGTGCCGTGGGTGAAGGACTCCGGCACGACGGTGCCGCGACTCTGGCGCTGCAGTCGATCGTCGCCGATCGCGTTTGCAGCGTTCAGTGCTTCCTCGACGTCGCCGGCTTCGAGAATATTGCGCGCCCGGTGCGCGCGATTGGCCCATACGCCGGCAAGACAATCTGCCTGCAGCTCCAGTCGCACGGACAGCTGGTTGGCCTCTGCTTTGCTGACCTGCTGTTTCATCTGGTGCACCTTGCCCGAGATGCCGAGCAGGTTCTGCACATGGTGACCGATCTCGTGCGCAATGACGTAAGCCTGCGCGAAATCGCCCGGTGCACCGAAGCGTCCGCGCAGGTCATTGTAGAAACTCAGGTCGATGTACGCTTTCTGATCGGCAGGGCAGTAGAACGGCCCCATCGCGGCCTGGCCGAGCCCGCAGGCCGAGCGGGTCGACCCCGTGAACATCACGAGCGTTGGCTCGCGGTAGCTGCGACCCTGTTCCGCGAAAATCTCGTTCCACACGTCCTCGGTGTCTGCGACCACAACGGATATCATGTCGGCGAGCGGATCGTTCGCGAGATCCTCGGCCGAGGGCCGATTGCCGGCCGACGACGGCACGTTGGCCTGTTGCATCCCCTGGAGCAGGAAGGTCGGGTCGACGCCGAAATACATCGCGACCAGGACGAGCACTATCGTGCCGATACCACCGCCCAACAGGCCGGTTTTGGCACGGCTACCCCGCCGGTCCTCGATATTCGAACTCCGTCTGCCACCTCGCCAACGCATGCATCTGCCTCCCTTGTCGCCGGACGGACATTCTGCGGCAGCCGCCAACCGCATTTCAAATGACGCGCACACTGAAGATCACTACGATCCTGACAGACGGGGTTCGGTAGGATAGTATCGCCTGACGCTATGCCGTCGAGAACCGAACTCATCGGAGGAATAATCAATGCCCAGATCCATACTGCCGCTCGCAGTTTCTGCCTTCGCGGTTCTTGCGATGCCGGCCGGCGCCGCGACGCTAGTAGTAGATGCAAACGGGCAGTTACTCGGCGCTACTGAAGTCGACGTCAGTGGCACGCTCTACGACGTGGAATTCCTAGACGGCACCTGCGCATCGCTGTACAACGGCTGTGGCCTCAACGACGTGCCGTTTCCCAACGCGAGTGCCGCCCTCGCTGCCGCAAGCCAGCTCCGCATCCAGGTGTTCCTGGGTAGCGTATACGACACAGAGCCTGAGCTGACCAACGGCTGCGAAAACACCAAACGTTGCTTTCTCTATGCGCCGTTTCGCGACGGCATATTCGACATCGGAATGACCGTGTTCCGGAATCGATCGGGTTCCGGCGACGCCACGTATACTACGGACCTTGCCACTTTCGACACGACGTTCTCATCTGATATAGCCTGGATAAAATGGTCATTGACGCCGCCACCCGATGCAGACGGCGACGGTGTTGCCGACGCAAACGACAATTGCGTTCTTGCAGGCAATCCCGATCAACGCGATACGAATGGCGACGGCTTCGGTAACGTTTGCGATGCCGACCTCAACGGCGATTGCATCGTCAATCCATTGGACCTGGCGATCTTCCGCAGCGCCTTTTTTGGGCCGGGCCCGGATGAGGACTTCGACGGCGACGGTGTCGTCAATACGGCCGACCTCAGCTACATGCGGACGGCATTCTTTGAGCCCCCCGGCCCAAGCGGCGTGACGACGGATTGCTCGGCCACTAACTAGACCAACAACCCGGAAGCGTTACATCTGGCTTTCGATCGGCAGCCAGGACATCAGCCAGGTCGCGAAGCGTCGCCAGCGGCCTGTGTGCGGCTCACGCTCGACCACCCGCTCGCTGCCGCTGCTGCGGTATTTCCATTGCAGCACCTCGTTGGGCCCGAGCACCAGCCTGTAGGCCCATTTCGGCAGCGTCTCGAGAATGCTGTCGGCCATCATCGTCGCGAAGCCGTTGGAACGAACGCTGACGCCCATCTCCGTGTTGATGTACAGCGATCGCGGATCCAGGTTGAACGAGCCGACGAAGCAGCGACGACCGTCGACGACGACGACCTTCGAATGCAGCGTCAGCTGCGCCGTCTCCTGCAGCGCATTGTCGACGTCGTGTGACGCCAGCAGGTGCCGGAGTTCGTAGAGTTCAATGCCTTCCCGGAGCAGGGGTTTCCGGTACCTCGCATAAGCTGCGTGGACGCTGGAGTGATTCGTCGATGCCAGCGAATTGGTGATGATCACCACTCTCACGCCGCGACGCACGAGTCCACGGAAAAACTCGACGCCCTGCTTTTGCGGGACGAAGTACGGCGATACGACGATCAGTTCGTCGGTCGCTGTTGCGGCCAGGTCCAGCAGGTACTGCGACGCCTCGCTGCTGGGCCGCTTCAGGATCCTGCGGATCTTGTCGGGGTGGTCCAGTACGAGGTCGACCTCTGCAGCCGTCAACTGCAGACGCCCTGCGACAAGTTGATCCACGAGCAGGCTGTTTACCTGCTGCAGGTTCGCGCTGTCCTCTATTCGAAACGGACGGCGAACGGTTTTTCCGAACACACTGATCGGTATCGCCTCGCGGGTATTCCAGTATTCGTCGAAGCCATTCGACACGGCGTCGACGACGGGTCCGATCGCGAGCACGTCCTCGTCAATGAACTCCTGTGTCCGCCCGGTCTGGAAATACTCGTCGGCAAGGTTGCGACCGCCGACGATCGTCACCTGGTTGTCAACCGTGAATGACTTGTTGTGCATTCGCCGGTTGAGAATATTGAAGTAGGCGATAAAGCTGACGAGTCGCGAGCGCCGTCGCGGGAACGGGTTGAAGACGCGCACGCCGATGTTGTCGTGGTCGTCGAGACTGAGCAGGCCGGCATCGATCGGCTCGGTCAGCGCGTCGTCCATCAGCAGGCGCACGCGCACGCCGCGATCGGCCGCTTCAACCAGCTTCATCGCGACCAGCGTACCGCTGACATCGTCGCGAATGAGATAGCTCTGGATATCGATCGACCGTTCGGCGGCATCGATCAGAGCAAGCCTCGCACCCAGTGCGTCCAGCCCCAGGTCCAGCCGGTACACGCCGCAATAGCCGCCGTGCTGCTGCAGCCACTCGGCCGCGGCCACGCCCAGCGGCGTGCCACCGGTTTCAGCCAGCTTCCAGGTTTCGAGCCGTTCCGGGATGCCGAAATATTTGCGGTATTTCTGTGGCAACCGGCTGCCGATCAGGACGTTGAGCATTCCCAAGCAAGCTACTCCTTATCACGCTGATTGTATTTGACAAAACGCGGAAATGCCGCGTTGACCGTTGGCACGCACTGTGCAACGATGAGCCCTCATTTGACAAAGGCACACCTGCTGAAAGGCGGGGTCGCAAAGCCACCGGTCTAAAGGTCCAACCTACGACAGCGGAGCCGCCAAGGATGCAAGCACAGGGATTTCGTGACACAGGCCGATTTTCGCGGCCGCTCGCCAAACCGGCAGAACTCTCACCCGCCAACCTCAAGGAATTGCAGCGCTGCTGCGATCCGCAAGCGAACGTTGCCTTGCCGATCCGGCCGCGCGGTGCCGGAACGTCGGCGACCGACTGCAACGAAGCGCCGACAGGCACGGTCGTCTGTATGACCGGCCTGAATCGAATCACCAACATCGATACCTACAATCACACGGTAACCGCCGAAGCCGGTGTCCGGATCGGCCAGCTCGTCGAGGCGCTCGCCGAGAACGGGCTGGAGTTGATCGGCAACCCGGAGCAGTACGAGCGTACGCTCGGCGGCGCGATCGCGGCACCCTGCTTCGGCCCCGCCGCCGGCAAGCAGGCTGGTCACTTCTCGAACTACGTGACGAGCGTGAAGCTGGTCACGTCCCGCGGCAAGATCTGCCGCGTGTCGTCGGAACAGGTGCATCTCCTGAATGCCGTCCGTTCGAGCTATGGGATGCTGGGCATCATCTTCGAGGCCACGCTGGACGTGCGGCCGATCACGACGTTTACCGCAAGCTATCGGCGCGTCCCGATCGACGACTTCGAAGCCGTCTCGTCCTGGCTACAGGACGGCGTCACCGGGATGAAGTGTTACGTCATGCCGTACCGGGGCAGTGTCTACCTGGACCTGCGCCGCTACGAAGACAATGCCGGCAACACCTACAAGACGCCTTGGAAGATCAAGGACTGGGGCGAGAGCACGGTCTTGCCGCAGGTGTTCAAGTCCTTGAGTCGTGTCGTGCCCGTGCCCTCGGTGCGGTACCGCATGATCGATTCGATCAGCGAGGCGGCACATGGCCTGGTCAACACACGGCTGGTACGCGCCGGCAACCACGCGAGTATCGGATCGCGGCACCGCAAACGCCGGAAATCGCGCGCGCTGTTGCGATCGACGTGGTGCTTTCCGGCAACCGACTTTTCGCTCGTGCTGCAGGCCTACCGGGATTTCTGTGAGGACGTCCTGGAACGATCGGGCTAGCGCTGCGACCTGCCGGCCGTCGGACTCAGGAGTGCGCGCGACGCGTCGTCGCTGTGGTCACCCGCGGGCGACGAACCCGTGATCGCGCTGCAGACCGTGTCGACACAACGGCAGGGCTGGGAAGACTTCGTCATCGATCTCGCGGAGTTTGCGGAAAAGTGGGCGGGTATTCCATTGTTCAACGAATCCCGCGCACTGCGCGCCGAGCACGCCGGCCAGGTCTACACGACGCGACTGGAGTTCTTCCGCAAGATCCGCCGGCGTCTCGACCCGGAGAACCGCCTGCTGAACCCGTTCCTGGCGCAGAGTTTCACCTGACCTAATCCAAATCACGACCTCGCGCATCTAAAGGATGAAGCAGCGGTGGCTGCGGATTCCGCGACGCCGTGTTGTTGCGAACCAGAGATTTAGTGTTATACTTGACTATAACACTATATAACTAAACGGGATTAGCGACGCCAGTGAAGACCACCAACTTGATACTGGGCATTGCAGCCTCAATGAGCCTGTTCACCGTTGCCGGATGCAACGCTGGCAGAGCCGACAGCCAAACCGACGCGGAGTCGGAGTTGCCGGTTCCGGTCAACGTCGCCGCGCCCGTCAGGGCCGACGTGTTTGCGACTTACCACGCAACCGCGACCGTCTATTCCGACTACGATGCGCCGGTCAGCGCTCGCGTGAGCGGCCAGGTCGTCGAAATACTTGCCGAAGAAGGCAGCCGCGTGCAGCGCGGTCAACTGCTGGCGCGCGTCGACGGCGAACGTCTGCGACTGCAAATGCTGTCCGCGAAGGCCGATCTCGACCAGGCGAGCCGCGAGTACCAGCGCAACATCGACCTGCATGAGCGCGGCCTGATCAGCGCCGCCAGCTTCGACGGTCTCAAGTACGATCTGGATGCCTTGCGGGCCAGCTACGAACTGCACAAGTTGAATCACAGCTACGCCGACATTCGCGCGCCGATTGGCGGAATCGTCTCGGCGCGGAACATCAAGCTGGGCCAGAACCTCGTTTCCGGCGACATTGCATATCGCATCACGGACACGAGCGAGCTGCGCGCGGAGCTCCGCATTCCGCAGTCCGAGCTGTCCAAGTTTTCTCCCGGGCATTCCGCGACGCTCAGGATCGACGCAATGCCCGACGCCGTATTCGAAGCGACGATAGCGCGCCTGAGCCCGACGATCGACGTTCGCAACGGGACTTTCCGGGCGACGGCCATCGTCGATAACAGTGCCGGCCAGTTGGCACCGGGAATGTTTGCAAGGTTTGCCATCGCGTACGAAAAACACGAAAACGCATTGCTGGTCCCGCGTGACGCGATCGTCGAGGAAGACAACCGGACCACCGTCTTTGTCGTTGTCGATGGTGAAGCTACGCAGCGCCCCGTGCGCATCGGTATTACGACCGAAGACCGCGTGGAAATCCTCGCGGGCCTGGAACACGGCGAGAACGTCGTCGTGCGGGGCCAGTCGGGATTGAGAAGCGGCACCAAGGTCGTGGCGAGCACACAGAATTCCGGCAGTTTTTCGGGCTGACCGCCGATGAGACACACCGATCGACTGTGGGCGCTGCTGGCGGCAGCGTCGATGCTGGCGGCTTGCCAGCAACAAGGCGAGAACGCCGAAGAGTCCGACGAACTGGATGAATCGCCGCCCATCCCCGTTGAGACCAGCCGGCCGCAGCGCGGCGACATCTATGCCGTTTACTCGGGTACGGCGCCAATAGAGGCCCACACGGAGGCCGATGTCGTCGCCAAAGTCGACGGCGAGGTTCGCGAGATCCTGTCCGAAGAAGGCCAGGAGATCTCCAAGGACCAGGTGCTTGCAAGGCTCGACGGCGACCGCCTGCGACTGGAGCTCAATGAATCCGGCGCGCGACTCCGCAAGCTCCAGAGTGACTACACTCGAAATCTGGATCTCAAGGAAAAAAGACTGATCAGCGACGGCGATTTCGACAAGATCCGCTATGAGATGGAAGCGCTCGAAGCCGCCTACAATCTCGCCAGCCTGGAGCTCGACTACACGAAGATTCGAGCGCCCATAGCGGGAGTCGTGTCGGAACGCTACGTAAGGCTCGGCAGCACTGTTCGGCAAGGGGACGCGCTGTTTCGTGTTACGAGTCTCGACCCGCTGGTAGCCTACCTGCACGTTCCGGAGCGGGAGTACCGCCGAATCCAGGCCGCGCAGCCGGTCGTCATCGACATTGACGCGCTCGGGGAGCAGCGGATATTCGCAACGGTCACGCGTGTGAGCCCGGTTGTCGATCCTGAAACCGGAACGTTCAAGATCACCATCGAGATTATGGACGAAGAACGCCGTATCAAGCCGGGTATGTTCGGCCGTATCAGCGTCATTTTCGACCAGCACAAGAACGCCCTGCAGGTCCCGCGAAGTGCGGTTGTCGACAGCATGGGCGCGACGAGCGTGTTTGTGGTAGAGGGTGACCGTGCGAAGCGACGACTCGTGACGACGGGATTCGGCGAGAAAGGCATGATCGAGATCGTGGACGGCCTCGACGACACCGACGAGGTCGTGACGCTGGGGCAGACCGGCCTCAAGGACGACTCGCGCATTGCCGTAATCAACGCGGCACAGGAAGACGGAAGCGACGATGCGGCGCTTGATTGAGATCGCGACAGAACGCCGCGTAACGATCGTAATGCTGATGGTCGCCATTACGTTGTTCGGCACCGTGTCACTCTCGCGACTGAAGCTCAACCTGCTTCCCGACATCTCCTACCCGACGATCACCGTGCGAACGGAGTTGACGGGCGCGGCTCCCGCCGAGGTGGAAAACCTGGTGACCAAGCCCATCGAGGAGGCGGCAGGCGTCATTCGCAACGTCAGGCTGGTGCGCTCGGTCTCTCGTTCCGGACAGTCCGATGTAACGCTGGAGTTCCTGTGGGGCACGGACATGGACACCGCCGGTGTGGACGTGCGCGAGAAACTCGACATCCTGTTCCTGCCGCTCGAGGCAAGCCGTCCATTGCTGTTGCGATTCGATCCGGCATCGGAGCCGATCATCCGCCTTGGACTGGTCTATGACGAGGACGGTACGACCGCCTCGCGCGAAACCGCCGAAGCACGCCTGAAGGCGCTGCGACGACTGGCCGAGGACCGCATCAAGACCGACCTCGAGGCCGTCGAAGGCACCGCTGCGGTAAAAGTAAGCGGCGGCCTCGAGGACGAGATCCAGATAAGGGTCGACCAGCAGCGCCTGGCACAGCTGGGCATCGGCATCGACGAGGTGGCCGCGCGGATTCGAGCAGAGAACGTGAACCTGTCGGGAGGCCGCCTCGAGGAAGGGAACCAGCGTTTTCTCGTAAGGACCCTCAACGAGTTCCAGACGGTCGAGGAATTCCGGAACGCGATCGTGGGGTACGTGGCCGAGCAGCCCGTCTATCTCCGGGATATCGCCACCGTCGAGCGTGGCTACAAAGACCGCGAAGCGATTACGCGCGTCGAAGGCCGCGAATCCGTGGAACTCGCGGTTTACAAGGAAGGCGATGCAAACACCGTCCAGGTCGCACGGCGCCTGCAGCAACGACTGCAGCGCGTATCGGAAGACCTGCCGGACCGAATGAAGATCGTCAGCGTCTACGATCAATCGAACTTCATCGCATCGGCCGTCGCCGACGTTCGCAACGCGGCGATCATCGGCGGCATTATCGCAATCGTCGTGTTGTTCGGTTTCTTGCGAGACGCGCGTGCCACGGCGATCGTCGGAGTTGCTATCCCCGTTTCGATCATCGGCACCTTCCTGCTGATGTACACCAACGGCGTGTCGCTGAACATCATGTCGCTGGGCGGTATCGCTCTGGCTGTCGGCATGCTGGTCGACAACTCGATCGTCGTGCTGGAGAACATCGTCCGCAAGAAAGAACAGGGTCTCGGCATTGTCGAGGCCGCGCAAACCGGCACGGTCGAAGTCGCGGCTGCCGTCATCGCCGCAACGTTGACGACGATCGCGGTCTTTTTTCCCATGGTCTTTATCAGTGGCATCGCAGGCCAGTTGTTTCGAGACCAGGCGCTCACTGTCACGTTCGCGCTGCTGTTTTCCCTGCTGGTTGCACTGACACTGATTCCCATGCTCGCGTCGCTCGGCGCGAGGGGCCGCTATGACGACGGCGGCGACAGCGCGCCGCCCGGGCGCGTCACGCGTGTTGTTGCCGGCATCGCGCGGCTGCTCGGCCTTGCGTTTGCTCTGGCAGGTCGACTCCTGCGTTTGCTGCTCTGGCCCCCCACCTGGGCTTTGCAGCGCCTGCACGGCGCCATAGCAGCAGTATATCCGTCGCTGTTGCGCTGGTCGCTCAATCACAGGGCGATTGTCATGCTCTCGGCAGTTGCCGTATTTGCTGCCACCATGTCGCTCGTACCCAGGCTGGGTACCGAGCTGATTCCGCAGTTGTCCCAGGGAGAATTCAATGTCGACCTGAGGCTCTCACCGGGTTCTCCGCTCAGTGAAACCGACCGGGCGATACAGGCAGTGCAGCGGACGGCCGCGACGATCGACGTCGTGGCCCAGGACTATTCGGTGGCCGGTACGGGTAATCGTCTCGATGCCAACCCCGTCGACGCGGGAGACAACACGGGTACGCTGAGCATCAAGTTGCAGCCGGGCGCCAGCCGGCTGCAGGAAGACCGCGTCATGGATACGATGCGCGAGGACCTGGCCCGGCTGCCGGGCGTCCAGTACGAGTTCAGTCGTCCGTCACTGCTGTCGTTCGCAAGCCCGTTGCAAGTGGAAGTGTCCGGATACGACCTCGACGCGCTTGCGCAGGTCAGCCGCGCTATAGAGCAAGCAATGGCCGCGACCGATCGATTTACCGACATCAAGACCACCGTTGAAATGGGCAACCCGGAAATCCAGATCGAGTTCGACCAGGAACGCGCCGCCAAGCTGGGAATCGCCGTTCGCGACATCGCGGACAGAGTGGTCGCCAACGTGCGTGGAGAACTGGCTACCCGTTATACGTGGCGCGACAAGAAGATTGACGTACTCGTGCGAAGTGTCGACACGAGACAGTCGAGCATCGAGGAGATCCGCAACCTGATCGTCAACCCGACCTCGGACCGCCCGGTCACGCTCGATGCCGTCGCAACCGTGACCCTGGCGCGCGGGCCTGCGGAAATCCGGCGAATCGCGCAGGAGCGAGTCGCCATCATTACGGCCGGCTTTGCTTACGGTGATCTTGGCGCCGCCGCGGTCGCCGCCCGGGATATCGTAAACAGGATTCCGATGCCCGCCGGCGTCAGCGCCGTCGTATCCGGGCAAAGCGAAGAAATGCAGGACTCGTTCCGATCCATGCAGTTTGCGCTGGCGCTTGCCGTCTTTCTCGTCTACCTGGTCATGGCATCCCAGTTCGAGTCACTGATCCATCCGCTGGTCATCCTGTTCACGATCCCGCTGGCATTGGTCGGCACCGTCCTGGCGCTGTTCGTAACCGGCACGACCATCAACATCGTGGCATTCATCGGCGTCATCATGCTGGCCGGAATCGTCGTCAACAACGCGATTGTCCTCGTCGACCTGATCAATCAGCTCAGGCAGCAGGGCAAGCAGCGATTCGACGCCATCGTCGACGCCGGTTCGGCCCGCCTGCGTCCGATTCTCATGACGTCGCTCACCACGGCGCTCGGCCTGCTGCCGATGGCACTGGGTTTCGGTGAAGGGTCCGAGGTACGTGCACCCATG
>JAAUXY010138070.1_pt1 | contig 15985 bp, 9 predicted proteins | sample 7278121 | NCBI WGS metagenome assembly JAAUXY01 (sample SAMN14350117, study PRJNA611818) | marine sediment metagenome | isolation source: surface marine sediment (1.8m) | place: French Polynesia: Moorea | collected 2018-08 | reverse complement strand
GCGCGATGAAAGCGCTCGCGGAGGCAGGCTTGAACGTGCCTTCCGACGTCAGCGTCGTCGGCTTCGACGACATCCTGCTGGCCGCGCACGTGACACCGTCGCTCACGACCGTGCGCCAGGATATCCGGGAAGCGAGTGAGGCGCTCGTTACCGGTATCGTCGGGCTCATCGAGGGCGAACCGGTCGAATCCAGGCTGATGGCGCCGAAGCTGGTCGTGCGCGACTCCACGGCATCTTTGTAGGAGCGGTCTGTAGGAGCTGTTGAGCGAAGCGAAACGGCGATCGAATCCGGATCGCGGTCTTACGACCGCTCCTACGACGTGATAAGCAATCGACAATGACACCGATAATCCGCGAATCCGTCAGCGCCGACATCGCCGCGCTCGAGCAGCTCTATCCCGCCGCATTTCCTGACGAGGACCTGCTGCCGCTCCTGCGCGACCTGTTGCAGGCGCCGTCCGGGGTAATCTCGCTGGTCGCGTCCATCGACTCGGAGCTTGTCGGCCACTGCGCTTTCACCTTGTGTGGTGTCGAGGGCAGCAACGTGGCAATTGCCATGCTCGCACCACTCGCGGTTGCGCCAGGGCGCCAGAGACAAGGTATCGGCAGCGCTATCGTGCGAGCGGGTCTCGAGCAGCTGAAGTCCGGGAACGTACGGCTCGTTTGCGTCCTGGGCGATCCGGGCTATTACAGGCGCTTCGGTTTCAAACCGGATGCCCGTATCGAACCGCCCTATCGCCTGCCACCCGAGTGGAGCGACGCCTGGCAATCGCTCGCACTAGACGGAGATGTAACAACAGTCAAAGGGAAACTGACGGTCCCCCCGCTATGGAACGATCCGGCGCTCTGGGCGCCTTGACACCGGGCAAGCGGTTACTGCGGCTCAGCCGCCTTGTCGACCAGCAGCGTGACGAGCCCGGCCACGATCATCAGAACGCCGCCTGTCACGAGGCAAAAGACCGCGTTTAGGTCGAACAGCTCGCGCAACAACAATCCGAGGATACTCGCTGCCACGAGCTGCGGAATCACGATGAAGAAATTGAAGATGCCCATGTAGACGCCCATCTTGCTTGCGGGCAGATTGTTCGACAGCAGTGCGTATGGCATCGAGAGTATCGAGGCCCACGCAATGCCGACGCCGATCATCGGAATCAGCAACATCGTCGGTTCCTTGATGAAATAAAAACTGACCAGGCCGACGCCGCCGATGCACAGGTTGACGAGGTGCGTCATGCGGCAGCCGATACTGCGCGCAACGGCCGGAATGGCTATTGCCGCCAGTGCTGCGAAACCGTTGTACGCGGCAAACAACACGCCGTTCCAGTCTGCCCCGTCGTTATAAGCCGCCGAGGTAACGTCTGTCGCGCCGAAGTGGTGGCTTGTGACGGCCGCCGTACCGTAAATCCACATCGCGAACAGCGCGAACCAGGAGAAGAACTGCACGACCGCGAGCTGGCGCATGACCCTGGGCATGTGAAACAGGTCGTGCACGATGTGATAAAGGCCGTTGTCGGTCTGTCCCTTTTTCTGCATCGCGCTGGTGAGGATCTGCAAAATGCCGAATGCCATGAACATGCCCGCGAGCACGTAGAGCTGCTTGTCGGCGCCGCTGGCCATGATCCAGTTCCAGAAGGCCGCGCCGACGATCGTCCAGATGATGCCACCACTCAGGTACTTCGAGGCCGCCCGGTGCTCGGTGGGTATGTGGGCGACCGCATCCGGGCGCGCGGCTTCGAACGCGGCCAGTTGCTCCGGCGAATACTCTTTCGTGCGAAACACGGTCCACAAAACGGCCAGCAAGAACGCGATGCCGCCTACATAAAACGAGATCCTCACAGACGGCGGCACGATGCCGGGCGCTGCCGTATTGGCAACGTCGAACCAATTGTTGAACACCCAGGGCAGTGCCGACGCGATGATCGCGCCGATACCGATAAAAAAGGTCTGCATCGCGAAACCCGAGGTGCGCTGCTTCTCGGGCAGCATGTCGCCCACGAATGCGCGGAACGGCTCCATCGAGATGTTGATGCTCGCATCCATGATCCAGAGCATGCCCGCGGCGAACCAGAGATACGGAGAGTTGGGCATTGCGATCAGGGCGAGCGACGCAGCTATGGCGCCAACCAGGAAATACGGCCGGCGCCGTCCCAGCCGGTTCCACGTGCGGTCCGACATGTAGCCGATGATCGGTTGCACGATCAGGCCCGTCATAGGTGCAGCGATCCAGAGTATCGGGATGTCGTCGATCTCCGCGCCGAGCGTCTGGAAGATGCGGCTGACGTTGGCATTTTGCAGGGCAAATCCCATCTGGATGCCCAGGAATCCGAAACACATGTTCCAGATCTGCCAGAAACTCAAACTCGGCTTGTCTTTCATCGCGTCGCCTTGTTGTTGTTAGCGCGAGCAGGCCCTATTCGATCGGCGCGAACCGGATCGCCGTGCCGCCCCCCGCGGCCAGTTCTATGTTCAGCGTGTCGTCGCTCGCAAGTTCGCGGCGCTCGATGCGGTAACTGTACGGGTTTTCGCGCCAGTGAGCACCTTCGCCATCCCGATAAATGGTCGCCTCGAATCGCTGGCCCTCGGCAAGAAACGTCAGCGGGACCTCGATAGTGCGGGCGTGCTCGTCCGTGATCGCGCCGAGGTACCAGTCGGGCGAGCCGCGCTCCTGCCGCGCAATCACGACGAAATCACCGACCTCGCCGGAAAGGGCGATACTCTCCTCCCAGTCGGTCGGAACGTCCTTGATGAACTGGAACGCATCGGCAAACCGGTCGTAATTCTTCGGCAGATCCGCGGCCATCTGGATCGGGCTGTACAGGACGACGTACAACGCGAGCTGTTTCATGAGCGTCGTCGATACCCGCTGGTCGGCGTCGTCGCCCGCGAACGTCAGGTCGAAAATACCCGGCGTGAAGTCCATGGGCCCCGACAGCATTCGCGTGAACGGCAGAATCACGGTGTGCTCCGGGGGATTGGGCGGCGTGCCCCAGGCGTTGAACTCCTGTCCGCGTGCGCCTTCGCGCGAAATCCAGTTCGGGTACGTGCGCCGCAGGCCCGTGTCCTTTATCGGCTCGTGCGTGTTGATGCTGATCTTGCGTTTCGCGGCCTCTTCCAGCACGCGAACATGATGCCGGGCCGCGAACTGGCCGTCGTGCCATTCGAGATGGCGAACTCCGTCGTCGTCGATCCGCACCATATCGCCGCCATCGGCGACGTAGCCGGTCTTGATCTGTCGGACCCCCCTGGATGCGTACAGATCGAGCGCGTCATCGAGCTGTTTTTCGTAGTTCGTTACGTGCCCCGAAGTTTCGTGATGGCCGATCAGGCGTACGCCGCGCTCACTCGCATACGCGGTTACGGCATCGATGTCGAAGTCCGGATACGCTTCCGTGAAACTGAACGCAGCGCCATTGAAGAACCAGTTACCGTCCCAGCCGACGTTCCATCCTTCGACGAGCACACCATCGAAACCGTGCTCAGCCGCGAAGTCGATGTAGCGTTTCGCCTCCTCCGTGGTTGCACCGTGCATCGGCCCGGAACCCCAGGTGCGCTCGTTGATGTGCATCGCCCACCAGATGCCGATGTACTTGCCGGGCTCGACCCAGGACACGTCGCCGAGCACGTTCGGCTCGTTGAGATTGAGCAGCAGGTCGGAGTTCAGCAGCGCGGCGGCGCTGTCGGCGATCTGTATGGTTCGCCACGGCGTCACGAACGGGGCACGTGTCTTGACGCGAATACCATCGGACCACGGAGTCAGGTTCGTGCGAAATACCCCGTCGCGCCGCTGGTCGAGTACATAGCCCGCGTAGTCGACAAGGGCGGCTTCGTGCAGGCTGACATGCGTCCCCGACGCCAGTCGGAAAGTGGCAGGCGTGTTCGCTAACGCAATCTCTTTCAGCCCGGTTTCCCGATAGAGAAACTCGTGGCGGTTCCAGGCGCGCCCGGGAATCCACCACCCTCGGGCTCGAGGTGGAATCCGGAACTCGGTGAGCTCCGCAACGATGTCGACGTCGTCGAAGTGTTGCTGCTCGGCAAGCTCGTAACGAAACCCCAGGCCGTCGTTGAACACGCGCACGCGCAGGCCGAGATTACGCCCGGGTCCCCGGGTCGCATCGAGTACGACGAACATCTCGTTGTGCTTGTCGCGAACGAGGCGGCGCTCACCCCAGGGCTGCTCCCAGCTTCTGTCGGTGCTGGCGCGCTCGACCGCGCCGAGCGCCAGGTTGCGGTCAAGGCCCGCGTTCCGCTCGAACCGCAGACCGAGTGCCGATGGTGCGATGACCTGCTCGTCATTGAACGCTACCGAGTAGCGCGGAATGCCGAAATCGCTGATCTCGAGTGTGAATCGTATCCGGCCGTCAGGCGAGACCACCTCGAGCATGTCGGCGGGCGCGTCTGCGAGAGCTGGCGAAGCGATGAGCAATGAGGAAACGACAATTCTTGCGATCCGTCTCATCGTCGGGATTGTACCAACATGCCGAAATCAAAAGCGTTTCTGCAAACGTATTCATCGCGGCATACCGCTGAAATTACTAGTATTATCGACTGTCTGCCGACGCCGGCAGCAATGCGGAGACACGAATTATGAGAACAAAGCCGGTGCTGCGCACGCTAGCAATCGCCCTCCTCACCCTGATTTCGGTCCAGGTGGCGCAAGGCGCGGACATCGAGCGCCTCGAACCGCCGTTCTGGTGGCAAGGCTTCGAACAACGGGAGCTGCAGCTTCTCGTATACGGTTCCGACATCGGTACCGCGAGACCGGTCATCGACCATGCCGGCATCCGGATCTCGAAGGTCGTAACCGTCGAGAACCCCAATTATCTGTTCGTCTACGTGGACATAGACCCGTCGGCCGAAACGGGCGAGTTTCCGATTCGCTTCGAGTCAGACGGCGGTGTCGTCGAGCGCATGTTCGAACTGCGCGAGAAAAATCCGGACCCTGAGTACACGCGGGGCTTCGATGCATCGGACGTCGTCTACCTGCTAACGCCCGACCGCTTCGCCAACGCCGACCCGTCCAATGACCAGATCGAAAGCATGGGTGACGTGCTCGACCGCAGCGAGCCGTACGACCGGCATGGCGGCGACATCGCCGGAATGAAACGACACCTGGACTACATCGCCGACATGGGCTTTACGTCCATCTGGCCGAACCCGCTGCTCGAAAACCGAATGCCACGAGCGTCCTACCACGGCTATGCGACGACGGACTATTACAAGGTCGATCCGCGCTACGGCACGAACGAGGACTACAAGGCGTTCGTCGAGGCCGCGCGAGACAAGGGCCTCGGTGTCATCATGGACATGATTGCGAATCATATCGGCACCGGGCACTGGTGGATGGACGACCTGCCGACCAGCAACTGGCTGAATCGGCAGGACGAGTTCGCGTACACGTCGCACGCGCGAACAACGAACCAGGACCCGTACGCCTCCGAGCACGATATCCGCCTGCATGCCGACGGCTGGTTCGACACCGCCATGCCGGATCTCAATCAGCGCAATCCCCTGCTCGCCGACTACCTGATCCAGAACTCGATCTGGTGGGTCGAGTACCTTGGGCTCAATGGTATAAGGCAGGACACCTATCCCTATCCCGACAAGCACTTCATGGCGGAGTGGACACGCCGCATCATGCGCGAGTATCCGCAATTCAGCATCGTCGGCGAGGAGTGGAGTCCCAACCCGAACGTCACGTCCTACTGGCAGCGCGGCAAGCGAAACCACGACGGCTACGTGTCCGAGCTGACCAGCGTCATGGATTTTCCGTTGCAGATTGCCCTCCAGAAGTCGCTGACCCAGGCCGAGCGGGAATGGGGCAGCGTCTGGACGGAGACCTACGAGATGCTGGGTAACGATTACCTTTACCCGCAGCCCCTGGACGTGATGATCTTCCCTGACAATCACGACATGAGCCGCATTTATACGCAAGTCGACGAGGATTACGACCTGTACCGTATGGCGATCGCGTTCTACCTGACGATGCGCGGCATACCGCAGATCTACTACGGCACGGAGATCCTGATGTCGCACCCGGGTACGGACAGCCACGGCGTGATCCGCAGCGACTTCCCGGGCGGCTGGGACGGAGATCGCGTCAATGCGTTTACGGGCAAGGGCCTCGGGAAGGAACAACGCGAGGCCCAGGCATTCATGCGCAAGCTGTTGAACTGGCGCAAGTCCAACCCGGTCATCCATACGGGCAAGCTCATGCACTACGCGCCCATAGGGAATGTGTACGCCTACTTCCGCTACAACGGCGACGACACCGTGATGGTCGTATTCAATCGTGGCGAGGAGCCGGCCATGGTCGATACCGCGCGTTTCGAGGAGCGGCTGCAGGGGGCGACACGCGCAATCGACGTACTCAGCGGAAAGGCCTACAACGTCGACACGTCGCTGACCCTTGGACCCCGGTCGGTCAAAGTGCTCGAGATCCAGTAACGATAACGGAGCCGGCTCGTGAGAAAGCTCTTCCTGACAATAGCCGTGCTGGCCGCGGCCGCGCCGGTCCTCGCGGACTTCGGCGAATACCAGGGCCACGAGACAGCCGGCCGGACTCTCGTCGTCAACACGGATCTGGGCGAGCTCCGCCTGACTCCTTACGGTGACGCGGCCTTCGAAGCCCACTACGTCGAGAACGGCGTATCGCAACTGCCGTCGTTTGCAATAGCCGCTGACGCCATCGACACCGCGGCCTCGATCAGCGAGACGCCGTCTTCGGTCTCGTTCGCGATCGGCCGGCTCACGGCGATCGTCGAGAAGAGCCCGGTCAGGCTCCGCTTCGAAAACGACGGGCGGGTGCTCGTCGCCGAGGAGCACGGCTATTTTGCTTTCGAGACGGTGCGTGGATTTCGCTTTGCGCTCGACGAGGGCGAGAAGATCATGGGTGGCGGTCAGCGGGTCCTGGGCATGGACCGACGTGGCCACCGCTTGCCACTCTACAATCGCGCGCACTACGGCTACACGACGGAATCCGAACAAATGTACTTCGGACTACCGGCAATCATGTCGAGTGACAGGTACGCCATTATCTTCGACAACTCCGCGCGCGGGGCAATCGATATTGGCAAGACCGAGAAAGGTGTGCTCCAGTTCGAAGCCGTGGGCGGGCGAACGTCGTATATCGTCGTCGCGGGTGACACGTACCCCGACCTCATCGACAACTACACCGACGTCACCGGGAAGCAGCCGATGCTGCCGCGGTGGGCATTCGGCAACTATGCCTCGCGCTTCGGCTACCGCACGGAAGCCCAGACGCGTGACGTCGTGGAGCGATTTCGTCGCGCCGACATCCCGCTCGACGGGGTCATCCTCGACCTGTACTGGTTCGGCCCGGAAATCCAGGGTTTCATGGGCAATCTCGACTGGGACCGGGAGGCTTTCCCGACGCCCGAGGACATGATCGCCGACTTTCGCGAGCAGGGCGTCCGGACGATCACCATAACCGAGCCGTTCGTCCTGACGACGGCAGAGACCTGGCAGGACGCGGTAGACAACAATGCTCTAGCAACCAACGCGACCGGCGAGCCAAAGACTTTCGACTTCTATTTCGGCAACACGGGCCTGATCGACGTATTCAACGAATCTGCACGGAGCTGGTTCTGGCAGTTTTACGAAAGGCTGTTCAGGCAAGGCGTGGCAGGCACCTGGGGCGATCTCGGCGAACCCGAAGTGCATCCGGGCGACGCTCTGCACCGGCTCGACGACGGTACGCTCGCGACCGCCGACGAGGTGCACAACGCGTTCGGTCACATGTGGGCAAAAACCGTTTTCGAGAACCAGGTCGAGCGGTTTCCCGAAGAACGCCCCCTCATCATGATGCGTGCCGGGTTTGCGGGATCGCAGCGCTACGGCATGGTGCCCTGGACCGGTGACGTCGATCGGTCCTGGGGTGGTCTCAAACCGCAGGTCGAATTGAGCCTGCAGATGGGTTTGCTGGGTCTCGCGTATAACCACTCGGATCTCGGCGGCTTCGCCGGAGGCGAGGTGTTCGACAGCGAGATGTACCTTCGCTGGTTGCAGTACGGCGTGTTCCAGCCGATATACCGGCCGCATGCGCAGGAGCACATCCCGTCGGAACCGGTGTTTCACGACGAGGAAACGCAGCGCGTAGCGCGGGACGCAATACGCCTTCGTTACAGCCTGCTTCCGTACATCTACACATTGGCGTGGGAGAATGCGACGACGGGCATGCCGCTGATGCGGCCGCTTTTTTTCGAGGACGAACTCGACGAGTCGCTCATTGCCGAAAAGGACGCCTACCTCTGGGGCGACGCGTTTCTCGTCAAGCCCGTGACCGATCCTGGCGTCGAAGCCGTCGACGTCCCACTTCCACGCGGCGTCTGGTTCGATTTCTGGAGCGGCTCGAGACATCTCGGTGGCCAGACCGTATCCGTTCCGGTCACGATCGACACGATCCCGGTGCTCGTGCGCGCGGGCTCGTTCGTGCCGACAGTGGACGTGGTGAATACTACGGACGACTATTCGACGAAGAAGCTGTCGCTGCACTACTACGCCGATGCGTCCGTTCCGGTGGCGTCCGGCCACATGTATGAGGACGACGGCAACAGCCGTACGAGTATCGAAGACGGCGCATACGAGGTGCTGCGTTTCGATGCGCGACACGTCGGCGACGCCCTGACGATCGAGTTCGACAGGGAAACCGAAGGCTACGAGGGCATGCCGGAGGACCGCGACGTCGAACTCGTGGTTCACAACTGGGATGCGCCGGTAACGAGCGTCACGGTCAACGGCACCGACATCCCGGTGAAAAGGCGCCTGCCGCGAAGCGGGGCCGGTGCGGTCTTCGACGCCGAGAGCCGAACGTTCCGGCTGCGTTTCAACTGGCATCAACCAGAGCTGGTCGTTCAGATCAACGAAACCGAGGAACCTGCCATGAGCGGCAAACCGGTCGTTTACCAGGTATTCACGCGTTTGTTCGGCAACGAGGTCACGACGAACAAACCGTGGGGCACGATCGAGGAGAACGGCGTCGGCAAGTTCGCCGACTTCACGCCGGCAGCGCTGGCCGGCATTCGCGAACTCGGCGTCAGCCATGTCTGGTACACGGGCGTACCGCACCATGCAGTCATTCGCGATTACTCGGAGTACGGCATCAGCGATGACGACCCCGATGTCGTCAAGGGCCGCGCCGGCTCCCCGTATGCCGTCAAGGACTACTACAGCGTCAATCCGGACCTGGCCATTGACCCGGCCCGGCGCGTCGAGGAATTCGAGGCTCTCATTCAACGCACCCACGATGCCGGCATGAAAGTCATCATCGACATCGTGCCCAATCACGTCGCACGCGGATACGAGTCGCTCGGCAAGCCGGACGGCGTCGAGGATTTCGGGGCCGGCGACGACACCTCGGTCGAGTGGGCCCGCGACAACAACTTCTACTACGTCGTGGGTCAGGACTTCTCGGTGCCCGATTCGCCCGATGGCTACGCGCCGCTCGGAGGCGACCGGCATCCGCTGGCCGACGGCAAGTTCAGCGAATCGCCGGCCAAATGGACCGGCAACGGTGCGCGTGAAGCGCAGCCCGCCTTCGATGACTGGTTCGAGACCGTCAAGGTCAACTACGGCGTGCGCCCCGATGGCAGCTACGCATTCGACCGACTTCCGGACGAGGCTCGCGACTGGTCGATCGAACGACATGCGGCATTCTGGTCCGGCAAGGATGTGCCCGACAGCTGGACCAAATTCGAGGACATCGTGCTGTTCTGGCTCAACAAGGGCGTCGATGGCTTCCGCTACGACATGGCCGAAATGGTGCCCGTCGAGTTCTGGAGCTACCTGAACTCGTCGATAAAGCGCGTCAATCCAGACGCGTTCCTGCTCGCCGAGGTTTACAACCCGGATATGTACCGGGACTACCTGCAGCTCGGTCGCATGGACTACCTGTATGACAAAGTCGGCTTTTACGACACGCTGAAACCGATCATGCAGGGCAGGACGGGTACCGACGCGCTGGCGCCGGTGCACGCAGCAGTGCTCGATATCGAGGAGCACATGCTGCATTTTCTCGAGAACCATGACGAGCAGCGTATCGCGAGCGACGGATTCGCGGGCAGTGCCGACAAAGGCAAACCGGCGATGGTTGTCTCTGCGCTGATCAGCCGATCGCCGACAATGCTGTACTTCGCACAGGACGTCGGTGAGCCGGGCGACGGTGATGCCGGTTTCGGTGACCCGACGCGCACGACGATCTTCGACTACTGGGGGGTACCTTCGCACCAGCGCTGGATGAACGACGGGAAGTTCGACGGTGGCCGGTTGACGGCGGCGGAAAACAGCCTGCGAGAGTTCTACACTCGCCTGATGTCATTCAGCTCGAGAAGCGCCGCGCTGCGAGGCGACTACCTCGACCTGCACGCTTTCAATCGCGGCCAGGATAACGACGCCTACAACGACCGGGTATTCTCGTTCGCGCGCTGGAGCGGCGACGAGCGCCTGCTGATCGTCAGCAGTTTCGATGACGTGAATTCGCAGGACCTCGAGGTGCGCGTCCCGGCCGAGCTCATCGAAGCCTGGGATCTCGCCGACGGCCGGTACATGCTCAATGAGCAGCTCTCCAGGCGCAATCACGCGCAACTCGTGGTTGACCAGGGACAGGGCCTGTTCCGGTTCACGCTGGAGCCGCTCGGTTCGCGCGTCTTCGAGGTTGGCGGTCCCAATATCATGCGGCACGAAGACTTCGCATCGGAGCACGTCGACTCCAGGCACATCGACGTCTGGCTTCCGCGGGGTTACGGGGAATCCGACAAGCGCTATCGCGTCATCTACGCCCACGACGGGCAGAACCTCTACAACCCGAGCTTCGTCTGGAACAACGAGGACTGGGGCGTCGACGACGTTCTGCAGAGACTCATTGACGACGGCGTCGTCGACGACACGATTGTCGTCGGTATCTGGAACACACCGAAACGCCGGCTCGAATACCTGCCACAGGAAGCATGGGACCTCGCGCCCGAGCACATGCAGGTCTATATCGAGGGCCAGGAAGGCGGCAAACCCGAGTCGCGCGCGTACCTCCGCTTCATCGTCGAAGAGCTGAAGCCCTTCGTCGATGCCAGCTACCGCACGAAACCCGGTCGAGACGATACGTTCCTCATGGGATCCAGCATGGGCGGACTGATCTCACTGTACGGGCTCATCAACTATCCCGACGTGTTCGCCGGTGCGGCCTGCCTGTCGACGCACTGGCCGCTGCACGTCGACCTCGACGATACGGAGGCCACCGAGGCGTTCATCGGATTCCTGCAGGGTGCGCTGCCGGAGCCGGGTGAGACTCGCGTTTACTTCGACTTCGGCACCGAGGAACTGGACGGCAACTACGGTCCCCACCAGCGGCTCATCGACGACATGATGACCAGACTCGGTTATTCACAGGGGAACGACTGGGTGACACGGAAGTTCGAGGGTGCGGGGCACTCCGAGAGATTCTGGCGCGAGCGGCTGCACATACCGCTCACGTTTCTTCTGCGAGACTAGAGTTTCTTGATACTGTCGCCGAGCGACAGTCCGTCGACGATTTCGATGTTGATGCCGTCGGACAGGCCTGTCTGCACTTCGCGGCGCTCGAATTGCTGTTCGCCGGCCATGATGTCGACAAAGGTCTTGTCGTCCTCGAAAATCAGGTTGCCCTCGCGTATCGCGAGTACCTGGTCCCGCCTGTCCAGGACGATATCGGCAGTAGCACTGTAGCCGGCGCGGAGGAACGTCGACTCCTTCAATGTGATCGCGGCGCGTATGTCGAATTTCACCGCACCCTGGTCTACCTCGCCTTTCGGCGAGATGAACTCCAGCCGCGCGTCGAACGTCTCGGACTCGATCGCGCCGACAGAGAGGATCAGGTCCATGCCGACCGCGATTCGACCCACCTCGGACTCGTCGACACTGCCCTCGAAGATCATCTCGCCCATATCGGCGACCGACGCGATCGTCGTACCCTCGTTGAACATGTTCGATTCTATGATGAACGTGCCCTCTTCGACCGGCACGTCGAGGATCATGCCATTCACCGTCGAGGCAACGAGGTTCGACACATTACCGGAACGTTTCGCCGAGCCTTCGCGGATCAACTCGAGATTGTTCTCGGCTGCTTCCAGCTGCTGCGCGACGCGACGGTACTCCAGTTTGAACTGGTTGAACTCGAAATCAGAGATCAGGTCGTCGGCGACGAGCTCTTCGCGTCTCTGCAACTCTCTCTCGGCGTCTTCCAGATTGATCTGTGCCGCATCGAGCGCGGCTTCCGCTTCGTTGAGCCGCACCATGTCAGGGATCAGGCGTATTTTCGCGACGAGCTCTCCGGCGCTGACATCCTCGCCTTCCTCGAAGTACAGCTCGTCGACAACTCCGGGCACCTGCGATTTGAGCGCAACTTCGCGCCGCGGAACGATCGATCCGGTGGCGACCGTTTTTCGGACAATGTCGGTCACGAACGGCTGGTCGGTCTCGTAGACGACCGGTGGTTCCTGGGACTTGTTGTAGAGAAATCCGACCGTACCGAGAAAAATCGCCACAAAAAACAGCAGGACGACAACAATGAAGACTTTTTTCATGGTGTATTGCTCTTGTTCGAATCCTGTCTACTCGTCGCGAAGGGCCAGCACCGGGTTGACCCGCGCCGCCATGATTCCCGGGAACAGTCCCGCGGCAGCGCCGGACACGACCAGTACGACGATCGCCGAGATCGCGACGCCGAAGTCGATTTCCGGGTTAGCAAAGAAGTCGCTTTGCATATTGAACTGCTGCATCACGAGCGCCACGCCCTCGATCAGGGCAACGCCGCTGACGAGCCCGAGGTAACCCGCCACGCCCGAGATCACCAGCGCCTCGAGGATGATCATCGTGACGATGGAAATCGGCTTGGCGCCGACAGACTTCCGGATACCAATCTCCTTGGTGCGCTCCTTGACGATGATCAGCATGATATTTCCGACACCGACCATACCCGCAATAATCGTCCCGATCGCGACGAACCAGCTGAACCCTGCGATGCCGCCGAAGATGTTCTGCATTTCACGAAACTCGACTTCGACGTTGAAACTCGCGAGCGCCTGCCGGTCGTCGGGTGAAATCTTGTGGCGACTCCGCAGCGTGGCCTTGATTGCATCCTCGGTCTCGATGGCCGAATAACCGTCGCTCGGTACGAACCCGTACCAGCTGACCTCGTTGGGTTTGTTAAAGGTGCGCTGCGCCGTGGTTATCGGCAAGTGCAGTGTCTGCAGCTCCTGTATCGCCTGTTCCCCCATCACGCGGGTGTTGAATACGCCCGCGACCATGAACGGAACACCGCCGATCTTGATGTACTCACCGACGACCGGCTCACCCGGCGTCTGAAACAGCTCGTCGCGTACCCGGGTACCGATGACGGCGACTTTGCGATTGCGCTCTACGTCGAGCTGGTTCAGGAAACGGCCCTCCTCGATGATGTAGGGCTTGATGTCGAGAAATTCGGGGTTGTCGCCCATGATCGTGAACGCAACCGACTCGTCACCGCGCACGATCTCGAGAACGCCGTCGCCGAAGCGGGTGGATACCTGCAGCCGGGGCGCGATCGTCTCTACCTGCGGCAACTCTCGCAGGATACGGCTGTCCGCGTTCGTGAGCTGCACGTCGCGACCGGCGTCGAATCCTGCGAACGGCACGGTGGTCGGCATGGTCCAGACGAATACGGCGTTCCTGGCGATATCGAAGTTCTGCATCGCGCCGTTGCGGAGACCATTACCGGCGCCGAGCAGGATGACGAGCATGAAAATGCCCCAGAACACGCCGAACGAGGTCAGCGCCGTGCGCAGCTTGTGCTGCATCATCGTCAGCCAGATCTCTTCCCATTTGTCGAGATCGAACACGGCTACTCGCCCCTCAGCGCCTCGGCGGGTTTCACGCGCGCGGCGTTCATCGCGGGCATGAGCCCTGCAAGCGCGCCCGCGAGCACCAGCACGGCCAGCGCCGAAAGCGCGACCCTCAGGTCGATCTCGGGCCGGCTGAAGAACTGCATGTCCGCACCGAGCCCGACGATGAGCCGGTTCAGGCCCTCGAGCAACAGGACGCCCAAGACAAGGCCTGTGTAGCCGGCGAACAGCGTAATGGTGATGGACTCCTGCAGGATCATGCCGACGACTGAAGCCGGCGTTGCCCCGATCGCCTTGCGAACGCCGATCTCGCGGGTTCGCTCGTTGACGACGATGATCATGATGTTGCTGACACCGACGATGCCAGCCGTCAGCGTTCCGAGCCCCACGAGCCAGATAAACGTCTTGATCGCGAGGAACAGCCCCGCCACCTGTCGATGTTGGTCCTCCTGGTTGTGTACCCAGTACGCGCGATTGTCGTCGGGATGTACCGACTGGCGCTGCTTCACGAGCTTGAGAATGTCATTCTCCAGCGTCTTGCCGTCGCGCCCTTCTGCCGTAGTGACGGCGAAGAGCGTGACCTTGCGATCCGGGTTGAAGACGGTCTGGAACGTGGAAAACGGGATGTAGATACGCTGCGCCTGGTCCATACCCGCTGACGACTCGAACTTGAATACGCCCACCACGCGGAAGTTGACGTCCTTGATCTGCAGGTACTCTCCGACCGGGTCGACCTCTGGCGGGAATACTATCTCGGCGACCTTGTCGCCGATCAAAGCAACCTTGCGACTGTCCCGGTCGTCGAGCGGATTGATCGATCGGCCGTTGGTCACTTGCTGCGTTACCTTGATACCGAAGTACTCGGAACCCGCACCGAAGACCTGGAAGCTCGTCGAGCGATTCTTGTACTTAACGTCGAAGTCGCCCATGAGCCGGTTCTCGGGCGACATCAGGTCTATGCCCTCGACGTTCTCGGAGACGCTTTCGAGATCCTCCTCGATGAACGGGTGTTCACGTCCGGCTGGCATGCCCTGGTAGGACATCGACGTGCGCGACGGGATGATCCAGATGCTGTTGATCGCGTCTAGCAGCATCGATTGCTGGACGCCGTTTTGCAGGCCCTGGCCGGCGCCGAGCAGCAATATCAGCATGAGAATACCCCAGAACACACCGAACGCGGTCGCGAATGTTCGGATCTTGTTAGCGCGAATCGCCTGCAGGATTTCCTGCCACTGGTCGATGTTAAACATGCGCAAGGTCCATCTCGTGATCGACGATGAGGCCGTCGCGAATGTAGATGATGCGCCTGGTCTTCGCCGCGATCTCATTCTCGTGTGTGACGATCACGATCGTCTTGCCCTGGGTGTTGAGATCCCGCAGGATCTCCATGACTTCCCCGGACGTACTGCTGTCGAGCGCGCCGGTCGGTTCGTCCGCCAGGATGATGCTCGGTTCCGCGATCAGAGCGCGGGCGATAGCGACACGCTGTCGCTGGCCACCGGACATTTCACTCGGCAGGTGATGCGCCCAGTCGGCAAGACCAACCATCTCGAGGTATTTCATGGCGATCGCGTTGCGCTTCTTGCGCCGCACGCCCTGGTAGTAGAGCGGCAATGCCACGTTTTCGGCGGCGTTCTTGAAGTTCAGCAAGTTAAACGACTGGAATACGAAGCCGATGTGCCGGTTACGAATTTCCGCTGCTGCAGACTCCGACACCTGGCTGATTTGGCGGCCGTCGAGCAGGTAGGAGCCTTCGTCCTGGCTATCCAGGATGCCGATGATATTGAGGAGCGTCGATTTTCCCGACCCCGAAGCACCCATGATCGACACGAGCTCGCCGGATTCCACCGCCATGTCGATGCCGCGAAGAACGTGCAGAGACTGGTTCCCCATCTGGTATGACTTGTGGATGTTCGTGAGTTGCAGCACGTTCTTGTTCTCCTGAGCCGCACACCGCCCTGGCAATCTCGCCCGCTCCCTATTCAGATGCTTCGCGCGGCGATTTGGTTCAAAACGAAAATCACCGGGCGTAACTGGCGCCGGCAGTGCCGGAGCTGCCGACGCCGTCAGCGCCAACGTACCGGTTTTATTGCACGAATACCCTGTAGCCCCAAGCGGGT
>JAAUXY010087438.1_pt1 | contig 15986 bp, 13 predicted proteins | sample 7278121 | NCBI WGS metagenome assembly JAAUXY01 (sample SAMN14350117, study PRJNA611818) | marine sediment metagenome | isolation source: surface marine sediment (1.8m) | place: French Polynesia: Moorea | collected 2018-08 | reverse complement strand
GTATCCAGCGCGGCCGTGCAGGGTTCTCGGCGAGGCGCGGCGCCTGCGGAACAAAGGGGGACCAAGGTTTGACAGCCCCCGGCCGGGAAATCGAGCAGAGTTTGAAGAGTGGCGGGAGTGACGGGACTCGAACCCGCGGCCTCCGGCGTGACAGGCCGGCGCTCTAACCAACTGAGCTACACCCCCGTCTGCGCCGACAGGCGGGACGCTGTGGTGTACTGAACCGCCGAATTGGTGTCAAGCGGTCCGGCAGGGCGCCGCCGCATCTTTGCCGCCTCATCCGGCTTGCCACCCGATTGCCCCGGTCGCGCCCAGGGGGGAGTGCTAAACTCAAAGACCGGAGCTTGCCGGGAGAGGCCGGAATGAGCACTGACGTGAAGGCGGAAACCGTGGCGCTGGCCTCCGGTCAGATCGAAACCTGGCCCGAGGGCCAGACGATCGAACGCTGGCGTGAGAAATCGGTCGTCCTGACCCAGTTCCGGGACACCGAAGCCTACCACGCCGCCCTGATCCGCCGGGTGCTCGAACTCGAGAAGGACCCAACGCTGTCCGAGGAGTGGCACCGACTGCAAGGCGGCGCGAAGGTCTATCACCTGGACCGCTGGGGCTGTCCGGAAGCGGAACTGATCCAGGCCCGTGCCCTGACCCTCTTCAAGCGCGTCTTCAACACCGAGGAGGCCTTCCTCGACCTGGGCTGGGCCACCGTCTACCGCAAGGGCGACCACTGCATGCCGCACAGCCACTACCGGACGATGGCGAGCGTGGTCTACTTCCTGACCTTCGGCGACAGCCATCCCAACGAGAGCGCGAGCGGACGCTTCCTTTTCGCCGATCCGAGGCTCGCCATGTGCTGCCAGCAGGAGGCCGGGCGGATGACGACGCCCTGCGCCCCGATCATGAAAGAGGGCCTGATGATCATGTTCCCCGGCCAGGTGGTGCACTGCGTCAGCCCCTATACCGGCGAGCGGCCGCGGATCACCCTGTCCTGGAACGTCAACAAGTCGGCGATCGCAGGCTCGCCGCTGCCGGAGAAGTTGGTCGCCCGGACCCGGGTCGGCAAGCCGCCGCTGGTATGAGGCGGAACACCGGAGCCGATGGTGGGCGGTGACGGGATCGAACCGCCGGCCTTCTGGGTGTAAACCAGACGCTCTTCCAGCTGAGCTAACCGCCCGGAATGCCGTTGCGGCAGTCTAGACCGATTCCGCCTGGAGCACGATGGTATGTGGTCGAAGCGACCTGAGTTCATCGTGCTCCAAACAGTTGAAGCGGGGCCGAATTCAAGTTTGAAGCCCCTTCGACGACAAATCATCCCGCTCTAGGATTCGCGGCAAAGCGAAGCCGGGCCTGATCCCGAGCCATCCGTGGCACAAAAGACGACGGCCGCCCGGAACGCTCCGGGCGGCCGTTCAGAGATTCTGGCGGCCCGAAGGCCGCAAATCAGTTGAGGGCGTCCTTCAGGCCCTTACCGGCCTTGAACTTCGCCTGATTCGACGCGGGGATCTGGATCGGCTCCCCGGTCCGCGGGTTACGACCCTCGGACGCCTTGCGACGTGCGACGCTGAAAGTGCCGAAGCCGACGAGGCGCACCTCCGTGCCCTTCTTCAAGGATCCGGTAATCGAGTCGAAAACGCCGTCCACGGCCTTGGCGCTATCCGCCTTGGACAAGCCGGTGCTGTCAGCGACGGCGGCGATAAGGTCGTTCTTGTTCACGATGAACCCCCCTCATTACGTCGGGTAGATGAAAAGAGAAAATGGCGAGAATCCGCTGCAAAGGTGCGTGAGTGTAAGACTCTCCCGCGCGCGGCGTCAATCTGAGAACGCCGGAATCCCCCGGATTTTCGCGGCTCCCAGGTCCCTTGTCGCAAAAATGATTCAGAACTTTAGTGCGTTGTCACGCCGGTGTGGTCGTCCTCGGAGCCCGATGCAGGAACCGCTTCGACCGGCTCATCGGGCGACTCGATCGGAGTCGGCGGGTGCTGCAAAGCGTGCTGCAAGACGTCGTCGACCGAATCGGCCGGAATGATATCCAGACCCCGCTTCACGTTGTCCGGGATCTCCGCCAAGTCCTTCTCGTTGTCCTTGGGGATCAGCACCGTCTTGGTGCCGGCCCGTAGGGCGGCGAGCAGCTTCTCCTTGAGTCCGCCGATCGGCAGCACCCGACCGCGCAGGGTGATCTCGCCGGTCATGGCAACGTCGCGCCGAATCGGAATGCCGGTCAACACCGAGACGATCGCCGTCACCATCGCGACCCCGGCCGACGGCCCGTCCTTGGGCGTCGCCCCCTCGGGCACGTGGACATGGATGTCCCTGCTCTCGAACACGGCCGGCTGGATACCGAAGGCGAAGCAGCGACTCTTGACGAAGGACTCGGCCGCTTGGATCGACTCCTTCATGACGTCGCCAAGCTTGCCGGTCGAGGTCACCTTGCCCTTGCCCGGCACGGTCACCGCCTCGATCGACAGCAGCTCGCCGCCGACCTCGGTCCAGGCCAGGCCGGTCGAGACACCGACCAGGTCCTCGAGTTCGATCTCACCGTAGCGGTGCCGTCGGACACCTGCGAACTTCTCGAGGTTGCGCCGGCTGAGGTGAACCTTTTCGGCCTTGCTGACCGCGATCTCCTTGACCGCCTTGCGCGCCAGGTTGGCCAGCTCGCGCTCCAGGTTCCGGACCCCCGCCTCGCGCGTGTAGTAGCGGATCAGGTCGCGCAACGCTTGGTCCGAAATCGACCACTCGGCCGCCTTCAGGCCGTGCTCCTTGACCTGCTTGGGGATCAGGTGGCGCTTGGCGATCTCGACCTTCTCATCCTCGGTGTAACCGGCGATGCGGATGATCTCCATCCGGTCGAGCAGCGGCTGCGGCATGCGCAGCGTGTTGGCCGTGGTTACGAACATCACGTCCGACAGGTCGTAGTCGACCTCCAGGTAGTGGTCGGCAAAGGTGTTGTTCTGCTCCGGATCCAGGACCTCGAGCAGCGCAGAGGAAGGATCACCGCGCCAGTCCGCGCCCAGCTTGTCGACCTCGTCGAGCAGGAACAGCGGGTTGGACGACTTCGCCTTCTTCATGCCCTGGATGACCTTGCCCGGCATCGAGCCGATGTAGGTCCGGCGATGGCCGCGGACCTCGGCCTCGTCGCGGACGCCGCCCAGACTCATGCGAACGAAGTTGCGGCCGGTCGCCCGTGCGATCGACTTGCCGAGCGAAGTCTTGCCGACGCCCGGCGGACCGACCAGGCAGAGGATCGGACCCTTGACCTTGTTCATCCGCTGCTGCACCGCGAGGTACTCGAGGATCCGCTCCTTGACCTTGTCGAGGCCGTAGTGATCGGCGTCCAAGATCTCCTTGGCCAGGGCGATGTTCTTCTTGACCTTGGTGCGCTTCTTCCAGGGGATCGACAGCAGCCAATCCAGGTAGTTGCGGACCACGGTGGCCTCGGCCGACATCGGACTCATGGAGCGCAGCTTGCGCACCTCTGCCATGGCCTTGTCGCGGGCCTCCTTGGAGAACTTGGTCTTCTTGATCTTGTCTTCCAGCTCGGCGACCTCGTCGCGGCCGTCCTCGCCCTCGCCCAGCTCCTTCTGGATCGCCTTGAGCTGCTCGTTCAGGTAGTACTCGCGCTGGGTCTTCTCCATCTGGCGCTTGACCCGGTTGCGGATCCGCTTCTCGACCTGAAGCACGCCGATCTCGCCCTCCATGAAGGCGTAAACCTTGCCGAGGCGCTCGCTGACCTTCTCGGTCTCGAGCAGCTCCTGTTTCTCGGGGATCTTCAGGGTCATGTGCGAAGCCACGGTGTCGGCCAGCTTGCTCGGCTCCTCGATCTGGTTGATCGAGACCAGGACCTCGGGCGGGATCTTCTTGTTCAGCTTGATGTACTGCTCGAACTGGCCGACCACGGTCCGCGCCAGAGCGTCGATCTCGCCCTCCTCGCCGGGATGCTCTTCGATGCTCTCGGCGTAGGCCTGGAAGAAGTCTGGGTTCTCGGCGTAGCGCATGATGCGTGCGCGCTGCCCGCCTTCGACCAGCACCTTCACGGTCCCGTCGGGCAGCTTCAGCAACTGCAGCACGGTGCCGATCGTTCCGACGGCGTAGATGTCCTCCGACGTCGGATCGTCCTGGGAGGCGTTGCGCTGCGTAACCAGCAGGATCTGCTTGTCATCCTTCATAACGTCATCCAAGGCCCGCACCGACTTCTCGCGGCCGACGAAGAGCGGCACGATCATGTGCGGGAAGACGACGATGTCCCTGAGCGGAAGGACCGGAAACAGATTGCCACGCGCGGTTTCTAGCATAGTCTCGCTTCGCTTTCCTTGGCGACCGCCCGGCATGCTGCGCCGTACGGACCTGATGTTGGTTCAGGAGACGCCTGACTGATTGGGAATGTGGCGGCCAATAGCGGCCGGTACAAGTAGGGCCGATACACCTGCCGGTCCGTCGAGGCGATCAGGCGCTGCTGCCCACGTCCTCACGACGGTCGGTATAGATATAGAGCGGCCGGGCACCACCTTCCAGAACCTCACGATTGATGACGATTTCCTCCACCCCTTCCAGGCCGGGGAGATCGAACATGGGCTCCAGGAGGATGCCTTCCATGATGGAGCGCAGGCCCCGCGCGCCGGTCTTGCGGGAAATGGCCTTCTCCGCGATCGCCCGCAAGGCGTCGTCGGTGAACTGCAGGCTGACGTCTTCCATCTCGAAGAGCCGCTGGTACTGCTTGACCAGGGCGTTGCGCGGCGTCGTCAGGATCTCGATCAGGGCCGCGGTGTCCAGATCCTCCAGGGTCGCGACCACCGGCAGGCGGCCGACGAACTCTGGGATCAGGCCGAACTTCAGCAGGTCCTCCGGCTCGACGTCCTTCAGGATGTCCCCGGTCGAGCGGTCTTCAGGCCCCCGGACGTCGGCACCGAAGCCCATGGAGGAGCCTTGGTGCCGCTGGGAGATGATCTTCTCCAGACCGGCGAAGGCGCCGCCGCAGATGAACAGGATGTTGGTCGTGTCGACCTGCAGGAACTCCTGCTGCGGATGCTTGCGGCCGCCCTGGGGCGGCACCGAGGCGATGGTGCCTTCCATGATCTTCAGCAGGGCCTGCTGGACGCCCTCGCCCGAGACGTCCCGGGTGATCGAGGGGTTGTCCGACTTGCGGGAGATCTTGTCGACCTCGTCGATGTAGACGATGCCGCGCTGCGCGCGCTCGACGTTGTAGTCGGCCGACTGCAGCAGCTTGAGGATGATGTTCTCGACGTCCTCGCCGACGTAGCCCGCCTCGGTCAGGGTGGTGGCGTCGGCCATGGTGAAGGGCACGTCGAGGATCCGGGCCAGGGTCTGGGCCAGCAGGGTCTTGCCGCAGCCCGTCGGCCCGATCAGGAGGATATTCGACTTCGCCAGCTCGACGTCGTTGTTCTTGGCGCCATGCGCCAGCCGCTTGTAGTGGTTGTGCACGGCGACCGACAGTACCCGCTTGGCGTGGTCTTGGCCGACCACGTAGTCCTCGAGCACGGCGCAGATGTCGCGGGGGCTGGGTACCCCGTCGCGCGACTTGACCAGCGTCGTCTTGTTCTCCTCACGGATAATGTCCATGCAGAGTTCGACGCACTCGTCGCAGATAAAGACGGTCGGCCCGGCAATAAGCTTGCGAACCTCATGCTGACTCTTTCCGCAAAAAGAGCAGTACAGGGTATTTTTCGAGTCGCTGCCGGTCGATTTATTCATTGGCCACCGTCTCTGTCTTCCTGCTCGGCTGTCATGTTAGACAAACGCCCCGGCTTGGCAAATCGAAAATTGGCCCGATTTTTCTGGGCTTCGCGTTAACCAACCCGGAACGAGCGACCCCCTCAGCTTACGGATTCCTGCGTTCATTTTTCCTTAAAAGGCTAGCTATCCCGCCTAAGGGGCGCCTCGGTCCCGGAAATCCGCGGTTCGGCCCCGATCAGCCCTCGCTCGCCTCGGTCCGAGGGCGCTGCTCGACCACCGCGTCGAGCAGGCCGAACTCCCGGGCCTCCTCGGGATTCAAGAAGCGATCCCGCTCCATGGCGTCCTCGATCACCTCGAGCGACTGGCCGGTGTGACGGGCATAGATCTCGTTGAGCCGCTGGCGGGTCGCCAGGATCTCCTTGGCATGGATCTCGATGTCCGTCGCCTGGCCTTGGAAGCCGCCGGAGGGCTGGTGGACCATGACCTTGGCGTTCGGCAGGGCGTAGCGCTTGCCGGCGGCCCCGGCCATAAGCAGCAGCGATCCGGCGGAGGCCGCCTGGCCGATGCATACCGTCGAGATGTCCGGGCGGACGTACTGCATGGTATCGTACATCGCCAGGCCCGCGGTCACGACCCCGCCCGGCGAGTTGATGTAGAAAGAGATGTCCTTGTTGGGGTTCTCGGATTCCAGGTACAGCAGCTGGGCGCAGACCAGGCTGGCCACGTCGTCATGGATCGGCCCGGTGAGGAAAATAATCCTCTCCTTTAGGAGCCGGGAGTAAATGTCGTAGGCACGCTCGCCCCGGTTGGTCTGCTCGACCACCATCGGGACCAAGGTGTTCATCTTCATGCTGCCTCTATCCGTCGTCGTTTGCGCCAAGGGTCCAAGCGACCGTATTCGCCGTCCGCCCCGCGTCCGGCGCACTAACAGCAGCGGATTCGCCGCCAGGTCAATGCCAAAGCGAATGTGGTTAATTTTTCCTTACTTCCAAGGGTTCCGGGCCTCTCCGGCAGCAAGCCGCAACCGCTCTTGATCTCAGGACGGGCCGTCGGACTTCGCTTCCGCGACCGCCTTTTTGGAACCGCTCTTGGCCTTCGACCCGGTCTTGCCCTTGGCGGCCTTCTCGCTCTCGGCGGCGGCGGGCCCGTCTTCGAGCTCGGCCCGGAGCTCCTCGGCGGTCACGCCCTTGTCCTGCGTATCGGCCATCTCCACGATGAAATCGACGACCTTGTTCTCGAAGATCGGCGCCCGCAGGTTGGCCATGGCCTCCGGCGTGCGCTGGAAGTAGTCGAAGACCTCGCGCTCCTTGCCCGGGTGCTTGCGCGCTTCCATCGCCAGGGCCCGGTTCAGCTCCTCCGCTGAGACGTCGATGTTGTTCATCCGGCCGACCTCGGACAGCAGCAGGCCCAGGCGGACGCGCCGCTCGGCGATCTCGCGGTACTCCGCCTTGAGCTCCTCTTCGCTCTTGCCCTGGTCCTCCTCGTCGAGCTCGCCCGACTTGAGCGCCTCTTCGATATGCGGCCAGATGGTCTCGAACTCGACATCGACCATGCCGGCCGGCACCACGAAGTCGTGCGCCTCGGCGAGCTTGTCGAGCAGCTCGCGCTTGAGGTGGGTCCGGCTGGCCTGCTCGTAGTCCTGCCCGATCTGGTCGCGCAGCCTGGTCTTCAAGGAGTCCAGGCTGTCCTCGCCCAGGGCCTTGGCGAAGTCGTCGTCGACCGTGGCTGGCACGGTCTCCCGGATCTCCTTGACCTTGACCTCGAAGACCGCTTCCTGGCCGGCCAGCTTCTCATTGACGTAGCCGTCGGGGAAGCGGACCTTGACCTGGCGCTCCTCGCCGACCTCGACGCCGACCAGCTGGTCCTCGAAGCCTTCGATGAAGCTGCTGGAGCCCAGCTCCAGGTGATGGTCCTCGGCGGCCATGCCGGGCAGCTCCTCGCCGTTCACGCTGCCGCGAAAGTCGATCACCAGCACGTCGCCGCTCTCAGCCTTGCGCGGCTTCTCGAGCGGCTTGGACTCCTTCCGGTGACCGGCCAGGTGATCCAGCGCGCCGTCGACCTCCGAGTCCGCAACCTCCACCTTGAGCCGGGTCAGCTTGAGATCGCCGAAGTCGATCGGGTTGATTTCGGGCAGCAGCTCCAAGGCCATCGTAAACTCGAGATCCTTGCCCTCGTCGAAGGACGTGATCTCGATCCGGGGCTGGGTCGCCGGGCGCAGGCCGCGCTCGCTCAGGGCCTGGCTGGACCCGTCGGTCACCGCCCGTTCCACGACCTCACCGAGGACCGAGCGGCCGAAGCGCTGCTTGAGCACCTGGACCGGCACCTTGCCGGGGCGGAAACCCGGCACCTTGATCGAGCTGCCCAGCTCCATCAGGCGGTGCTCCAGCTTCTCCTCGATGTCGCTGGCGGCGATGACGACCTTGAACTCGCGTTTCAAGCCGTCGGTCTCAGTTTCCGTTACCTGCATTGGCCCCTTGGCCTTTCTTGCTCATGTCCCTGTTGTTCCGGGCTAAAGGCGGCAGTGCCCGGTGCTGAGGAAGCCCGGTGACGGACCAGGGTCCGCTCCGGGTCAGCCTTTCCAACCCAGGCTTGCGCGTGGTGCGGGCGGAGGGACTCGAACCCCCACGGATTGCTCCACTGGTACCTAAAACCAGCGCGTCTGCCAGTTCCGCCACGCCCGCGCGACCGCCGGGAGCGCCCGTGTACATCATAGGGCCCCGGCGCGCAACACGCCAAACGGGGCCTGCGTCCGCGGCCCGGACTCACATGTCTAGACGCTGCAGCGCGGCGGCGGCACAGGCGTCGAGGATCGCGGCGATATCGATCCGGTAGTGCCGGTAGAGATCGTCGAGGTCACCGGACTGGCCGAAGTGCTCGACGCCGAGCGCCTGGACCCGATGGCCCCGGACCGAGCCCAGCCAGGACAGACCGGCCGGATGGCCGTCGACCAGGGTCACCAGGCCCGCGTCCGGCGCCAGGGGCGCAAGCAGGGCCTCGACATGGGAGCGCGCCTCCGGGATGCCGCCTTGCCGTGCGCGCTCTGCGGCGTGCCAGCCGGCGTTGAGCCGGTCCGCCGAGGTCACCGCAAGCAGGCCGGCGCCGGGCATGTCGTCGAGCAGCGCGTCATGCGCCCCCAGGGCCTCCGGCGCGACCACGCCGCTGTAGACCAGGGCCAGCTCCGCCCCCGGCGCCGGCGGCCGAATCCAGTAGCCCCCCGCGATGATCTGGCGCCTCAGCTCGGGGGTGATCTCGCGCCCAAGCTGGTCGAGCGGCCGGGTCGAGAGCCGGAGGTAGACGGAGCCGCCGTGGACGTCCCGCAGCCAATCGCCGGCCGCCTCACCGCTGCCATCCCGCTGCATGTAGTCGAAGCCCCAGGCCATGATCGCCGCCAGCTCGTCCACGAAAGCCGGCTCGAAGGCCGCCAGACCGTCCTGCGCCAGGCCGATCAGGGGCGAGGAGATCGACTGGTGAGCCCCGCCCTCCGGCCCAAGGGTGATCCCCGAAGGCGTCGCCACCAGCATGAAGCGGGCGTCCTGGTAGCAGGCGTAGTTCAGGGCGTCGAGGCCGCGCTGGATGAAGGGGTCGTAGAGCGTCCCGACCGGCAGCAGCCGGACGCCGAAGAGGCTCTGCGACAACCCGAGGGCCCCCAGCAGCAAGAAGAGATTGTTCTCGGCAATCCCCAGCTCGATGTGCTGCCCCTCCGGCGACATCATCCAGCGCTGGGCCGAGACCACCCGTTCCGCCTTGAAGACGTCCTCACGCGGGCGGCGGTCGAAGATGCCCCGGCGGTTGACCCAGGCGCCCAGGTTGGTCGAGACGGTCACGTCGGGCGAGGTGGTCACGATCCGCTCCGCGAGCGGGCTCTCGGCGCGGGCAAGCTCGGCCAGGATCCGGCCGAAGCCCTCCTGGGTCGACATCCGGGGCGCCTCGGGCAATGCGAGGTCGGCAGGCACCGCCACGCGCTGGGCCTGATAGCGCCGGCTGCCTTTGGCGTTGAAGGGGACCGCCGAAAGGTAGGCCTCCAGGGTCTCGGCCGGTAGATCGAGCCCGGCGAAGGGCTCCCACTCCTGGCCCGCCGGAATCCCGTTCTCGGCCTGAAAGCTGGCCATCTGGGCCTCGTTCATCAGGCCGGCATGGTTGTCCTTGTGGCCCGCGAAGGGCAGCCCGAAGCCCTTGATGGTGTAAGCGATGAAGCAGGTCGGCCGGTCGTCGTCGATGGCTTCGAAGGCCTCGAGCACGGTCTCCAAGTCGTGGCCGGCCAGGTTGGTCATCAGCTCCGCCAAGGCGGCGTCATCGTGCCGCTCGAGCAGGGCCTTGATCCCAGGCTCGGCGCCGAGATCGGAGGTCAGGTGCCGACGCCAGGCCGCGCCGCCCTGGAAGACCAAGGCCGAGTAGAGCGAGTTCGGGCAGTCGTCTATCCATCGCCGCAGGGCCTCGCCCCCGGCGCCTTCGAAGGCGGCCTGCAGCTTCTTTCCGTACTTCAGGGTCACGACCCGCCAGCCCATCGTGTCGAAGAGGCTGTCGAAACGCCCGAAGAGCCGGTCCGAGACCACGGCGTCCAGGCTCTGCCGGTTGTAGTCGATGACCCACCAGACATTGCGCAGGTCGTGCTTCCAGCCCTCCAGCAGGGCTTCGTAGACGTTGCCCTCGTCGAGCTCGGCATCGCCGACCAGGGCCACCATCCGGCCCTCGGGCTGATCGGCGCCCAGCCAGCCCTTGAGGCTGACGTAATCCTGGACCAGGCTGGCGAAGGAGGTCATGGCTACCCCGAGACCGACCGAGCCGGTGGAAAAGTCGACGTCGTCGCCGTCCTTGGTCCGCGAGGGATAGGACTGGGCGCCGCCGAAGGCCCGAAAGCGCTCCATGCGGTCGCGGCTCTGGTTGCCCAGGAGGTACTGGATGGCGTGGAACACCGGGCTGGCGTGGGGCTTGACCGCCACCCGGTCCTGCGGCCGGAGCACGGAGAAGTAAAGCGCGGTCATCAAGGTCACCAGCGAGGCGCTGGAGGCCTGATGGCCGCCGACCTTCAGCCCGTCCCGGCTGGGCCGCAGGTGGTTCGCGTTGTGGATCATCCAGGACGAGAGCCAGAGCAGCTTGCGCTCCAAGGCCTTGAGACAAGCCAGGCGCGCCGCCTCGGCGCCGTCGTCCGGCTGGGTCGAGTCCCGACTGGCGTGACCGGCCACTTCACTCCTCCCTCGCGAGGTCCCGGCTTCGGTGAGCCTGGGCGCGACCATTTCCCGTCGGAGGAAATGGCACGAGATCGCCCGCCTGCCAAGCCCCGGCCGGCCGGGCGCCGGTGTGACGCCGCTCAATCGCTGCGGCCGATGCCGTGGGTGCGAAGCTTGTTTGCGACTGCCGTGTGGGACAGCTTCAGCCGCTTGGCCAGCTTGCGGCTGCTCGGATAGTGCGGAAAGAGCCGGCGCAGCAGCTCGGCCTCGAAGGCCTTCTGCGCCTCGGCGAAGGAGGCGGGAATCCGATCTCCGGGCGCCGTGACCGCTTCGGCGCCGCCGACCTCTTGCGACGCCTCGACACCGGAGCGGCGCAGGGCCTCGACACGCTGTGGCGCCCGGAGCACCAGGACGGCACCGGCGACCCCCGCTCCGGCGCCCTGCTTGCGGATCGGAATCCGCTCGACCAGGTAGGTCGCGCCCGCAAAATCGACGGAGCCGCCGAGAAACTCCGCGGTGCCGTCGGCCCGCGGCTGCCAGTCCGCCTTGTCCCAGCCCTTGCGGCCGAGGACCTCGTCGACGGGCAAGCCGGCGAGCCACGCCCCCCAACTCGCCTTGGCCACCTGGTTGGAGAGGACGACAAGGCCCTGGCTGTTGATCGCCAGCACCGGATCCGGGAAGGCTTCGATCACGGCCTCGAGCTGGCGCAGCCGCAGCTCCCGCGGCATGGCGGAAACCTGGCGCAATCCGACGAAGCCGGGAAGGTTCCGGACCGCTTCGGTAAGCGGCCCGAGGGCCTCCCGCGTCAGACCGGGCAGGTCCAGATAGACGTGGCGCGAGACCACCTCGAGGGCCCGTGGCGGCTGATGCTGCAGAACCAGGAGGCCGAACAGGGCCTCGGTAAAGCCGGCTCTGTCGTCGAAGTGTATCTCGATCCGCATCGGGCCTCGTAAACCACACTTGACGGGCCAGTCTAGCCGCCGTCCCCATCGGACAAAAGCCCGGCAGGCCGCGATGGTCGTGTCAGACCCGGTTTACGATGCCTTATGCGTGCCGCGTCACCGACGGGACCAGCCGCCGGCTAGGCTTCGACAGTCTCTGAAAAATACTCGCTAAAGCTTTGAAGATTCAGAGTTCTGCGTTCGACGAACTGCCGTTGCTGCCCGCGCTCGATCTCGACCTTGTAGACGACGTGGGGGATCCCCATCGGGTCGGGCCCGACGTCGATGACCGTGGCGGTTTCGATGGTGTCTCCGGGGCCCGCGTGACGGTAGGTCGAACCGACCTTGATCCTCTCTTCGGGGGCTTCGCCGTCCTGGCCGCGCGAGAACGAGAATACGTTCATCTGAGCGAACATTTCTGGCCTCTGCTTGCTGTGAAGCTACGTGCTTCGCACCTCTCTCAACTCGACCTTGGCAGAGGCCCCGTTAACAGCGGGTAAAGGCCTAAATCGGGGAAGACAGCAGCGGCCGCAGGACCTTGGGAAGGCCCTCCGGCAGGTCCTCGGCGATCAAACCGGGGCCGATCTCCGCGGCCACCGCCCCCTGGAGCCAGACCGCCGCGCAGGCCGCCTCGAAGGGCGGCATGGACTGGGCGAGCAGCCCGAGGACGAGGCCCGCCAGCACGTCGCCGGTCCCGGCGATCGCCAGGGAAGGCGGCGCGTTGCCGTTGATCGCCGCCCGGCCGTCGGGCGCGGCGATCACGGTGTCGGCCCCTTTCAGGACCACGATCGCGCCGGACATCGCCGCGGCGCCGCGGCAGCGCTGCAGCTTGTCGCCATCGAGCTCCGGGAAAAGTCGCGTGAACTCGCCCTCGTGCGGCGTCAGCACGCAGGGCGACTTCAAGCTGGCGAAGAGGGTCTCCGGGTCCTGGTGGTAGGCAGTGAGGGCATCGGCATCCAGGACCGTGGCCCGGCGCGTGCCCAGCACCAGGGCGACGATCTCGCGGGTGTTCTTGGTCAGGCCGAAGCCAGGCCCGACCAGGATGGCGTTACGCCGTTGATCCCGCAGCATGGCTGAGAGGTCGCCGGGCCCGCCGGTCGGCCGGACCATGAGACTGGGAAAGCCGGAGGCATAGACCGCCACCATGGGCGGCGGGCAGGTCAGAGACACCAGCCCCGCCCCAACCCGCATCGCGGCCCGGGCCGCCAGGCGCGCCGCCCCGGTCAGCTCGCCACCGCCGACCACCAGGGCGTGGCCGAAGTCGTACTTGTGGCTGTCGAAGCGGCGGCGGGGCAGCGCCTCGAGCCAGAGCGCCGGACCGTTCTCGAAGCAGCGGGGGGCGATCTCATCCAGCACGTCGCCCGGGATCCCGATGTCGGCGATGATCGTTTCGCCGCTGAAGAAGCGCCCTGGATAGAGCAGGTGCCCCGGCTTCTTGCGGAAGAAGGTGACCGTGAGGTCGGCCTTGACCGCGGCCTCGCCCAGGACCCGGCCGTCGTCGCCCTTGACGCCGCTGGGCATGTCGACCGCGACCACGGGGACTCCCGATACGCCGAGCCGTTCCACCACGGCGCGCGAGACGCCGTCGAGGGGCCGGCTGAGCCCGGCGCCGAAGAGGGCGTCGACGACCAGGCCCGTACCCTGGAAGGAGACGCTGCCCAGGGGCATGACCTCTCCGGTCCAGAGATGGGCATGGTGGCCGGCATCGCCCATCAGCGCGCCCTGATCGCCGAGCAGCGCCAGGGCGACCGGCCAGCCGCGCTTCGCCAGATAGCGCGCCGCGACGAAGCCGTCGCCGCCATTGTTGCCCGGGCCGCAGAGCACGGTGACCGGCCGCGGCGTCCAACGGTCCGCGATCGCGCGCGCGACCGCGGCACCGGCGTTCTCCATCAGGGTGGCGCCGTCGATGCCGGTGCGCATCGCCGCCTTGTCGGCGGCATAGGCCTCCTCGACGGTCAAGAGGGCGGCGGCGGCCGGGCTGCGATCGGAATCGTCTCTCTTGGTCAGAGGTGTCACGGAATCCTCCCCGGTCCGCCTTCAGACACCGAAAGGCGCGTTTCTAGTTCGGTCCCACAGAATCGCCAAGGGCGGCGGGGGTCAAAGCGAAGACTTCCGCCGCCAGCGGCGAGACCACCTCGATCCGGCACCCGGTCGCCGGACGTCCGCCGCGCAGCTTCTGCTTGAGACTCGCCGTCATGGCAAGAGGCCTATCACCAACTGAGGCTGGATGACAGGCTTTAGCGAACCAGCACCTTGCAGAATGCGGCTGGATCGCTGCTGCGCATCTGCTGGCAGAGGCTCTGGGCGTCGGCCCGGTTCTCGATCGGTCCGACCATCACCCGATAGTAGATCCCGCGGCTACCGAGATCGACCTTGGTGAACAGGGGCGAAAGGTCGTCAAGGATGTCGCCGTGCTGGCGCCGGACCTGCTTCCAGTGCGCCTCGGCGTCATCTGAGCTTTTCATCGACGCCAGCCAGATATGGACGCCTTTCGGCGTGGCGCCGGTGATCTTTGCAATCGCTGGACTTGGGCCGGGCTGGTTTCCGCCTCTGATCACGTTCGGCAGCGGGGCCGGCCTTGCCGCCAGCTGCTGGCTTCCGGGCTGCGGCGCCGGCCGCGTCACCGGATTGGTGCCCGGTGCGACCGCCGCCTGCTGCGCGGCCCGTGGGCGCGAAGTCGCCTGCGCAGGCCCAACCGGAACCGCCTCGACGCTTTCAAGCCGGACGCCCGTGCCCTGAGCCGAGGTTCCCTGAGCCGAGGGTTCCTGACGGGGGTCGATCCCGCCACGGTAAGCTTCGGCCGAGGCACCGCCGCCGGTCCCGGCCTGCGGCAGCTGGCGTTGGGTCACCGTCGTGCCCTGCCCGGACTCGGACGCGTCGGTCGCCGAACCGTCCGAAGGGGCGAGCGGCGAGGAACCGTTGGCGCCGTCGGCGCTCCCGACGACGGCCGTCTGCGTGATCGGCTCAGTCTTTACCGAAGAGGGTCTTACGCCTTTATCTTCAAGCATTACCGCAAGTCGACGGCCCATGACGTGGCCCTGGGCCGCCGCCAGCTTGTACCAGCCCAAGGCCCTGGATTCATTGCGCTCCGTGCCGATGCCCAGGCGGTACATCTCGCCGATCGCGAACTGCCCGTCCTTCAGGCCGGCATCGGCGGCCTGGGCGAACCAGCGTGTCGCCTCGATCTCGTTCTTCTCCGTGCCGTCACCACGGAAGTAGGCCAAGCCAAGGTTGTAATAGGCCGTGGAGTGTCCCGCCTTGGCGGCCTCTCTCCAGAGCTCGACCGCCCGCGCCTTGTCCTCCTGAACGCCGAGGCCCTGGGAATACATGTGCCCGAGGTTGTTCTGCGCCGCGGCCACCCCCTGAACCACGGCGAGCTCATACCATTTGACGGCGGCGTCGAGGTCCTGCGGGATCGTCTCGCTGCCCCGCTCGTAGATCAACGCCAAGCCGAACTGGGCCAAGGCGTCCCCCGCCTCGGCCAAGGGATTCCAGATCTCGTAGGCTTTTTCGACTTGTCCGGCCCGAAAGGCCTCGAGGCCGTCACGATAAGTCTGCGCTTGCGCAGACGAGACCGCTGCCAGGAAGAGGACGAACAGGGGGAGAATTCGTCTAAACGGCATAGCCGGGTCTTCCCGAACTCGTTGGAAGTTCCAGTTGGCAAACGCTGCCGCAAGCCATCCATGAACGCAAGGCGAAAGGCATCACTACCCCAAAGTTTCTACCATCGCGGGTCTTACTATTTCGCGCCGAGGGCGCCCGCGGCGACCGTGCGACGAGACTTCTCCAGCTCATCGACGACCTCGATCCGGGATGGCATCGCCCGGACCCGTCGTCGGGACAGGCCCGGCGCTGCCTCGGCCGGCGCCGTCTCCAATCAGCGGTGGACACAACGTCACCCTTCGAAATCTACAACACCACCTCATACTCTCCGTAGAGAGACTTGAAAGATGGTTAATTTTCTGGAAATGGGGTGACCAGCGGGATTCGAACCCGCGACCTCTAGGACCACAACCTAGCGCTCTAACCAACTGAGCTATGGTCACCGCAACGAGAACGCAGCCGCTGGCTCACCAACAGCGCCGGGCTGTTTACTCCCGGGCGGAGCGCAGGTCAACCCGAGCCGCCGGCTTGCTGTCACCGCCGAAGCGGGCGTAGCCTGCCCTTCTCCGGGACGTAGTATCCGGCAACC
>JAAUXY010031381.1_pt1 | contig 15991 bp, 12 predicted proteins | sample 7278121 | NCBI WGS metagenome assembly JAAUXY01 (sample SAMN14350117, study PRJNA611818) | marine sediment metagenome | isolation source: surface marine sediment (1.8m) | place: French Polynesia: Moorea | collected 2018-08 | reverse complement strand
TGGCCCGCGACGGCGGGCTTTACGTGCCCGAACACTGGCCGCACTTCTCGACCCACGAACTGCACGCCATGCGCGGCGAGGCCTATGCCGACTTGGCGGCCACCGTGATGCGACCGTTCCTGGGCGGGAACTCGGCGGTCCGGGGGTTCCACGATCTGATGGGCCGGGCCTATGGCCGGTTTGGACACAGCGCGGTCACGCCGCTGAAGCAGCTCGACCACGAGCTGTGGCTGATGGAGCTGTTTCACGGGCCGACGCTGGCGTTCAAGGACGTGGCCATGCAGCTCCTCGGTCTGATGTATGAGGCCACCCTGGCCCGGCGCGGCGAGCGGGCGACCATCCTGGGCGCCACCTCCGGCGACACCGGCAGTGCCGCGATCGAGGCGTGCCGCGGCAAGGATGCGCTCGACATCTTCATCCTGTACCCCAAGGGCCGGGTTTCCGAGGTGCAGCGCCGCCAAATGACCACGGTCGCGGACCGCAACGTCCACGCAATCGCGATCGAAGGCACGTTCGACGACTGCCAGGACTTGGTGAAGGCGTGCTTCAACGATTTGGCGTTCCGCGACGACGTGCGGCTCAGCGCGGTCAACTCGATCAATTGGGCGCGGATCATGCCGCAGATCGTCTACTACTTTCATGCCGCGCTCGCGCTCGGCGCGCCGGAACGCCCGGTCAGTTTCTGCGTGCCCACCGGCAATTTCGGCAACATTTACGCGGCCTATGCGGCCCGGCAGATGGGGCTGCCGATCGAGCGGCTGATGATCGGCTCCAACGCGAACGACATCCTGACCCGGCTGTTCACCACCGGCCGCATGGCGATCGAGGAGGTGGTGCCGTCATTGTCGCCCAGCATGGACATCCAGGTGTCGTCCAATCTGGAGCGGTTCCTGTTCGACCTGTTCGGGCGCGACGGCGCGGCGCTGGCGAGCGCGATGACCGGGTTCCGGGAGACCGGCGAGATGGTGCTGTCGAACCAGCAAAGGAGCGAAAGCGCGGCCGTGTTTTCCGCGGCGCGGGTCGACGATGAGGAGACCAAGGCGGTGATCAAGTCGGTGTACGAGCTGACCGCGGAGCTGGTCGATCCGCACACCGCAGTGGGGATCGGCGCCGTGCGCAAGCTGCACGACGGCTCGGACATCCCGGTGGTGACGCTGGGCTGCGCGCACCCGGCCAAGTTCCCCGACGCGGTCGAGGCCGCGGTCGGGCTGCGCCCGCCATTGCCGGCACGGCTGGCCGACCTCCATGAGCGTCCCGAACGGACGCCCACTCTCGCCAATGCGCTGAAAGATGTACAAGACTACGTGCGCACCCATATAGGGTCGAAGTAGCAGCCGATCTCGGGCAGGGCGTTGAGGCGGCTGGCAAGAAACGCAAGGGAGGCGCGGTGAGCGTCGAAGTGACAACGCTGGCCAACGGTCTGCGCGTGGCAAGCGACCGCATGGAGACGGTCGAAACCGCCACCGTCGGCATCTATGTGGGCTCCGGCACGCGGCATGAGCCGGCCGCGGTCAATGGGGTGGCGCATCTGCTGGAGCATATGGCGTTCAAGGGCACCCGCCGGCGCTCGGCCCAGGCCATCGCCGAGGAGATCGAGGCGGTCGGTGGCTATCTCAACGCGTATACGGCGCGCGAGAACACGGCCTTCTACGCCAAGGTCCTGGCCGACGACGTGCCGCTCGCGGTGGACCTGTTGTCCGACATCCTGCAGCACTCGGTGCTGGACCCGGAGGAATTGGAGCGCGAGCGCCAGGTCATCCTGCAGGAGATCAACCAGGCCGACGACACGCCGGACGACGTGATCTTCGACCACGCCCAGGCGACCGCCTTTCCAGACCAGGGGGTCGGCCGGCCGGTGCTCGGTAAGGCGGAGTTGGTGCAGCACATGCCGCGCGCCGCCCTGGTCGATTTTCTGGCCGACCACTACACCGGGCCCAACATCGTGCTCTCGGCCGCCGGCAAGGTGGATCACGCCGCCCTGGTCAAGCTCGCCGAGGAGGGCCTGTGCCGGCTGAACGAGGGCGCTCACGCGCCCGAGGAGCCGGCCCGCTATGTCGGGGGTGAGCACCATCGAGAGCGCGTCTTGGAGCAGACCCATCTGGTGTTGGCGCTGCCCGCGTTCAGCTTCAACGACCCGGCCTATTTCGCCCAGTCGGTGTACAGCATGATGCTCGGCGGCGGCATGTCGTCACGCCTGTTCCAGGAGATCCGGGAAAAACGCGGCCTGTGCTACAGCATATACGCCTTCGTCTCCGCCTTCATGGACTCCGGGCTGTTCGGGATCTACGTCGGAACCGGCCCGGAGCAGGTCGACGAGGTGCTGGCGCTGATCGCCGATGAGCTGCTGCGCAGCGCCGACCAGATCGACGCGGCCGAAACGGAGCGCGCGCGGGCGCAGTTGCGTGCGTCCTTGCTGATGGCGATGGAGAGCACGACGGCGCGCGCGGAGACGCTGGGGCAAAACCTGCTGATCTTCGGCCGGCCGATTCCGGTGGCGGAGCTGCAGGCCAAGGTTGAAGCGGTGACGGCCGACGATCTGCGCGACATCGCCGCACGCCTGATTTCACAGCGTCCGACTCTGGCGAGCCTCGGTCCGGGCCGGCCGTCTGGCGGAATCGAGCGACTATCGGCGCGATTCGGTTAGGTGCGCGTGCGAACAATGCTCAAGATTCGGCTCGGCACCCCGTGCGACGCCTCTTTTTCATTGTCTTTTAACACCTTGGAACGATCCCGGCCGGCGCTTACCATGCGTTCTGCAGCGCACCGCGCTGCTGATCGGGGCCAAGATATGGAAGACAGTGTGCAAACCGTAAACCTTTCCTGGACAGGCTGTTAGGCGGGCGAGAGGCGGATGGCCACTGTCGACTGGCTGAAATCCACGCTGGGCCTGCCGTGGAGCCAGAGCCCCCGGATCGAAGGCCCGCGCGTGGGGCTGCGTCCGGCGCGGGCCAGCGACTACACGGCATGGTCATCGTTGCGCCATGTCTCGCGCGATTTCCTGACGCCCTGGGAGCCGGTGTGGCCGGCCGACAGCCTGTCGCGATCGGCGTTCCGGCGACGCCTGCAGCGCTACGCCCGGGACTGGCAGAACGACACCAGCTATACGTTCTTCATCTTTTTGCTGCCCGACGCGGGGCGCGTCCATGAGACGCTGGTCGGCGGCGTGACTTTGTCCAACATTCGCCGAGGGGTGTCCCAGTCCGGCAGTCTCGGCTATTGGATGGGCGCACCCTATGCGGGCCGCGGGCTGATGACCGAAGGGGTGCAATGCCTGCTCGACTTCGCCTTCGATGAGTTGATGCTGCACCGGGTGGAGGCGGCTTGCCTGCCGAACAACACCGCATCGGCCGCGCTGTTGCGCAAGTCCGGCTTTCAAGAGGAAGGCATGGCTCGGCGTTACTTGAAAATCAATGGGTTATGGCAGGACCACATCCTGTTCGCCATGCTGCGGGACGACGCCCGCCCGCGCGTGAACACGCGCATTATCCTGGATTAAGAAGATTTGCCCGGCGCGCTCAGGCGCGGCCGGCATCACCCGACAGCAGGACCGGGTCGACCCCGATCTTGGCCATCGCGCGCTCCCACTTGGTGTCGATCTCCTGATCGAACACGAGCGCTTCGTCGGCCGGCACGTTCAGCCAGGCATTGGCCTGCACCTCGCCGTCAAGCTGGCCGGCGCCCCAGCCCGCATAGCCGAGCGCCAGGATCGCCTCGCGCGGACCTTCGTTGCAGGCGATCGCTTTCAGCACATCGATGGTGGCGGTCAACGCAAAGCCGTCATCGACCTGGACCGTGCCGTCCTGCACGTAGTCGGTCGAATGCAGCACGAAGCCCCGACCCGACTCCACCGGACCGCCGTAGAACACGTGATGGTCCCCCAGCAGGCCGGAGACCTCGATGTTGAGCTGCTCCAGGAGCTGCGGGAAGCCGATCGACTCCACGTGTTTGTTGATCACCAAACCCATCGCGCCGTTGGGATTGTGGACGCACATGTAGATGACCGTCTTGGCAAAGCGCGGGTCTGTCATCGCGGGCATGGCGACCAGCAACTGGCCGGTGAAATAGGCGCCGTCGCCGTCACCGCCACTGCCCTGTCTCAACAGTTCTTCGCTCATAGCCTGACCCTTGTCGATCCGGTCGTCGCTATCAGATGGCGATTGCTGGCGCGATCGCCAAACACACTGTTGAGATTATTCTCTCACGACTAGCTGACCGGTACCTTAACAAATCGCAGAAAGTGCCTATCCCAGTGGGTGATTGGATTCGCGCGACTAATCGCCTATCTAAACGGCCGATTTCCACATGTTTCAGACCGGCTCCTAGCTTCGAACCAACGAGGAAAAACCTGCCATGACCATCACCGTCGGCGACAAAATTCCCTCCATTACCCTCAACCATCTGTCCGAAGAGGGAATGACGAAATCCAGCACGGACGACATCTTCGCAGGCAAGAAATCTGTGCTGTTCGGCATTCCCGGCGCGTTCACGCCGACCTGCTCGGCTCAGCACGTGCCGGGATTCAAGAAGAACCTGGATGCGCTCAAGGCCAAGGGTGTGGATCAGGTGATCTGCCTTTCGGTGAACGACCCGTTCGTGATGAAGACCTTCGGGGAAGACCAGTCGGCGCCGGGGATCATGATGCTGCCCGACGGCAACGCAGAGCTGACCAAGGCGATGGGGCTGGAATTCGACGGTTCGGGGTTCGGGCTCGGGACCCGATGCAAGCGGTTTGCCGCGGTCGTGGACGACGGCACCGTGTCGGCGCTGGAGGTCGAAGCTTCGCCCGGCGAGCTGGATGTCACCAGCGCGGAGAGCATCCTGGCCAAACTCTGAGCGGCTAAGGTCCACCTCTATCGGTTCGGCGGCGCGGCTTGCGCAGGATCAACGTGGTCCATTCGGCCTCGCTATGGCGCGCCACCAGGTGCAGGCCGCGGGACCGGTACGGGGCGGCGACCGTCGAGGCTTGCTGGTCGAGCAATCCCGATAGGATGGCATAGCCGCCCGGCTTCAGATGCCGGACGATGTCGGCGGCCAGCCGGATCAGGGGGCGGGCCAGGATATTGGCGGCGATCAGGTCGAAGCGCCGGCGCAAGTGCGGGTGACGCAGGCCCGCGGCGGTCCGGGTGCGGACCCATGGTGCTGCGCGGTTGTGTCGCGCATTGTCCCGGGTGATTCGCACGGCCACCGGATCGAGATCGCTGGCCAGTACCGGCCGACGCCACAGTCTGGCTGCCGCGATCGCCAGGATGCCGCTGCCGCAGCCGAGGTCCAGCACATTGCGCGGGCGCCGGCGGCGGGCGATTGCGTCGAGCGCCTTCAGGCAGCCGGCGGTGGTTGCGTGCGCGCCGGTGCCGAACGCCATGCCGGCGTCGATCCGGATCGCGATCGCGCCGCGCGGAACCGGGCCCGTGTAATGGCCCGGATGGATACAGAACCGGCCAACCCGGAGCGGTGCGAAGGAGGCCTGGTTCTCCGCCACCCAGTCGCGCGCGGCAACCGGCGTGATCTCGTGCGCCGGTTCGTCAATTCCCGCGGCGCTGGCGGCCAGCGCCAGCGCGGTGGCCAGGTCTGCCGGGTCGGGCGGTGAGTCGCAGTAACCCTCGATCCGCCAGCGCTCGTTGGGCTCGTCTTCGACAAAGCTGGTCTGCGCCGCGACGAACGGCTCCAGGGCCGCCTCGACCAGCGCCACGGCGCCAGCGGGCACGGTCAGACCGATCTTGAACATGCGGTTCGCCGGGTTTGGCGGGCTTAGGCCGGCTCGACGAAGCTGTCGAGCACCTTCTTCTCGCCCGCCTTCTCGAACGCGATGGTCAGCTTGTCGCCGTCGATTGCGTTGATCGCGCCGTAGCCGAACTTCTGGTGGAATACCCGGTCGCCCAGCGCAAAGCGGGGGGTGCCGGGCGCGGTCTCAAGGGTGGTGGCGCGGCCCTCGATCACCTTGGCGCTGGTGTAGCGGCCCTGCATCTCGCCGCGCTCGGCCGCACCCCAGCGCGTGGTGCGACGGCCCTGACCATGGCGTTGACCATACCCGCCGACCGGATCGCCGAACTGGCTCCAGCCGTGCTCCGACAGCCGCCCGCCGCCAAACGCCGAGTCCCGCTGGCCGCCGTCGTACAGGCCGGTGTCCGCGTCGCGCTCCACAAAGTCGTCCGGCAATTCCTCCAGGAACCGTGAGGGCAGGGACGTCTGCCACTGATTGTAGACCCGGCGGTTGGCGGCGTAGCTGATGAACACGCGGCGGCGCGCCCGGGTGATCCCGACATAGGCGAGCCGGCGCTCTTCCTCCAGCCCGGTCAGCCCGGTCTCGTCCAAGGTCCGCTGGCTGGGGAAGATGCCCTCCTCCCAGCCGGGCAGGAACACAGAGTCGAACTCGAGTCCCTTGGCGCCGTGCAGGGTCATCAGGTTGACCCGGTCGCCGCCGGCCGCCTCGTCGTTCTCCATCACCAGGCTGACATGCTCCAGGAAGCCTTCAAGGTTGTCGAACGCCTCCAAGGCTCGGATCAGCTCCTTCAGGTTCTCGAGCCGGCCGGGCGCTTCGGCGCTTTTGTCGCGCTGCCACATCTCGGTGTAGCCGGACTCGTCCAGGATGGTTTCGGCCAGATCGGTGTGGTCGATCTGGCCGAGCAGCGCCCGCCAGCGGTCGAACGATTCGATCAGTGCCGCGATCGAGCGCCGGGCGGCCGGCTTCAGCTCGTCGGTGGCCACCAAACGGGCGGCGGCCAGCGTCAGCGGGATCTCCTGCGCCCGGGCCAGCCCGTGCAGGGCCTGCAAGGCAGCCGGTCCGATCCCGCGCTTGGGCACGTTGATGATGCGCTCGAAGGCGAGATCGTCATCGGGCTGCACCACCACGCGGAAATAGGCCATGGCGTCGCGGATTTCGCGGCGCTCGTAGAAACGCGGGCCGCCGATCACCCGGTAAGGCAGGCCGAGGGTGATGAAGCGCTCCTCGAACTCGCGGGTCTGGAAACCGGCGCGCACCAGCACCGCGACCTCGGCCAGCGCATGGCCCTTGGTGTGCAGCGCCTCGACCTCCTCGCCGACATAGCGGGCCTCTTCCTCGCCGTCCCAAAGCCCACGCACGCGGATCGGCTCGCCGGCCTCGGCCTCGGTCCACAACGTCTTGCCGAGCCGGTCCTCGTTCTGTGCGATCAGCCCGCTGGCCGCACTCAGAATGTGTGGGGTCGAGCGGTAGTTCTGTTCCAGGCGGATGATCTTGGCGCCGGGAAAATCCTTCTCGAAGCGCAGGATGTTGCCGACCTCGGCGCCGCGCCAGCCATAGATCGACTGGTCGTCGTCGCCGACGCAGCAGATGTTGTGCCGGGCCTCCGTGCCATCGGCCGGGGCCTGGGCCAGCAGGCGCAGCCACAGATACTGCGCGACGTTGGTGTCCTGGTATTCGTCGACCAGCAGGAATTTGAACTGACGCTGGTACTCGGCCAGCACGTCCGGATGGCTCTGGAACAGGGTGATCACGTGCAACAGCAGGTCGCCGAAGTCGGCGGCGTTCAGGGTCTTCAGTCGCTCCTGATACTGGGCGTAGAGCTCGTGCGCCCGCCCGCCGGCGAAATCGCCGACATCGGCAGCGCTCAGCTTGTCCGGGGTCAGTGCGCGGTCTTTCCAGCGCTGGATCACCGCCAGCAGGGCGCGGGCGGGCCATTTCTTGTCGTCGACCTGCTCGGCCTGCATCAGCTGCTTGAGCAGGCGGATCTGGTCGTCGGTATCCAGGATGGTGAAGTTGGGCTTGAGCCCGACCGACTCGGCGTGGCGGCGCAGCATGCGGGCGCCCAGCGCGTGAAAAGTGCCGAGATACCAGCCCTCCACCGGGCGGCGCAGCAGGGCGGCGACGCGCTCTTTCATTTCGGCCGCTGCCTTGTTGGTGAAGGTAACGGCCAGGATCTCCCAAGGCCGCGCCTTGCCGGAAAACAGCAGATGGGCGAGGCGGGTGGTCAGCGTGCGGGTCTTGCCGGTGCCGGCGCCGGCCAGCACCAGAACCGGCCCGTCCAGCGTCTCGACCGCCTCGCGCTGCTTTTCGTTCAAGTCGGCGAGATAGGGCGCCAGGGTCGCCGGCGCTGCTGCCTGTGGGTTGGCGACGGGTTCAGCCATAGCCAAGAGATACGGCGTTCGCGGGCGTGATCCAAGGGGCCAGGCTGGAACGGACGGTTACTGAAGCAGCTTGCCCATCATCAGCTCGGTGCGGAATTGGCCGTCGATCAAGGCCGCGTGCGGCTTGCGGCCCTCCAACGCAAAGCCGCATTTCTCGTAGAGCGCTCGGGCCGCGCCATTATCCTCCAGCACGGTCAGTTCCAATCGGTAGAAGCCCTTGTCGCGCGCCCAGCGCTCGGCGCCCTGCATCAGCCCGGAGCCGATGCCCTTGCCGCTCGCGCCGTCGGCCACGCCGATGGTGATCTCGATCGCGCCGGCGATCCGCTTGAACGGGCCGCCCTTGGCGATCAGGTAGCCGACCAGGCCGCCGGCCACGTCCGCCACCAGGATCAGGTGGTTGTGGGCGCGCGCGCTGAGCTGGATCAGCTCGGCCATCTCCTCGGCGCTGCCGATCGACTCGTGTCCCTCGCGCAGGCTGAGCGGCGATTCCCGGTCGATCAGCCCGATCAATCGCACCAGAGCGGGCGCGTCCTCGGCCTCGGCCTGGCGGATCACGGCCGTCACGCGGCCAGCGCCAGCATCGGGGTTGGCTTCGGTCATGGCGAGCGCTTATAGCAACAGGCTCCCAGCGCGGCAGCAAAAAGGACCACGACAATGCCGACGGAGATCGAGACCATCCAGCTCCAGCCGATCGCGCCCGGACGAACGCTGAGCCTGGTCGCGCGGCGCTACGGTGCCCGCGGGGCGCGACCCAAGGCCTATCTCCAGGCAAGCCTGCACGCCGACGAGATCCCGGCGATGATGGCCGCCCATCATCTCGCCCGGCTGTTGGACGCCGCGGAGGTCGACGGGCGGATCCGGGGCGAGGTGGTGCTGGTGCCGGCGGCGAACCCGATCGGGCTCGGCCAGTACGTGAACGGTCAGCATCTCGGGCGCAACGAGCTGGGCGGCGAAGGCAACTTCAACCGCGGCTGGCCGCATCTGAGCCCGGCGCTCAGCGAACGGCTGTCCGGCAAGCTGGGCGCGGACGGCACGGCGAACGTGGCGCTGATCCGCGCCACCATGCTGGAAATCCTGGGCGAGATGGAGCCCAGGACCAGCTTCGGCGGCCTGCGCGTCGAGCTGCTCAAGCGCGCGGTGGATGCCGATTTCGTGCTGGACCTGCACTGCGACTCCGAAGCCCTTGTCCATCTCTACATCGGAACCCCGCTGTGGCCGGATGCCGAAGATCTGTCCCGCTATATCGGCAGCGAGGCGACGCTGCTGGCCGAGGCGTCGGGCGGCAACCCATTCGATGAAGCCTGCAGCGCCCCGTTCTGGGAGCTGAAGGCGGACTTTCCGGAAGCCGCCATCCCCGCGGCCTGCCTTGCGTGTACGGTCGAATACCGCGGACGAGCCGATGTGCACGATAGCCTCGGCGAAATCGACGCGCAGGGACTGCTGAACTTTCTGATCGCCCGGGGCGTGGTGGACGGTACCCCCGATCCGCTGCCGCCGGCGCTGTGCGATGCGACGCCGCTGGACGCGACCGACGTGGTCAAGGCGCCGGCGGCCGGGATCCTGGCCTATCACGTAACACCTGGAGATTACGTCATGGCCGGCACGCCGATCGCCGAGCTGATCGATCCGATGGCGGAGCAGCCGGGCGCCGGACGCCGACCGATCACCACCCAGACAGATGGCCGCGTGCTGTCGATCCGGGCCCACAAGCTGGTGCGGAAGGGCGATTCGGTGGCCAAAGTGGTCGGCCGAACACCGCTGGAAAGCCGCCAGGGCGTGCTGGTGGAACCTTGATGCGGGTGCGCCGCGGTGGCGGCGGGAGGGAAAGCGGAAAACATCGGCGCGTCGGTACACGTTCGACTGGACGGGATTGGCCTTCAGACCAATGTAAGTGGAGAGTAGGCTTCCGGCGGCCAAACCCACTGCGGGAGTCGCCGGGATAGACCGCGCGGGTCCGGCTCGTTTACGCTTGAAAGTCAGGACCGTGACACGCGCCGGCAACATTCCGAAAGGGCGCGCCGTGATCAGGATTGCAGACTCCGCTGGCCGTCTCGGCGCATGGTTCGCCGCAGCTCTTATTCTGGCGGCACTAACGTTCGCGGCAATCGGATCGGCCTCGGCGGACACCACCGCCGAGAAGGCGTTCAATGCCCTGTACCGGGTCAACGCCAAAATCCCGGAGTCAGCGCGCACCGCCGGTTCGCTCGGCACGGAACGCCGTGGACACGGCGTGTTGATCGACTCCAGCGGCCTGATCGTGACCATCGGCTATCTGATCCTGGAGGCCGACGAGGTGTGGGTGACGACGGGCGAGGGCGTGGACGTCGATGCCGATATCATTGCCTATGACCACGGCACCGGATTTGGGCTGGTCCGTACCCGCGAGCCGACCACCGCCGAACCGCTGACGTTGGGCGACAGCGACACTCTCAACGTGCGTGCACCGGTTCTGGCCGCGCGCTCCGGCGGGCCGGAGATGGCGCGCCCCGCCTATGTGGTTTCGCGCCGCGAGTTCGCCGGCTATTGGGAGTATCTGCTGGAAAGTGCGATCTTCACCTCGCCGCCGATCAACGACTGGGGCGGGGCGGCGCTGATCGGCGTCGACGGCTCGCTGTTGGGCATCGGTTCACTGCTGGTCGGCGACGCGCTCAGGGGAGCGCAGGAGCTGCCCGGCAATATGTTCGTGCCGATCAACCTGCTGAAACCGATCCTGGCCGATTTGCTGAGTGATGGGCGGTCGGCCGAGACCCCACGGCCCTGGCTCGGGATCTACAGTCAGGAGATCGAGAACGCCGTGGTGGTGACCCGCGTGGCCCAGGACGGACCGGCCGACAAGGCCGGGGTGGAACCCGGCGACGTCCTGCTGGCGGTGAGCGGACAGCCGATCGACGGGATGGCGGACTTCTATCGCAAGGTCTGGGATCTGGGCGAGGCTGGTGCCGAAGTGCCCTTGATGGTCCTGCGCGACGAGGAACCGATGTCGTTCGACCTGTCGTCGGGCGACCGCTACGACTGGCTGCGGATCCGCCACCCGGACTGACAGACGCTCACAAACGGCCTAGCCACGCTCCTCGCGGCGGACCTCAGTCAAGGTTTCGGTGGCGAACACCATGACATCGTGCTCCCAGGCACTGCCGACCAGGCGCATCGTGCTGCGGTCGTCGACCACCGGCACGCAGGTGTGGCCGAGCCGGGCGAACATCTTGATCGCAGTATCGACATCGTCATCCACGGCCAGCACCGGGGCATGGATGAACGCGAAGTCTTCGGCGGTCTTGTTCGCGTCCTTCGAGGTGTCGAACGCCAGATCGTCCAGATCGTGCAGCGTGATGGTGCCGATCAGGCAGCCGTCCTGATTGGTCACGAAGACCTTCTGCATCGGCGAACGACGCAGCTGGTCGCGCACCTCGGACAACGGAGCATCCTGGCGCACGACCTCCATATCCTCGTGCATCAACTCGCCGACCGTGGTGCTGCGCAACATGTGGCCTTCGCGGCCGTGGTGCAGCTCGATCCCGCGCTGCTCAAGCTGCCAGGAGAAGAACGAGCGCCCGAACCATGCCTGGGTGAGCAAAGTTGCGATCACCGTGGCGACCATCACCGCAATGGTCAGCTCATAGTCCCCGGTCAGCTCAAAGATCATCAGGATGGTGGAGATCGGCGCGCCCAGCACGGCGCCGGCCAAGGCCCCCATGCCGATCAGGGTGTAGGCGCTGTGTCCGGACGACAGGTCCGGGAACAACCAGGTCGCCACCATGCCGAAGGCGCACCCGACCATCGCGCCCAGGAACAAGGAGGGCGAGAAAACGCCGCCGCCGAAGCCGGCGCCGAGACAGATCGCGGTGGCTGCCGTCTTGGCAGCGATCAGCGCGACCGCCAGCCAAAAGCCGCTGGTGATCCAGTTGGAACTCAAGGTCTCGTTCAGCGCGCCGTCGGTGGCCTCGTAGCCGACGCCCAGGATTTGCGGAAACGCGATGGCGAGCGCGCCGACCACGAGGCCGGCGACCGCAGGCCGATACCAGATCGGCCCCGGCAGTCTGGCCGCCATCGTTTCCGCGACCGCGACCGACCGCATGAAGATGACCGCGACGACCGCGCTGGTCACGCCCAGCAGGGCGAAGGCGGGAAACTCGAAAAAGGACGTGATCTCGTGATTGGGGATGATGAACGCCGGGAAGTCCCCGAAGTACATGCGCGAGCAGATGGTGCCGGTCACCGAGGCGATCACGATCGGCGCGAATGCGCGCAGCGCATAATGGCCGATCACCACCTCGAGCGCGAAGAAGACGCCGGCGATCGGGGCGTTGAACGATGCCGCGACCGCCGAAGCCACGCCGCAGCCGAGCAAGGTGCGCGACAACGGCGGCGACAGCTTCAACGTCCTGGCCAACAGCGCGCTCAGACTGGCCCCGAGATGCACCACCGGCCCTTCGCGCCCGGCTGACGCGCCGACGCCCAGCGAGACGCAGCTGACCACCGCGGCGCCGAACCCGGCGCGCGCGCTCATCCGTCCACCATGCAGCGCGGCGGCCTCGATCACATGGGCGACCCCTTCCGGCCGGCCTCGCGGCATCAGCCATTTGACCAGGAGCCCGACCAAGAGGCCGCCCAGCGTCGGGACCAGGATGATGTGCCACCAGGGCAACTGACCGGCCTGGGTGGCGACCAGTTCACCGCTGAACCCGAAGCCGATGCGCTGGACCAGATCGATTCCCTCGCGAAACGCGATCGCGCCGACGGCTGCGGTGAAACCGATGGCCAAGGCCAGGATGGCGAGCACGATCTGCTCATTGCGGCGCAAGCGGCGCAGATGAACGCGCCAGCGCATCCTGGCGCGTGAGCCCAGCCAACGGGCGGCAGTTGATTGTTGCGAAAGCGGTGTCTTGGGGGCTGTGGAGTCGGTCGGCACGGGCCCGCACTCAGCCGTCGAGACGGCCCGTGCGGAAGCCGAGGCCTCCGCGAATGCTGCTACGACAACCCGGTTCAGGCGGTCGCGACGGTCTCCAACTGCGTCTCATCGATCACTTTGTTGCGTCCCGTGCGCTTGGCCTCATACAACGCCTCGTCGGCGCGCTGAATGAAGCTGCTCAGGGGCTCTCCGGACTTAAAGGCCGCCACTCCGACCGAGATGGTGATGATGCCCAAGTCCTGATTCGTGCTCCGTTTATAGATCTTTTTGGACGATACCGCCTCTCTGACCTGTTCGGCCAAGATATTTGCATTGCGCAGCTCGGTTTCGGGCAGAACGATGCCGAATTCCTCGCCACCGTAGCGGGCCGGGGTGTCTTGTCCCTTGGTGCAATCAACCAGGCAGCGTGCGACCAAGCGCAGCACCTGGTCGCCGAGCTGGTGCCCGTAGGTGTCGTTGAACTTCTTGAAGTAGTCGATATCGATCATCAGCAGCGCCAGGGGCTCGGTGCGCTCGTTGGCCCGCCGCGCAGCCTCACGCAGCCGCAAGTCGAAGTATTTGCGGTTGGCGATGCCGGTCAGCGCGTCGGTCATCGCTTCGCGGCGCACGTTCTCCAGGTTCTCGCGCAGCTCGGCGATCTCCTTCGACGAATCGCTCAGCCGCGACTCCAGTTTGCGGTTGCGGTCTTCCATTTGCCGGGTTTCGGCGAGAATCTCGCTGATGATGGCGCGCAACTGGTCGATGCTGGTCGGGCCGCCCTCGAGCTTGCCCCCGGCCTCGGCCAGTTTGTCCCCGAAATCCGCCGTGCTCCGGCCGGCGTCCTCCAGGATCGCCATGATCTGGGTCATCGCGTCATGGACGCGGACGCTGGTCTCCTCGACCGCCGCACTCTCGGTGCTCTGCCCGAAAAACTGCTCAAACAGCTCGGCATTGCGGGCCGTGGTGAACGTCTCACCTTTCGAGATCAAGCCTTCGATGGTCGACGACAGGTCCGGAAACGTGCCCGAGAAGTGCGTGTACCAGACCGTGAAGTTCTCGGGGTTTGCGGCGACGTTGTGACGCTGCATTGCGTTCATCGCAGACTCCGCAATCCGCAAAGCGCTCTCGAAATTTTCACCGTACTGCAAGACACTTCCCCATGAGACCGATGAGAGGATGCACGCGCGAATGTGCTGCCATCGAGCTTGAGACAGTTACGACCGGCACAGTTTCGTCCAAGTCTCACTGTGAACGTCATTTCTAAACGCTTTATGTACCTGAATCCGGTTCTGGCCCGGCAATTGCGGGGCCGGCCGCGGTTTGGACCTGCCGAGCACCGCCAAGAGCCGGGTGCGAGCCGGCCCGGGCTCGAGGAATTCCATTTGTTATCAGATGATTAGGGTAGACGAATGGCGCGGCCGGCGGCTTCGGGACGAGCCAGGGGCTGATGGCTGCGCCACAATTCGGCGATTCGCGACGCGACCGGGTCGATGAAGGCCGCGGCGCGCGGACCGTCATAGTTCACATGCAGAACCAGCAGCTCGTTGGTGGCGGCCACGAAGCCGGCCTCGCCATGGGTCATGACGTGGTGGAAATGCAAGCGTTTCGTGTCGTACCCCAGCAACTGCGTGGTCACCGCGATCGGGTCGCCCTCGCGCAGCTCTCGTTGATAGGTGATGTGAGATTCGACCACGAAGGCCGAGCAGTTCGTCCGTGCGCGGTAGGCTTCGTCCATGGCGAGCAGGTCGAACAGCACGTCGGTTCCGTGATCGAAGGCCAGAACATAATAGGCGACGTTCATGTGCCCGTTGTAGTCGATCCAATCGGGCCTCACCGCTTCACGATGCAGATCGAGCGGCGCCGGCAAATCGGCGATCTTGCGGGCGGCGAGCGGATTGTGTCGGTTCATCGCTTGTTCCCTTTCTGATCTCCGAAAGCCGCACAAATGCTAGTGTTTTGTGACGAGGCAGAATTGCAACACTGTGCTCGATAGTCACGATGTTGCCGGTATTTCGGTTTGAGGGGATGGAAAGCGCTGTGATAATGCCCTCCGTTATCTGCCGAGAGAACACCGGTCGGAGTGCGGGCGCAGGCTCGGTGACCGCAGGCAGGATTGGAGCAGAGTGAACCGGGTGGGAAGCCGAAAAATCATGGTGGGGCGAAGGGCATGAGGGGACAACCACTGCTGAAGCTGATTGCCAGCATCGCGGCAGCGTTGTTTTTGCTGACGGCCTGTTCGGCTATTCCTCCTGAAGATCCCGACGATCTGGCGGCCTGGGAAGAGGCCAACGATCCGTGGGAAGACTACAACCGCTACATGTTCGAGGTGAACTTCGCGTTCGACCAGTTGGTGCTTCGACCGTTCGCTGGCTGGTATCGAACCGGCGTGCCTGAGCCGCTGCGGGACGCGATTACCAGTGCGCTGCGCAACGCGCGCTCTCCGTTGATCCTGATTCACGACCTGCTGCAGGGCGATCTGGACCGCGCCAGGGTCACCCTGCTCAGATTCCTAACGAACACAACCCTGGGCATAGGCGGCTTCATGGATGTGGCCAAATGGCTGTTCGACATGGAGTTCCACAACGAGGACATGGGCCAAACCCTGGGCGTGTGGGGCTGGGAGGAAGGCTGGTACATCATCCTGCCGCTGTTCGGTCCGTCCAACCCGCGCGATTTCATCGGCCTGTTGTTCGACAGCGTGCTCGATCCGGTCGGGTGGGGCCTGCGTTTGGTGGAAGGCGGCCCGATCGCCCGGTCGGTGCTGAGCGCCCTCGATCTGCGTTCGCGTAATCTGGACGCGCTGGACGATATCCAAGAGACGTCGATCGATTACTACGCGACGGTGCGAAGTTTGTATCGCCAGCGCCGGCAAGACGAGATCAACAACGGCGTCGGCTCAACGGACCAGTTCGCGCCTTCGCTTTCGCAGCAGGGACCGGGTGCGGGTGACCCGTTTGCCGCCAATATCTCATCGAACGAGGACGAGACGCCGGTGTCGAT
>JAAUXY010002372.1_pt1 | contig 15999 bp, 14 predicted proteins | sample 7278121 | NCBI WGS metagenome assembly JAAUXY01 (sample SAMN14350117, study PRJNA611818) | marine sediment metagenome | isolation source: surface marine sediment (1.8m) | place: French Polynesia: Moorea | collected 2018-08 | reverse complement strand
CGTTCGTCGCCATAACTAAACCAGGCAACGGACTTCTCGACGACGCCGGCCTTCACACCGAGATCAATCAGCTCGCCCATCTTCGAGATGCCTTCGCCATACATGATGTCGAACTCAACCTGTTTGAACGGCGGCGCCACCTTGTTCTTCACGACCTTGACACGGGTGGTGTTTCCAACGACCTCATCTCGATCCTTGATCGCGCCGATACGGCGGATGTCCAGCCGGACAGAACTATAGAATTTCAGTGCATTACCGCCCGTAGTTGTCTCGGGCGAACCGAACATGACACCGATTTTCATTCGAATCTGGTTGATGAAGATCACCATGCAGTTCGAACGCTTGATGTTGCCGGTGAGCTTGCGCAGGGCCTGCGACATCAGGCGGGCCTGCAGGCCGACGTGCGAGTCGCCCATCTCGCCCTCGATCTCGGCCTTGGGCGTCAGCGCGGCAACCGAGTCGACGACGATCACGTCCACGGCACCCGAGCGCACGAGCATGTCGGTGATCTCGAGCGCCTGCTCACCCGTGTCGGGTTGCGAGACGAGCAGTTCGTCGACGTTGACGCCGAGCTTCTCGGCGTACTGCGGATCGAGCGCGTGCTCGGCGTCGACGAAGGCGGCCGTGCCGCCGGCTTTCTGGGCTTCCGCAACCACCTGCAGCGTCAGCGTCGTCTTGCCCGAAGACTCCGGGCCGTAGATCTCGACCACGCGGCCCTTGGGCAGGCCACCAATGCCGAGCGCGACGTCCAGCCCAATCGAGCCCGTCGACACTTCCTCGATATCGCGCGCGGCGCTGCCGTCGCCGAGGCGCATGACCGAGCCTTTGCCGAACTGTTTTTCGATCTGGCCGAGCGCGGCCGCGAGTGCTTTTTTGCGGTTGTCATCCATAGAAATCAAGCCATCCAGTGGGTTTGAGAATGCATGTGATTATATACAGTAATTGTGGCCGAAACCCAATAGCGGCGCGAGCTTCGAAATCCCGCTCTTTGCACCGAAATGAGCTTTTCGGCGGAAACTATTGTTTCACTGGGTAGTACTTGGAGCTGCCGCGGCTCGATATGGACTCGATCAGCTCGAAGCCGGTCCACTCGGTCATCAGCGGCTGCGCGAGCCGCTGGGTCTCGAAGGGCCGCGCGGCGCGCACGATCGTGATGTGCGGCCGATAGACCCGGTCCTCGGGCGTGATTCCCGCGTCCGCGAGCACGCCGTTGAGCCGGCCGACCAACGACTCGAGCTCGGGTGGCACGCGCTGCGGCGAGAGCACGCCGACCTTGGCGCGAGGCCAGTATTCTGCGTGATCGAAACGCAGCCGGAACGGCTCGAACGGGATCTCCGCGGCGGCGGCCTGGAGCTCCGAGGTTCTCGATTCCGGGAAGTCGCCGACGAAGGCCAGCGTGACGTGCCAGCCATCGCGGTAGACGGCGCGGCCCTCGACGAGCTTGGCAATCGGGCTGATAACGTTGCGTAACTGTTCGCGCTGGCGGTCGTTCGGCCACAGCGAGAAAAACAGTCGTTTGGTGCTCATGCGTTCAATCTGTCCCCGAGCCCGTCCAGGGCCTTCAATACCGTTTGCCGCCGCACAGAATCGCGGTCGCCCGCGAACACGTGCCGTTCGCAGTCGATCGAGACGGCATCGCCGTCGCGCATCCCCCATGCGAACCAGACCGTACCGACGGGCTTGTCGGCACTGCCCCCGTCCGGCCCCGCGATACCGCTGACCGCGACACCAAGATCAGCGCCGCTCACGTCCAGCGCACCGCCGACCATCTCTCGCACCGTGGCTTCGCTGACAGCGCCGTCCGTCGCGAGCGTCTGCTCACTAACGCCCAGCAAAGCCTGCTTGGCGTCGTTCGAATAGCTGACGGCGCCGTAGCCGAACACCGCAGAACTTCCAGGCACGTCGGTCAGCGCCTTGGCGATCCAGCCGCCGGTGCAGGACTCGGCCGTGGTCGCAACCTTGCCGGCCGCAGCCAGCGAGCCCACCAGCTCCGCCGCACGCGCGGCAAGCGCCGCTTCATCCGTCATCGAGCACCGACTCGTACAGTTCGACGTGCTTGTCCGCCATCGTAGCGATCGAGAACTCGTTTTGCATGCGCGCCCGGCCGGCGCCGCCGAGGGAAGCCCGTATCTGGTCGTCGTTCATCAGCGTGGCGATCGCACCGCCAAGCGCATCGACGTCACCGGGCGGCACGAGCAGGCCGCTCTCGTCGGCGGCGACCGCTTCGGTGACGCCGCCCGCTGCAAACGCGACGACGGGGACGCCCGCCGCCTGCGCTTTCAGGGTCGCGACGCCGAGCCCCTCGGCGAGCGACGGGTGCACGAACAGGTCGAGGCAGCCGAAGAACGAGTCGAGGTCATCGCGGAACCCTGCGAACTGCACGATGTCGCCAAGACCCAGGTTCGCAGCCTGTTCGCGCAGCTCGTTTTCGAGCGGCCCGTCACCGAAGATGATCAGCCTGAACGGCGGCATCGAGTCCTTGATCGCCGCCACGGCGTCCAGCAGGTAGCGATGACCTTTGCGCTCGATGAGCTGCCCTGCTGCCGCAACGACGAACACGTCGTCAGGCACGCCGAATTCCGGCCGCATGGCAGCACAGTCGGGCTTCGACGCGAACGCGTCGGAATCCACGGCGCTGCGAATTACGACGATCCGCTCGTCCTCGACACCGCGGTTGCGGAGCACGGCGGCGATCGCGTCGGAAATGGCGATGACGCGCTTGAACGGCCGGTAGCGAAGCGCCGCGACCAAGCGCATCTCCGTGTTGTCGACACGCCGCGAGACGACCGCGGGAACGTCGGCGAAACTCGCCGCCAGCCCGCCGAGCACGTCGGCGCCGCGGCGGCTGTGGCAGTGCACGATGTCGGGCTTCGTTTCGTTGATGTACTGCGTCAGCCGGTACGCGAACGGCAGGTCGAGATCGCCGGCGCAGAACAGGTTGCGGACCGGGATACCCGCGGCGCGTGCGGCGCCGTCGATGCCGGACGCCGGCGGGCAAACGAGTTCGCCCTCGTGGCCGCGCTCGCGCAGCGCCGACATCAGGTAGACCACCTGCTGCGGCCCGCCGTAGAGATGGCGTCCCGTTTCGACATGCAGTATTTTCATGAGCCAATCATAATCGCGGTCCAGCGGCCGCTCCACTCCATGAGCGCAAACGTCTCTCCCGTGCATACGCCGATGATGCGGCAGTATCTGGCGATCAAGGCCGAGTATCCCGACATGCTGGTCTTCTATCGCATGGGCGATTTCTACGAGCTTTTTTACGACGACGCCAGGAAAGCGGCCGCGCTGCTCGATATCACGCTGACGGCGCGCGGCAAGTCGGGCGGCAACCCGATCCCGATGGCGGGTGTGCCCTACCACGCCGCCGAGGGTTACCTCGCCCGGCTCGTCAGCAAGGGCGAGTCCGTGGCCATCTGCGAACAGATCGGCGACCCGGCGACGTCCAAAGGCCCGGTCGAACGCCAGGTGACCCGGATCGTCACGCCGGGCACGCTCACGGACGAGGCGCTGCTCTCGGAATATCGCGACAATCTGGTCGCCGCGGTCTACGCACACGACGACATGCTCGGCATCGCCTGGCTGGACCTCGCCGGCGGCCGGTTTCGACTGACCGAGGTCGGCGATCGCGAGGCGCTCCTGGGCGAACTCGAGCGGCTGCGCCCCGCCGAGCTGATCGTCGATGAGGATGCGCCGACTATCGAGGGCGTTGACGAATGGCTCCGGGTTAGCCGGCGTCCGCCCTGGCATTTCGAACTCGACAGCGCGCGCCGACTGCTCGCCGCGCAGTTCGGCACGCGCGACCTGGCGGGCTTCGGCTGCGACGACTACCCGCGCGGCGTTGCCGCGGCCGGCGCGCTGCTGCAGTACGTTGCCGACACACAAAAGGCCTCACTGCCGCACCTCACATCGATCACGGTCGAGCGTCGCGATGAAGCCGTCATCATGGACGGACCGACGCGACGCAATCTCGAGATCGAACGATCGCTGGCCGGCCACGACCGACACACGCTCGCCGGTGTCATGGACCGCTGCCGGAGCCCGATGGGCAGCCGGCTGCTCAGGCGCTGGCTGAACCGACCGCTGCGCGATGCCCAGGTCCTGCGCGGCCGCTACCAGGCCATCGGCGCGATGCAGTCGGCCGGGATTGTCCAGTCGCTTGGCGACGAGTTGGCCGGCATCGGCGACGTCGAACGGATTCTGTCGCGTGTCGCGCTGCGCTCGGCCCGACCGCGCGACCTCGAAAAGCTCGCCGATGCACTATCTCGCCTGCCCGGCCTTCGGTCGACACTGGCCGGCATCGACTCGCCGCTGCTCGGCGAGCTGCGCGATGCGATCCGCGAACATCGCCGCGAGCACGAACGCCTGAGCAAGGCGATCGTCGACAACCCACCGATGGTGATTCGCGATGGCGGCGTCATCGCCGACGGCTACGACGACGAACTCGACGAGCTGCGAGCGATAGCGGCCAATGCCGATCAGTTCCTCCTCGACCTCGAAGCCCGCGAGAAAGAGCGCACCGGCATCTCGACGCTCAAGCTCGGCTACAACCGCGTGCACGGCTACTACATCGAGATCAGCAAGGGCCAGGCGGACAAGGCGCCGGTCGACTACACGCGCCGGCAGACGCTCAAGGCAGCCGAGCGCTACATCACCCCGGAACTCAAGACCTTCGAGGACAAGGTCCTGAGTGCACGAGAGCGTGCTCTCGCCCAGGAAAAGAAGCTCTACGAGGAGCTGCTCGATCGCTTGAACGACAGCCTCGCCGAGCTGCAGCAGACCGCCTTTGCGCTGGCCGAGCTCGACGTGCTGACCTGCTTCGCGGAACGTGCCGACAGCCTGCGACTGACGCAACCGGAACTTGCCGACGAGCCGTGCATCGAGATCGAAGGCGGCCGACACCTGGTCGTCGAACAGGTCATCGACGCGCCGTTCGTCGCCAACGACGTCGCGCTCGATGACGAGCGCCGCCTGCTCGTGATCACGGGACCGAACATGGGCGGCAAGTCCACCTACATGCGCCAGACCGCGCTGATCGCGATCCTCGCCCTGGTCGGCAGCTACGTACCGGCCGAGCGTACGAAGATCGGCCCGATCGACCGGATCTTCACGCGCATCGGTGCATCCGACGACCTGGCCGGCGGCCGCTCGACGTTCATGGTCGAGATGACCGAGACCGCGACGATTCTCAACAACGCGACGGAACAAAGTCTCGTGCTGATGGACGAAATCGGCCGCGGCACGAGCACGTTCGACGGTCTCTCGCTCGCCTGGGCGGCGGCCCACTTCATGGGCGACAAGGCGCGGGCATTCACGCTGTTCGCGACGCACTACTTCGAGCTCACGGCGCTCGCCGCAGAGATACCGGCCGCCGCGAACGTACACCTCGATGCGACGGAACACGACGGCTCACTGGTGTTCCTGCACTCGGTCAAGCCGGGCCCGGCCAACCAGAGCTACGGCCTGCAGGTCGCGTCGCTCGCAGGCGTGCCGGCCGAGGTCATCGGCCGCGCGAAGAGCTACCTGAAGACGCTGGAGTCGCAGCAGGCCGCGCAGGCCAATAACCCACAGGCACAGCTCGCGCTGGAGATGCCGGTCGATGCGGTCGAGCCCGACCCGCTGCGCGCGGAGTTCGACGCCATCGATCCGGATTCGATGTCGCCGCGCGAGGCGCTCGATGTGCTGTATAAACTCAAGGAACTCAAATGATTCGTCGCACAACGCTGCTGGCCCTGCTTTTCTTCGCCACCGCCTGCACGGGCGTTCCCGACGGTGTCGAGGTGGTCGACGAATTCGAGCTCGACCGCTACCTGGGCACCTGGTACGAAATCGCGCGACTCGACCACCGTTTCGAACGAGGCCTAACGAACGTCACGGCCGAGTACAGCCTTCGCGACGATGGCGGCGTTGCCGTGGTCAATCGCGGCTATCGTGCTGACAAAGCTGAATGGGACGAGGCGCGTGGCAAGGCGTTCTTCATCGACGAGCCCGACGTCGGCCGTCTGAAGGTTTCGTTTTTTGGACCCTTCTACGGCGGCTACAACGTCATCGCGCTCGACAAGGAGAATTACCAGTACTCGCTCGTCGCCGGTCCCGATCGCTCCTACCTGTGGCTGCTCGCACGCAGCCCGGACCTCGACAAAGCGACCATCGACAGGCTCGTCGGCAAGGCAGCCGAGCTCGGCTTCCCTACCGACGAGCTGATCTTCGTCGAGCACGATTGACTACCGTTACTCGCGCTCGTAGAGCGTGAATCGGTAGCCAACCGTGGCGCCCATCGTGTCGGCGGCCACGACCCGTGCGTAGTAGGAAATGCCAGCCTCGATACGCGCGACCATCATGTTCTGGCCGTCGCGGCTAGAGACGACGACGTTGCCGTTGCCATCGACGATCTCGAAGTAGGCGGTCGGCGTGTCGATCGGCGCCGACATCTCGCAGATCATCTCACCCGGCGGGCAAAGCTGGATGCGAAACTCGCGTGAACGCGGCCGAACGAACGCGAACGTGTCCGCATCATCAGCGTCGCTGACGGCGCCGTCGACGTAGAAACCGACCTTGCTGTTCGACGTCGCAAACTGAACCGGGTTCGCATTGAGCGTGCCGTCGTTTGGCTCGAACTCGGCGTTGCCGAGAATGCTGATAGTTCCACCGGTGGGCGGCGGCGGCGGTGGCGGTGATGCCGGCGGTGGCGGCGTCGTCGAGCCGCCGCCCGACGACGGCTGCGAGCAGGCGGTGGCCGGATTGGCAAGAAACAGGATGGCCAGGTTGCAGAGGTTCCCACTCGACGAGGACGAGCTCGACGACGACGCGATCTCTTCGTCATCCCCTTCATCGCCCGAGCAGGCGACCATGAGCGGCAATGCGGCCAACAGTGCGATTACGTGTTTGCGGTAATTCATCGGTGTCTCCAGTCAACGATTGCGATGTGAAGCAATCGTCGCTCGAGACCGGCAAGGGGGCCTGAGGACACCCTGATGTCGCCATCATGGTTTCCTGATGACGTCCAAGTGATTGATTGAACGAAGAAGTTGCGCGTGGAATCGCGCCTGAAGGCGCTCCTGCGGATCGGCGGAATCGCGCCTGAATCGTTGGAATCGCGCCTGAATCGTTGGAATCGCGCCTGAAGGCGCTCCTACAGGTCGCGCAGGAATTCACCGCGCTTCAGGAAAGCGGCAACCTGGTCGGCGACGGGGCGGCTGCGGACCAGTCCGTTGTGGCTGACCGGCATGACGATATGGTCCGACTGGCCCTCGAGGTGGGTTTCAGCCACCGCAACGGTGCCGTCGTTCGGGCCCTCGAAGCCCGCGAGGAACTGGCCGACGCCGTACGGCGCATCGCCGGCGATGACGCCGACCTCGTACTGCTCGACCACGTCGTGCGCCCACTCGTTGGCCGTATTGGTGGTGACGCCGCTCGCCAGCGACTTGCCCATGACCATGTCGCCCCAGTCCATCTGCGCCAGCACCTGGGCGGCGCGCGAGCCGCGGAGCGGTGAGCCGACGCAGACGAGCCGGCCGGTCACGGCGCCGGGATTGCTGGCAAGCATGCGCAGCAGGATGACGCCGCCAAGACTGTGGCCGACGAGATGCGAATGCTCGAGATTACGGTCGCCGATAAACTGGTAAAGCGCGATGGCGTTCTCGTCGACCGAGCGTGACAGCGACCGGTAGTTGAACAGCCGCACGTCGAAGCCGTACTCCTTCTCCAGGTGGATCTTCAGGAGCAGCAGCCCGGCGCCGTGCGACCAGACGCCGTGCAACAGAACGACCGTTTCGCGATCGGCCACCGACCGCACCTACTCGGTTCGCGGCGCGCGGATCCGGATGCCGGTTTCCTTGAGCTGCTCGGCCGATACTTCGCCGGGCGCGTCGGTCAACGGATCGTGCGCCGACTGCGTCTTCGGAAACGCGATAACGTCGCGGATGCTGTCGGCACCGGCCATGAGCATGACGATGCGGTCGAGGCCGAACGCGATGCCGCCGTGCGGTGGGCAGCCGTACTGCAGCGCGGTCAGCAGGAAACCGAACTTTTCCTGGGCCTCTTCCTTCGAGATATCGAGCAGGTCGAAGACCGCGGACTGGACGTCCTGGTCGTGAATACGAATCGAGCCGCCGCCGATTTCCGAGCCATTCAGGACCATGTCATACGCGCGTGACAGCGCCGTGCCGGGCTCCGCGCGGAGCGCCTCGGCGTCGTTGACCGCCGGCGCGGTGAACGGGTGATGCAGCGCCGTCCAGCGCCTGGACTGCGCGTCCTTTTCGAACATCGGGAAGTCGACTACCCAAAGCGGCGCCCAGCCGTCCGCAACCATACCGCGGTCTTCACCGATCTTGACGCGCAATGCGCCCAGCGCATCGTTGACTACCCGTGCCTTGTCGGCGCCGAAGAAGACGACATCGCCGGTCTTCGCGCCGGTGCGCTCGAGGATGCCCTCGACTGCGCTGTCGGGCAGGAACTTGAGGATCGGCGACTGCAGGCCGTCGCGGCCCGCATCGATGTCATTGACCTTGATGTAGGCGAGACCCTTCGCGCCGTAACGACCGACGTACGCCGTGTAGTCATCGATCTCCTTGCGCGACAGCTCGGATCCGCCAGGAATACACAGCGCCGCCACACGACCCTCGGGGTCGGCGGCCGGGCCGGCGAACACCTTGAATTCGACGTCGCCCATCAGATCCGACACCTCGACGAGCTCCAGGTCGATGCGGAGATCGGGCTTGTCGGAGCCGAACCGGTCCATCGCTTCAGCGTAGCTCATGCGCGGGAATTCGGTGGGCAGCTCGATGTCGAGCGTCTCCTTGAATACGGTGCGGACGAGCGCTTCCATCGTGTTCGTGACGTCAGCCTCGTCAACGAAGCTCATCTCGATGTCGAGCTGCGTGAACTCGGGCTGACGGTCTGCGCGCAGGTCCTCGTCGCGGAAACAGCGAACGATCTGGTAGTAGCGATCGAGGCCCGACATCATCAGGAGCTGCTTGAAGATCTGCGGGCTCTGCGGCAGTGCGAAGAAACGGCCCGGGTGCGTGCGGCTCGGGACGATGTAGTCGCGGGCGCCTTCCGGTGTTGCGCGCGTCAACATCGGCGTTTCGACGTCGACGAATCCCTGCGCATCCAGGAATCGGCGCATCGCCATGGTCACCTTGTGCCGAAGCAGCAGGTTATGCGTCATGTTCTCGCGGCGCAGGTCGAGGTACCGGTACTTGAGCCGCAGCTCTTCATTGGCGTGCTCGTCGTGATGGAACGGCGGCGTCTCGGAACGGTTGAGCACCTCGAGCTCGTGGGCCAGCACTTCGACGTGACCCGTCGGCATGTTCTCGTTGATCGTGCCGGCCGGACGCTCGCGCACGAGGCCTTTGACATGCAGTACAAACTCGGACCGAATGCGCTCGGCCTCGGCAAATATCTCGGCGCGGTCGGGGTCGAAGACGATCTGCAGCAGGCCCTCGCGGTCGCGAAGGTCGATGAAGATCACGCCGCCGTGGTCGCGGCGCCGGTGGACCCAGCCGCAGACTGAGATTTCCTGGCCGATCAGGGACTGGTCGACGTGTCCGCAATAGTGGCTACGCATGCTCGAAATCCGGGTAAAAGCGGGAAAAAAGACGCGGAATGGTAAGTGGTACGGCTACGGAGGGCAAGGCATGCCCGAACCGCCGGAGGCCGCTAGTCTGGCGCCGGCTCGAACGGCAGGTCGCCGTTCGGGTCCTTGCGCCAGGTCGGCACGACCACGCCCAGGGAGATGATCATCTTCAGCGCTTCGTCGACGTCCATGTCCAGCACAATGGCGTCCTTCCGCGGCACGATGATGATGAAGCCCGAGGTCGGGTTCGGCGTCGTCGGCACGAAGCAACCGACGACCTCCTCACCGGTTCTGCCCTGCACCTCGCCAAGCTCGCTCGAGGTCTGGAACGCGAGGCTGTAGATACCCTTGCGGGGATACTCGACGAGCAGCACGCGCTTGAACGCGTTGCTCGAGTCGGAAAACACGATCTCCGCGAAGTTCTTCGCGGCCGAGTAGATCGAACGCACGACGGGAATGCGGTCCATCAGCGATTCCCAGCCGCCCACGAACGCGCGGCCGACAAAGTTCGCCGCGAGGACGCCGGTCAGCAACAGGATCAGGAAGACCAGGATGACGCCGAGCCCCGGAATCTCGATCGGATGCTCGGTGCCGAAGATCTGCTGCAGCAGGATGTCGGGACGGTACTTGGCCGGTATCACGCCCAGCGTGCGATCCATCAGGTCGACCGCGAAGCGGATCAGCAGGATCGTGATCCCGAGCGGGATCCAGACGAGCAGGCCGGCAACGATGTAGCGGCGCAGGCGCACTGATCAGCCCGCGCTGGCCTTGGATGCGCTGCCGGAATCTTTCGACGACGCCTTGGTCTCCGACTTGTCGGATTTCTTATCTGATTTCTTGTCGGACTTCTTGTCGGTCGAGGACTCCCCCGCGGATTTCTTGTCGCCCGAGGACTCGTCGCCCGCGAGATTTCGCTGGTTGTCCTTCTTGAAGTCAGTCTCGTACCAGCCCTGCCCCTTCAGCCTGAACCGCGGCGCCGACAGCTGCCGCTTGAGTTCAGGCTGGCCGCACGCAGGGCAGTCCACGAGCGGATCGTCAGCCATCTTCTGCAGCGCATCGAGCGTATGGCCGCAGGCTTTGCAGGCGTATCCGTAGATGGGCATGTTCGTGGTTCTCCTTGCTCGACCGGGGGCGGCGGCCGGGACTGTCTGGCGGGCGATTATAGCGGCTGTCGGGGCGGTCGCGGGACCGCCCCGGTCACATCATGCCGCGTTCTGGAAGTCGAGGTGATCCTCGGCGACGGCCACCTCGATGGTGTCGCCCGGCTTGAACTTGCCGCTCAGGATCTCCTGCGCCAGCGGGTTCTCGACCTGCTGCTGAATCGCCCGCTTGAGCGGCCGCGCGCCATAGACGGGGTCGAAGCCCGCGTCGGCCAGCTTGTCGCGTGCCTCGTCTGACAGGACGATGCGCATATCGCGCTCCGCGAGTCGATCGTGGAGGTAGCCGAGCTGGATGTCGACGATCTTGCGAATGTGCTCGCGACCCAGCGGATGGAACACGACCACATCGTCGACGCGGTTGATGAACTCCGGCCGGAAGTGCGTGCCGACGACGTTCATGACCGCGCTCTTCATCTCCTCGTAGCGCTCCTCGCCCGCCATCTCCTGGATCAGGTTCGAGCCGAGGTTCGAGGTCATGACGATGACCGTGTTGCGGAAGTCGACCGTGCGGCCCTGGCCGTCGGTCAGGCGGCCGTCGTCGAGCACCTGCAGGAGCACGTTGAACACGTCGGGATGTGCTTTCTCGACCTCGTCGAGCAGGATGACCGAGTACGGTCGGCGGCGAACGGCTTCCGTCAGGTAGCCGCCCTCCTCGTAGCCGACGTAGCCCGGCGGTGCGCCGATCAGTCGTGCCACCGAGTGCTTCTCCATGAACTCGGACATGTCGAGTCGCACCATCGCATCGTCGGTATCGAACAGGAAATTCGCCAGTGCCTTGGTCAGCTCGGTCTTGCCGACGCCCGTGGGGCCCAGGAACAGGAACGACCCGATTGGCCGCTTCGGATCCGACAGGCCGGCGCGCGAGCGGCGGATGGCGTTGGCCACGGCCGTCACGGCCTCGCCCTGGCCGACGACGCGCTCCTGCACGACCTCTTCCATCGCGAGCAGCTTTTCCTTCTCGCCCTCGAGCATTTTGGCAACCGGGATACCGGTCCACTTCGAGACGATCTCGGCAACCTCTTCCTCGGTCACGTTGTTGCGCAAGAGCGTCGTCTCCCTGCCCTCGTTGGCGAGCGCGTCCTCGAGCTGTTTCTCGAGCTCCGGGATGCGGCCGTACTGCAGTTCGGACATGCGTGCGAGGTCATTGGCACGGTGTGCGGTTTCGAGTTCGAGGCGAGCGCGCTCGAGCTCCTCCTTGATGTGCGTCGTACCCTGCATCGCCGCTTTCTCGGACTTCCAGACCTCGTCGAGGTCCGCGAACTCCTTTTCGAGCTCGGCAAGCTGCGCCTCGAGATCGTCGAGCCGCTTGCGCGACGCCTCGTCCGACTCCTTGTTGAGCGCCTCGCGCTCGATCTTGAGCTGGATGATGCGCCGCTCGAGACGGTCCAGGGCCTCGGGCTTCGAGTCGATCTCGATGCGGATCCGCGACGCGGCTTCGTCAATCAGGTCGATTGCCTTGTCGGGCAGCTGCCGGTCCGAGATGTAGCGATGCGACAGCGTCGCGGCACCGACGATGGCCGGGTCCGTGATCTCGACGCCGTGGTGAACTTCGTAGCGTTCCTTCAGGCCGCGCAGGATTGCGATCGTGTCCTCGACCGTCGGCTCCTCAACGAGCACCTTCTGGAAACGCCGCTCGAGCGCCGCGTCCTTCTCGACGTACTGGCGGTACTCATCGAGCGTGGTCGCGCCGACGCAGTGCAGTTCGCCGCGGGCCAGCGCGGGCTTGAGCATGTTGCCGGCGTCCATCGAACCTTCGGCCTTGCCGGCGCCGACCATCGTGTGCAGCTCGTCGATGAACAGGATGACCTGCCCTTCCTGCTTGGCGAGATCGTTGAGTACGCCCTTCAGGCGCTCCTCGAACTCACCGCGGTACTTGGCACCCGCGATCAGTGCGCCCATGTCGAGCGACAGGATGCGCTTGTCGCGCAGGCCTTCCGGAACCTCGTTGTTGACGATGCGCTGGGCGAGCCCTTCGACGATGGCGGTCTTGCCGACGCCCGGCTCACCGATCAGCACGGGATTGTTCTTGGTGCGACGCTGCAGGATCTGGATAGTGCGGCGGATCTCCTCGTCACGACCGATGATCGGGTCGAGCTTGCCCTGCTCGGCGCGCTCGGTCAGGTCGATGGTGAACTTCTCGAGCGCCTGGCGCGTGTCCTCGGCGTTCGGGTCGTTGACCTGCTGGCCGCCGCGAAGATCATCGATCGCCTTCTCGACGGCGCCACGGACGGCGCCGGCCTGTTCGAAGATCGCCTTGAGCGGCGACTTGTCGTCCAGCGCGGCAAGGACGAACAGCTCGCTCGAGATGTACTGGTCCTGGCGATCCTGGGCGAGCTTGTCGGTCAGGTTGAAGAGCTTTGTGAGGTCGTTCGAAACGTGCACTTCGCCGGCGCTGCCCTCGACCTTGGGCAGCCGGTCGATCGCATCGCCAAGCTGGGAACGCAACAGGTTGACGTTCGCACCGGCCTTGGTGAGCAGGCCGCGGACCGTGCCGCCCTGCTGGTCGAGCAGCGCAACCATCAGGTGAGCGGGCTCGATGAACTGGTGGTCCTGTCCGACCGCCAGTGACTGGGCCTCGGCCAGCGCCATCTGGAATTTGCTGGTCAGTTTGTCGAGTCGCATGACACTCCCCGTGAAATACTTGAAAACTTACCCGGAGATAGAGGTATCGCCCTCATTTTCAAGGTAAATGAAGGTGCAGAGGCGGCCTGTCTGGCCGTCCCGCCGATACGAGAAGAACCGCTCACGGTCGGCGAAGGTGCAAAGCCCGCCACCGTGCACCGAGACGATTCCCACCGCGTCGAGGTACCGCCTGGCAAGGCCGTACAGGTCCGCCTGCCAGCGGCCGCGTTCATTTTGGACGAAGCAGTCGGCCGCATCGTCGATACCGGCCATGAATACTTCCCGAACCTCGCTTCCGACTTCGAAGGCGGGCTGCGCGATTGCCGGGCCGAGCCAGGCAAGCAGGCGTTCCGGCGGGGTACGCATGCGCTCGACGGTGCGAGCGACCAGCCCGCCGGACAGGCTTCGCCAGCCGCAGTGCAGCGCCGCCGTTTCGCTCGCATCGTCGGCGCAGAGCAGGATACCGAGGCAGTCCGCCGTCATGATCCCGAGCACGTCGCTGCCGTCGGCGGAGACGATTGCGTCGGCCTCTTCGTCGGGGTCGTATTGCGCCGCGTCGGACACGTGAACGCCGTGTACCTGTCTGAGCCACAGCGGCTCGCCCGGCAACTCCACGGCTGTTACGAAACGGCGCCGGTTTTCGGCCACGGCGCCCGATTCGTCGCCAACGTGCGCACCGAGATTCAGGGCCGTGTAGACGCCCTCACTGACACCGCCGGCACGAGTCGTGCACCCGGCCCGGACGTTGGGAGGCGCAGGCCAGTCGGCGACGACTAGTTCAAGCTCACGCATCGGCAGCGTCCTCGCGAAGTACCTCGAGAAGCGCTTCGAGGTCGGCGGGCAGCGGCGCCTCGAGGTCCACTCGCTCACCGCTAGCCGGGTGTTCGAAGCCGAGGCGCGCCGCGTGCAGGGCCTGTCGTTTAAACTGCCGAAGCGCGGCAATCAACGGCTCGGTCGCGCCCTTCGGTAAGGCAAGCCGGCCACCGTAAACCGGGTCGCCGACCAGCGGCTGGCGGCGATGCGCGAAGTGCACGCGGATCTGGTGGGTGCGGCCCGTCTCGAGCTTCACATCGACCAGGGTATGAGCACGGAAGCGCTCGACGACGGTGAAATGCGTGACGGCCCGTCGGCCGCCGTCGACAATTGCCATGCGCGTCCGGTCTACCGGGTGGCGCCCGATTGGCGCATCGATCGTCGCGCCGCCGGTCAGCACGCCGTGACACACCGCGAGATAGCGACGCGAGATCTCCCGTTCCGCCAGCGCGCGGACGAGGGCCGTGTGCGCGGGCAAGGTCTTGGCCACGAGCAGCAGGCCCGTGGTCTCCTTGTCGATGCGGTGAATAATGCCGGCCCGGGGCAGGACCTCGAGACCGGGCGCGTGATGCAGGAGCCCGTTCATGAGCGTGCCGGTCGGGTTGCCGGCGCCGGGATGGACCACCAGCCCGGCCGGCTTGTCGATCACCAGCAGCGCGTCGTCCTCGTAGACGATATCGAGGTCGATCGCCTCGGGTGCACTGGCCGTTACCGGTTCTGCTACCGCCCTGAGCTCGACCGACTCGCCGCCGTCGACGCGCTCGCGCGGCTTCGGCGACCGGCCGTCCACGAGCACGGCGCCGTCCTTGAGCCAGGCAGTGAGGCGGCTGCGGGAATAATCCGGAAACATCTGCGCCAGCGCCTGGTCCAAACGCTTGCCAGCCAGCTCTTCGGGAATCGTTTTCGTCTGCGTTTCGGTGCTCATCGTTGCGCGCCAAGTTTACGGTATACTCGCCGATTTGGCCGGGCCAGCCGGACCGGAACTCCATAAATGACCCAGCTTCGACACCGAATCCCCGCCGACGTCGCGCCCTCGATCAGGGAGCGTGGCCGGTATATTTTGCTGCTGCTGGCCTTCGGCCTGCTCGCCGCCTGCGGTGGACAGGAAGAGCAGGAAGACGTCGAGCTCCGCAACCTGCAGGAAGCCTACGAGAAGGCGCAGGACTCTATCGCGCGTTCCAACTACACCCGCGGTATCCAGATCTTCGAGGCCATTCAGGCGCGCTACCCGTTCAGCGACCTGAGCCGGCAGATCCAGCTCGAGCTCATGTACGCCTACTACAAGAGTGGACAGAGCGAACGTGCGGTCGAGGCGTCCGAGACCTTCATCCGCGAGAACCCGATTCATCCGCGCGTCGACTATGCGCTGTACATCCAGGCGCTGTCCTATTTCGAAGGTGAGCCCGGCTTTCTCGAAAAGTGGTTCCGTCGTGACATGACCCGCCGCCCGCCGGAAGGCGTCGAGCAGTCCTACGCGGTCCTGAGGCGCCTCGTCGAGCGCTACCCGGCAAGCCCTTACGCGCCGGACGCAGAGCAGCGCATGGTCTACCTGCGCGACCGGCTCGCGCAGTACGAGAATCACGTTGCGGACTACTACCTGCGACGCGGTGCGTTCGTCGCCGCGCTGAATCGCGCGAAGAGTGCGCTCGAGAAATACAACGGCAGCCCGTCAAACAAGCGCTCACTCGAGCTGATGGCGTCTGCTTATGACCGCCTCGGAATGGGCGAGCTCGCCGACGATACCCGCCGGGTGCTCCGCGAAAACTACCCGGACCTTGCCGACAACCGGCGTCGCTAGCCGGGAAACTTGTAACCCGAGGTTATCGG
>JAAUXY010099652.1_pt1 | contig 16016 bp, 10 predicted proteins | sample 7278121 | NCBI WGS metagenome assembly JAAUXY01 (sample SAMN14350117, study PRJNA611818) | marine sediment metagenome | isolation source: surface marine sediment (1.8m) | place: French Polynesia: Moorea | collected 2018-08 | reverse complement strand
TCACTCGGGGCCGTACCGTCTTCCGGAATCGCTGCCACCAGGTCGTGGTTGCCGATCACCGCGTGCACTTCACCCTTCAGGGACCGGTGCATCTCCATGTATACATCCCAGCGCGGCGCGACGGTTGCGGCCGCTGACTGGAATCCATCGGTAATCAGATCGCCGCCGCCGATGACCAGGTCGGCCTCTTGTGCATTGATCGCGTTGGCCGCCATCGCCAGCGCGGCCGGCGTATACCATTCGGCGCGGGCATGTACGTCGGTGAAAAACACCAGTCGCAGGCCGCCCCGTGTGGACGGCGCCGCCGGCCCCGTTGCGGCGCACCCCGCCACGGCAAACAGCGCACTGCTGGTCAAACCATAGCGAAGAAAGTTTCTTCTGCTAAATCGACGAGGCATTTGCTATGGATCTTTGTCTGCAGAACAGTCTATCCGACTGCGTCGCCACGCAGTCGTCAGGATAAGCGACAGAGCAAGCAACCCGCTGATGGCCCCTGCGAATCCAGCGAGCATCTGGCTTTCGCTGGTTTCGGTAATCAATTGGAGGCTTACCGCGCTCGCGTAATCCCGTGCCGGACCCGCCTTACTCTCTACCATGCTCCTGAGTTCGGGTGGCCAGCGCTGCGCATTTTGCAGCGCTGCGGGGAAGTACTTCTCCAGGATGCGGTTTTCCCGAAACGGAATATTGTAGTGCTCGGACCGCTTATGTTGCCAGGTCTGATTCATTTCTTCCTGCTGCACCCTGTCCAGCCATCGGTTCCGCCGGAACAGGTGCACGCCGGCCTCATGCACGAACGGATCCGTCAATGCCGTGTAAGTCCGGAGAAAGTCCCGGTAATTCGTGTCGTCGAGATCCGCCAGGATCGCCGCCAACGCAGCGCCGCGGTCGTCATTCAGGTGCTCGAGCTGGTCGAGCGTGAAGCGCGAGCGAAACACGCCAATGTCAGGATCTTCGTAGCGATATCCGTACTCGATCATCATACTGTCGCCATCGAGCAGGAAATTCAGTACCGGTAGTCGGCTCGCATAAGACTTCACCCGGTCCGGCGTATTCCAAAAACTGAAACCGAGCAGCAACAGACACAGGACAGCCAGATTGCACAGGCGGCGCAGGCTGGCGGCCGGCACCGGACGACGGATCAGTCGCGGCCGCACGACAACGGCAATGGCCAGCAACGTGAGTACCCCAGCCGTCGTGTTGATCAGGATATCGCGCAGCTCCCAGACTCGCCCCGGCGTGGCCCACTGAATCGCTTCGTCGGTTGTTCCAATGATGCTCACCACCAGCGCGCTGGCCACGAATATCGTGACGTCGTCGATTCGATGCAGGAAGGCACGATAGACCAGCGCTCCGAGGATCCCGTATTCGACGAAATGGATTATCTCAACGCCACCATCAGTGAGAACGTGGGCCGCCGTCACAAAGCCCGCGGCAAGCACGAGCACGAGCAGATACTCGGTTGGCTGCGCATCGCGCTTGCGCAGGTAGTGAATCGCAGCGCCAGCCGCCAGCAGCAGAGTGCCTGCGCCCGCATACACAAAGACCACATTGCCCCAGCGATCGGCGACAAATGACTGCAGTGTCCGAGCCAGTGGTACGGTCAGGAATATCGCCAGCGAGCAGAGTCCGACGAACAACCAGGAGACGCTTTCACGCTCATTGGGCAATCGATCCAGCATGGAACCGAGTTTAACCGGACGGGAATCGGTCACGGCGCCGTGCGGCGTCGTGATCTCTGAATCTAGACCAGTGCCGCCTTGGCTGCCGGCGCCGGCGATTGCACCAGTCGGTCGCACTCTGTGGCCAGCTCCCGGCAGCGCGCGGTCAGATCCGGTCTTATCTGATCCCAGTCGAAACGCCACTGCCAGTTGCCGCCCACCGTACCGGGCACATTCATGCGCGCTTCGCTGCCAAGGCTCAGCAAATCCTGCAGGGGCAGAATGGCTAGTCGCGTTCGGGAAGCATAGGCGGCGCGAATCATGGCATCAGTCGCTGCGGCCGCTGTGCCGTCCGTGCCGAGAACCGAATCAATGTAATGACGCGCGCCTTCTTCAAGCGACTCATACCAACCAACGACCGTGTCATTGTCGTGAGTGCCTGTGTAAACCACTGCCTCTTCAATATGATTCTCAGGCAGGTAGGGATTTTCCGGCGAGCCGTCAAAGGCAAACTGCAGTATCAGCATTCCCGGCAAATCGAATTGCTCGCGCAGCTGGGTCACCGCGGGCGTGATAGTGCCGAGATCCTCGGCAACCAGCGCTAAATCGGGCAGTCGCTCACGAACCAACTGCAACAATTCGCCGCCGGGCGCCGACTCCCAGCGCCCCCCTCGGGCATTCTCGGCATCACTCGGAATCGACCAGTAACTCTCCAATGCGCGGAAGTGATCCAGGCGCAGGAGATCGAACCAGCGCGCCTGGTGCTCGAGCCGCGCCAGCCACCAGCCATATTGTTCGTCACGCAGCGCTGCCCAGTTATACAGCGGATTGCCCCACCACTGCCCGTCGGCGCTGAAATAGTCCGGCGGTACCCCGGCGACACAGGCAGGCTGACCGTCAGCGTTGAGTTGAAACACGTGGCGCCGCCACCAGACATCGGTGCTGTCGTGATCGACGTAGAACGGCAGGTCGCCGAACAGATAAACACCGCGCTCGGATGCATACTCCCGCAGACGACGCCACTGCCGATCGAACAGATATTGGCCAAACATGACGGCGTTCAGCGCCGGCATGTGCTCGGCCAGCAAACCAGCCGTCACGTCCGGGTGCGGCTCTCGAAGCTGCTCGGGCCACTCCCACCACGGACGGCCGTCAGTCTGCGCATGCAGGATCTTGAACAACGCGTATGGCACGACCCACGCGGCTTCCCGCTTGCGGAATTCGGTGAAATCCGCCCACTCTACGTCCGTCGCCAGCTTGCGAAAGTGCGCCCAGGCCTGCGGCATGAGGTCCGATCGCGGCGCATCGCCGGGCGACCACCAGGGCTCGTGGGTGAGGTCGAGCGGATCGATAAGCGCCGTATTGCCGGCAAAAGCCGACTGCAATTTATAAGGCGAGTGGTTTTCGTCCACCGGACCCAGCGGCAGGACCTGCCAGACAGAAAAGCCTGAGTCCACGAGGAAATCGACGAACCGTCGCGCATCGGCACCGATCGTGCCAGCCGGTAAGGATGTGGGATGGCACAAGACACCAGCGCGGCGGTGATCAAAAATAGAATGCTGGACGGATTCTTCAGCCACGGAAATTGCGATCCTGACCAAGCATCGCGCGGGTGACGAGCACCACGCCGTTTTCAGTGACGTGGAAACGCTCGCGATCATGACCGGGATCGACACCAATTTCTGTGCCGTCCGGAATCACGCAGCCTTCGTCGATTACCGCCCGTCTTATCTGGCAGCGCCTGCCAATAACGACTTCTGGCAAGACGACGGAACGAAAGATGTCGGATTGTTCAGCCACGGTCACATTGAAAAATAGCAGGGACTCACGCACCGATGCGCCCGACACGATGCAACCGCCTGCGATCATTGAATTCAAGGCCATGCCCCGGCGACCCTCGTCGTCCAGCACGAATTTCGCGCTCGGCACTTGTTGTTGATACGTCCAGATCGGCCAGTCTTCGTCGTAGAGATTCAATTCCGGGTGCACGTGGACCAGCTCGAGGTTGGCATCGTAGAACGCATCGACGGTGCCGACGTCCCGCCAGTACGCCTGCGCCGAGGTCTCTACGTCCTCAAACGGGTAGGCAAAGACCCGATGCTGCTCGATGCTGTCCGGGATGATGTTCTTGCCAAAGTCGTGATGCGACTCCGGTTTGGCTGAATCTTCGATCAGCCGTTCCACCAGGAAGCTGCGATCGAACACGTAGATACCCATCGACGCCAGGGCTACGTCGTCGCGGCCTGGCATGGGTTCCGGATTGGCCGGCTTTTCGTCGAAACGAATAATGCGCTGGCTTTCGTCGACCGTCATCACGCCGTAGCTGGTGGCCTGCCGCACCGGCACCTGTACCACGCCGACGGTTATCGTCGCTTTGTTCTCCACGTGGTAGGCGATCATGGGGCCATAGTCCATTTTGTAGACGTGGTCGCCGGCCAGCACCAGCACTCGCTCTGGTCCGAACTCGTCGATGATCTCCAGGTTCTGGTACACGGCGTCTGCGGTGCCCCGATACCACCACTCGCCACGTTGCTGCTGGGCCGGGACGATATCGACGAACTCACCCAGTTCGCCGCGCAGGTAACCCCAGCCGCGCTGCACGTGCTGAATCAGGGAATGGGCTTTGTATTGCGTCAGGACCAGAATCTGGCGAATTCCGGAATTGACGCAATTGGATAAGGAAAAGTCGATAATGCGGTACTTTCCGCCAAATGGCGTCGCCGGTTTGGCCCGGTTCGAGGTCAGATCCTGCAGGCGTTGCCCGCGGCCACCGGCCATGATCACGCCCATCGTGCTCTGGGTGAGCTGGCTGACGAAACGGCCGGATTTTCTCGCTCTCATGGGGTCCTAACCGCTGGAAAAGGCTTATAGTTATGAAGGTGTTCGGGTCACATTATTATGCCGAACGAAGATTACAGTAGCACTGCGCCGATGCATAGCTTCAATACGTAGTATGCCGAGCCCCAAAACGTCCACACTGGCCAACTCCACCGAAGACCCGCTGGAGCCGAACCTGCGACGACTAGTTGACGGCCGACACCACGATCCATTCGAGGTGCTCGGCCGCCATCCGTCCGGTGACGGACAGGTATTCGTACGTGCGATGCAGGCTCGCGTGCTCGGCATCGAACTTGCCGACGGCGATCATCCACTGCAGCGCGTCGGCAACACCGATCTGTTCGAGGCGCGCGTGCCGGAAAGTTCGCTGCCAGAGCGCTACCGCATCAGGGTAAAACACGATGACGGCCGCGAAGAGATCTTGTGGGACCCATACTGTTTTGGGCCGCAACTCGGCGAATCGGATCTCGAAGCCTGGCAGCAGGGCCGGCACACGCGCGCATACCAGTTCCTGGGCTCGCATCCCGTGACTGTCGACGGCATTGCCGGCGTGCGTTTCGCGGTCTGGGCGCCGAATGCGGAGCGCGTCAGCGTTGTCGGCGACTTCAATGCCTGGGATGGCCGCTGTCACCCGATGCGCGTGCGCGGCCACCATGGCGTCTGGGAACTGTTTGTTCCGGAACTCGGTCCTGGCACTCTGTATAAATACGAGATCCGGAATCGCAACACCGGGAATATTCTGATCAAGACCGATCCTTTCGGTCGCGCCACGGAACTACGTCCGGCCAACGCCAGCGCCGTAGCAGCCGCAACGAATTATCAATGGGCCGACGCTGACTGGATGCAGGCACGCCCTGGCGCCGACTGGCTGCATGAGCCGATGTCGGTATACGAGCTGCATGCCGGCTCCTGGCGACGCGATGCCGATGGTTTCCCACTCAACTACCGCGTCCTTGCCGAGGAGCTTGCGCCGTATTTGCAGTCGTTGGGATTTACTCATGTGGAGCTGATGCCACTGACCGAATATCCGCTGGACGAATCCTGGGGCTACCAACCCACCGGGTATTTTGCGCCGACTACGCGCTACGGCAGCGCGGACGACTTGCGAGTCTTCGTCGACCGCATGCATCAGGCGGGAATCGGCGTCATCCTGGACTGGGTGCCCGGGCATTTTCCGAAGGACGATCACGGCCTGGCTTCGTTCGACGGCAGCCCGCTTTACGAATATGGCGACCCACTGAAAGGCCAGCACCCGGACTGGGGCACGATGGTATTCAATTACGATCGTCAGGAAGTGCGCAGCTTCCTGCTGTCCAGCGCGATCTACTGGCTGGAGGATTTTCATTTTGACGGCCTGCGAGTCGATGCGGTGGCATCGATGCTGTACCTGGATTACTCCCGCAAACCCGGGCGCTGGACACCCAATATACATGGCGGCAATGAGAACCTGGAAGCCATCGCATTTCTGAAGCAACTCAATGAAACGACGCATCGCGAATGTCCCGGCACCCTGACTTTCGCGGAGGAGTCCACCGCTTGGCCAGGCGTCACACAGCCGACTTTTCTCGACGGCCTCGGTTTCAGTCTCAAGTGGAACATGGGCTGGATGCACGACACGCTGGAGTATTTGCGCCAGGATCCCGTGTATCGCAAGTACCACCATCAGCGCATCACGTTCGGACCGGTCTACGCATTCTCCGAGAACTTCATGTTGCCGCTTTCCCACGACGAAGTGGTGCACGGCAAGGGCTCGCTGCTCCAGAAAATGCCGGGCGACGACTGGCAGCGCTTTGCGAATCTGCGGTTACTGTTCGCGTTCCAGTGGACCTACCCGGGCAAAAAACTCCTGTTCATGGGCCAGGAATTCGCGCAGCCCTGGGAGTGGCGACACGACGGCGCGCTGGGGTGGCAGCTGTTGGAGGAGCCGGCTCATCAGGGGATCAGCCGGCTGATCGCCGATTTGAATACCGTATACCGATCGCGGCCGGCACTCCACGAGATGGATTTCCAGTCTGGCGGTTTTCACTGGCTCAGGTGGGATGACGCCGATAACTCCGTGTTGAGTTACTTACGGATTGGACGCGAGCGCGAAGTGATTGTGGTGATGAATTTCACCCCGATCGCTCGACCGAGCTACCGGATCGGCGTACCTCGCAGCGGCACGTACACGGAAATACTGAATACCGATTCCGAGCACTACGGGGGCAGCAACCTCGGCAATCCATTGCCGATTTCCACGGAGACCCTGCCCTGGATGGATCAGCAACAGTCGATCCTCGTGACCCTCCCGCCTCTCGGCGCGGTCCTGCTCGAGCACGTCAACGACTGAGTCTCTTCAGGCTTTACCGACCTCTCGCTCGAGTACGACACAGGAGCGGGCCGGCACGACCACGCGGTTGCTGCGCAGCAGGCGGCCCTCGCCTGCCGGTCTGATATCGTGCGGCGCCGGCCGGGCCGTCTCGATTACGGCGCGCCATTGCCCCGCGGGCAGCCGCATGCCGTGCGACTCGGCGCGCAGATTGATGGCCACATGCACATCAGATTCGTCAGGATCGATCGCCGTCAAGGTGAATGCGATCAGGCTAGCCGCCTCATCGTGCCAGTCCGGCTCCGCCAGGCGCGCGCCATGCCAGGCAACATCGGGTGGCTGCCCGCCACGTCGTTCGCCGGTCAGAAATCTTTCCCGGCGCAGCGTCGCGTGACGGTGACGAAATGCAATCAGCTCGCGGGTGAAACGCAACATGTCCCAGTTCTTCTGCACCAGGCTCCAGTCGAACCAGCCCATCCGGTTGTCCTGGCAGTACGTATTGTTGTTACCTTTTTGGCTGCGCAGAACCTCGTCGCCCGCCAGCAACATGGGCACCCCCTGACTGACCAGCAACAGTGTCAGAAAATTCCTGGCCTGTTGTGACCGGAGCCGATTGATTGCCGCTTCGGTTGACGGACCCTCCTGACCGCAATTCCAGCTGTAGTTGTGGCTGCTGCCGTCGCGATTGTCTTCGCCGTTGGCCTCGTTGTGTTTGTGGTCGTAGCTCACCAGGTCCTGCAACGTAAACCCATCATGGCAGGTGACGAAGTTAATGCTGTTGGTCGGCAACCGACCGGCGGCGGCATACAAATCACTGCTGCCGGCTACGCGCGATGCCAACCGACCCAATCGACCACCATCACCCCGCACGCACTGGCGGATCACGTCGCGGTAATCGCCGTTCCATTCACACCAGCGGTAGCCAGGGAAATCACCGACCTGATACAAGCCACCCGCATCCCAGGCCTCGGCGATCAGGTGCCGATCGTGCAGTGCGGTCGAAAATTCCGCGGCCCACAGCACCGGTGCGTGCTGCATCGGTTCGCCGTCTTCGCCACGTGCCAGCACGCTCGCCAGGTCCAGGCGAAAACCGTCGACATGCATGTCGCGGGCCCAATACTCGAGACAATCGATGATGAAGCGGCCAACCAGCGGGTGATTGCAGTTCACGGTGTTGCCGGTACCGGTGAAGTCGCGGTAGTGACTGCGATCTGCAGGGTCGAGATGGTAAAAGAACTCGTTCCCGAACCCCTTGAAATTGATAATTGGCCCGCCTGCGCCCCCCTCGGCCGTGTGATTGAACACCACATCGAGAATCACACCGATCCCGGCTCGATGCAGGGCTTTCACCATGTCACGAAACTCGATCCGCGGATCGCCGCCGGCCGTGTAGGCTGGATGGGGCGCGAAGAATCCGTAGGTGCTGTAGCCCCAGAAATTACTCAACCCCAGTTTCGCGACACCGTCGGGCACATCCTGTTCGTCGAACGCCATGATTGGCAGCAACTCGACGTGAGTAATGCCGAGCTCGGTCAAATACGGGATCTTTTCTATGAGGCCACTGAATGTGCCTGGCGTTGTCACACCGCTGTCCGGATCGCGCGTGAAACCGCCCACATGCAATTCGTAAATGATGCTGTCGGCCAGGCCATGACCCACGGGCCGGTCGCCCTCCCAGTCATAGCCATCCTGCGGCAGGACCCGGGCGCGGATGCCGGGCGCGTCCGGATCAAGGACCGCGACGTCGCGATCCCAGAGACTGGCATCGACCGCGCGTGCCCAAGGATCCAGCAAATCGCGACGCTTGTCGAAGCAACAGCCACTCACCGCGGTATCACTTGGCCCGTCGGCCCGCCAGGTGTAGTACAGACCGGGCCCGGCTCCCTCGACGAACACGTGCCAGAAAAAGAACGTGCGCTGCGTGGCGGGATCGAGTTCGATCACCTGCAACGGCTCGAGTGCCGTTGCACTATCGTAAAGGTGCAGCCACATGCGGGTTGCATTGCGGCTGAAGACGGAGAAGTTAATGCCCTGTTCGCGAGGCCGGGCACCGGCCGGAAGGTGGTCACCAGGCCGGGTGGCAAACATCTGGCTCAGCCGCGCCCCCTCACAACCAGCGCATCAATCCGGTTTCATAAGGGTGGGCGAGTGATGCATGGGTAGGCACCGCGCGAATCTCGTAGCGCAACGCGCCCGTCCAGGGCGACTGGAGATCGAGTCGGTATTGGCAGCTGCCGCCGCTGCTGTTCTTCTCATCCGGCTCGAACGGCAACACCATCACCACGCCATCGTCCAGATCCCGCATGCCGTCCTCGACCGGCCCGTGCTTCGAGTAGCGCTTTACTGGCACGATGACCTCCGAACAAATCTCCCGGTGCAGCACGCACTCTACACGGATATCCGCCGGACTCAGTCCACCGAGACCAACCTTGACCTCGATTGGCAATCCGGCGTCGACCGGGATGCTGGGTTGCGTGGCCTGGACGAGTTGCAAACTCACGCTTGGCCAGGCCTTGTGTACCCGCCGTTTCCATTCCGCTAATTCGCGCGCGGCAGCGTAATTGTCGGCCGCCAGCGCGGCGCCCTGCCGGGCCGCGGGGCCGTAGTAGCCCACGAGATAGTCGTGCAGCACGCGGCGACTGTTGAAATGCGGCAAGACGGTAACCATCGAACGCTTGGATCGGGCCACCCATTTCGGCGATAGCCCCTCCTTCTCGTCCCTCGCGTAGTACTGCGGAATCACCTCGTCCTGCAGCGTCTCGTAGAGCGTCTGCGCGTCTTCCCGGTCGCGCTCGCCCGGATCGGTCGCCGACGATGGCGGCATGCCCCAGCCGTTCGTGCCGTCATAGGCTTCAGCCCACCAGCCGTCGAGTACGCTGAGGTTCACCGTGCCATTGATGGCCGCCTTCATTCCGGACGTGCCGCTGGCCTCCAGCGGCGCGATCGGCGTGTTCAGCCAGACATCCACTCCGCCCGTCATCAGCCGGCCAAGGCCCATGTCATAGCCTTCCACCAGGATGACCTTGCCGACGAAACCAGGTTCGTTCGAAATCCGGTGAATTTCACGCAGCAGCCCCTGGCCGGGTTCGTCCGCGGGATGGGCCTTTCCAGCGAAAATAAACACCACCGGTCGCTCGTCGGCATCAACGATCTGGCGCAACCACCCCAGGTCATGAAACAACAGCGTGGCCCGCTTGTACGTCGCAAACCGGCGCGCGAAACCGATCGTCAGCACGTCCGGGTTGTCGGGGTCGATGTACTTGAGCATGCGATGCACATGCGCATCACTGACGTTGTTTCGCGCATATTGCCGCTCGAGGCGAGTCCGCAGCGCCGCAAACATGTTGCTCTTGACGCGCTGGTGCGCATACCAGAAACGGCCATCCGGGATGCCTTCGATGCCCTCGCTTAGCTCCTTGCTCATCAATTGGCCGCCCCAGCCGCTGCCGAGCTGCTCATCGAACAGGTCGGTCCACTCCTGTTCCAGAAAAGTCGGCACGTGCACGCCGTTTGTGACGAAGCCGACCGGGTTTTCGCGGGCGGGCACCTCCGGCCACGCCGACGCGCAGATTTCCGCCGAGACTTTGCCGTGTATGCGGCTCACACCATTGATGTCGCGTGCACCGCTGATCGCGAGACGCGTCATATTGAATTCATGGCCGGAGTGGCCATCAGCGCCGAGGCGCAGGAACTTTTCCTCGGAAATGCCGAGCTCGCCGATGAACTCCCGGAAATAGGCCAAGACCAGATCGCGGTGAAACACGTCATGACCCGCGGCCACCGGCGTATGCGTGGTGAACACCGTGCTCGCGGCAACTGCTTCCAACGCGGCATCGAATTTCAGTCCCTCGCCGACCAGCTCCCGGACGCGCTCGATCATCTGAAATGCGGCATGACCTTCGTTGATGTGCCAGATGCCCGGTGCTCGACCCGTTGCACGCAAAGCCTTGACGCCGCCAATGCCGAGGATGATTTCCTGCTCGATGCGCCGTTCCTCACCGCCACCGTACAGAACCCGCGTGATCTCTCTCAGGCTTGGCTCATTGTCGGGAATGTCCGTGTCCAGCAGCAGCACCGGTACGCGGCCAACAGAAGCCTCCCAGATTTTCACTTGAACGTCGCGGCCACGAATCCGGCACTTGATCTGCAGCGGTTCGCCGTTCTTGCCGGCGACCGCATGCACCGGCACGTCGCCCGCCTCCAGATTCACATAGTCGGCGTGCTGGTCGCCGTGCCCGTCGATCGACTGCACGAAATAACCGCGGCGATACAGCAAACCTACCCCGACGAACGGCAGGCAGAGATCACTTGCCGTCTTGCAATGGTCGCCTGCCAGGATGCCGAGCCCGCCGGAGTAGATCGGGAAGCTCTCGTGGTAGCCGTACTCCGCACAGAAGTACGCAATCAGGTCTTTGTTCTCTATCTGCGCCGGCGAATAACCGTCGAGCTGCTTCTCCACGTACGCGTCGAACTCGGCCAGCACCTTGCGGTACTGCGCCATGAACGTCTCGTTGACGGCCGCATTGTCGAGACGTGCCTGATCGATACAGCTCAGGAACAGGCGCGGGTTGCGGCCCACGCGCCACCACAAATCCTGGTCGAGCGAGTAGAACAGCTGCCGGGTGGGTCGATGCCAGCTGAACCAGAAATTGGTCGCTAACTCCTCCAGCCGGGCGATTTCATCCGGCAGCCGAGGCTCGACCTTGAGTGGAAAAGACCTTCCAGCCATAGACTTACATGAAATTTTCGCGGTCGCAGCGCGCACCCCTGAACCACTGCTGCGAATGTTAACCCAGTCTGACCCACGACTCGCAAGCCCTGCGAGGGTCCGGCACCAAAAAAGCTTGGGCGGCGGCAGCTGAAATACTAGACTCGCGCCGCTTGGAACCCGGGCAGGGAGGCAAACGGCATGTTTCTGGCCGCGCTTACGGGCAGCATTCTGCTGACTATCGATCATCAGTCCGACTTCGATCGCTACACCGAGAGCCCCACCGCTTGGACCCAGTGGTTCATGCTGGGCAAGTACCACCGGATTCAGGCATACGGCGACTATTTCAACCCCCATACGCGCTGGTATCCAAATGCCTGGGAATACCAGAATGCAATGGCGCTGAAGGTCGGTGAGCCAACGGCGGCAAAGTTCGTGAATTGGGTGCTGCGCGATGCCGTGGGCCAACGACTGTATATCGGCTTCAACTGTGGCGGCGGTACCTGCCCGCGCCACGCCGCCGATGTTGGCAATTCAGGCTATCGGTATTGGTGGCTTGTCGAGGCCGCCGGGAATATGGCCGATGATCCCTACCGTGGCGTCTGGGTTGATGACGTGAACCTGGAATGGCGCATTACTGATGGCAACGGTGAGCATCGCAAACCGATCAACCCGCGCACCGGCCGGACCATGACGCTCAGCGAATGGCGCGAGGATCTGGTCGTCATGCTGGAACTCCTGCGCGCCGTGTTGCCACAGGCGGAGATTGTTCACAACAGCATCTGGTACGCGGCACCCGGACCACACGTGGATCGCCAGATTCGCGCAGCTGATTACATCAATATCGAGCGCGGCTTCATCGACTACGGCATCGTTGGTGGCAGCGGCAAGTTCAGTTTCAAGGCTTTCTTGGGTTTCATTCTCCGGGTCCACGAACTTGGGACACACGTGATACTTGACACCAAGAAGGCTCATTTGTCGGAGCGCGAATTCCAATATGCCATCGCCACGTACCTTCTGATCACCGACGGCGAAGACATTCTTGGCGTTGACGATCGACAACGAGCGGCACCTGACAGTTGGGACTCGCGACTGGACATCGATCTCGGCAAGCCGCTGGGCGGCTACGTTCATGCCGGTGATTACACGAAGAGAAGTGAAGGCCTGTATATCCGGTTCTTCGAGAAAGGCACCGTCTATGTCAACGCGCCGGGTTCGCCGCTGCGGCGGGTGGCCGGTGAGACGCTGACGCCGATGAGTGGCCGGGTCGTCCGGCACTAGCAGTATGCACCCGGGGCCATTGGGCGGCCCCAGCCACTCTTCCCCGGGGGCTCGTGTCGTTGCCCTGCCAGCATTGAGTAGGCGCGGCTCTGCCAGTAGAATTCGCGCTCCTCGCACGCGCCCGTAGCTCAGTTGGATAGAGTGTCTGGCTACGAACCAGAAGGTCGGGAGTTCGAATCTCTCCGGGCGCGCCATCTCCCCGCCTGGCGATCCCGATCAGCTCGCAAACAATGAGCAAACTGTGCCCAAAGATCCTGCTGGAGGGAACCCGCCTCACGTTCAAAACGGAGATCGCGTTCGCATTAAACGAACATCCCCGCGTGGTGGGATTTCGTAAATACCGCTATCACTCCCCAGTCATCTCCGCCGAGTGGTGTGGCTTTACCAATGAGCCGTGGGGTCGCGGCCTGATCAACTTCGCGTCGGACGAAGCGGATCGAGCGATGGAAACGTATGCGACCTGGGCACGCCTGTTCGAGCTGTTGCCTTATTACTCCTGGATCGTGGATCGTTTTCATATCTCTACGCAGGCGTATCAACTGGCGGCACACGGTAAGCACTACGATTTCGGCTGGCTCGAGAACCGTCTGCTGCCGTTAGGATTCCGGATCGTGTTTTGCACTCGCTCACCCGAATCCTTCGCCGCGGCGCGGGAGCGCCGGCTGCGAGTCTCCGGCAAACCGAGCCAGTACGACGATCTCGATGCCTTCGTTACGGAGCAGGAACGGCTACACGAACTGATTGGGGCATCTCGCCTTCCTGTACTGCAACTCGACATCTCGCACAACGACATCGACGCTGCCGTCGAACAGATCGCAACGTGGCTGGAGACGACGGGCGGGCTGTACGCCGACGACTGGCCGTCGCCCTGCTGACCGGTGTTATGTACTACCATCATGCGGCGGATTGGTTGTACTGGCGCGGAGAAGCCAATGCCCAAATACGTACTCGCAGCAATCAGTTTGCTTTGCGCGGGCTGCACGCAGTCGGATATGACGGCCGTAGAAGCGGGTCCTGACGCGCCGCCGATCCAGACTGGTACGATTGTCGTCAATGTCGAAGGGTTTCTGGACAACCGTGGCACCGCACGCCTCCAGTTATTCGATTCGGCACAACGCTGGCCGCGCAATCCCATGCGAACCGAGATGCGACCGATACGTCAGCGGAGCGCCCGCTTCGATCTCGACGGTGTGCCGTTCGGCGAGTATGCAATTTTTGTCTGGCAGGCGGAGGAACGCGAAGCACGCACGCCGCTTGATTTACACGGCAACAGCCCGCGGCTACCGATCGCGTTTTCAAACGATGCGGAGACTGCGCCTGGTCAACGCGGGCCGCCATCATTCGACGAAGTCAAGTTCCCGCTAGACCAGACCAAAGTCGAAATTACTCTGAACGTCGTCAATCCGAACCGATTCCGTCGGCCTTGACGGCCACACCGGCCGGCCCATCCACGGAGACAATCGACGTCGACAGCGGCGGCAGAGTCCATTCCACCTGACCGTCGACTGCAATCACGGGCTGCGGCGCGCCTCGCAACGGCGTGAACTGGATTGCGCTGTCCATCATGCGCGCAGCCGGCGCAAACCGCACGGTCTGCGCCACCTTACTGACATTGACGCCAACTAACAGAGTCTCGTCCGGGTGCATTTTCAGCATCACGAGACTGTTGTCGTCACTGGCAAGCAGCAAGCGACCACCATGAATCAGAGCCGGATGATCACGCCGTTCGCGTAGCACCTCGGCTACGCGCTCGATCAACGGTTCGTCCAGGTCGTCCCAGGGCATCGCAATGCGGCCGGCGTCAATGAAGCCGCGTTGAGGACGCCCGCCGCGGATGCCGGTTTCAGACCCGTAGAAGACGATCATCGGACTCGACAGTGCCGACATGAAGGTCAACGCTGCTACGAGCCGGTCCTCATGGTTATCCGTGGCCCAGGACAGAAATCGCGACAGGTCGTGGTTGTCCAGGAAATGAATGGGTCGAGCCCCGGCACCGTAAAGCACGGCCGTTCTTTGCAACCACCTTTCCAGCTTCAACATCGAACGGCCGCGGGCAAACACATCCGTCATGGCCATCTGCAGCGGAAACTCGATCAAGGCATCGAACTGCGGGCCGATGCCCGGCACCGTTTCATAGTAAAGCGCGATGTCGACGGCGTTCGCCCGTTCCGAGTGGCCGTCCTGCCACGCCTCGCCAAACAGAAATACCTCGGGATGCTCGGCCTTGACGTAGGCATACAGCTCCGCCCAGAAGTCATGCGGCACTCCGCGGACATAGTCGAGTCGGAAACCGTCGATGTTCTCCTGCTTGGCCCAGTGCAACGTGACTCGTTTCAGGAACTCTCGCGTATCCTCGTCAGTGAAGTTCCAATACTTGAAATCTGTGCCCCATGACGCCCACATCTTCTCCGCTTCCTGGCGCGGTCCCGTGTAACGTGGCCTCAAACCATGCGGGTCCCCGTTTTGCATGTCATAGGCGCCGCTGCCATAGTCCAGCGGCAGGTCCAGCACGACGCGAATACCCCGACTCTGCAGCGCGTCGCGAACTTTCCGAAAGAGCTCCAGCGACGCATCGGCATCGCCCGGCACCGCGAGGCCTTCGCCGATGCGGTAATAATCCAACACGTCGTAACCATGGGACGTCTCGGTCGCAAAGACCGGGCTGAACCACACGGCATTGATGCCCAGCGACGCCAGGTAATCAGCCTTCTCGAGCACGCCCTGCAAGTCGCCGCCAGCGTAGTTCGTATGGATCCAGCGCCGCATGCCATAGCGATCGTTCGCGGTATTCGCGTTCCGGAAATACGCCATCATGATGTGATAGACGATCCAATCATTGAACGGCGCGGTTTCCGGCGTCGTACTACCGACGCGCATGCCCATCACCGGTTTGCCCTTTTGCCAAACCAGTAGCCGGTCCATTCCGGACGGCGGTTCAATGCGATAGGCGTTGGCGCCGTCCAGCTTCCCCAGGGATTCGGCGGGCAGCGCCGTGTCATCGGCACGGAATTCCGGCGACCGGGCGTCTTCCATCCGGACGACCCAACTCGTTCCGTGAATCGCTATTGAGCGGATCTGCGGCTCTGCAGCATAGCCTTCCGACAGCGCGCCTGCGAGCGACAGGGCCAGGATCGGCAGCACAGATGACAGCGGTCGCGAGCGTATGACGAGAGATCTTATGTTGACGAAATACAAGTGCTAATACCGGACTTTTTTCTGACCG